>LXOW01015616.1_pt1 | contig 71971 bp, 86 predicted proteins | sample 1368591 | NCBI WGS metagenome assembly LXOW01 (sample SAMN04884650, study PRJNA319009) | bovine gut metagenome | isolation source: Cow rumen | host: Bos taurus | place: Italy: Legnaro (PD) | collected 2014-07-09
CCGCCGTTCTCCCCATAGGAGAACGGCGGTCTACCGCTCGTTTAATTGTTGATTCCGTGATGAAAACCGGTCACTTCCGGCGTGAGTGCTTTACAGGTGAACCCCATTTTTTGCAACCCTTCGATGATGCCCGGAAGCGCCTTGACAGTATTGGTTTTGGCGGCGGTATCGTGCATTAGCACACAAATGGAGTTTTTGTTTTTGGCGCCCCGCAAAACATTCCCGCAGATATAGGTCGCACGCGGATTGGCGCCGCTCGCGTCCCCTGAATCCACATTCCAATCAAAATAAGAATATCCCCGGTCAGCCGCCATGGAAGTCAACTTGGTCATGATTCCTTTGCAATACTTTTTGCTGACTGTATTGCTGCTGCCGCCCGGAAATCGAAACATGGTGGGTTTGAAATCAAGAAGTTCTTCCACCTTATCGGAAATGCGCTCCAGATCGGAAAAGAACGCGTCGGTACTCTTGTAGATTTTGGAATAACTATGACTGGCGGAATGAAGCGCGACCGCGTGCCCGGCGTCATGGATTTTTGTGATGTAATCCAAGTGCGAAGAATTGATGACAAAAAAAGTGGCTTTGGCGTCATATTGATCCAAAACCTTTAAAATTTTCAGCGTATTCTCCGAAGGGCCGTCGTCAAAGGTCAAATAACAAACCTTTTCGGCATTTGATTTTCCTTTGGTTTTTGAGGAAGCGGTCTTATTGTTCGACAAATTCTTTTTCTCAGCCGTTTTCTTCGCACGCAAGGTTTCGATTTGTTTTTTTAAAGAAGCGTTTTCCTTTTCGAGTTTCTTTTTTGCCTCTTGCGCTTCTTTGAGTTGTTTTCGCAATTCTTCCAGTTCGTCGTCGGCGCTCTGCTGTTGGTCCTCGTAATCCTTGATTTTTTCGTTGGCTTGCGTGACCTGACTTTCGGTTTGCTCCGCTTTTGCCATAGCCGCCTTAACGTCCTGATTTTTGCGTATGACCGTCACGACCGCGACAACCAGTGCCACGATCAAAAGACCCAACAAACATGCCCGAAAAATTTTGGCGTTCTTTTTTACTCTGCGGTTCATACGGTTTTCTTCCTCTTTTACATGGTGTCTTTATGATATCAATATTTCCCCCGAAACGCAAGAACATTTCGGTTACAAATCATCACAAAGATGTTACATTTCTATTATAATGTCTGCTTGGCGAGCAAACGCTTTGCTCGCCAAGCAGACATTCCAATGAACGCTTTTTCATAAATGCCGACGGCGTGTCGGCATTTATTCAGTAGACATTATTATAACATCATTTTTTAAAAATGCAATGATGACTTCTTGCCGGGAAGACTTGTTTGACGGCTTTTGTAAGTTTTTGTTGCTATTTGCCTGTAAAAATGCTATAATAACGGTAATTAAGACAGTCAAACGATTGAGGAGGGTTTTTCTTGTCTTCGAATGTGATCATCACCAGCGACAGTACCACCGATCTGAGCCCCGCTTTGCGTGAACGCTATCATGTTACTCTGATGCCTCTGCACATCACGTTGGGGGACCGCACTTATACCGACGGGGTCGATATCGGCCCGGACGACATTTACGCTCACCATGACAAAACGGGCGAATTGCCGAAAACCTCCGCTACCAATGTGGAGGACTGTTTGGAATTTTTCAAGCCGTTTGTCGACGAAGGTAAAACGGTGATCCATTTTACGATCAGTTCCGAAATGTCGTCCACCTATAACAACGCCTGCCTTGCGGCCGAGGAACTTGGAAACGTCCACGTGATCGACACCAAAAACCTTTCCACGGGAGGCGGACTTTTGGTGATCGCCGCCGCGGAAATGCTGAACCGGGGTCTTTCCGCTAAGGAAACGGCGGAGAAAACCCGTGCGCTTGCCCCGAACGTCAACGCTTCTTTTGTGATCGACAGTTTGGAATACCTGTACAAAGGCGGCCGTTGCTCGGCGCTGGCCATGCTGGGCGCAAATCTTTTAAAACTGAAACCTTGTATTCAGGTCAAAGACGGAAAAATGGACGTCTTTAAAAAATACCGCGGCAAATACGCCGAGGTTTTGAAGCAATATGTCACCGAGCGCATCGGAGACTATTCCAATATCGATTTGGACCGCGTCTTTATCACCCATGCGGGCTGCGATCCCGAACTTGTGGAGGAGATCGTCGCGCTGGTCAAAGAACTGGCTCCTTTTAAAGAAGTCTTTATGACCCGTGCGGGTTGTACGGTCTCGTCTCATTGCGGCGCCAATACGCTGGGCGTTTTGTTTATCACCAAGTCACCCATTTGACGCTGCCGCATAGTATAGTATCAGGGGTTTGCGACGGGATATCCCACCAATCGGCGATAGCCATGGTCTGTCTTTAAAATTACCGATATAACGCCCCTTTTATATAAAAGGACCGCTTTGCGTTTGCAAGGCGGTCTTTTCAGCCTGTCGATAAACCCGAATTCTTTGATTTTGGCGGCAAGTTGCCGCCATTTTGTTTTTCCGGCGACATGTGCGTCGGAAAAACTCCTTATAAGCGAAGGGGCTGCGCAAAAAAACATTTTGCGACAGCCCCTTTGGCTGGGGAATAGGGATTCGAACCCCAACAAACAGAGTCAGAGTCTGTCGTGCTACCGTTACACAATTCCCCAAAATTTCAGTATCTTTATTATACCCTATTTTTCGGGCTTGTCAAGCATTTTTTGCCAAAACGGGGATCTTCTTCCTTTGTCTGATCAAATGCGACAAAAACCACCCTTTTTCGTTCGGTTTTGGTTGACAATATATCTTAAAAACGGTATAATACATTTATCCGGTTAGAATAGTTGTCCGTGATGGGATTTCGGAGAGGGAGGAATCAAATGAAGGTTTTGCAAAAAGGACTTTGTGTGTTTTTGGCATTCATGGCAGTGGTTCTTTCTTCGTTTGATTCGACGATGCTTTTCAAAACCGCCGCGGCAAGTTTTGAAGAGCAGTTATCCGCCTTTCCGAAGAGTTATCAGACCGCGCTGAAAAAACTTCATGATCTGTATCCGAACTGGTCATTTACAGCGGACCAACTTTCCATAACGTGGGAAGAGGCCGTTCAGTTGGAACTTTCCCTGAAAGTGGTGCCAAAATCCTACAAGACGTCGTGGTTTTCGATGGGAAAAGGCGCGTATGACTGGGCGGACGGCCGCTATGTCGCGCAAGACACCTCCTGGTATATCGCTTCCCGCGAAGTCATACAGTATTATATGGATGTCCGTAATTTTTTGGATGACAACCAAATTTTTGCCTTTTTGACCTGGACGTATCAAAATTCCCAGACCGAAGCGGGTTTAAAGAAAATCGTCAAAGGAACTTTTTTGGAAAAGGGCTACACGGATGAGAATGACCCCGATTACGGCGGCTCTTATGTGAAAGTCATTATGGCGGCGGCCAAAAAATACAACCTCAATCCGTATGTGCTGGCGGGGAAAATCATTCAGGAACTGGGAACGGCGGGGACGTCTTCGCTGATTTCCGGAACCTACAAAGGGTATGAAGGGTATTATAATTTCTTCAACGTTCGCACCTACGGGAACACCACGGCGGAAAAAATCGCCAAAGGGTTATCTTATGCGAAAGCGAACGGTTGGTCGACCCGTTCGGCGGCGATTTTCGGCGGCGCGAAGTTTTGTGCGGAAAGTTATGTCGGCATCGGGCAGAATACCTTCTTTTACATGGATTTCAACCTGAAAAAGCCGGAGCGGATCTGGCATCAGTACGCCACCGCAGTATATGACGCCTACTCCAAAGGAAAGAATCTTGCTTCGGTTTACCAAACGGTAACCAACGAGGCATTGGAATTTCATATCCCGGTTTATAAGAATATGCCGTCTTCGGTCTGCAAAGCCCCCGAAAAAACCGATAAGCAGAACAACTATTATTTCAACAGCATCAATGTTGTGGGGTTGACCCCCTCCTTTTATCGTTTTACCTATGAATATGACCTGAGCGTGGAGAAAGATACCGCTGTTTATATCGAAGTGCCGACCGGCGCGTCTTACACCGGGAAAGGTTCTTATTCTTTGAAAAAGGGCGAGCAGACGGTTGCGCTGACCGTTCGCTCCGAAAGCGGATACACCAACACGTATACGCTTCGGATACTGGCGGCGAAGGATTGTGTGCTTTCGGTGGGGTCGGAGAAAGTGCCGGAGGAGGAAGAGGTCACCGTTTTGCGGGGAGATACCAACGGCGACGCGAAAATCAACGGACGGGATCTGGCAAACATTCAACTCCATATTTTAGGACTGAAAACATTGACCGGTCCAGGCTTTACCGGGGGCGATACGAACAATGACGGGAAAATCAACGGGCGTGACTTAGCCAATGTGCAGTTGCATATTCTGGATATTAAAAAGTTGCAATAAAGGAGCGCGACTATGAAACGATTTAAAACAATTTTATCCTGGTTGATCGCGACGGCATTTCTTATTTTGTCGACCGTGACGCCGGCCACAGCGGCAAACGCCACCTTGCATTTCAATTCTTCAAGCGTGCAGGTGGGAGAGACCTTTACGGTATCGGTCAAGATTTCTCCCGGCATCTCGATGTATGTCGCGGTGTTTTCGCTCAGTTATAACGAAGAGGTTTTAAAATACGCTAATGCGAGTTGTCTCGTCAACGGTGCGGGCGGCGGCATTGTCAAAGCCGCTCCGGCCATGACAGGCGAACGTAACGCCACCTATCAGATTACGTTTACCGCTCTGAAAGCCGGTTCTTCGACTGTTTCGGTCAGTGGCAAGGCTTACGGGCGGGACGATAGCGACGAAGTATCTTTCGGCGCGTCGGCTCCGATGACGGTCAAGGACAAGGACAAAGAAAAATCCGGCAACGCCAATTTGAAATCTTTGTCGCTGAGTACGGGGAAATTATCTCCGGCATTTTCGTCTTCCCGCACTTCGTATACGGTGACCGTTCCGTATGAAACGACCAAATGCGCGGTTTATGCCACGGCGGCGGAAAAGGATGCAGAAGTTTCGGTTTCCGGCAGTTCGACTCTCTCTGTCGGCGCCAACAAACGCGTTGTGACCGTGACCGCGCCGAACGGAACGCAAAAAAATTATACGGTGACCGTGACCCGTCAGGAGGAAAAGCAGGATACGGAATCTTCTGAAGAAACCGTCAGTTCCGAACCGGCAATAACCGATCAGGACGCTTCGGTTGAGATCACAGGGAAGGTTTACCGGATCGCCACGAATTTGGAGAACGTCCGCTTATTCAAGGGGTTTACGGCCGCTGAGGCCGAGGTAGGAGGAAAGACGGTAGCGGTCGCACAATCTGCGGAACAGGAATACACGCTGTATTATCTCCAAACCGAAGAGGAGGAAGATTCGTCGAACAAAACTTCTTCACAGGAAAATTCTTCACAGAATATCACAGGGGAAGACTCTGAAGAACCGGCAGAAAAGTGGACGCCCTATTTGATCAACGGTGACGGCGATTGGGAAAAACTGGTGTTTTTGGAATTCGCTGATCGGGAGTATATCCCTGCCCAGTTGCCGGAAGACGCGACATTGCCGGAGAGTTATTATCCGGTTCGGTTAGCGGTGCAGGGCAATACGGTGGTGGCGTATGCCACCAACGAGGATATGCAGGATGATTTCTATTATATTTACTGTTTTTATAACAATTCTTACGGTTTTTATCGCTATGACAGCAAAGATGAGATCTTGCAACGGTATCCTTCGTTGAGCGTGGCGAATAACACGCCGGAGGAAGTAGATTATTCCGCAATGTCGTTTTGGCAGAGATTTCGCTCGATGCAGAGCAACGCCCAGCGGGTGGTATTGGGCTTGGTTTTGGTGGTCTTGTCCTTGATCGGGTTGATCGCGTGGGTGATCGTCCGGATCCGTTCACAAAAAAGACTGGCAACTTTCGATGATGAAAACTTAGGCGAATTGTTTAATAAAAAAGGCGATGAAGCGTTCTTCTGTGAGGAAGAAACCAACGGCGAAAAGGAAGCGCCTCAAGACGAGGATCTGTTCTTATAAACGCTGACTTTTTCGCAGGAGGAAGGTCCTGACCAAACGGGATATTTTCAAAAAAGGCAGAGAAGAATTTCAGCCGACCGGACACCGGTCGGCTCAGCCTGTCGATAAACCGGAATTCTTTGATTTTGGCGGCAAGTTGCCGCCATTTTGTTTTTCCGGCGACATGTGCGTCGGAAAAACTCCTTATAAGCGAAAACAAAATATTTTGGCAGACGAAAGAAAGACCTTGTTGCGCTAAACAGGGCACATCGCGGCCGTGATCCTTGGGATCGTGGTGTTGTACAATTTGGGGATTATGAGTTATGTGGAACGTTCCCGGGAACTGGCAACGCTCAAAGTACTCGGCTTCCGGAACAAGAAAATCGGACGGTTGCTGATTTCGCAGAACATCTGGATGACGGTGATTGGCATTGCCGTGGGTCTTCCCGCGGGCGTGGGGGTTTTACATTGGCTGGTCAAGGCTTTGGCTTCGGAGTACGAACTTAAACTGATGCTCGGATCGCTGACATATGCCGTTTCGGTGGTGCTGACCTTCGGGGTTTCCCTTCTTGTCGGCTGGATGGTCGCGCGGAAAAACCGAAAAATCAACATGGTCGAGGCGCTTAAAGACGGAGAATAAAGAAACACTGCCGCCTTTCCCGAACCGGGAAAGGCGGCAGTCTGTTAAAACAGGGACATTTGGTTGGTTTCGGGCAGATCGTTCATCGCGCCGAGGTCGGCGAGGTTCTGCATAATGGTTTTGGAAACGCCCGCTTCGACCGTGAGGTCTTCACGGGAGATAAAATTGCCTTTCTGCACCGCCTCATAAATCGCCCAGGCGGCTTTTTCACCCACGCCGCTGAGCGCGCCGAACGGCAACCGCATTTTGCCGTTTTCGGGCAGATATTTCATCGCGTGGGATTTGTACAGATCAATGGGCAGGATCTCGATCCCACGGGACATCATTTCGTTGAGGATCAGCATATTTTCATACACATCCAGTTCTTTTTTGCTGGCTTCCTTGCCCTTGAGTTTGATGGTCTGCATATAGCGGCGCACCGCCTCTTTCCCCTGGATCACGGTAGGCACGTCCACATCTTCGGGGCGGGCGGTAAAGTAGGCGCAGTAGAATTCCAGCGGGCGGTGCACCTTGTACCACGCCACGCGCAACGCGGAAATGACATAAGCCGCCGCGTGAGCCTTCGGGAACATATATTTGATTTTGCGGCAACTTTCGATATACCATTCGGGAACGTTCACGGCGCGCATATCTTTTGCCATGCCTTCCCAGTCTTCTTTGGAGACTTTGCCTTTGGCGATCAAGCCTTTTCGCACCGTTTCAGTGATCTTAAAGGCGCGGCCTTCCTCCATGCCCTGGTGGATTAAGTAAACCATGATGTTATCACGCGTTCCGATGACTTCGGAAATGGTGCAGGTGCCGTTTTCGATCAAATCTTTGGCGTTGCCGAGATACACGTCAGTCCCGTGGGAGAGCCCCGAAATCTGGAGCAGATCCGCAAAATTTTTCGGTTGACAGTCCATCAGCATGCCCTGTACAAAACGCGTGCCGAATTCGGGAATACAGTATGTACCGTTGGGAGAATCGATCTCCTGCGGCGTAACGCCCAATGCCTCGGTTGAGGTAAACAGGCTGTATACGGCGGGGTCGCTCATCGAGACTTCGCTGACCGGAATACCGCTGTATTCTTCCAAATATTTGTAGGTCGTCGGGATGACATGTCCCAGTTCGTCGAGTTTTAGGATCGTATCGTGGATCGAATGGAAATCAAAATGGGTCGTGATCACATCCGACTTGACATCGTCCGCCGGGTGCTGAACCGGACAAAAATCATAAATGGTATGGGTGCGCGGCACGACGATCATCCCCGCCGGGTGCTGACCGGTGGTGGTTTTGACCTTGGCGCTTTCCACCAGTTTCGCCAGACGGTCCAGTTCGGCGCCGCTTAAGGTAATGCCTCGCTTTTCGGCATAGGCCTTGGCAAATCCGTAAGCCGTTTTTTCGGCAATGGTCGCGATCGTTCCCGCTTTGAAAACGTTTTCTTTTCCAAAGAGGGTTTCGGTGTATTTTTGCACCTCGGTTTGGAATTCGTCCGAGAAGTTTAAGTCGATATCCGGTACTTTATCGCCCTTAAAACCTAAGAAGGTTTCAAAGGGAATATCATGCCCGTCGCGGTCTAAGGGTGCGCCGCAGACCGGGCAGTTCTTTTCTTTCAAATCAAAACCGGAGCCGACTTCGCCGTGTGTGAAAAATTCATTGTATTGGCATTTCGGACAGACGTAATGGGGCGGCAGGGGGTTGACTTCGGAGATTCCCGCCATCGTCGCCACAAAGGAAGAACCGACCGATCCACGAGAGCCGACCAGATAGCCGTTTTCCTCGCTGTATGCCACCAGTTTCTGCGCGGAGATGTACATGATGGAAAACCCGTTGTTGATAATGGAATTCAACTCTTTGTTGAGCCTTTTTTCCACGAGTTCGGGCAGCGTCTCACCATATCGTTTATGGGCGTTATCTAAGCAAATGGTGCGCAACAGTTCATCGGAACCTTCAATCACCGGCGGATAATTTCCTGCCGGCACCGGGACCACACTGCCGTCGATCAGTTCGGCGATCTTGCGGGGATTGTCAATAACAAACTCTTTGGCGCGCTCGCCGAAATAATCGAAATCCGCCAGCATTTCGTCGGTGGTTTTTAAGTAAAGCGGCGCTTGATTGTCAAAATCGTCATAGCCTTGCCCCGCCTGAATGATTTTGCGAATGATCTCATCACTCTTTTTCAGGAAATGCACGTCGCCGGTCGCTACCACGGGTTTTCCCAGTTCGTCGGCGATTTCCACGACTTTCCGGTTGAAGGATTTGATGACCTCAAGATCGGTCACCTTGCGGAAACGGTTGGGAATGGGTTCGCCGGTTTTCTTATCCTTTTTATCGGGCAGGGAGGACTCCCGCACCATGAAGGCGTTGTTGCCTAACGGCTGGATCTCCAAATAATCGTAAAAGTCGGCAATCCGTAAAAGTTCTTCGTGCGGTTTTCCGTCCACGATCGCGCGGTACAGTTCCCCCTGTTCGCAGGCGCTTCCTAAAATCAGCCCCTCCCGCAGGGGTTCCAGTTTACTCCGCAGCGTGATCGGGCGGGTTTTAAAATCATGCAGATGTGCCTCGGAAACCAGTTTGTAGAGGTTTTTCAGCCCCGCCGCGTTTTTTACCAAAATGATCTGATGACAGCGCAGTTTCGCCAGTTGTTTGGCGGTAAGAGAGGAAAGATCGTTTTCCACATCATCCACAAAATACGATTCCACACCGTAAATGACTTTAAAAGTACCGCCGGCTTTGCGAATGTCCGCCACCGCGGCGGCGGCGGCCGGATAAGACTGGACGACCCCGTGATCGGTGATGGCGATGGCTTCATGCCCCCAGTTGTACGCGCGGCGAATGATGTCACCGGCGGAGGAAACCGCGTCTTTGGCGGACATGTTGGTGTGACAGTGCAGTTCGACCCGCTTGTCGCCTTCGTGCAGGTCTTTTTCCTCATATTTTTGCAACAGCGCCAGGGAACGGGGCTTGACGATCATCTCGTTTTTATACTTGTCGAATTCATAACTGCCCGCGACCAGCAATGCCGCACCGTTTTTGACAGCCGCTACCTCGCCCATGCGCCGGGGATCGATAAACATGGTCGCGGTCAGGGAATTGGTAAAATCGCTGAACGAAAAAGTCAGGATATTGCTTTCTCCCCGTTTGGTTTTGATCGTGCGGACTTCGGTAGCGAAAACTTCACCCCAACAGCAGATCTCGGTGTCTTCCTCGGTGATTTCGATCATCGGGCGGACGGGCATGTCCGTCCGTCTGCCGTAAAACCAGCGGGGATCGTCCAAATACACCAAACCGTTTTCGGGGCGGTCGGTGCGTTCCTCAAAACAAATCTTCGTTTCTTTCGCAGCCGCCGGCTGTTTCCGTTCGGGCGGCGTCTGCGGTTCGGGATCCGGCAAAGCGATCTCAACGTCATCCAGTTGCCCTTCAAACGAAAGGGTGACCGATTCCATCCCGAACCGTTCGCGAAGCAGAGCGCAAAAGGCGTCTTCAAAGCCGCTTTCCCGAATGGTCCGGTAACCGCCGTATTGCAGTGTAACGGTGATATGGTCGCCGTCAGGCGTAAATCGTGCGCCGTTTAAATAACCGTTCAGCACGGTGCTTTTTTGTTTGATTTCCATCGCCAGATCTTCACAGGCTTTTTCGCAAAACGCATCGGGCGAAAAGGTGGTTTCCACCCGGCAGGAAGTCAGTTGTAAAGCGGATTTCAGGGCGTCTTGCAGGGAAAGAACCTCTTCGCGCGTATGATACACCGGACAAAAAAGACGGCAGAAAAAGGTGCGCGCTTCGATGTCCAGCGCGCAGTCGTCTAAGACGCTGTCGACAAACGAACCCGCAAGCGTTTCCGGCAGGAGGTCTTGAAAAATCACAGTAAAAAGGGGTTTCGACACAGTTTACAACTCCGTTATCAGGTTTTTGACTTCTTCGACCAACTCGTCAAGCAAGCGGTCTTCGGGAATTTTCCGCAGAATTTTCCCTTTTTTGAACAACACGCCGCAGCCGTCGCCGCCGGCGATCCCAATGTCGGCTTCCCGCGCTTCGCCGGGACCGTTGACCACACAACCCATCACGGCGACCGTAAGCGGTTTTTGAATGTCGGAAAGCCGCTCTTCGGCTTGTTTGGCAAGCGTGATCAGGTCGATTTTCGTGCGCCCGCAGGTCGGGCAGGAAACAAACCGGATCTTGTCGGTACGAAGTCCGATGGCGCGCAACAGATCCCGTCCGGCTTCCACTTCTCTTTCGGGGTCGTCGGTCAGTGAAACGCGGAAAGTGTCCCCGATCCCGCGAAGCAACAGTCCGCCGATCCCGGCGGCGGAACGCAGCGTTCCCATATGGACGGTGCCGGCCTCGGTCACACCCAAATGAAGCGGATAGGGAAGCGATTGCGCCGCCAACTCATACGCCCGGACGGTTTTTTGCACATCCGAACTTTTTAAAGAGAGGACAATATCGGTGAAATCAAATTTCTCCAGCAACGCAATGTGCCGCCGTCCGCTTTCGACCATGGCTTCAGGCGTCGGCGCGCCGTAGGTTTCTAAGAGTTCCTTTTCCAGAGAACCGGCGTTGACCCCCACCCGGATCGGAATGTGATGCGTCCGGCAGGCATCCGCCACGGCTTTGACCTTTTGATCGTCCCCGATGTTGCCGGGGTTGATGCGAATTTTATCCGCACCGGCGGCAACGCTTTCCAGCGCCAGCCGGTAGTCAAAATGAATATCCGCCACCAAGGGCAGAGAACAGTGTTCTTTCACGGCGGCTAACGTTTTGACCGCCTCGGCGTCAGGCACCGAAATGCGCAAAATGTCACAGCCGGCTTGTTGCAGACGCAACGCCTGCGCGATATTTCCCTCGCGGTCGTCTGCTCGCACCGACAGCATGGATTGCACCGTGACCGGCGCGCCGCCGCCGACGGGCGTACCGCCGACAAAAACTTGTTTGGTTTGTTGATTGGGTACCATCAGGATCCTCCGATCAGCGACCAGATGTCTTTGGCTGTCACCAACACCATAAAGCCAAGCAGGAGCATAAAGCCTACGGTGTGAACGATCGCTTCATATTTTTGCGGAACGGGTTTGCGGAAAATCATTTCCACCAGGATAAACAAAAGACGTCCCCCGTCAAGCGCCGGCAGGGGCAACAGATTGAACAGTCCCAGATTGATGGTAATCAGCGCCATGATGGGCAACAGATTGGCAAGGCTTTGTTTCGCCGCCGATCCGATCGCCGCTGTCACGCCCACCGGGCCGGAAACGGCACTGATCCCGTATTTCCCGCCAATTAAATCAATCAAAGAACGCCAAATGACCGCACAGTACGAAACGGCGGTGGCAACGGTCTGTTTAAAAAACGACCAGGCGGTCTTGCGGATCCCGTAAACCGAAAAATCCACCGTTAAATAGGAAATACCGTCTTCCTCTTCGCTGTCAAAGGCGACGTGGGGCAGAGGAACCTTTTTGCCCTCGCGCACCACGACCATATCCAGTTCGCCGTCTTTGACGTTGGTGAAGGCGTAACTCAGGTCATAGGTGGTATAAATTCTTCGTCCTTCCACTTCCACGATGCGGTCGTTGACCATCAGCCCGCTCTGTTCGCTGACGGCGTTTTCATGAAATTCCGCGATCACCGTCGAAGAAAAACTCTTCTGAGGCGCCAAGGTCACCGCCACCAAAACCAGTCCAAGCAGCAGGTTAAAGGTCGCGCCCATCACCACGATCAAAAAACGTCGCCAGGGCTTTTTGTTGCAAAACGCGCGCGGATCGCTGCTGGATTCGTCTTCCCCTTCCATGGCGCAAAAGCCGCCCAGGGGAAGCAGGTTGAACGAATAGCGGGTTTCTCCCCACTGTTTGGAAAACAGTTTCGGGCCAAATCCCACGGCAAATTCGTTCACTCGAACGCCCAACAGTTTCGCGGCGGAAAAATGGCCGAACTCGTGAATGACGATCAGAACCAAAAACAGCAAAACGGCCACGAGATAGGGCCAAATATGATTCCAAGTATTTGTTAAAACAGAAATAACGATCACCTGTCTTCTTACAAAATGGCTTCGCGGACAAGATTTCTCGCCCGGCGGTCGGCGTTCAGGATGGCTTCGAGCGAAAGGGTTTCCACCTTCTCTGCCGCGAAGAATGCCTTTTCCACCAGTTCGGTGATCCGCAAAAACGGAATTTTCCCTTCCAGAAACAGCGCCACGGCTTCTTCGTTGGCGCCGTTGACGGCGGTGGGGAAGATACCGCCGTGCTGAATCGCCGCCACACAAAGCGGCAAAGCGGGAAAGGCTTCCGTATCGGGTTTCGAAAAGGTAAGTGTGCCAATATCGGCAAGGCTCAACCGCTCAAACGCGACCGCACTGCGATCGGGATAAGAAAGCGCGTATTGGATCGGCAGGCGCATATCGGGCGTGCCGAGTTGCGCGATGACCGCGCCGTCGGAAAGTTCCACAGCCGAATGTAAAATGCTTTGACGGTGGATCAAAACTTCAATGTCATTAGGATCCACACCGAACAAATGCACTGCTTCGATGACTTCCAACCCTTTGTTCATCAGGGTCGCGGAATCGACCGTGATTTTCGCGCCCATTGACCAGTTTGGGTGAGACAGCGCCTCTTTGACAGTTACCTGTTCTAACTCGCCACGTTTTTTGCCGTAAAACGGTCCGCCCGAAGCGGTCAGCAGAATTTTACGCAGACTTCCTTTCGGCGCGCCTTGTAACGATTGAAAAATCGCGGAATGTTCGCTGTCCACCGGCAACAGGCGCATGCCCTTTTCTGTCAGGAGACGGTTGACCAGTTCGCCGCCGGTCACCAGGGTCTCCTTATTGGCGAGCGCCACCTGACGTCCCGCTTCGATCGCGGCGAGAGTCGGTTTGAGCCCGGCAATTCCGACGATGGCGTTTAAAACCACGTCGGCCGGATATTGCGCGGCTTCACAGACGCTTTCTTCTCCTGCTAGCACACGCACGTCGGTATCGGCAAGGCGGATCTTCAAATCCCGCGCGGCTTCACGGTCGGCTACCGCAACGATTTCGGGATGAAATTTCCGCGCCTGTGCTTCTAAGCGTTCGACATTCCTGCCGCCTGCCAGCGCCGCAACGCGGTATCCCTCTTTTTCCGCCACTTCCAGCGTTTGGGTGCCGATGGAACCGGTGGAGCCTAACAAAACGATTGTTTTCATAAAATTTCTCCGATCGACAGAACAAAGAAGAAAATCGGCGCGATCAACAAAATGCTGTCGACCCGATCCAAAATGCCGCCGTGACCGGGAATCAGATTACTGTAATCTTTGATGCCCGCCGCCCGCTTGATGACCGAGGCGAACAGATCCCCCATCATGCCCACTACGCAAAACGGCGCGGTCAACAGAAACGCCGGCAAAAGAAGCGACTGCATGGAAAAACAGAGGGTGAAAACCACCGTCATAATAAGACTTAACAAAACGCCGCCGACTGCACCTTCCACGGTTTTCTTCGGGCTGACGGCGGGGCAGAGTTTATGCCGGCCGAGGGCGCTTCCGGCAAAGTAGGCGCCGATGTCGCACACGCTGGAAAAATTCAACAGCATCAGCAGATAAAAAATGCCGTTTTCATGTTCTACGATATTGGTCAGACAGCCGAATGCAAAGGTATAAAGGGGAATGAGCCCTGCAAAAGCGGCCACGCCCGCTATGGAAAAGGAAGCGTGTTCTTTGAGAATGACCGCAACCGCGAACAAAAAGTAGAGAACGCTCAGCGGAAGCAACAGCGCCTCCGGTGCGCGCAAGGCTTCGGGGAACAGAGCCCGCACGGTGCCGTCGGTACTCAGAACGCCCAAAAAGGCGTAAATAATAGCGCCGATCCGCGCCGTTTTCGAGGATACCGAGAAGGCGCTTTTTAAGAGTTCCCACGCCGCGCCGGCGGCTAAAAGCCCTACAAAAACGGCGATAAACAAACCGCTGACGCAAAAGCCGAGCGTCAGCACCAACGCGACCAAAACGGCCATACAAATGCCGGAAAGAATACGAGTTTTCATGTTGCGTTGACCTTGCCTTTCTTTCGGGATCACACGCCGCCGAAACGACGGTGGCGGTGGTTATAATCGTCGATGGCTTTTTCTAAATCGCGGGGAGTAAAATCCGGCCACAACACATCGGAAAACCAGTATTCCGCATAAGCCGCCTGCCAGATCAGATAATTGGAAAGACGGTATTCCCCGCTCGGACGGATAATGAGGTCGGGATCGGGGATGCCGGCGGTATACAACCGGTCGGAAAGGGTTTGCTCGGTCACTTCGTCGGGGGAAAGCCCGTCGGTGATCACGCGGCGCACGGCGTGGACGATCTCGTCCCGTCCGCCGTAGTTGAGCGCGATGATCAAGGTCAGCCCCGTCGCGTCTTTGGAGGCGTCCATGTCTTTTTGAATGAGGGCTTTGATGTCGTCATCCAGCGGGGAAAGATCCCCGACAAACAGGACTTTGATATTCTCGTCTTTATAATTTTCCGCGTCTTTCAGGTAGTCGCGAAGCAAATTCATGATGCCGTCCACTTCCGCGCGCGGACGTTTCCAGTTTTCGGTGGAAAAGGCATACACCGTCAAATACTTTAGCCCGATCCGGTTGCAATACCGCGCGATAGTCTTAAAGGTCGAAGCGCCTGCCACATGCCCGGCCGAACGGGGAAGCGAACGCTTTTTTGCCCAACGGCCGTTGCCGTCCATGATGACGGCGATGTGGGTGGGTAAGACCCGTTTGTCGGGGGTCTCTTTTTTCTTTTTGAAAAACCAAGCCATCGGAGAACCTCTTTTCTCAATTTGTAAAATGGTCGCCCGAAAAGGTCGGACGAGAGGCACAAAAGCCTTCCTAACGGAAGGCTTGATAGGGTTAAATCTCTAAAATTTCTTTTTCTTTCAAAGCGGCCAACTCGTCGACTTCTTTGCAGAAGCGGTCGGTCAGCGTTTGGATCTTCTTTTCGCCGTCGGCCACATCGTCTTCCGTGATTTCGTTTTTCTTCTTTAACGCTTTTAACTTTTCAATGGCGTCCCGCCGGGTATTGCGTACGGCGACCTTGTTTTCCTCGGCGGCTTTGCGCACCTCTTTGACGATCTCCTTGCGGCGTTCTTCGGTCAGCGGGGGGAAGGACAGGCGGATCACACGCCCGTCATTCTGCGGATTGATGCCGATATCCGAGGTCAAAATGGCTTTCTCGATATCTTTCATGGTGGAAGCGTCCCACGGTTGGATCATCAGCACGCGCGGCTCCGGCACCGAAACCGCCGCCATTTGCTGAATGGGGGTGGGAGCGCCGTAATAATCCACCGTGATACGGTCCAGCACCGAAACGTTCGCGCGGCCGGCCCGAATGGATTTATAATCACGTTCCAAGACCGCGAGGGTTTTGGTCATTTTTTCTTCGGTATTCTTGATGAGTTCTTTCATGGTTCTACCTCCGTCTGTTTCTATTTTATTGGATCACGGTGCCAATATGCTCGCCGGTCACCGATTTGACGATATTTTCCGGATGATCGAGATTGAACACCACGATTTCGATGTGGTTGTCCATGCAGAGCGAAGCGGCGGTGCTGTCCATCACGTGCAACTCTTTTTGAAGCACGTCAAAATGAGAAAGCGTTTCGAATTTTTTCGCGTTCGGATTGGTTTTGGGATCACAGTCATACACGCCGTCCACATTGGTGGCTTTGAAGAGCACATCCGCGCCGATCTCAGCCGCACGCAGTGCCGCGGCGGTATCGGTGGAGAAGAACGGATTTCCCGTTCCGCAGCCGAAAATCACAACGCGCCCTTTTTCCAAATGCCGCACGGCGCGGTTGCGGATATACTGCTCGGCAACCTGCCGCATTTCGATGGCGGTCTGCACGCGTGCCGTCACGCCCAACTGTTCCAGGGCGTCCGCCAAAGCCAGCGCGTTGATGGCGGTGGCCAACATGCCCATATGATCCGCTCTGGTGCGGTCCATTTTCCCGCTTGAACGTCCCCGCCAGAAGTTTCCGCCGCCTACGACAATGCCGACCTGCACGCCTAAATCCACACATTCTTTTACGCTTGTGCAGATTTCCAGCACCTTATCAAAATCAATGCCGGTTCCTTTATCGCCCGCCAGCACCTCGCCGGAAAGTTTTAAGAGGATTCGTTTATAAACCGGTTTCATCTCATCACTCCGTTCGAAATGTTTTTTATTGATTTTATTGTACAATACCCTGCCTGCAAAGTCAATCTATTTTCATCTTGACAAACAGGATTTTCTTTTATATTATTAAAAAAAGATTTGTTATCAAATGAGGGTTGGATATGAAGAAAAAAGCGATTCTGATCGTGGCAATTTGCGTGGCGGCACTGGCGGCGGTGACGGCGCTGACCGTCTTGACGGTACATCTTTTCGGCAAAAGCGCCGGCAAAACGCCAGGCTCGCCGGAGACTTCAACACCAAGCGCGGGGAATATGGTCATCACCGTGGAAAACGTTACCGCCCAGGTCGGTAAAAATGTACGGATCCCGTTGACGGTTTCGGGGAATCCCGGTTTTATGGGCGCGGTGTTGGAACTGACGTATGACAGTGACGTTTTGCAATATGTCGGGCTGGAACAAAGCGGGATTTTTACCGATTGTGACGCGTCGGACGAACAGGGAAAACTGACCTTGGTGGATTTGGAGAATAAGGACGTCACTGAAAACGGCACACTGGTTTATGTAAACTTCAAAGTGAAAGCGGGATCGTCCGGCACATCGGCAATCAACCTGAATATTGCCAAAACAGGCATTTGCAATTATGAAGAACAGCCGGTCGACTGTCAGGCGAAAAGCGGCGCCGTGACCATTCAACCATAAGCATATAACGAGTTTTGATTTTTAAGCCTTCCCCACGGGGAGGGCTTTTTTTGTTGGCAATCCGGGAAAATCGCCGGATTTTCAGGTGGGAATCATGAACCCGAAAGCGCGGACATACAATGTACTAAAACGCGAAATCGGGGAAATGGTTTGAAAAAAACGGTTTTTATCAAAAATGCGGCGATTTTGACGGTATCATCGCTTTTCCTGCGCTTTGCGGGAATTTTTTTGAAAGTTTGGCTCGCCGCCGGGATCGGATCGGAAGGGATCGGTCTTTATCAGTTGATCTTTTCGGTGTATGTACTGGCTTCGACGTTTGCGTCGGCGGGGATCAGCACCGCGGTAACGCGTCTGACCGCGGAGGAACTGGCGCTCGGCACCCGAAAAGGAACCCGGAAAATCCTGCGTCATGCGTTGCAGATCACGCTGCTCATCGCCGGTATTTCCGCGGCGGCGGTCTTTGCGGGAGCGGAAGAAATCGCACGGTTGTTTTTGAACGATATGCGCGCGGTCCCCGCCTTAAAAATTCTGCCGCTGGCGTTGCCGTTTATGGGGGTGAGCGCCTGCCTGCGCGGGTATTTTATTGCCCGTCGCAAAGCCGCTCCGAACGCGGTTTCTCAACTGTTGGAGCAGGCGATGAGGATCCTTTTGATCGTGGTGCTTGTAAAAAAGACGGTCGCGCGCGGGATCGCGGCCTGTTGCGCGGCGGTACTGTTCGGGGACGCGGCGGCGGAGTTGTTTTCGGCAGGCGTCATGATATGTCTGTACGGGTATGATCAAAAGCGGATAAAAGGACTAAACGGACGCGATCGACCGCCTTACGGGATCGTACGGCGGCTGAGTCATATTTTTTTGCCGATCACTTCGGGGAAATATTTGAACACGCTTTTGCGAACGGCGGAGAACCTGTTAGTGCCGAAGAATTTAGCAAAATTCGGCGGCGATCAAACCGCCGCGCTTTCGCAATTCGGCATGATCAAAGGGATGGCGCTGCCGATCCTCTTTTTCCCTTCAACGTTGTTGAACGCCGTTTCCACGCTGTTGATCCCCGAAATGTCCGAAGCCGCCGCGCGGGGACAGAAAGGACTTGTCAAAGCGGCGGTCACCGATATTGTCAAACTGACGGCGGTCATGGGATTTGTGTTCGGTGCGGTTTTTTATGCCGCCGGAAACGAAATCGGTGTGTGGATCTATCGAAGCGAGGAAGTCGGATCGTTGCTGCGTTCACTGGCTCCCATCGTACCGCTGATGTATCTTGACAGCGTGTGCGACGGGTTGTTAAAAGGACTGGATCAACAAACCTTCACCTTTCGCACTTCCGTGACCGATTCCACGTTGCGCATTGTCTTGATTTTACTCATTCTGCCTTTTTTCGGCATACGCGGTTTTCTGGGGATTATGGTGGTTTCCAATCTGCTGACCTGTTTGCTGAACGTCGGCAGACTGTTAAAAGTCAGCGGTGCGCGTTTGCGACCGCTCGAAGACGTTTTTCTTCCGCTTGCCGCGGCGTTGGCGGTGACGTTACCGACGCAACTGTTTCTTCGGCCACTGTTTCACGGACCGTTTTATGTCATCCTGTTGGGGTCGATCGCCGTTCCGGCTTACACGGGATTGTTGTTCCTCTTCGGTACGCTGACAACTGATGAAGTGGGAAATCTGCTGAAAAGCGGCAAATAATAGAAAAAGCCGCCGTGTCACGGAAATGGCGCGGCGGCGGAAAAGACAGGTTTGGATTTAATGAAAGCGCAGGGGGATATAGCAATACTTTTCTCCTACATAGTAATCGGAATCCAGTGTAAAGTTCGCTTTCTTCCGGAAAAGATATCGCTGGACCTCACAACGCGGGGAAAAGATCTGAGACGAAAGATACCCTTTTTGGCGATCGGCAATGTTGGCGGTATAAACGCACAAATATCGGTCCTGACTTGCGAGCAGACGATCCAATACGGCAGCAACATTCGAGGGCGGCGAAAAGGAAGACTCCGGAAACAGTGCGAACTGCCGGTAAAACGCGTAGGCAGTCGCGGTGCAGACGGGAGCGGAGAAGTCGGGGTTCAGCGTATGATCGGCCGCCAGTTCGTCGGATGTCAGATTAAAATATTCATAACAGCAAAGATCTTCCGTGTCCGGGTCGTCCCATGTCACATCGGCCATATACCATTCTCCGCCGATTTCGACCGCGTTCCACATATGGGATTCGCCGCCCGCGGTGCCGTATATTTGTGTGGCGTTGATGCCCGCGCGGTAACAGAGGTATTGAAAAAGTTTCGCATAACCTTCGCAAACGGCGCGGCCGTCACAAAGGGCGCCGTAAGCGTCAAAAAAGCGAATGGTATCCGGCGAATAACCGGTCACTTCATCGGCATAGGTTACGCTGTTTTGCACCGCGTCATACAGAACTTTTTCCTTTTCCGCTTCGTCGGCCGCGTCGGGAATTTTTGCAAAAACAGCGGAAACCGCCTGATCAAACGCTTGGATTTGTCGATTGATTTTGGTGCGATCGGCCATTCGAAGCAACGTTCCGTCGTTTCGGTATTCGTCGGTGACGGAGCCGTCGGTATAAATCAAAATCAAATTCTTGACGGCGTTGCTTTTTGTACGGTACGTATACGAAAAATTTTTTGCCAAATGGAAAAACGCGGGGTGATCGGCCATGATTGCCTGAAAGATCCGATAAACGGTCTTTGAGGTGCAGTCAAAAGCGGATAAATCCACCACGACGTCGCCGTTTTGCGCGGCGGTACAAACTGTCTGATAGACTTCTTTTTCCGTGTCGCTCAAGCCGGCGTAATAGTAGTATGCTTCCTGTGGCACAGCAGTCGGGGAGGCGGGGGTGATCTGTGTATCCGTCGGGAAGGTTTGCGGGATTTCGGCTCCTTCCCATTCGGAGTAGGAATAAGCGTTATATTCCGTCGCCGGAACGGTTTTGGAAACGGTCGAGGAACGGCGTACGGTCTTTTTGGTGGTAACCGTTGTTTGTTTGGAAGATTTGCCGGACACGGCGTTTTTGGAAGAGGCGGAGGTTTCTCCGTTTCCGGTTTTAGGGATGACCGTTTCTTCTGTGATGATATAGGAAGGATCGCTTTCCCGCAAAGGAAGCCGGCGGCAGCCGACAAGCGTGCAAAACACAACGCCTGACAGCAAAACGGCGATCGCACGTTTCATGGCCGAGACCTCCTTCGGAAATGTTCGGGTTTACAGATAATACAATCCTGACGGTAAACGGACAAAGCGGTTGTTCTCCACACAGAGGTACTGAAGCACCGGTTCGGGGAAGGTTTCTTCGTCCTGAATACTGTAATTCTTCAAATGGAAGCGGATGAGTTTTTTGGAACCTTCGTTGCAGATCATGATTTCATCCTGCATGCCGAACATGCTGACGGGCCGGTCAAAGGGGGAACGGTTCCCGCCGATCCGCATTTCTTCGCGCATGGTGGTGAAACTGTATCGCAAAAGCACGTTGCAGTCCGGATAACAGGCCCAAATCACGTTTTTATAAAGCAACAGATCAGCCGCCGGCTGACCGCGGTAGATCATTTCGCCTTCCCAGATCAAGGAAGAATCCGCGTCGAACAAACGCGCGCGGCCGCCCTCTTCCAGTAAATACACGCCGCCGTTGGGCAGTAAAAGCGATTTCGCGGTGACATAGTTGCCGCACAAAGGCGCGATCGAACGGTAGTGATTGCCGAATTTTGTCAGCAAATAAATGCTTTTGGGTGCGTCGGTCAAACGTCCGTTTTCAAACGAGATCATTTTATAAGCCACGGTGATTTTTTCTTCGGTCTTTTCTTTGCAATACGTAAAAAGGATCCCTTTGTTCAGCGGCAGGATTTCATAAACCTCGCCTTCAAAAACCGGTTTCATCAACAGTCCTCCTTACATTCGCCGGCGTCCAGCATTCGCTGCGCCGCCAACAGCACACCGGCATGGGCGCTGTGAAAGTTCAGCCCTCCCTGCATCCAGGCGGCATAGGGCGGGCGCAGGGGTCCGTCCGCCGACAGTTCGATCGAGGCGCCCAGCGTAAAAGCCCCCGCCGCCATGATGACGTCATCTTCATATCCCGGCATGGGAGCGGGCTCGGGGGTAACAAAGGAATCGATCGGCGCGCCGCTTTGCATGCCGCGGCAAAATGCGATCAAACCCTCCCGCGTGCCTAATGTTACACACTGAATGATGTCGCCGCGTTTTTCCCCGGCACGGGGCGTGACCGAAAATCCCAACGCTTCCAATAAAGCCGCGGTGTAAACCGCTGTTTTCATGGCTTCGCCTACCACGTGAGGCGCGGCAAACAAGCCCATGGTCAGTTCCCGGCTGTGTCCCAGTGTCGCGCCGACTTCCCGTCCAACGCCCGGACAGGTCATCCGCGCGGCGCATTGTTCGACAAGCGAATGCTTGCCGGCGATATAACCGCCGGTCGGGGCGATCCCGCCGCCGGGGTTTTTGATCAGCGATCCGGCTACCAGATCCGCGCCCACTTCGCAGGGTTCGCGGGTTTGGGTAAATTCGCCGTAACAGTTATCCACCATCACGAGGGTGTCGGGCGAAATCTCTTTGACGATACGGCAAAGGGATTCAATGTCCTCCACGGTCAAACTCGGACGCAGACTGTATCCGCGCGAACGCTGGATATAAGCCAGTTTATAGTGCCGTTCCCGTAGAGCGGAACGAATTTTTTCATGATCAGGGGCGCCCGACGCGTTTAAATCTACCTGATGATAATGAATACCGAAATCCGCAAGGGAACCGTCGGTTTTCCGGTCGCGGCCGAAAACGCCCACAATGGTGTCATAGGGTGTGCCGGTCAGGCAAAGCAAATGATCGCCCGGCCGCAACAGTCCGAACAGCGCCACCGTTAAGGTGTGGGTGCCCGATACAAATTGATGACGGATCAGCGCGTCTTCCGCCCCCATGGCTTGCGCCATGACCCGTTCAAGCGTTTCCCGCCCCCGGTCATCATATCCGTAACCGGTCGAACCGGCCATCGCCGCTTCGCTCACGCCGTTTTGGATAAACGCCGACAGCATTTTCAGTTGATTGTATTCGGTCACGCGGTCAATGTCGGCAAAAACCTCGCCGCAAGTGGAAAGAACGGTCTGATCCAGCGCCAAAAGGCTCGGATCGATCCGAAAAAAGTCAGAAATATTCATGAATGAAGCCAACTTCCTGCTTGATACTGTTTTTGAAAACCGTTATTTTGGTAAAATCCTATCAAATGTTCGCGGCAACACACGACGACCTGTTTCCCGGGACCTGCACGCAAAACCGCCTTTACGGCCTCCGTTCCAAATCCTTTTTGAAAACTGACAAGCCCGGTCAACAACCGGTAGGATCCGGTTTGAAACCACACCGCCGCGCCTTTTCCGCGTTTGGCATAAACCCCCGCGCCACCGTGGTTCAAACGGCGGCAAATATCGACGGCGAACGCCGGATACGCCGGCAGAAAAAAGCCGCCTTGTTTTAGTATTTCGTAGAGTTCGTCGCTTTTTAAGGTGTCGCCTCTGCAAGCGGCATTTTCTTCGGTCGGGCCCGACAGCACCCACAGGGGTTCGGTCTTTCCCCCGGGCAGATCCAGCGCCGAAAGCGTCTTGGCGCTCGCAAACAGACTCGCCGGGTCTAAAAAGCCTAAAAATTCCCGCAGTTCGGCAAAGTCGCTGTCTCCCCACACCGTCATGTCGCCGTCGGCGAGGGAAAGATACGCCTGCCCGTCATTTTGCTCCCAAAACGGTAGACTGTCGCCGTAGCAGTCAAACAGACAATGTAACCGGATCCCTTCGGCGGAAGGTTCGCGAAGAGGGGGCAAAGTCGTGACTTGACGGATCACGAAAGAGATCCTCCGGCGATCGTTTCCAGCATATGGCGTGCCAACCGTTCGGCGTTCCCGATATCTTCTTCCCGGCAAACGCAGGAGGGGGAATGGATATACCGGCAGGGCACGGAGATCGCCAGCGTTCGCACGCCGCCGCGGGAGAGATGCACCGCTCCGGCGTTGTTTCCGCCTGCCACCGCCGCTTTGGGTTGACAGGGGATCCCCGACGAGAGCGCCGCTTTGTAAAACACGCGATCATAAACGGTGGATCGATCCATAAAGGAAACGGCAGGGCCCTTGCCCAGCGTACAAACGCGGCGTTCGGGTTCTGTTCCGGCAAGATCGGCGGCTGTGGTGGCTTCTAAGACGATCGCCGCATCGGGATCGACCGTAAAGGTTGCCGCTTTCGCCCCGCGCAGACCGATTTCCTCCTGCACGGAAAAAACGGCGTAAAAGTCATACGGGACGTCACTTTGTAACAGTGAAATCAAAATCGCACAGCCCACGCGATCGTCCAACGCCTTTGCGCGTAAGGCGTCTCCCATGCGGACAAAGTCACCGATGAGGACGCCGGTATCGCCCGGGCGCACCAGTTTCAGGGCTTCTTCGCGGCTACTTGCGCCGATATCAATATACAGGGACTCGGACGGCGGAAGTTTTTTCCGTTCGTCTTCGTTTAACAAATGGATCGGTTTTCCGCTGATCGCGCCGGGAACGTTACCGAACCGCACGCGGCGGAAAAGCAAAATTTCCGGATTGATCCCGCCCACCGTGGTAAATTTCAAAAAGCCCTCTTCGGTGACGGCGGTGACGATCAGCCCCACTTCGTCCATATGCGCGTCGAGCATCACGCGTTTTTGCGGACGGTTTTCCCCTTTTTTCAAGGCGATAATATTACCGAGCGGATCGACGGTGATGTCCTCGCAAAATCCCTCAATTTGGGATAAAATAAACTGCCGAACCGCGTGTTCACTGCCCGAAACGCCGTCCAGTTCACAAAGGGTTTTTAAGGTTTCAAGCATGGTCGGCACCTCCCGATAAGACGTACGCCTCCAACAGGTCGCAAGTGGCTTCGATATCGCTAAGATCCACGATTTCGGTTTCGGTGTGCATGCCCCGTAGCGGGATCGAAAGCGTGACGGTTTTCACGCCTCCGCGCGAAACGGCGATCATGTCGGCGTTGGTGCCGGTCGTCGCTCCCATGACTTCCGGCTGAACAGGGATGTTCTCCTGTTCGGCGAGCGTCATCAGGCGGTCGGACAGGGTTTTGTCCAGCGCCGGCGAAAAGCCGACCATGGGACCTGCACCCAGCCGGCCGGTTTCTTCGGGGGAAAGGCCGGGGCCGTTCCCAAACGTGACGTCGACCGCGACTGCTTCTTGCGGCGAAAGGGTAAAAGCCGCCGGACGGACGCCCCGCATGCCCAGTTCTTCCGCGTCGCTGAATAAGAAACAAACCGTCGCGGGCCGCTTTTTGCGGGCAGAGAGCCGCCGCGCCACTTCCAGCAGACAAACCACGCCGGCGCGGTCATCGAGCGAACGGGCGCACAGGCGGTTTCCCGCCAATAAAACCGGCGGCGCGGTAAAGGTGACCATATCGCCGGGGGAGATCCATTCCCGTGCGGCCGCGCCAAGACCGGCATCCACTTTCAGGATGGAAAGATCGTCGTAGACCGCTTCTTTGCCGGCTAAATGCGGCGGCGTACTGCAAAAAACAGCCGGAACCGGCTTTTTACCGTGCACCGTGACCGGCCGTGCCGGCAGGGCGCGCAGATCCAGACCGCCCGCCTTCGCCACGGTCAAAAATCCCTCGTCGTCTATGGCGGTGACCACCATGGCGACCTGATCCATGTGAGCGTCCAGTAAAATGGTGTAGTCACTGTCGCCCGGTAAAACGCCCCACATCGTCAATCCGTTTTGCCGTTCCACCGGTACATAACGGCTTAAAATTCCGGCGGCAAGATCCGCCGCCGCGCTCACCCCGCCGGTCGCGTCAGCCGCGCAGAGTTCTTGTAACCAGGTTCTCCATTCGTTCACAGTTTTTGTACCAACTCTTTAAAATAATTCCCGCGCGCCACAAAATTTGGGAAAGCGTCAAAACTCGCACAGGCGGGACTTAAGGTGACGATATCGCCGGTCACCGCGTCCCGATGCGCCGCTTCGACGGCTTGCGCGAGGTCGTCTGTCCGCACGATGGCGGGCGAACCCTGATATCCCTCGTATCCGCGCAGGCAGGTTTCGATCTTTTGGGCCGTGGCGCCGCATAAATAAAGGGTTTTGACCTTTTCGACCAAATACGGCATCAGCGGCTCAAAAGGAATGTGTTTATCATATCCGCCGGCGATCAGGAGTACCTTGCGGTCAAAGGCTTTGAGCCCCGCGATGGTGCGGGACGGACTGGAGGCGATCGAATCGTTGTAATACCGGGCGCCGTTCACTTCGCGCACGAACTCGATCCGGTGTTCCACGCCTTTGAATTCTCTTGCTACCTTTTTGATGGATTCCACGCTGACCGTACCCCAGACGGCGGCGATCGCCGCCAGGTAATTGGCGACGTTGTGATCGCCCAGTACGGCGATTTCACTGCGGTGCATGATCGGCGCGTCAATGCCGCGGTAGGACATGTGGATGGTGCCGTCAGATTCCAGCCACGCGCCGTTTTTAAGGGGTTGTTCCATGCTGAAGGAAAGCGCCTGTCCCCTTACAAAAGGACGAAATCCGCAGGTGATCTCATTATCGCGGTTCAAGACTGTGCGGGAAAACGCGTTTTGGTGAAGCAAAATGTTTTTCTTGGCTTCCACGTATTCGTCCATGTCTTTGTGGACGTCCAAATGATTGGGTGCTACGTTGGTCACGACCGCTACATCGGGACTTTTGCGCATGGAGATCAACTGGAACGAGGAAAGTTCCGCGACCACATAGTCATCAGGGGAAATGGATTCGATCTCCGGCAAAAGAGGCTTGCCGATATTGCCGCCCAAATGCACGGTTTTGCCTTCCGCACGAAGCATTTCGGCGATCAGGGTCGTGGTGGTGGTTTTTCCGTCCGACCCGGTGACGGCGAACAGGGTCGCCGGACACAAATCAAAAAAGACCTCCATTTCACTGGTGACGGCGATCCCCTTTTTGCGTGCCGCTTCCAGTTCCGGCAGGTTAAAATTCATGCCGGGAGTACGGAAGATCATATCGACCTCTAAATTCTCTAAATAGCGGTCGCCCAAACGCAGTTCCGCTCCGGCCGACTCCAACTCGTCCGCCAGCGTTCCGATCTGTTCGCGCGTGCGCCGGTCACAGGCATAGACCCGTGCTCCTTTTTGCAGAAAATCCATGATCAGAGGGGTGTTGCTGACTCCGATCCCGCACATGGCGATCCGTTTGCCCTCCAGTTGTTTGAAAAATTGTTTGCAATCCAATGCGACAGCCTCCCAAACTTTTTCTATCTATATGATACTATTATACTGAATCCCGGCCGAAATATCAACCCTAAATGAATTTTTTCGAGTCCTTCAAAAAAGCGGAGTTGCGCGATTTGAGCACAACTCCGAACCTTTTTCAAGCGTCTTTTAATCACTGTAATCCGAATCTAAAACCACCGTGAAGGTATACCCGGGATAAAGCGCCGCCAATTCTTTGATCAACGCGTCCCGGATGGCGGCGGCGTCGGCGTGGAAATCCGCAATAATATCAAAGGTCACATGGGTTTCTTCCACATAAAAACCGTGCGTTTGCAGGATTTCCGGATAAGAACCGGCAATGCGTTCCAGATCCGCTTTGATGGCGGCGATTTTCGGATCGGCGTCGTTTGAGGCGTAAATGCCCAGCGTCAGCACAATGCCGAACGTGACATAGATCTCCGCGGCGATTTTCCGGGTCAGGCGGTGGATCTCCCGGGCGGTGATGTCGTCGGGCAATTCGATATGCGCCGAACCGATCATAAGATTGGGACCGTAGTGGTGCAGGATCAAATCATACACCCCGCGCACCGGCGGATGGCTTGCGATCGCTTCTTTCAGGCGATCGGTCAGAGCGCGGTCGGTGCGTGTGCCGATCAAACCGCTTAAGGTATCCGAGAGCATTTCGATACCGGAGCGGATGATAAACAGGGAAATCACGGCGCCGAAGATCCCTTCGGTAGACAGATCAAAGGCGACCTTTAAAATCGCCGCGGTCAGGGCGCCAAGGGAAAGGATCGCGTCAAAAAACGCATCGGAACCCGAAGCGATCAGGGCGGAGGAATTGATTTTTTTCCCCACGCTTTTCACATAACTGCCCATGAACCATTTGGCGATGACCGCCGCGGTCAGAATGACAAACGAAACGACGTTATAATCGGCATCGGTGGGGGAAAGGATCTTGATCACCGATTCCCGCACACAGGTCGCGCCGGCGAGCAGCATCAAAATGGCGATGATCGCGCCGGTCAGGTATTCCACACGGCCGTGGCCGAAGGGATGCTTTTTATCCGGCTTGCGACCGGCTATTTTGGTGCCGATGATAGTGATGACCGAAGAAAGCGCGTCACTGAGATTGTTGACGGCGTCCAAAATGACCGCGATCGATCCGCTCAAAAAGCCGACCGTGCCTTTGAAAACCACTAAGACAAGGTTAGCGGCGATTCCGAACAGGCTGGTACGGATGATTTTGTTGTCCCGCTCGGTGGCGGAAGAGAGTTGCCCGCTCATACCGAGGCGCTCGCAACTTGTTTGTTATAGGCCTTTCGAACGGCGATAGCCAGTTGATCGGCGCAGGAGGTCGAACGGCGGCCGCACAAGTTGCCTTTCAGGTATTCTTCGATTTTGTCGACCGTCCAGCCGTTCACCAGTTTCGAGATGGCTTTCAGATTGCCATTACAGCCTCCGGTAAACTGAATATCGGTCACAACATCGCCCTCTAAATGAAAGCGGATCTGCACCGGGCAGACATTTTGCGGTTCGTATGTATAATCCATTTTTCTCACCTGACTGTCGATATTTTTATGCGTCTAATGAAATTATATTCGTTTCTTTGCATTTGTCAACTACATTTTTGATATTCGTTGTGATGGCGATCAATTCATTCCCAGAAAAACATGGACGGCGGAAAAACGGTCGGCTAAATAAACCCACTCGTTTTCGATCGGATCACACACCTGATCCGTTTCGTGCGCGGGAAGGCTTAGCAGGAGTTTTCCGCTGATCCGTTCTTTCAGGAGAGTACCGCCCAAAGCCGATAAAAGGCGCTGCAGAACGTCAGGTTCCGGGATCCCGTCGGTTTGGATGAGCAAACGGTTTTTTTGCGCATCCAGGCGGATCCGAGCAGGATTTTGCGCGGCGGCGGCAAGGGAAAGAAGCAGGGCGGTCAGGCATTTCCGGTTCACAAGCCGGACGCCGCCGCCCGACAAAGAAACCGATAACCGGATCCCCCGTCCCAGCAGGGTCAAAACCGACGCACCCAGCAAGACATCCGCCAAACGGATGACGTCTACGGGGTTTTTGTCTGCCTGAGTGAAGAGCGCCTCCGCCAGATAGACCGTGCGCAGTTGACGCAAGGCGGCAGGATCGATCCCGCGCCGCAAAACCGATTTTTGAATGAAAAGCCGCAATGCAGCCATATATCGTTCGGAATTATTTGGAAAAAATATCATAATAACCTCCCCGGTTTGTACGGTTATTATGCCAAAATCCATAAAAAATAAAAGAAATTGTTAAAGATTAAACAAATTGCTTGAAAATCGGAAAAAAATGGGTTACAATAGAGTTGAAAATGAATTAGGAGGTTTTTCCAATGGTAAAAGTTGCTATCAATGGTTTTGGCCGTATCGGTCGTCTGGCTTTCCGTCAGATGTTCGGCGCGGAAGGTTATGAGATCGTTGCCATCAACGATCTGACAAGTCCCGCGATGCTCGCGCATCTTTTGAAGTATGACTCCGCACAGGGTCGCTATGCGTTGGCGGACAAGGTTACCGCCGGGGAAGACAGCATCACGGTTGACGGCAAAACCATCAAAATCTATGCGGAAAAGAATGCCGCGGATCTTCCGTGGGGAGAAATCGGCGTGGACGTTGTCCTCGAATGCACCGGTTTTTACACCTCGAAAGAAAAATCCCAGGCTCACATTGACGCCGGTGCGAAAAAGGTTGTTATTTCCGCTCCCGCCGGTAAAGATCTGAAGACCGTTGTTTTCAGCGTGAACGAAAACACCCTCACCGCAGAGGATAAGATCATTTCCGCCGCTTCCTGCACCACCAACTGCCTGGCTCCGATGGCGGATACCCTGAACAAATACGCACCGATCCAGAGCGGTATCATGACGACCGTTCATGCGTTCACCGGCGACCAGATGGTTCTGGACGGCCCGCACAGAAAAGGCGATCTTCGCCGTGCACGCGCCGCCGCGGTCAACATCGTGCCGAACTCCACCGGCGCCGCAAAGGCGATCGGTCTGGTCATTCCCGAACTCAACGGCAAGCTGATCGGCTCGGCTCAGCGTGTTCCGGTCCCGACGGGTTCCACCACCATTTTGGTAGCGGTCGTGAAGGGGAAAGATGTTACCGTTGAAGGCATCAATGCCGCGATGAAGGCTGCTTCTTCCGCTTCCTTCGGCTATACCGAAGAGCCGCTCGTATCTTCTGATATCATCGGCATCACCTATGGTTCGCTGTTCGACGCGACCCAAACCATGGTCACCAAAATTGATGACGATACCTATCAGGTACAGGTCGTTTCCTGGTACGATAACGAAAATAGTTACACCAGCCAAATGGTGCGTACCATCAAATACTTCGCGGAAATCTAACCAACGTTTTGATCAGACGGCTCCCGTTTCGGCGCGGAGCCGTTTTTTTATTCATAAATTGTTCAACAAAAGTCATTTCATTCGTGGTAGACTAAACAACGAGGTGGTCGGGATGTCCGGAAAAAAGACCAATGAGATTTTAGAGGAACAGCGCCGTGCGCGGGAAGAGTTTTTGAAACTGAAAAAGATGCAGCACGGCGAAATGAAAGCACCGCCGAAACCAAGCGAAGTTGCGATCCTTCCAAAAACACCAAAGGAAAAAATAGCGAATTTCTGGTTTCAATACAAATGGTACGTCACGGCGTTGACGGCGTTGGCAGTTGTCGTTGCGGTGTTGGTCGCCCAGTGTGCGTCCCGTGTGAGTTATGATCTGCAAATCGTTTATTTCACCTATCAGGCGGCGATCGACGAACAAACCGGTGAAGTCGCCGCGTATTTTGAGGATTTGGCGGAAGATATCAACGGGGACGGCGAAGTCCATGTGCAGGTCGTGAATTGCAGTTTTGAAAAGGAGAGCGGAAACTCTCAGTACGGGTACACCATGATGACCAAATTGCAGGCCATGCTGGCGGGGGATGAAAGCGCCATGCTTTTCATCACCGACGCGGGATCTTATGCGTATTTGAACCAATTCAGTGAAGGCGGTCTTTTTGAAGGGGAACCGGTTGCGCTGGACAAAGAATTTTATGCCGCGACGAAGTCGGAAACATTGGGCGAACTGCCTGAAGGGCTGCAAATTTCCTGCCGCAGGGTGACAGGGACCGTGATCGAAAAGAAAAAGAATGTGCAGGCGATTTATCAGGAGGCACAAAGATTATTGAAACAGTTAAAAACGTAATCTCCATAGAAACGGAAACGCCCCCGACGATTTGAAAACCGTCGGGGGCGTTGTGATAGGATCGGATCAAGCGGCTTTTTTGGATTTTCTGGTTTTCCAAACCACCCACAAGGGACCTGCCACGAAGAGTGAGGTCACACAGCCGGAAAGCAGGCCGAACGCCATGGGAATGGCGAAAGTGCGAAGCGAGGTCAAGCCGTATAACTCGGCGACCACCGCAATGGTCATGACCGCGCAGAAGGTGGTCAAAGTGGTGACAAAGTTCCGCATTTTCACAGCATTGATACTGTTGTTGACGATGACGTCCAACGTTTTGTCGGGATTCAGACGTTCGTTTTCACGCACACGGTCATACACCACGATGGTATCGTTTAAGGAGTAGCCCAAAATGGTCAGCACCACGGCGATATAGTTGGAGTCGATCTGTAAACGGAAGATCGCGCAGGTCACAAACGAGATCAGGACATCGAGCACCAACGCGCACAAGGCGGTAAGCGCCGCGGAGATCCCGCCGATCCGGCGGAAACGGATGCCGACATAAACGATCACCAGCAGGGCTGTGATCAGCACCGCGACCAGGCTCTTCGCGAAGAAGGTGCCGGCGATGGTGGGGCTGACAGAGGTGGAATTGTACAGGGTGATCGCATTGTCTTCAAAATCTTTTTCAAGAGCCTGCGTCAAAGCCTCCTGCGTTTCGGCGGAAAGGGAATCCTTACCGATCAAACTGATTTCAAAGGTCTGCGTATCACCCGCCAGCGCCGTGCTTTGGGAGATTGTGAAACTCTGTTCGATCACGCCGTCAACGGTTTTTTCCACAGCGGCGGTTTCAATATCGCCGGTATAGGAATAAGAAATCTTGGTGCCGCCGCTGAAGTTGATGTCAAAACTGACGCCGAAGACGACCGCGCAGATGACGCCTGCCAGAAAAACAGCGGCATAGACGATCAGTGCGCGCTTGAAGATTTTTTGAGTGTTCCAAATTGAATTACGCATGGTTCTTACCTCCGTAAAGCCAAGGTTTTCTGAGGAATCTCAGTTGCGAAATGCTCTTTAGCATATACTTGGAAGCAAGCACGCCCATGATGAGGTTGAAAATAACGCCGACCAACAAGGTGTAACCGAAGGAGTAGATCGATCCGGTAATGGAAGAACCGAACAGCGACATCAGCGGTGAGAAGATTTTGGCGATGATATTATCGGGTGTACCGAAAGCGCCGATCAGCACCAGGGAGACGATGACGATGGTAACGTTGCCGTCGATGATGGCGCTCAAAGCGTTTTTATAACCGCTGTCGATCGCGCCGTCAATGGTTTTGCCCTTGCGGAATTCTTCACGAATACGTTCGGCGGCGATCACGTTACAGTCCACACCAACGCCGACCGAAAGGATAATACCTGCGATACCCGGAACCGTCAGGGTGAAACTGGACGTATTCGGGAAGAAACCGGAAATACAGGCGATGGTGCCTGCCAACTGCCCTAACAGGGCGATGGCGGCAATAAAACCGTTTAACCGGTAGCGCAGGATCATGATCAGGCAGACGATCGCGAACGCGATCGAACCGGCGATGACCATGACGCGAAGCGCGTCCGATCCGAGAGAAGCGGAAATAATTTGCAGTTTGCTGTTATCGACGGTCAAGGCGAAGGGGAGAGAACCGGCATTGATCTTATCCGCCAGTTCTTTCGAATCCTCAGCGCCCTGCATACCGGTGATATAGGCGGTACCGTCGGTAATCGCGGTATTCACCGTGGGAGCGGAGATCTCGGTTTCGTCCATCCAAATGGAGATCTTTTTGCCCACCAGTTCTGCGGTGGCGGAAGCAAATTTCGAGGTGCCTTCCTTGGTGAAATACAGGTAAACAACATAGTTGCCGTCTTCATCCACGCCCGGCTGCGCATGGTCGATATCCGCCGCGCCGCTCAGGATCACATCCGAGGAATCCTCTTCCCGGCAGAAGGTCAGCAAAGCGGTTTCGCCCAACTCCTGCACGGCTTCTGCAGCGTCAAAATCGCTTTCGTCCGCCGCCCACGGGAACCGCACGATGATCTGGTGGTTATCCGTATCGGTGTAAACTTCATAATCGGTGATGTTTTTATTGACCAACCGGGTCTCAATGATCGCCTTGGCGGCGTCCATATCGTCTTCCGTGATGGTGACATCCTCCTTATCGGGGGAGAAAACGGCTTCCACGCCGCCCCGAATGTCAATTCCCCAGCGAATATCGCCGGCTCCTTTGACATAAACGTTTCTGGTATCGCCGTAGTAATTTTCTATTCCGAAAAAAGCGGAATAGGTGAGCGCTAAAATCAAAATGAATAGCACAAAAAATACCGGCTTGCCTGTTCTTTTGGACTTCATTGGCAAATCCTCCAACCTAAATTAACTGATGCACAAAAGAAAGCGTTTCAACCTGCACTCTCTCTTTTGCGGCATAAGCCTACTTTACCCATTATACATAAAACGGTTCGCAAAGTCAATCTTTATGTAACAGCCGCGGCTGATTTTTAAGAAAGCAGTTGCTCCAGCGCCGCATAGCGCACCGAAAGACACAGCACGACCGATGCGTTTCTGATTTCTTCGACCGAAGGATACGAGGGCGCAATGCGCAGATTTGCGTCATGCTCATCTTGCCCGTAAGGGTAGGTCGCGCCGGCGGGTGTCAGCACCAGTCCCGCGTCCGCGCAAAGACGTTCTACCCGTTTTGCACAGCCGTCCGGCACATACAAACTGATAAAATATCCCCCGCGCGGTTTGGTCCAGTGCGCGATCCCGGTGGGGGTCAGTTGCGCTTCCATTTCGTTCAGGACCGATTCGAATTTCGGGCGTAAGATCCCGGCGTGACGTTTCATATGGCGTTTCACGTCCTCGGCGTCGGCAAACATGCGGGCATGGCGCAGTTGGTTGAGTTTATCCGGCCCGATGGTCTGGTATTTCATGCGCTTTTTCAGCATGGCGACGTTGGCGGGGCTACCCGCTTCCGCCGCAACGCCCGCGCCGGGGAAGGTGATCTTGGAAGTCGAGGTAAAAATCAGCACCAGATCGGGATTGCCCGCCCGGACACATTCGTCATAGATGTTTAAGAGGTGATCTCCCTGTTCGTACAGATCGTGTACGGCATAGGCGTTGTCCCAAAAAATGCGGAAATCCTTTGCCGCGGGACGAAGACGCGCCATGCGGCGCACGACTTCATCGGAGTAGGTCAATCCTTCGGGATTGGAATACTTCGGCACGCACCAGATGCCTTTGACCTTTTCGTCTTTGCTCAGTTCTTCCACCACAGCCATATCGGGACCGTCCGCGTTCATGGGAACGGGGATCAGGTCAAACCCGAAATATTCGGTGATGGCGAAATGCCGGTCATAGCCCGGCACCGGGCACAGGAATTTCAACCCTTCCTGTTTCGCCCAGGGTTCGCTGCCGAAACCGTGGGTCATGCCTTGGGCGACGGTATCAAACATCATGTTTAAGGAGGAATTGCCCCCTACAATGATCTGTTCGGGGTGTAACTCCAAAATCTCACCAAACAGATTTTTCAGTTCGGTCAGACCGTCAAGACCGCCGTAATTGCGGCAGTCAATGCCGCTGACGTTTTGAAAACCGGTGTCATTCCCCACCAGATCAAACATTTTTTCGCTGAGATCCATGTTGTCAAACCCCGGTTTTCCGCGGGACATATCCAACGACAGTTTCATGGACTTCAAGCCTTCGTATTCCCGGCGAACCGCTTCGAATTCCTGTCGCAATTCGTCGGGGGACATTTGCCTGTATGCTTTCATGCGTTCACTCTCCTACGGTAAAGGATGCCGTCACGGCTTATTTTCGGATCTTGTTCTCGTTTTCTTCGGTGATGCGGGTCAGGAACTGTTCGACGCTCATGGAGCCGAGATCCCCCGCTTCTCCGCGTTCGCGAACCGAAAGGGTCTGGTTTTCCACTTCCTGATCCCCCACGATCAGCATATACGGCAATTTTTGCAAACGTGCCTCCCGAATTTTGTATCCGATCTTTTCGTTACGGTCATCAACTTCGACGCGGAAGCCTTTTTCTTCTAATTTTCGTTTGACGTCGAACGCATAATCAAAATGACGGTCGGCGATCGGCAGGATCCGCACCTGCACCGGCGCGAGCCACAGCGGGAAAGCGCCCGCGTATTTTTCGATCAGGAGCGCCAGCGTCCGTTCATAGCATCCGAGCGAGGTACGATGAATGATATAAGGATTTTTCTTTTGTCCGTCGCGGTCGACATATTCCATGCCGAATTTTTCCGCCAGCATCTGGTCGATTTGGATGGTGATGAGGGTATCTTCTTTTCCGTAGACGTTTTTGATCTGAATATCGAGTTTCGGGCCGTAAAAAGCGGCTTCGTCGATCCCGATTTGATAGGGGATCTCCAAATGGTCGAGAATTCTCGCCATCACGCCCTGCGCCTCGTCCCACTGTTCGGCGGTGCCGATGTATTTCTCCCGGTTGTTCGGATCCCACTGGGAGAAGCGGTAAGAAACGTCTTCATACAGTCCCAGTGTTTTGAGCATATAGATCGCCAGTTCCAGACAACTCTTAAATTCCTGTTCCAGTTGTTCGGGCGTGCACATCAGGTGCCCTTCGGAAATCGTGAATTGCCGCACCCGGATCAGGCCGTGCATTTCGCCGCTGTCTTCATTGCGGAAAAGGGTGGAAGTCTCATCATAGCGAAGCGGCAGATCACGGTAGGAACGCGCGCGGTTCAAATAAGCCTGATACTGGAACGGACAGGTCATCGGGCGAAGCGCGAAACATTCTTTGGTTTCGTCGTCCGGGTCGCCGAGGACGAACATCCCGTCTAAATAATGATCCCAGTGACCGGACAATTTGTACAGTTCCCGTTTGGCCATATAGGGCGTTTTGGTCAACTGCCAGCCGCGACGGGCCTCTTCGTCTTCGACAAAGCGCTGCAAGATCTGAATGATTTTAGCGCCTTTCGGCAACATGATCGGCAACCCTTGCCCGATGATGTCAACCGTGGTGAAGAGTTCGAGTTCACGCCCCAATTTGTTATGATCGCGCTTTTTGGCTTCCTCCAGCATGGTGAGGTGCTCTTCCAACTGGGAGGCTTTCGGGAAAGCCGTTCCGTAAATGCGGCAGAGCATTTTTTTCGAGGAATCGCCCCGCCAGTAAGCGCCGGTGGCAGAAGTGAGTTTAAAGGCTTTTACGGCGGCGGCGGTACTCATCAAATGTGCGCCGGCGCAAAGATCGGTAAAGTCTTTTTGCGTGTAGAAACTGATTTCCTCCCCGTCGGGAATATCTTCGGCAAGTTCCACCTTGTACGGTTCGTTACGCTCGGTGAAATAAGCGATGGCTTCGGCGCGGCTCATCGTGTGGCGTTCGAGCGGGATCGCTTCTTTGACGATGGCTTTCATTTCGGCTTCAATTTTCGCAAGATCTTCGGGTGTAAATTTGGTCTCGACATCAAAATCGTAATAAAAACCGTCGTCAACCGCGGGACCGATGGCGAGTTTCGCCTCCGGATACAGGCGTTTGACGGCTTGCGCTAAGATGTGCGAGGCGGTATGCCGGAACGTACGGCGACCGTACTCGTCCTCAAATGTCAGAATTTCAAGAGCGCAATCCTTTTGTAAAACGGTGCGCAAATCGGCGTTTTCGCCGTCAATGCGCGCGGCGCAGGCGACTCTTGCCAGACCGGCGCTGATTTGCGCGGCGGCGTCATACGCGGTGACGCCCGCTTCCATTTGCAAAACCGAACCGTCTTTTAAGGTAATGTTGATCATGGCATTTCTCTCCTTAGAAAAAAATAAAAAACTCCGTTCCGACCGTGACAGTCGGGACGAAGATACAAACTCCGCGGTTCCACCCGGATTCCGCCTGAAGGCGGCACTCCAAACCGGGAAAAATCCCGGTCAACGCCTTTAACGCAGGCATACGTCCATGTTGCAACACACGGCACTCCAAGGCGGTACCCGTTTTCAGGCCTTTGCGCGGCTTTCAGCCGATGGCGCGCGCTCTCTTCTCAAGGCGGAACGAAACCGGGGGTCCTCTTCAACGTTTTTCCACGCATTATGATACACCCAACCCGCAATTTTGTCAAGGATTTCGCCGAAAAAAATAATAAATGAATATTTTTTACGGTTTCGGCAACACTATGTCATGAGGTGATAAACAATGCAATTAACACAAAAAGAAAGCACATTGTTAAAGGACTTAAAGGGACAGGAAAAACTGTGTATCGAAAAATACAATCAGTATTCCTCCGAAGCCTCCGACGGTCAGTTGAAGAACCTGTTTTCGCAGATTGCCGGGATCGAGCAGCATCATTTCGACACCATCACGCAGATCGAAAGCGGCACGGTGCCGTCGGTTTCGGGCGGGTCATCCACGCAGCAGAATTCCTTCACGGCGACCTATTCAGGGCAGGAAACCGAGGGGAAAAAGCACGACTCCTATCTTTGCGGCGACGCGCTGGCGATGGAAAAGCATGTTTCCGGTCTGTATGATACCTGCATTTTTGAATTTCAGGATAATCAGGTGCGCGACGTGCTGAATCACATTCAGAGCGAAGAACAAAACCACGGTAAAATGATTTACGATTATATGAAAGCCAACAACATGTATTCGTAAACGAGATAAACGGACGCTTTTGACATGGCCAGAGGCGTCCGTTTTGTCACGTTTTTACATATATAAATATATGCTTTGGCGCAGAAAAAGGAAAAATTTCCGTTTTTTTAAAAAAACACTTGCATTTTCAAAAAATGTGTGGTATGCTTTTAAGGCATGCTGTGAAAGTGTGGCATGTAACATGCGTTGATGCGGGAGGTGGCCGACCGCCGAGTCGGGGAATTTCCGCGGAGTATGTCCGATTTTAAACCGGGCGAAAGAAAAGGAAGTGCGAAAAGGATCTTGCGGCCTTTGCGTACAACGGCGGAGCGATCCGCTGTCCGGAATTGTCTGAAACCCCAGCAATGCCGGTTTTATAATGTACCGCGATGAAAAACACGGCACGTTGTAAGTTTTGCCCGCCAACTCAACAAGGAGGCGAATTTCACATGGCAGTGAAAGAAAAAATCCGTATTCGTATCAAGGGGTATGACCACGCGCTTGTCGACCAGTCCGCTGAAAAGATAGTGGAAACCGCGAAACGCACAGGTGCCAGAGTGTCCGGCCCGGTACCGCTTCCCACCGAAAAGGAAGTCGTTACCATTCTGCGTGCTGTTCATAAGTATAAAGACAGCCGCGAACAATTTGAAACGAGAACGCACAAACGGCTCATTGACATTCTCCGGCCTTCGAACAAAACGGTCGAAGCCCTGACGAATCTTGAGCTTCCCGCCGGCGTCGAGATCGAGATCAAACTCTGATCACGCGCGGACAGGTCAAGTTGGGAAACCAACCAATAACCAGAGGAGGAAACAGTTATGCAAAAAGCAATCGTTGGCAAGAAACTCGGCATGACCCAGTTTTTTGACACAAACGGAAACGTTGTTCCGGTCACGGTAATCGAAGCCGGTCCCTGCGTGATCGCGCAGAAGAAGACTGTCGAGAACGACGGATATGACGCGGTGCAAATCGGTTTCGGTGATTTGAAGGCGTCAAAAGTCAACAAACCCATGAAGGGCCACTTCGGCAAGGGCGACGTCGCTCCCAAAAAGGTTCTTCGTGAATTCCGCCTGGAGGATACTTCCTCCATGAACGTGGGCGACATCATCAAGGCTGATGTGTTCGCGGAAGGCGACGCGGTGGACGTGCGCGGTACTTCCAAGGGAAAAGGCTACGCCGGCACCATCAAGCGTTGGAACTTCGGCAGACTCAAAGAAAGCCACGGTACCGGCCCCGTACATCGTCATGGCGGTTCACTGGGTGCCTGCTCCAGTCCTTCGAGAGTTTTCAAGGGCAAAAAGATGGCGGGTCACCTGGGTTGTGAGCGCGTGACCGTTCAGAATTTGAGTGTCGTCAAAGTTGATGCGGAAAAGAACATCATCGCCGTGAAGGGCGCCGTTCCCGGCCCCAAAGGCGGCATCGTGGTTCTTTTCAACAGCGTCAAGGCTTAAGGGAAGGAGTGTTTAGAGTATGCCGAATATAGCAGTAGTCGATCGAACCGGCAAAAGCGTCGGAGAAATCCTGTTGAACGACGCGATTTTCGGGATCGCCCCGAATGCCGTCGTCATGCACGCGGCAGTGGTGAATTACCTGGCCAATCAACGCCAGGGAACACAGTCCACTCTGACCCGTACCGAGGTCTCGGGCGGCGGGAAAAAGCCCTGGCGGCAAAAAGGCACCGGCCATGCGAGACAGGGTTCCACCCGCGCTCCGCAATGGCGTCACGGCGGCGTGGTCCACGCTCCGAAGCCGAGAGATTATTCCTACACACTGAACAAGAAAGTGCGCAGGCTGGCGCTCAAATCGGCGTTGTCCGATAAAGTGGCCACCGGCAATCTGATCGTGCTGGACGAACTGAATCTCGACGCGTATAAAACCAAAACGGTGGTCGATTGTCTGAAAGCCATCGGTGCGGGCAAGAAAACCCTGATCGTTCTGGAAGAGAACAACCCGTTCGCGGTCAAGAGCATTGCGAACATCCCGGGGACAAAGTCCGCACAGGTCAACACCATCAACACCTATGACATTATTCATGCGGATACGCTGGTGATCGTCAAGGGTGCCGTCGCGAAAATCGAGGAGGTGTATGCATAATGAAAGCCGCACAGGATATCATTATCGCTCCGATCATCACGGAAAAGAGCATGTCGGGTATTGCCAATAAGAAATACACCTTTAAGGTCGCCAAAGATTCCAATAAAATCGAAATTGCCAACGCCGTGGAAACACTGTTCAAGGTCAAGGTCGCCAAGGTCAACACCGTGAACGTCCGCGGCAAGCAAAGAAGAATGGGCCGTTACAGCGGATATACCGCGTCCTGGAAAAAGGCTGTGGTCACCCTGAAGGCCGATTCAAAGCCCATCGAGTTCTTTGACGGTTTGATGTAAGAACGGGCTTGGAAATCCATGATTTCCGGTGATGTATGAAGCCGAACGGCTTCGCTAAGCCAAATTAGGAGAGTGAAACAAATGGCAATTAAATTTTACAAGCCGACGACGCCGGGTCACCGCAACATGACCACGATGGATTATTCCGGACTGTCCAAAGTTGCGCCGGAAAGAAGTCTGCTTGAACCGTTGAAAAAGAATGCCGGCCGCAACAGTTACGGTCGCATCACCGTCCGTCACAGAGGCGGCGGCAACCGCAGAAAATACAGAGTGATCGACTTTAAGAGAGAGCGTTTCGGCGTTCCCGCCACCGTTCAGACTTTAGAGTATGATCCGAACCGTTCCGCGTTCATCGCGCTGGTGCAGTATGAGGATGGCGAAAAACGCTACATCATCGCACCGCAGGATCTGAAGGTCGGCGACGTGATCGTCAGCGGACCGGAAGCGGACATCAAACCCGGCAATGCTTTGCCGCTGACCAACATCCCGGTCGGTACCTTCTTACACAACATTGAATTGTACCCCGGCAAAGGTGCGCAGTTGGCGCGTTCCGCCGGCAACACGGCACAGTTGATGGCGAAGGAAAACGGCATGGCGCTGTTGAGACTGCCTTCGGGCGAACTCCGTAACGTTCCCGCCAACTGTATGGCCACCGTCGGCGTAGTATCCAATCCGGATCACGCCAACATCAATTACGGTAAGGCCGGCCGGAAACGCCACATGGGTTGGCGTCCGACAGTCCGCGGTTCGGTCATGAACCCCTGCGATCACCCGCACGGCGGTGGTGAGGGTAAATCCCCGATCGGCCGTCCCGGCCCTGTCACACCGTGGGGCAAACCCGCCCTCGGCTATAAGACCAGACAAAAGAACAAGCGCACCGATCAGTATATCGTGAAGCGCCGCAACAAGTAAGCCGACGAAAGGAGAATCATTATGGGAAGAAGCGTTAAAAAAGGCCCTTACGTACAGCCTGTCCTGCTCAAAAGAGTCAAGGAAATGAACGATGCCGGCGAAAAGCGTGTTTTAAAGACCTGGAGCCGTTCGTCAACCATATTCCCCGATTTCGTCGGACATACCTTTGCCGTACATGACGGCCGCAAGCACGTGCCGGTCTATGTGACAGAGGATATGGTTGGCCACAAACTCGGTGAATTTGCGCCGACGCGCACCTTCAAAGGTCATGCCGGTTCCAAGACCACCGGAAAGTAAGCGGCTGAAAGGAGAGTTATATTATGGAAGCAAGGGCTACACTGAAATATGCCCGCATTTCACCCCGCAAGGTGAAGATTGTTTTGGATCTGATCCGCAATCAAGATGCTGAAAAAGCAATGGCTATCCTCAAATTTACTCCGAAATCCGCTTGCGAGTATTTGAAGAAGTTGTTGGCTTCGGCAATGGCTAATGCAGAAAACAATCACAACATGGATGTTTCAAGACTCTATGTCGCGGAATGCTATGTTTCGCCCGGACCGATCTTAAAGCGGATCCGTCCGAAAGATCACGGCAGAGCGCACAGGATCTTAAAAAGAACCAGCCATGTAACCATCGTTCTCAAAGAACGCGAAGATTAAAAAGGAGGTACTCTTATGGGTCAGAAGGTCAATCCGCACGGTTTCCGTGTCGGTGTCATCAAAAACTGGGACTCACGTTGGTTCACCAACGATCGGGATTTCGGCGATACCCTGGTTGAGGATTATAACCTCCGTAAATACCTGAAAAAGACGCTCTATGCGGCAGGTATTGCCAAAATCGAGATCGAACGTGACCCCAAACGTATCCGGCTGCACATCCACTGCGCAAAACCGGGTATGGTGATCGGCCGTAACGGCAGCGAAATCGAAAAACTGCGCGTGAACTGCCAGAAAATGCTGGGGAAACCGGTCATCATCAACATTGTGGAAATCAAAAATCCCGATACCAACGCCCTGTTGGTTGCCGAAAACATCGCGGCGCAACTGGAAAAACGTATTTCTTTCCGTCGTGCGATGAAACTGGCGATGGGCAGGGCCATGCGTCTTGGTGTCAAGGGAATCAAAACGCAGGTTTCGGGTCGCTTGGGCGGCGCTGAAATCGCGAGAAGCGAACATTATCACGAAGGAACCATCCCGCTGCAGACTCTGCGCGCGGATATTGACTACGGCTTTGCCGAAGCCAATACCACTTACGGCCGTATCGGCGTGAAGGTGTGGATCTACAAAGGCGAGGTTCTGGCGGATAACCGCAGAAAGAAAAAGAAGGAGGGCCCCGCTCATGTTAATGCCTAAACGCGTGAAATTCCGCAGAGTTCACCGCGGCCGTTTGACCGGTACCGCTTCGCGCGGCATCACTGTCACGCACGGCGATTTCGGTCTGCAGGCACTGGAACCCGCGTGGATCACCTCCAATCAAATCGAAGCCGCCCGTATCGCGATGACGCGGTACATCAAACGTGGCGGTCAGGTATGGATCAAAATTTTCCCTGACAAACCGATTACCGAAAAGCCCGCCGAGACCCGCATGGGTTCCGGTAAAGGCTCGCCCGAATACTGGGTGGCCGTGGTCAAACCCGGCCGCGTCATGTTCGAGATCGGCGGCGTCAGCGAAGAACTGGCTCGCGAGGCTATGCGTCTCGCCGCCAACAAACTGCCCATCAAGTGCAAGTTTGTCACCAAACAGGAAACGGGGGGTGAGCAGGCATGAATGCTAAGGAAATCCGTCAGAGCAATGACTCTGAACTCAATCAGAAATTAAAAGAGTTGAAGGAAGAATTATTCAATCTGCGTTTCCAACTCGCCATCAACCAGCTCGACAACCCCATGCGAATCGTTGCTGTCAAAAAGGATATCGCGCGCATTAAAACCATTCTGCGTGAAACTGAGATCAAAAATGACAGCACGGGCGCATAACGAAGAGGGAGGCAGTGCGAAATGAGCGAAAGAAACCTTCGGAAAACCAGAGCGGGTCGGGTCGTCAGCGATAAAATGGATAAAACCGTCGTCGTCGCGATCGAAGATAACGTCAAGCACCCGCTTTACAAGAAGATCATCAAGAACACCATCCGCCTGAAAGCGCACGACGAGCAAAACGCTTGCGGCGTGGGCGACCGCGTTCTTGTCATGGAAACCAGACCGCTCTCCAAAGAGAAACACTGGCGTGTGGTCGAGATCATCGAAAAGGCTAAGTAGTCTGACAAGGAGGAAAACACTGTGATACAACAACAGAGTTACCTCAAGGTTGCCGACAATACGGGTGCAAAAGAAATCATGTGCATCCGCGTTCTTGGAGGCTCCAAAAGGAGGTATGCCAACATCGGCGATGTCATCGTGGCTTCTGTCAAGAAGGCCGCTCCGGGCGGTACCGTGAAGAAGGGCGATGTCGTCAAGGCGGTCGTGGTACGTTCCGCGAAAGGTCTGCGCCGGAATGATGGCACATACATCAGGTTTGACGAAAATGCGGCGGTCATCATCCGTGACGACAAAAATCCCCGCGGAACGCGTATTTTCGGGCCGGTGGCAAGAGAGTTGCGCGACAAGGATTATACCAAGATCCTGTCCTTGGCTCCCGAAGTGCTTTAATGGGAGGGTGAAATCATGAGTAAACTTCACATTAAAACAGGCGATACCGTTATCCTTTTAACAGGAGATAAAAAAGACCGTAAAAAAACCGGCAAGGTTCTTGAGGTCAGCCCCAAAGAGGGTAAAGTGATCGTAGAGGGCATCAACAAAGTCAAGAAGCATGTGAAACCGAAAAAGGCGGGAGATCCTTCGGGGATCATCGAAACCGAAAGCGCGATCTATGCTTCGAAAGTGCAGGTTGTCTGCCCGAAATGCAACAAACCGACCAGAGTAGGCAAAAAGATCTATGAGGACGGCAAAAAAGACCGCATGTGCAAAAAGTGCGGAGAAACTTTTTAAGAGTAAGGAGGACATGACAGATGTCAACACTGTCGAACGAATATAAGAATTCGATCGCTCCCGCGTTGATGACAAAATTTGGCTACAAGAGCGTCATGCAGATTCCGAAGCTCGAAAAGGTTGTTATCAATGTAGGCGCCGGCGAGGCGAAGGACAATGCCAAGGTGATCGACGCGATTTTGAACGATTTGAGCAAAATCACCGGTCAAAAAGCAGTTCCCTGCCGCGCCAAGAAGTCGGTCGCGAACTTCAAACTTCGTGAAGGCATGCCGATCGGCGCGAAGGTCACCCTCCGCGGCGAGAGAATGTATGAATTCATTGAACGGTTGTTTGGTGCCGCTCTGCCGCGCGTGCGCGACTTCCGCGGGATCAACCCCAACGCTTTTGACGGCCGCGGCAACTATGCCATGGGCGTGAAGGAGCAGCTGATTTTCCCGGAAATCGAGTACGATAAGATCGATAAAGTCCGCGGAATGGATATCATTTTTGTCACGACCGCGAAAACCGATGAAGAGGCCCGTGAGTTATTAACGCTGATGGGCGCTCCGTTTGCGAGATAAGGAGAAGTATTATGGCGAAAACTGCGATGAAAGTGAAGCAGGCGCGTCCTGCCAAATTTTCAACAAGAGAGTATAACAGGTGCAAGATCTGTGGCCGCCCGCATGCTTATCTTCGCAAATACGGTATTTGCCGTATCTGCTTCCGGGAACTTGCTTACAAGGGCGAAATTCCCGGAGTGAAGAAGGCCAGTTGGTAAGGCACAAAGCAGAAGGAGGTTGACGACATGCAAATAAGCGATACCATCGCCGATATGCTTACGAGAATTCGTAACGCATCGGCGGCAAAGCATGATTCGGTAGATGTCCCGGCGTCGAATGTTAAGAAGGCCATTGCACAGATCTTACTGGACGAGGGATATATTACAGGCTTTCAGGTCGAAGAAGACGGAAAGCAGGGCGTAATTCATATTACTTTGAAGTACGGCCAGAATAAAGCGCAGGTCATCAGCGGCATTCGCCGTGTTTCCAAGCCCGGCCTGCGGATTTACACCAATGTGGAAGAAATGCCGAAGGTCATGAAAGGTCTTGGCATAGCCATTCTTTCCACCTCGAAGGGCATCATGACGGACAAAGAAGCGCGCAAAGCCAATGTCGGCGGCGAAGTGCTCGCGTTCGTCTGGTAAGGGGGGTGCATGGGAATGTCAAGAATAGGAAAGAAACCGATCACGATCCCCGCGGGCGTGGATGTCAAGATCAACGGCAGCGAAGTGACCGTGAAGGGACCGAAGGGCGAACTGAAAAACACCTTTAATCCGGATATCACCATTGCGATCGAAGGAACCGAGATCGTGGTGACCCGTCCGTCGGATGACAAAAATCACCGTGCGCTTCACGGGTTGACCCGCTCCCTCATCGCCAATATGGTTGAGGGCGTCACCAACGGCTTCTCCAAGCAGTTGGAGGTCAACGGCGTCGGTTACCGTGCGCAAAAGCAAGGCAAAAATCTTGTGATGAACCTCGGGTATTCCCATCAGGTCATCGTGCCGGAAATCGAAGGCATCACCATTGAAGTCCCGTCCGCGAACCAGGTGGTTATCAGCGGCGCGGATAAACAGAAGGTCGGCCAGTTTGCCGCGGAAGTTCGCGAGAAGCGTCCGCCCGAGCCGTATAAGGGCAAAGGCATCAAGTACGCCGACGAGCATATCCGCCGCAAAGAAGGCAAAGCCGGCAAGGGTGCGAAGAAATAATAAAGGAGTGTATGAATCATGGTTACAAAACCAAACAGCAATCAGGCAAGACTCAAACGCCATGCCCGCGTTCGTGCAAAGATCAGCGGAACGGCTGCTTGCCCGCGTCTTGATGTATTCCGCTCCAACAGCAACATTTACGCCCAGTTGATCGATGACGTAAACGGCGTTACCTTGGCCGCAGCCGCTTCCAATGAGAAGGATTTCGGCATTTCCGGCGGCAATAAGGAAGGCGCCCGCAAAGTTGGAAAACTCATCGCTGAACGCGCCGCTCAAAAAGGCATCACCGAGGTCGTTTTCGACCGCGGCGGATACATTTATCACGGCCGCGTCAAGGAACTTGCCGAAGGCGCCCGTGAAGGCGGCTTGAAGTTCTGAGAAGGAGGAATACTTTTGGCTACAAATATTGACGCATCAGTTTTAGATTTAAAAGAACGCGTAGTTGCCATCAACCGTGTTTCCAAAACCGTCAAAGGCGGACGGATCATGAAATTCTCCGCATTGGTCGTTGTCGGTGACGGAAACGGCATTGTCGGCTACGGGCTCGGAAAAGCGGGCGAGGTTCCGGATGCCATCCGCAAAGGAATCGAAGACGCGAAAAAGAATTTGATCAAAGTATCCTTAAAGGGTACGACCATTCCGCATGAGACCATCGGTGCTTTCGGCGCCGGCCGCGTTCTCTTGAAGCCCGCGGCGCCCGGTACCGGCGTGATCGCCGGCGGCGCGGTTCGTGCGGTGGTGGAAACCGTCGGGATCGGGGACATCCGTACCAAGGCATTGCGTTCAAACAATCCTTGCAACGTTGTCCGCGCCACGATCGCCGGTCTTGCGTCGCTTCGCAGCGCCGACGAAGTCGCGGCGGTACGCGGCAAATCCGTTAAGGAAATCATAGGGTAAGGAGGAGCGGAACGATGCCAACAAAAAAAGTTGCCGGCCTGAAAGTCAAACTTATCAAAAGCACGATCGGCTGCAAAAAAGATCAAATCGCAACCGCTCAGGCACTCGGTCTTTTCAAAATCGGGGATGAAAAAATCCAGCCCGACAACGATCAGACCAAGGGCAAAATCAATAAGATTTCGCATCTTGTTGAGGTTTCAAAGGCTTAAAAACCGAATTATCGCGGCGAAGTGCCGCGGGTCAGCGGGGAATCCCGCACATTCAGCAAGGAGGTGCGAACAATGAAAATGCATGAATTATCTCCGGCTTTGGGTTCTGTGAAAGAGTCCAAGCGTATCGGCAGAGGTCACGGTTCCGGCAACGGCAAAACCGCCGGCAAGGGACATAAGGGACAAAAGGCTCGTGCCGGTCACGGCATGCGTCCGGGCTTTGAAGGCGGTCAGATGCCGCTGCAACGCCGTGTTCCGAAGCGTGGCTTTAATAACATTTTTGCCGAAGAATGGGTGGCAATCAACGTTTCCGCCCTTGAAGTGTTCGACGATGGAGCCACGGTGGACGCCGCCGCTCTTGCCGAAAAAGGGGTTGTGAAGAAAGCAACGCTTCCGATCAAGGTTCTCGGTAACGGAAAGTTGACCAAGAAATTGACGGTGAAGTTGAACGCTTTCTCCGCGTCTGCCGCCGAAAAAATCAATGCGACAGGCGGAAAGGCTGAGGTGATCTGATGTTAGAAACATTAAGAAACGCCTGGAAGGTCAAAGAGATCCGCAATAAGATCCTCTTTACCGTTTTCATCATTCTGATCTTCCGGATCGGTTCGGTGATTCCTGTACCGTACATTGACGTGGCGGCACTGAAATCGGCGAGCGAATCGGGAACGACCAATGAGTTCTTCAGTTATCTTTCGATCTTGACCGGCGGCGGTCTGGAATATGGCGCGATTTTTGCCATGTCGGTCACGCCGTACATCAACAGTTCCATTATCGTGCAGTTGCTTTGCGTGGCAATTCCCGTGTTGGAACGTTGGTCGAAAGAGGGCGAGGAAGGTCAGAAAAAACTGGCGCAACTCACCCGCTACGCAACGGTTGTCCTGGCGTTGATCCAGGGAACGGCGTACTTCTTCTATTTGAAGAACAGCGGTTATTTGAGCGTGTCAGGTCGTTCGGTCATTTTTGCCGCGTTTGTCATTATTCTGGCGTTTACCGCAGGGTCGGCGCTGGTCATGTGGCTGGGCGAGCAGATCGACGTCAAAGGAATCGGCAACGGAATTTCCATTTTGCTGTTTGCGGGTATTCTGTCCCGCGGACCGCAGGCGTTCAACACCTTGTTGGCGTATTGGAAGTTGGACCGTCAAATTGCCGTAGTGGGAATTTTAGTTTTATTCTTAGTGGTCATCGGTTTTATCGTGTGGATGACCGAAGCCGAACGCCGAATCCCGGTGCAATACGCCAAACGCGTTGTCGGCAACAAGATGTACGGCGGGCAGAACACCCATATTCCGATCAAAGTGAATATGTCGGGCGTTATGCCGATCATCTTTGCTTCGTCCATTTTGATGATGCCGACCATGATCCTCTCTTTCTGGAGCAGTGCGAAACAAAACTGGTTCGGAAAGATCCTGGAACTCTTCAGCACACGCGGCGTTTTTTACGCGATCATCTATTTCGTATTGATCATCGGCTTTGCGTATTTTTATGCGACCATCCAGTTCAATCCCATTGAAATGGCGAACAATCTGCGTAAAAACGGCGGCGCGATCCCGGGCATCCGTCCCGGCAAACCGACGTCGGATTTCATTTCCAAAATTCTGTCAAGAATTACCTTGATGGGTGCGCTGTTCCTGAGCGTTGTCGCCATTCTGCCGATTTTGATCGGCAATGTGGGCGGGATCAATATCTCGCTGGGCGGTACGTCTGTCCTGATTATGGTCGGCGTCGCGCTGGATACCGTACGCAACCTGGAATCTCAGATGATGATGCGCCATTATAAAGGCTTCCTGGATTAAGGTGACGAACGATGAAACTGATTCTGTTAGGAGCGCCCGGCGCCGGCAAGGGAACGCAGGCGGAGATCATTTCCGCGAAATATGAGATCCCTACCATTTCAACCGGAAACATCATCCGTGCCGCGTTAAAAAACGGCACCGAGATGGGGCTGAAAGCCAAATCGTATATCGACGCGGGCGAACTGGTTCCCGATGATGTCGTCATCGGCATCATCAAGGAACGTCTGAGCGAGCCGGATTGTAAAAACGGCTATATCTTAGACGGTTTCCCGCGCACCATTCCACAAGCGCAGGCGCTGGATGAGATGGGCTTTGCGATCGACGCGGCGCTTTCAATCGAAGTGTCGGATGAAGAGATCGTGAAACGCATGTCGGGCAGACGGGTATGCGAAGGCTGCGGTGCGAGTTATCATACCGTGTTTAAAAAGCCGGCAAAAGAAGGCGCTTGTGATCTTTGCGGCGGAAAGTTGGTCATTCGCAAGGATGACGAACCGGAAACCGTACAAAACCGTTTGCACGTTTATCATGAGCAAACGGAACCTCTGAAAGAGTATTACCGGGCAGCCGGGAAACTCTTGACGGTGGAGGGGCAGGATGAGGTAGCGGATACGACCCGCCTGGTTCTCGCGGAGTTGGAGAACCTGGTATGATCGTGCTGAAAACCGGTCGCGAGTTGAGCATCATGAAAGAGGCTTGCAGAATATCGGCCGGCGCTTTAGAAGTCGCCGGCAAAGCGATAGAACCCGGCGTTACAACGGCGGAAATCGACCGTCTGGCGGAGCAATATATTCTCAGTCAGGGCGGCGAGCCGAATTTCAAGCACTACGAAGGGTATCCCGCAACCGCTTGCATATCCATCAACAACGAAGTCATTCACGGCATTCCGTCTGCCAAGCGCAAATTGCGCGCGGGCGATATTGTGAGTATCGACCTGGGGGCAAAGTTTGACGGATACCACGGCGATAACGCCGCCACTTTCGCTTGCGGAGAGATTTCTCCGGAAGCGAAGCGGCTGATCGACACGACCCGCGAAAGCCTGTATGAAGGCATTCGCGCGGCGCGTGCAGGCGGCAGAGTCGGGGATATCGGTCACGCGGTGCAGGCGTATGTGGAGGCGCGCGGCTTTTCCGTGGTCCGGCAGTTTGTCGGGCACGGCGTCGGCACGCATCTTCACGAGGCTCCCGAAATTCCGAATTTCGGCATCCCCGGCAGGGGAACCCGGTTGCTGCCGGGCATGACCATTGCGATCGAACCGATGGTCAACGCCGGCAAGCCGGAGGTCAAGATCCTGCCGGACGGGTGGACTGTTTTAACCAAAGATCAATCCCTTTCGGCTCATTTTGAGCATACCGTCGCGATCACCGCCGAAGGGCCGAAAATCATGACTGTGATTTGAGGCGCCGTATGGAAGGACGAATTGTCTGTTCCCGTGCGGGACGCGATCGGGGAAAATGGATGGTGATCGTCGGTGAAGAAGGAAAATCCCTTTTGGTTTGCGACGGCAAAGAACGTCCGCTCGCACGGCCGAAACGGAAGAACCCGAAGCATGTGGCGGTCACGAACACGCGTCTGGAAAAAAACAGGTATTTGACCGATAAAGCACTGAGGCGGGAACTCGCGTTGTACCGCGACACCGCACCGGAAGAGGAGGAACCGTAATGTCAAAATCGGATATGATCGAATTAGAAGGCGTTGTTGTGGAAGCGATGCCAAACGCCCTTTTTAAAGTGGAAATCCAGGGGGGACACGTAATTCTTGCCCATATTTCCGGAAAGCTGCGTATGAATTTCATACGAATCCTTCCGGGGGACAAGGTGACTGTTGAGATGTCTCCGTATGATCTGTCCAAAGGGCGGATCACCTGGCGTTCAAAGTAACAGTCGAAAATTTGAAGGAGGTATAATCCAAATGAAAGTCAGACCTTCTGTAAAAAAGATTTGCGAAAAATGCAAAATTATCAAACGCAAGGGTAAAGTAATGGTTATCTGCGAAAACCCGAAGCATAAACAGCGTCAGGGTTGATTGCGTAAGAAAAAATATGGAGGTGCTTTAAGAAATGGCACGTATTGCTGGTGTGGATCTTCCGAATGAAAAACGCGTCGAAATCGGACTGACGTATATCTTCGGAATCGGTCTTACAACATCGAAAAAAATTCTGGCGGATACCGGTATCAATCCCGATACCCGCGTCAAGGATCTAACCGAAGACGATATTTCAAAACTGCGTGAATACATCGACCATAACCTTCAGGTGGAAGGGGATCGTCGCCGTACCATCGCGTTCGATATCAAGCGTTTGATCGAAATCGGAAGTTATCGCGGTTTGCGCCATCGGAAGGGCTTGCCTGTCAGAGGTCAACGTTCCAAAACCAACGCGCGCACCCGCAAAGGTCCCAAAAAGACCATCGCGAACAAGAAGAAATAAGTAGGAGGAAGCGAATATGGCTACTGCTAAAAAGACGACGACCACACGCCGTCGCCGTGAAAAGAAGAATATTGAACGCGGTTCCGCGCATATCCAGTCTACCTTCAACAACACCATCGTGACGATTACCGATACGCAGGGGAACGCGCTTTCCTGGGCGTCTGCGGGCGAACTCGGTTTCAGAGGCTCCAGAAAATCGACTCCCTTTGCCGCGCAAAGTGCTGCCGAGACCGCTGCGAAAGCCGCGATGGAGCATGGTTTAAAAACCGTCGAAGTGTTTGTGAAGGGGCCGGGAGCCGGCCGCGAAGCCGCGATCCGCGCGTTGCAGACCGCCGGTCTTGAAGTAAGTATGATCAAAGACGTTACGCCCATCCCGCATAACGGCTGCCGTCCTCCCAAGAGAAGACGTGTTTGATCACAGGAGGAGAATAAAAAATGGCTAAGAATATACAACCCATCGCAAAGCGTTGTAAGGCTTTTGGCATTTCTCCCACAGTTTTGGGATATGCCGGCAAAAACACCACGCGCAATGCAAACAAGAATGTTCGCAGAAAGCAGTCCGAATATGCGATTCAGTTGAAAGAAAAACAAAAACTGAAATTCATTTACGGCGTACTGGAAAAACAGTTCAGAGGATATTTTGAAGAGGCTGAGCGCCGTCAGGGCATCACCGGTGAAAATCTTCTGCAAATGCTGGAGTGCCGTTTGGACAGTGTTGTTTACCGTCTCGGCTTTGCAGCCACCAGACCGGAAGCCCGTCAGTTGGTCAATCACGCGCACTTCACGGTCAACGGCAAGAAGGTCGATATCCCTTCGTATCAGGTCAAAGCGGGCGACGTGATCGCCGTTTCGGAATCCGGCCGCAAGGTTGCGCGGATCACCGATCTGTTCGGACCTGATGCGCCGCACATCGCGGTGCCACAGTGGCTTACTCGTGACGCGGCGAATTTCTCCGGCGAGGTCGTACGTCTCCCTGCAAGAGAGGATATTGATTACGAAGTACAGGAACACCTGATCGTCGAGTTTTATTCGAGGTAATCTTTTTTCCAGTTGCCGTGCGGCTATCCGCATTTGCCGCGCGGTCAAACAAATTTTTCAATGCGGAGAAACGGAGCTTTTACATGATAGAAATTGAAAAGCCCAGAATCGAAACCGCCGAAATGGCTTTTGACGGGACCTACGGCAAATTTGTCATGGAACCTCTGGAGCGCGGCTATGCGACCACCCTCGGGAACAGTATGCGCCGGGTGTTATTGTCGATCTTGCCGGGCGTTGCAGTCACTTCGGTGAAAATCGACGGCGTGGTGCATGAGTTTTCCACCATTCCCGGTGTGAAAGAGGATGTCACCGAAATCATCCTGAATATTAAGGGATTGATCGCCAAACTCCATGCCGATACCGCGAAAAAGATCTATATCGAAGCCGAAGGCCCCTGTGTGGTCACCGCCGCTTCGATCAAAGCGGATTCCGAGGTCGAGATCCTGAATCCGGATCTGTACATTGCCACGCTTGACGAGGGCGGCAAACTTAACATGGAAATGACGCTCGACAAGGGCAGAGGCTATGTTTCGGCCGATCAAAACCGTCCGGCACAGAATATCATCGGCGTAATCCCGGTGGATTCCATTTATACGCCGGTTCTCAAAGCCAATTTTTCGGTAGACAACACCCGCGTGGGAAATGTGACCGATAAGGGCAAACTGACGATCGAAGTTTGGACAGACGGATCCATTCGCGCGAATGAGGCGATTTCCATGTCCGCCAAGGTTTTGATCGAGCATTTCGAACTCTTCCTTGATTTGACCGAAGGCGTCAGCGAAAGCGAAAGTATTATGTCGGAAAAAAGCGACAACGAAAAAGAAAAGGTTCTCGATCTCACCATCGACGAACTGGATCTTTCCGTACGCAGTTTCAACTGCTTGAAACGTGCGGGCATCAACACGGTGGAAGATCTCATCAACAAATCGGAAGAGGATATGATGAAGGTTCGAAACCTGGGACGGAAATCGCTGGAAGAAGTGATTGCCAAGTTGGATTCATTTGGCTTCACCCTGAAAAAGGACGACGAATAAAGCAAAATCACACGAAGGAGTGAACGAACATGCCAGGTACCCGTAAACTCGGAAGAACCACCGATCACAGAACCGCTATGCTCAGAGCCATGGTTACCTACTTGCTGGAAAACGGCAAGATCGAAACCACGGTCACCCGCGCCAAAGAGGTGCGTTCCATGGCGGAAAAGTATATTACCATTGCGAAGGAAAACACGTTGAGCAACAGACGTCAGGCATTGGCGTTTATCACCAAGGAAGACGTTGTCACCAAACTGTTCAACGAAATTGCTCCCAAATATACTGACGTGAACGGCGGTTATTGCCGTATCATCAAGACCGGTCCGCGCCGCGGCGACGCCGCCGAAATGGCGATCATCGAGTTGGTATGATGCTAACGCCGAAAGGGTTTCTTTCGGGCTTGACAGCAGACGGCAGTTGACAGACTGTGACGCGATCATCCAAACCCGGTTTCAGCGGACGGATTTTCGTCAGTTCAAGAACCGGTCGGTTTGCCGGTCTTGTCTGTAATCTGCCATCGGTTGCCTAAAAACCGGTCCCGCCGGATCTTCTGTTCAGAAGATCCGGCGGGATTTTTTTGACTTTACATTTTTGCTTTGATATGGTAAAATATCTCATACCACACTACATTTTCATAAGGATATTTTATTCCGCAGGGGAGATCATACCTTGGTAAAAGGTGTTCTCTCTGCATTCCCTTGCGGAAATATCGGTGTAGTGTGGTAGCGAAACCGAGGGAAGCACTTTTTCGGCACATCTCTTCGGGGATGTGCTTTTTTATTTGCTTTACATTTTAATTATGATATGGTAAAATAAATCTGCGACCATAACTGAATAATTGTTTCTCGGCGTGGGAGAATATCTTGGTAAAAGGTGTTTTCCTTTCATTCCACGCGGGGAAACGGTTATGGTCGCACATACCGGGGAGAGCACTTTTTCGGCACATCTCTTTGGGGGTGTGCTTTTTTTACGGTTGTTAGCAATAGAGTTGAATTTGAAATGTTTTTCGGCTTTACATTTTTCTTTTGATATGGTAGAATAATCGTGTCACACAATTTCATAATTAATTACCTTCAGGGGAAAATACTTTGCAAAAAGTGTTTCTCTCTATTTCTAATTACCTGAAGGTATGTGAAATTGTGTGACAACAAGGAGAGTTTGCACTTTTTCGGCACATCTCTTCGGGGGTGTGCTTTTTTATTGAGAGGGAATTAAAAGATGGGAATAAAACGGGTTTTGATCGCGGGTTCAAGAAGTTTTACGGACTACGAACAGGCAAAAATGGTTATGGATTTCTATCTCTCCAATGTGCGGAAAGAACATGAAATTGTCATTGTTTCGGGCGGTGCGAAAGGCGCCGATATACTCGGGGAACGATATGCCGTGGAAAACGGTTTTAAGGTTGAAAAATATTTGCCGAATTGGGAAACTTACGGCAGGAGTGCGGGAATTCGAAGAAACAAAACCATGGTTGAAGTCAGTGACTATGTTGTGTGTTTTTGGGATGGCATCAGCAGAGGCACAAACGCAACAATCGGCTTTGCTCGAAAGATGGGAAAACCGTTACAAGTAAGAATCATATAAGCGTAAGCGGATATGCTCTGTTCTTTCGGCGTTGTTTCGCTATTTTTTAACATAAAAAAGATATGCCACCGAAACGATAGCATATCTTTTTATCCGTTTCAAAAAAACTTATTTAAAATATCTGTTCAGAAGTCCCTCAAACGCCTTGCCGTGGCGTGCTTCATCACGAAAAGCACTTAAAATCCCTTTATTTAAGCCGTTTTCTAAAAATTACACACCTTGACACACACTAAAAAGTGGTATATAATGTGGTAAAAATAGATATGAGTGAAAAGGGCAAAACTCATTATTTCACACCCATTATAACAGAAACCAAACTTTTTTGTCAAGGAGCAGAACGATGAGCAAAAAGTACACAGGTGTTACACCTCTAAACAAAGGCAAAACCGCTTGGCAATACCGAATCAAAATCACACTTCCGAACGGCGACAAGATAGATACGACAGGTCGCCGTGACACACACGGAAAACCGTTTCTGACCGCAGAGGCGGCATATACCGCCAAATTGGAACACGAAAACCGCCTCAGAAACGATTTAGGCGGGAAACATACTCGTACCTCAAAGACAACACTAAAAGCGATTTACGAGCATTATATGACCTCTGGTGAGGCAACAAGCAAAGCACCCTCAACTATTGCTAAACAAAACAGTTTATGGAAAAATCACATATCAAAAAAGTTTGGTGACAGGGAACTCAAAAACATAACCCTTGCAGACTTACAAAACTACCTGCACGAACTATATATCACAGGCGACGAATACAACGAATACAAGGGCGGTTATGAGTATGCTTATGTAGAAGGGTTTTTGAGGTTTTTCTATTTGCTGTTTGGTTATGCTTACCGCCTTGATAAAATTGATTATGAGCGATATATCAAAATGTTTGTGGACAGGGGCACACGACTGACAATGCCGGAAATGACACAGGCAGACTTTGAGGACAGCGAAGGACCTATTGAAACATACAGTGAATACGAAATATACCAAATGGAAGACCTATTCAAAAGCGAGGAAGGAAACCTGCTGACCGCTTTCTATTTAGGGTTATATTGCGGGTTGAGAATAAGCGAGGTTTTTGCAGTTCGTTGGCGGTGTATTGACTGGGTAAAAAGCACCATTACCATTAACCGACAAATGCACTATGAGGGCGGTATGCTCAAATTATGCCCTGTAAAAACCTTGACAAGCGTTCGCACAGTTTATATGCCAAAGGTAATGCACAACCACCTTTACGACCTATACAACAAACAGGGAAAACAAAAAAAGGCATTAGGCAGAGGGTATAAGAACACCGAGCGGGTATTTGATACCATACTCAAGACAGAAATCACCGGAGGCGATTTTGTCAACCGCAAGAGCAACGGCGAAATACTGACCGTTAATTCTATGAAATACTGGTCTAAAAAAATCAAAACCGAACTGGGTATAGACTTTAAGTTTCACAAACTCCGGCACACATATGCCTCAAATTGTGCTGCCAACAATATGAACCTGCAAATGCTTATGGAAATGATGGGGCATAAAAAGATTGAAACCACTCAAAAGTATTATATAAGCACCAACAACCCCGACCTTATAAAGCGAACCGTTGAACTGCTTAACACAATATACAAATCAAGAGAAGTTACGCTCCCGGATGGTTCTACAATAGCAACAGCACCGGCAAACCCTTATCACAGGAAAAAAACAATAAATCGCATAAAGCACACACCAACAAAAAAATAACATAACAAAAAGCACGGTCCGTTCCGTGCTTTTTTTGTCATAGATAAAACAATCAATTTGGTATTTGCATTTTTATCGCAACGGCAATTTCACAAGCGAGATTTACCGGAACTGCATTACCAATCATTTTATATGCATTATCAACATCATCATAAACGAACTGAAAATCATCAGGAAAACCCTGAACCCTTGCAATTTCCCTGACGGTCATACGGCGGTACAAATGCTCTTTGCCGGGAACAAACCGCCGCTTGTTTTGCTCAATGAATTGCATTTTGGGTGCTTGAGGGTGCAACTGACATTGCCTGCCTGATGCCTGAACCGTGAATGCTTGTTCGTCCCAACCTTTGACACGGTTTCTGCTCATAAAGATTGATGAAAATGCACCTGTAAAATATTCATTATTGTTTATCGCCTGCGGGTTGTGTTTGTTATGAGGTGCAGCGGGAACTGCCGTTTCTTGCAAGTCCCATATAATGTCACGGAGGGTGATTTTTTTGCTGTCGTCCTCTGTGCTTCCCTTTGGAAACACAAACCGTTTTTTGAGGTCTTTCCTAAAACCTATATAAAAAACTCTTTTCCGTTCCTCTGCAACACCGTAATCTTTTGCATTTACCATTGTTACAGAAACATTGTACCCGCACTCCTCAAACATAGTGATAATGTTATTTACCGCTTCACTATGACGCGAGGCGAGCATTCCCGGAACATTTTCAGCGAGGAAAAACTTTGGTTGAACTTTTTTCAATATGCGGATGTAGTCATAAAACAACTTGCCTCGCTCATCGTTTATGCCCCTTAAACTTCCCGCCTCACTCCAAGATTGACACGGAGGACCTCCGATTATACCGTCAACATTGGACGGAAAATCGTCCGCTTTTATATTACGAATGTCGCCCTCAATTAGTTTTGTTTTAGGGTGATTAACTTTAAAAGTTTTCCAAATCGTAGGGTCAAACTCGTTTGNNCCGCCACAACCAGAAAACAAACTAATTACTTTCATCTTTCGTACCTCAATCAAGGGAAAATGTTATCAGTTTGGCATTGACAAGACGGGCAGGGTTGTCCGGGTTTTTAATCCTTACATCACTAATTGAAAACCCCGGAACATTAAGCGAGGTAATCAATTCCGTATTGTCAAAAGTTTTCCATTTACCCTCATTTATAATACACATAAAATTAAAAGACTTCGTAAAATCCCGTTGATAAACATAGTCAAAAACCCGCCAAGGGTTTTCAATGCCCCACATTCCACGAACCCGCATATATGTAATGCCAAGAGGGTCTACCTTGTTTATATGACCCAATTCCTTGGTTTCCGAAAACTCAACACCGGGAATTGCCTCAACTCCGTTTTTTATAGTCGCCTTGATACGACTGTAACACTCCTCACTTGCACAATAATCAAGACCGTAAACCATTGCTAAATGTTTTAATTCCTCGCCGTTCACAACTCCGACCGCATATATCATATCTTTTTCAGTCCAGTTCTCAGCAGAACGGCAAGCATTTGAAATCATAGGACTACTGCTTTTCAAATTATGCTTTGGGTAACTTGAATTAAGAGCAAGAGCAGAACCGTTGCTTTCAATCTTTTTGGTTTCAATGGCGTCGCCGTTACGGAGCATAGCGTCTGGCGGGTTGCTGTTGTTTCCCAAATAGGAAAACACCTCGTTTATTCTTTCCAAACGAGCATTTTCCTGCATATCAAAAGTGTTCGCAAACAGGTCTTTGACATATTCCTCAAGGGCGTCTCCGGCATTATTTGCTCTGTTTCTTCCCGAATAATATGAAACAACATTCACGACCGGGTTATTTGCAAGATTATAAATCGCATTGATAATGTTCATTTTAAAGCACTCCTGTATCTACAATAAGCACCTTAATTTTATCATATACCCTCGCCTTTTTCAAGCCCAAAAAGGAAAGAGAAAAGCACGGATACCGGGGTTTTCTCTTTCAGGAGTTTTCCAGAACAAAACCGCCAACAGGGAAACGGTCTTCAGGGTGATTTTTAATGTANNCTTCTGCATCTCTACCCGCCATTACTAAAAGTCTCTCAAGTGATACCTTTTCAATTTCTAATGTTTCTTTGTCCATAGTTATGCCTACCTTTCTTGTATGTTTTCTTTTTCGTCTTTGCTTTTTTGGTATGACAGAAAATGCTCTGTTTGTCCTGATGAAACAATATAATTTGCCATATCAACAGAGAGTTTTTCATCACTGTTTTTAACTTGTTCTTTAAGTTGTTTATATTCGTTTGATAGTTTTTCCGCCTTATATTTGAGCATATCCACGCTTTCCCTCATGCCACTTTCACGGTCTGAAAATTCACCCGTCATAATTGAAACACGATAACCGAGAGCAACTTCAACCGCCTTTGATAGTTCATCGTGAAAACTCCTCAATTCTTTGCGGGTTACTACCTCGTTGGCAGATACCTTGTATATGTCTTTTACTTTGTCATAGTAAATAGGCACGAAAAGAAAGTGCATATGTGCTTTTAGGTCGCACCCATTATTCTCGCTGCCGTGTTGGCATTCATCATAATGGCAAAAAGCAGATATGCAATGCGGGTACTTTGAAACAAGAAAACTATAAACCGCCTCAAAAAACTTGCGGTCATCACCACGATGCACATCATCAGGCAAAGTTACAACCCACCCACAAACAACTTTTAAATCTTTCCTATCGTTAATTTTCAACTCTTTCCCTTGCGGTATTGTTTTTCCAGATAATATTTTTTGGTATCTTTTTCTTTGGTTCATTGGTTTGCCGTTTTCGTTCCGGCACAAATTGTAATTGAGCGGTGTCCGTTTGGTATCAATGTCCCTGTTTCCGAAGTTTATATACTCTCGTTCTCCATTTTCGTTTGTTTTGAACGCTCGTTGCATATGTAAAAACAAATGACCGAGCGACCCTCGCCCGAACTTCTCATAATGTGCCATTGATTACAACCTCCTTTCAAAACTTGACACTTATATGTGACTTCTCACTCATATATAAGTATGATTTATCAAGTGTGCAAACAACTTGACACCAAGTTTTGAAAGGAACTTGTAGCACGTTATGGGTTGCCGTGCAACCCTCCGTGCTCTGCGAGGCGTTTTCTGTTTTTCTGTTTTCCTCATTTTAGAATAACTCCTATCATACTTTATTCAAACTGAATAAAGAAAAAACTATGTCAAATCTGTCATAGTCGTGGAAAGGCAGAAAAACACGAAAAATAATCTGCGGTTGGTCACCCCCGTTGGTAGATAAAAGACCCGGCGAAAGTAGGTTCCATAAGGTGCATTTACGAAATTGTCGTCAGTGGAAAAGGTTGTCAGCAAATCGCCACATAAAAAAAGAGAACTGAAGGGTTTGGAACTCTTTACAGAGGAACTGTCATAGAAAATCAAGGGAAAGATGAGATTGTCCTGAAAAGGTTTTGACAGCGGGTAAGTAATAAAACCCGACTTGAAATGCACCTCGGCGAGCAACCGAAGCGACGGCGACGGCGAAAAAAACGGCGAGTTTTCCCTGCACTCACAGGGAAAACTCTGCCCTTACGGTTCGCTCACTCGCTCGGGTTCAAGCGAAAAAACTGCCGTTACAGTTTAAGTTTTAAATATCTGTCCTCAAAAATCTTTGATTTTTGTTCTGCGGCTCCTCAGAAGTAGGAGCATGAAAGGGGGGTACGGGGGGAAAACAAAGGAAACGGACTTATTTTGAGGCGATAGTTACACACCTAAATACACACACCCTCAAAAAACCGCCTATTTATATGGTTTTAAAGTGTGCAATTTACACACTATCACGGAATTGCAAACAAAAGCAAAGGACACCTACCAAAACGGCAGATGTCCTTAAAACCCTTTATTTGTGCGGTTTTTCGCTTATTTGAAATAGCGATTGAGAAGTCCCTCAAATGCCTTTCCATGTCGTGCTTCATCGCGAGCCATTTCGTGTACGGTGTCATGGATCGCGTCCAGCCCCAATTCTTTGGCGAGTTTCGCCAATTCGGTTTTGCCGGCGGTGGCGCCGTTTTCGGCGTCGGCGCGCATTTCAAGGTTCTTTTTGGTGCTGTCCGTCACGACTTCGCCCAGCATTTCCGCAAATCTGGCGGCGTGATCGGCTTCTTCATAGGCGGCTTTTTCCCAGTACAGGCCGATTTCCGGATAGCCTTCGCGATGCGCGACGCGCGCCATCGCCAAATACATACCGACTTCACTGCATTCGCCGTTAAAGTTTTCGCGTAAACCGTCAATAATGCGTTGATCGACGCCTTTCGCGATGCCGACAACATGTTCGGCCGCCCAGGATTTTTCAGCGGATTGCTCTTTGAATTTGGACGCGGGTGCGTGGCAGATCGGGCATTCCGCCGGTGCGGCTTCGCCCTCGTAAACGTATCCGCAAACGAGACATACAAATTTTTTCATGGTTCATTCCTCCAATGGATAAATTAAACTCCATCTTTATTATACCCGAAAGGAAAGTTTTGTCAAGGTTTCGTTTAAGGGAAGCGTCACAAGAATTCCGCTTTGGTATGAAAACCCGGAAAATCGGGGAAAATAGGAACGGAAAACAACATTCGGAGGTTGAAAACAGATGAGAATATGGATTTTTTCTCTTTTATCCTTTATGGCGGGAGGCAGTTTCGGCGTGGTCATGATGTGTATGTTTCAGATCAACCGCCATCGGCTCGGCGAACCAAACGATCCCCGTGACCGGTAGTTCGGCTGTTACAGAACGGCCGTCCGGAAAAGCACTTGATTTTTAGGAAAAAATATGATACTCTAAAAGAAAATCAAATGTTTTTCAAAGGAAGTGTGTAAATTGGAGATCCGCGAATCCGGTGAAATGTATTTGGAGACCATTTTGATTTTATTGAAAAAGAACGGTTCTGTCCGCGCGATCGATGTCGGGGAATACATGGGGTATTCCAAGCCGTCGGTCAGCCGCGCGATGGGACTTTTAAAGGAAAGCGGATACATCACGGTCGATCCGTCGGGTTTGATTGCCCTGACACAGCCGGGGCGCGAGATCGCGGAATCGGTTTACGAACGGCATAACACGGTGGCGGCGGTGTTGGAAAGACTTGGCGTCAGCCGGGAGACCGCCCTGGAGGACGCCTGCAAGGTGGAACATTATATCAGTGATGAAACCTTTCTGGCCGTTAAACGCTGGTTGCAAGAACATCTGTAACAACAACTCCCCGCACGGCGATTCGCCGGGCGGGGAGTTGTGACAGAAAGCATTATTTCTTTAAAAAAGAAGAGATGTCCGGGATCTGTTTCCTCTTTTCGGTCAGAAAGGCCTTTACCTGATCGGAATGGCGGTAAAGATAAACCCCGGCGGCAACAGCCGCACCGGTCAAAACCAAACGGCGGACAAAGCGCTTTTTGCGATGTTTCAGTTCTTTTGTCACGGCCTCTTCGACTGAAAGGCGAATTGCCTGATCCAAAGCCTCTTTTGAGGCGGGGTTCCACTCCAAGAGTTCAGTTTTGGGCTCTTTTTCCACGAGAAACGCTCCTTTCCGGAATTCTTCGATTTTATTATACCTGTGAAAAACGCGCTTGTCAAGAATTTCCGCGCCGCCTTACAAAAGAGGAAAAAGCGGTTGCAAAACCGGGGAAAATATGCTATAATGGAAAAAACGAGAAATGAGGGATTTTCCATGTTGATCATCAATACAGAAACCATTCCGGGAAAAGAATGGGAACCGCTCGGTCTTGTCAAGGGCAGCACCATTCAGTCGAAACATATCGGAAAAGATATCGGTGCGAGTTTAAAAACCGTTATCGGCGGGGAATTGAAGTCGTACACCAAAATGATGAACGAAGCCCGTGAGATCGCCACGAACCGTATGCTCGCGGAAGCGCAGGCACTGGGTGCGGATGCGATTGTCAACGTTCGCTTTACCACTTCTTCCATCATGCAGGGCGCGGCCGAAGTCATGGCTTACGGAACAGCCGTCCGTCTTTTGGGATAAGTCCTTTTTGGCTCATTTTTTCGTCAGGGATTATTTTGCCCGGAAATCTGAAAAAAACACTTGATTTTTGCGGCGTTTTCTGTTATGATAAAAAATGCTATTCGATCGGCGAACACTGCCGCAAACGACAAGGAGGTGCAGACCATGGCGAAATGTGCTATCTGCAACAAGGAAATCGCGTTTGGGATCAAGGTTTCCCACTCGCACAGGCGCTCCAACCGGACTTGGAAGCCCAACGTGAAAAAAGTCAAAGCGATTGTAAACGGTTCTCCCAAAAGAATCAATGTTTGCACCCGTTGCCTGCGTTCGGGCAAAGTGACGCGCGCCATTTAAGTTCTGCAAAATAACCTCTCACAAATGGTGAGAGGCTTTTTTGTATATCCCAGACGGGGAATATCTTTCAAACACAGAAAAGTGTACATTAAACAGAGGTGATCCAAGTGAAACGGCAAGATTATCTGAATTGGGACGAATACTTTATGGGCGTTGCCCTGTTGTCCGCCATGCGAAGCAAAGATCCTTCCACTCAGGTGGGGGCGTGTATCGTCAACGCCGAAAAGCGGATCCTATCCATGGGCTATAACGGTATGCCGCGTTGCTGCAGTGACGATGAATTTCCCTGGGAACGGGAGGGGGCACCCCTTGAAACCAAATATTTATATGTTTGCCACGCGGAATTAAATGCTATTTTGAACTGTGCGGGCGGCAATGTGCGGGGCTGTATTCTGTATACCACCCTTTTCCCTTGCAACGAATGCGCCAAGGCCATTATGCAGTCGGGGATCGCGGAAGTGATCTATCTTTCGGATAAATATGCCGATTCCGACAGCGTCAAGGCTTCCAAGCGGATGTTTGAAACCGCTGGAGTGCGATATCGTTTGTATGAACCTTCGGGGAAAACGGTTACGTTTTCGGTCTGATGAAGAAACAGATTTTGATGATCGGCGGCGGCGCGGCAGGCTTGATGGCGGCATGCGCGGCGGCGGATTATGACGGCAGGGACCGTGTGCAGATCACCGTTTTGGAAAAGAATGAAAAATGCGGTCGCAAACTGATGATCACCGGCAAGGGACGCTGTAATGTGACCAACAACTGCGATCTGGACACCTTGATCGCCAACGTCCCCCGCAACGGAAAGTTTCTCTATTCGGCGTTTTCTCATTTTTTACCGCAGGATACCATGGCTTTTTTTGAGAGTTTGGGTGTTCCGCTGAAAACCGAGCGGGGAAAGCGGGTCTTTCCGGTGTCGGACAAGGCGTCGGACATTGTGGATGCGCTGGTCAAAAGGACAAAAATGCTTGGCGTTCGCACCCTTCACGCGACCGCGGAACAAATCGTTGTACAGGACGGACAAGTTTCCGGCGTTCGTTTGGCGGACGGTTCGGTGTTGCCTGCCGACTGTGTGATTTTAGCGACCGGCGGGCTGTCTTATCCGCTGACCGGTTCCACCGGAGACGGCTACCGGATGGCGGCCGAACTTGGTCACACCGTCACCGCGCCAAAACCGTCGCTGGTCCCGCTCGTTGCCCATGAAGGTTTTTGTTCCCGACTGGCGGGGTTGTCGCTCAAAAATGTGACCCTTTCGGTTTTTCGGGAAGGCAGAAAAAAACCCGTCTTTCAAGAACAGGGAGAACTGTTGTTTACCCATACCGGCCTTTCGGGACCCTTGACGCTCAGCGCGTCGGCACAAATGCGGGAAATGGGCGAAAAGGCGTATACCGCGGTGATCGATTTAAAACCCGCCTTGTCGGTCGAACAACTGGACCGCCGTGTTCTGCGGGATTTTGAAGAAGAAAAAAACAAGGATTTGATCAACGCGTTGGAACATTTGCTCCCCAAAAGCCTGATTCCGGTCATCATTGGGCTCGCGGGCATGGATCCGCACCGCAAAGTGAATCAGATCAGCCGATGGGAACGGCAAGCGTTAGAAGAACAGATCAAAGGGTTGACGCTTCATATCACCGGGTTTGCGCCGATGGAAGAAGCCATCATCACAAGCGGCGGCGTTTCGGTCAAAGAAGTCGACCCTGCGACAATGGAATCAAAACTGGTAAAAGGTCTCTATTTCGCGGGAGAAATTCTGGATGTGGACGCTTATACCGGCGGATTTAATTTGCAAATTGCATTCTCGACCGCTTTTGCGGCGGGAAGCAACTGTTTGGAGGAAAGAACATGATTTCGGTTGCTATTGACGGTCCCGCGGGAGCGGGGAAAAGTTCGGTCTCACGCATGGCGGCGAAAACGCTCGGCTATATTTATGTGGACACGGGCGCTCTCTACCGGGCGGTAGGGGTAAAGTTTTCATCGCTCGGATATGACACTTCACTGGATTGTGATGTGGATGCGATTCTAAAAGACACAACGGTGGATATCCGTTTTACCGGCGGAGAACAGCACGTTTTTTTGGATGGAAAAGATGTCAATGACGAGATCCGCACACCGCAAGCCTCAATGATGGCGTCGGCGGTTTCCGCCAAACCGGCGGTGCGGGCGTTTCTGTTGGAAATGCAGCGGAAACTGGCAAGAGAAAACAATGTGCTGATGGACGGCAGGGATATCGGAACGGTGGTCTTGCCGGACGCGGCGGTCAAGATTTTTTTGACTGCGTCGGATGAAGTGCGTGCGAAGCGCCGTTTTTTGGAACTCTCCGAAAAAGGACAGACCGTGGATTTCGAAGAAGTCTTGCAGGATATCCGCACCCGGGATTATAACGATTCCCACCGCGCGGTCGCACCGCTCAAACAAGCCGAAGACGCGGTGCTGGTCGACACTTCCGACTGCACGTTTGAAGAATCGGTCGAGCGCGTTCTTTCGGTGGTTCGGGAAAGATTGGAAGCCTTGTCATGACCGTCACGTTAGCCGAAACCGCGGGCTTTTGCTTTGGGGTAAACCGTGCGGTCGAAACGGTATATTCGTTGCTGGATCAAGAGGAAAAGGTCTGCACACTGGGGCCGATCATCCATAATCCGCAACTGGTGGAGGAACTGGCGGCGCGCGGAGTACGGATCGTGTCTTCGCCCGAAGAAGTGGGGCCGGGCGAGATCCTCGTAATTCGCTCTCACGGCGTCGCGCCCGAGGTGATCGAGAACGCCGCCCGCACGGGGGTCAGATTGGTCGACGCGACCTGTCCGTTCGTCGCAAAGATCCATGCGATCGTTGCGGAACACGGCGGCAAAGACGAAGTGACCCTGATCGCGGGCGACCGCAACCATCAGGAAGTGATCGGGATCGTCGGACACTGTCCGGGGGAGGTCTATGTGTTTTCCGACGCCGGAGAACTCACCGAATTACTCGCCGAAAAGGAAAATTTTGTCGGGAAAAAAGTATTTTTGGTTTCTCAAACCACGTTTCACGCAAAAATTTTGGAAGATTGCAAAAATATTTTAAAAAAAGTATGTACAAATGCAAAAATATTTGATACAATATGTAATGCTACTTCTATGCGGCAGCAGGAGGCTCGCGAACTGTCAGCCAAAAGCGACGTGATGCTCGTCATCGGCGGCAAACACAGTTCGAATACCGCGAAACTGTTCGCGGTATGTCGGGAAAACTGCGAAAAGACCTATTTGATCGAAACCGCGCGGGAACTTTCCGCGTCTTGGTTCGACCAAGCGGACGCGGTAGGGGTGGTCGCGGGTGCTTCGACACCTGCGGGTATTATAAAGGAGGTTATTAGGACCATGTCGGAAAATTTGCAACCGGTGGAAGAACAGATGGAGGATAAAGAATCTGTTCAAAAAAGTTTCGAGGAAATGACGGATGAGGAAGCATTTGAGGCTTCGCTCAACAACTTGACCAGCGATCAGAAAGTATGCGGTACTGTGGTGGCGGTCAACCCCACAGAGATCACGGTAGAGTTCGGCAGAGGGATCACGGGTTATGTGACCGCCTCGGAATTTTCTTCTGACCCGAACGTGAAGTTGGAAGACGAAGTCAAGGTTGATGATAAGTTGGATCTTATCATTATGAAGGTCAACGATCAGGAAGGGACCGCTATGCTTTCCAAGCGTCGTTACGATGCGATTGCCGGTTGGGATCATATTGTCGCCGCGAAAGAATCCGGCGATATCATGACCGGCGTTGTGAAAGATATTATCAAAGGCGGCGTGGTCGTTTACTGTCAGAACGTACGGATCTTCATTCCGGCTTCGCAAGCGACCGCTTCGCGTAACGATCCGCTCGAAGAATTAAAGGGGAAAGAAGTTTCTTTCCGCATTATCGAAATCGGACGCGGCCATAGAGCGGTCGGTTCGATTCGCAGCGTGCTTCGTGAACAACGCAAAGCCGCGGAAGAAAAGATTTGGGAGACCATTGCTGTTGGCGATCGTTTTGTGGGTGTTGTCAAGTCCCTGACCAGTTACGGCGCTTTTGTCGATATCGGGGGCGTAGACGGTATGATCCACATTTCCGAACTGTCCTGGCAGAAGATCAAGAATCCGTCCGAGGTCGTTTCGGTCGGGGATACGGTCGAAGTCACGGTCAAGGCGCTTGATCCCGAAAAGAAAAAGATTTCGCTCGGCTATAAAAAGGCGGAGGAAAATCCGTGGGTCATTTTTGAAAACAATTACCATGTGGAAGATATCGTTAAAGTGACAATCGTCAGCATGACTACATACGGTGCTTTTGCCCGTATTATTCCCGGTATTGACGGTTTGATCCACATTTCGCAGATCGCCAACAAACATGTTGCCAAACCGCAGGATGAATTGACTATCGGGCAAGAAGTGGAAGCGCAGATCGTCGGGATCGATGCCGAAAGAAAACGCGTCAGCCTTTCGATGCGTGCGCTTTTAGTACCGGAAACTCCCGCGGAGCCTGTTGCCGAGGAAGAGGAAGCCGTCGTTTACGAAGCGTCGGAGGAAAACGCGCCGGCTGTTGAGGAAACGTCTGCACCGGAAGCCCCGGCTGTTGAGGAAGTTCCCTCTGAAGAAGTGGCTGCCGAAGCGGTTTCAGAAGAATCTGCTGCGGAATAAGAGCATTTCCAATACCCCGGTCCCTGACCGGGGCATTTTCATATGGCGTAGCCGAACGGAAGGTGAGAAAATGAAGTGTTATCATTCCTCTTCTCCGGAAGAAACCGAACGGATCGGGGAGGCGCTCGGCCGTACGTTGCAGGGCGGTGAAGTGCTGGCTTACCGGGGAGGACTCGGCATGGGGAAGACCTGCTTTACACGCGGACTGGCAAAGGGGCTCGGCTTTTCCGGCGAGGTGACCTCACCGACTTTTGCATTGATCAACGAATATTTGGGCGGCCGCTTGCCGCTCTACCATTTTGATATGTACCGGATTCATTCCTGGGAGGATTTGGACTCCACCGGCTTTTTTGAATATATGGACCTCGGCGGGGTGATCGCCGCGGAATGGAGCGAGAATATTGAAAACGCTCTGCCGGCAGAGACCGTTACGGTTTCTTTTTGTCAAACCGGCGAAAATGAACGGGAAATCACCCTGGAAAATCTAAGCCCGGAACAGGAGAAAATGTTATGAGAATACTGGCTTTGGAGTGTTCGGCCGCACCGGCGTCCGCCGCTGTGTTGGAAGACGGCAAGGTGCTGGCGTTTGTCTATTCTCATGTCAAAGCGACCCATTCCCATACCCTTCTTCCCATGGCGGAAAGCGCTTTAAACGCCGCGATGGTTTCGTTCGATGGAATCGACGCGCTGGCGGTCAGTAACGGACCGGGTTCGTTTACCGGGATCCGCATCGGCATCAGCGCGGTCAAGGGATTGGCAGCCCCCCGCAATCTGCCCTGCGTGGGCGTTTCCACCTTGCTTTCCATGGCGTATCAACTGATCGGGCAGGACGCGGTGATCTGCGCGGTGATGGACGCGCGCCGTCAGCAGGTCTATAATGCTCTTTTTGAAATCCGAAACGGCGAAATCTGCCGTTTGTGTGAGGATCGCGCCGTTTCGTGTGAAAATTTAGCGGAAAATGTAAAAATAGTGTCGCAAAACGGAACAAAACGTGTTATAATAGTGGGCGATGGAACATCTGTGTTTGTTCCCTATGTCAAAGACCTGCCGGGCGTGTCGGCGGCGTGTGAACGCGATCGGTATCAAAACGCGGTCGCGGTAGGGTTGGCGGCGGAAAAAGCACTGAAAAACGGGGAAACGGTTTCGCCCGCGCAACTGTTGCCGGTGTATCTGCGTCTGCCGCAGGCCGAACGGGAATTGCGGCGAAAAAAAGGAGACTCTGTATGAACATTGCAATTGGCTGTGACCACGGCGGGCTTGAACACAAAAACGCGATCGCGGAGCATTTAAAAAAGCGCGGGTTTACCGTGCGGGATTTCGGCATTTTTGATGCGCAATCGGTGGATTACCCGGATATTGCTTTGCCGGTCGCGCAAAGCGTGGCAAAAGCGGAAAACGATTACGGGATCCTTGTTTGCGGCACCGGGATCGGCATGTCGATTGCCGCCAATAAGGTTCGCGGTATTCGCGCGGCGGCGTGCAGTGATCATTTTTCCGCAAAATACACCCGCCTGCATAACAACGCCAATATTCTGTGTTTAGGCGGCAGGGTGATTGGCGTGGGAACAGCGCTCGAACTGGTTGATCTTTTTGTCGATACCGCTTTTGAAGGCGGTCGCCACCAAAAACGCGTCGATAAGATTACAGATATTGAAAACAATGAATGATTAAAAACGGAGGAAAACAACATGAAAGAAAATGTATTCATTATGGATCATCCGCTGATTCAGCACAAGTTGTCGATTCTGCGGGACGAAAAAACCGGATCCAAACAATTCCGGGAACTCATCAGCGAGATCGCCATGCTGATGTGTTATGAATCTACCCGCGACCTGCCTTTGGAAGAGGTAGAGACCAAAACGCCTGTCGCCATGGCGAAAACCAAGGTGCTGGCGGGTCGGAAAATGGCGTTTGTCCCGATCCTCCGTGCGGGACTCGGCATGGTGGACGGTGTTTTAAGTTTGATCCCGGCGGCTCGCGTGGGTCATATCGGCATGTATCGTGACCCCGAAACCCATAAGCCGGTCGATTATTATTGCAAACTTCCGTCTGACTTGAGCGAACGCGACGTATTCGTGTTGGATCCCATGCTGGCTACGGGCGGCAGTGCGATCGACGCGGTTGCGCGGATCAAAGAATTCCATCCGAAGAGAATTAAATTCATGTGCATCATCGCCGCGCCCGAAGGCGTGGAAGCCTTTACCGCCGCACACCCGGATGTTCCGGTTTTCTGCGCGGGACTGGACGATCATTTGAACGAGCACGCTTATATCGTGCCGGGTCTCGGCGACGCGGGCGACCGTATTTTCGGCACAAAATGATTTTTCCGACGCACATGTCGCCGGAAAAACAAAATGGCGGCAAGTTGCCGCCAAAATCAAGGAATTCAGGTTTATCGACAGGCTGAGGGACGGTGAAGTTTACCGTCCCTTTTTTATCTTCATCCGGGAGAGGTCAATAATGGAGAAAAAATTACGTTCCATACATGTTCTCCTCAGTGATGGAAAAGCCGCATGCCGGTAAAGGCCATGCAAATGTCGTAACGGTCACAGCAGGCAACAACTTCATCATCCCGCACCGAGCCGCCCGGTTCGGCAATATACTGTACGCCGCTGCGTTTGGCGCGTTCAATATTGTCGTGGAAGGGGAAGAACGCGTCGGAACCTAAGGAAACGCCTTTGACGGCGTCCAGTTCACGGCGCTGTTCGTCCGGCGTAAACGGCTCTGGGCGTTTGGTAAAGTACCGTCGCCAAATGCCGTCGGCGGTGACGTCTTCTTCGTTCTGATTGATATAACCGTCGATGACGTTATCGCGTTCGGGGCGGGAAAGATCGTCGCGGAAGGGAAGCGATAACACCTGATCGCTTTGACGCAAATGCCAGGTGTCGGCTTTTCCGCCCGCTAAACGGGTGCAGTGGATCCTCGACTGCTGACCCGCGCCGACGCCGATGGCTTGTCCGTCCACGGCGAAACAAACGGAGTTGGATTGGGTGTATTTTAAGGTGATGAGGGAAACGATCAGATCCCGCACGGCGCTTTCGGGAAGATCTTTATTGGCGGTCACCAAATTCCCGAGGAGACTCCGGTCAATGACAAAGCGGTTGCGGCCTTGGCGGAAGGTAACGCCGAAGACCTGTTTTTCCTCATTTTCTTCCGGCACATAGGAAGGATCAATTTGAACGATGTTGTAATTTCCTTTGCGTTTGGATTTCAGGATCTCCAACGCTTCGGGTTCAAATCCCGGGGCGATGATACCGTCCGACACTTCGCGTTTCAGCATTTGCGCGGTCGTGACGTCGCACACGTCGGAAAGGGCGACCCAATCCCCGAACGAGCACATCCGGTCGGTTCCTCTCGCTCTCGCAAAAGCCGAGGCGATCGGAGAATCGTCTAAGCCCTCAATATCGTCGACAAAGCAGGCTTTCTTCAGCCGGTCGGAAAGGGGAAGCCCCACCGCCGCCGAAGTCGGGCTGACGTGTTTAAAAGAAGTCGCGCCGGGAAGGCCTGTCGCGGCTTTTAATTCTTTGACCAGTTGCCAGGAGTTGAAAGCGTCTAAAAAGTTGATGTATCCCGGCCGTCCCGAAAGGATTTCGATCGGAAGGTCGCTTCCGTCTTTCATAAAAATGCTCGCGGGTTTCTGATTGGGGTTACAACCGTATTTTAAGGTAAATTCTTTCATGTTCATTCTCCTGTTACTGATTTTGATTGATCAGGCGGTTCTGTTTTTCGCCGGTTTCAAGGTCGATGTAGCGGACGTATAAGGAAATGCGGTTGTCTTTGTCCAGTGCGTTCCACAATTCGTTTGTCAAGGCGTCGATATCATTGGAGATCGCCATGCGTTCGGGTTCCCCCTGGAAGGTGGGGAGGGGATTGCCGTCGGTCACATAAGTATGGAGAAAATGTCCCAACCCCGGGATCATCGGATACGAAAAGGTATACCGGGCGGGAGCGGTGCCATTTGCGTCGATGCTTTTTAAAATGCTCATCTGATACGAAAAGCCGTTTTCAAAGGAAAGATAGGCGCTGATACGCGGGGTGAAATTCGGCGCGTCCGGCTCAAAGGAGCGGGCTTCCAGTGCCTCGGAGAAGGTTTTGCCCGCCGAAAGACCCTCAAAAACGGTGTCGGTCTGATCGCCGTTGGTGACGATGAGGCCCTTGGGAGTTTCCCGGATCGCCGCGTAAATAATCAAACTCGGGTCTTCCACTTTTTCCGGGTCAAACGGTTTGGTATAGACGTCTCCTCCCTTTTCTTCAAAAACCCGGTTGCGGGAATTGGCGCTTCTGCCCATAATGAAGTAGGCCGCCACGGCATGTTTGCCGTCTTGTGAAAGACCGGCTACCAGCCCCCGCCCGACATACGGATTGCCTTCAATGAGTTGTGCCGGTTGATTGATGTTGTAAAAATCCATTTATCTTCCCTCTTTTTCTTTTTTGATCTGCGCCGATAGCACGTGTGCCTCGTAAGGGATCCCCAAAGAAACAAGGGTATCCATCGCTTTTTGTACCACGGGAAGATCGCTGACGCTTCCCGTGACGATCCCGATTTTTTAATTGTTTTTCTTCCCTGAAAAGAAAAAGGGCGCACAATTCCCAAGGGAACAGTGTGCCCAGACGGTCGGCTTCATCCGTTCTTTGCTTCTCTGTGGTACTCCACATTCTTCCGTCAGTTGCAAAGAATGTTATCAACAGAGATATTTTACCATATCTTAAAAGACACTGTCAAGAGGAGAATACCCTTTTCAAAAATTTTTTAATTTTTTGCAAAAAAACACTTGACAAGAAACGAAAACGGTGATATAATGACTACACTGTCGAAGAGACAGAACCCAGTTGGTGTTGATTGCGGCGAGGGTCCACCCGTTCCCATACCGAACACGGAAGTTAAG
>LXOW01360242.1_pt1 | contig 71946 bp, 76 predicted proteins | sample 1368591 | NCBI WGS metagenome assembly LXOW01 (sample SAMN04884650, study PRJNA319009) | bovine gut metagenome | isolation source: Cow rumen | host: Bos taurus | place: Italy: Legnaro (PD) | collected 2014-07-09
TCTCCGGAAGTCGCCACCAAAATGACGGTCTTTTTGCCGCCCGCCGTTTTTTCCGCCGAGACCACCAGCAAATAGGGCAACAACTGGAGCGCCAGATCTTTAAACGCGCAGGTCGGGCCGTGCCACAATTCCAACATATGGGTATTTTCCCCGATCCGAATCAGCGGCGCGGGCTGTTCGTTTTCGAAAGTACCGGTATAGGCGCCCTCGATACAGCGGTCGACCTCTTCTTTTGTAAAGTCGTTCAAAAACAGGGACAAAATCGCTTTGGCTCTGCCCTTATAATCCAATCCACACAACTGTTCAAACGCCGCCTGATCCAAAGACGGAAAAGAATCCGGCACAAACAGGCCGCCTTCCTCCGAGATTCCTTTGGCAATGGCTTGCGCGGCGGTCACCAACGCCGACCGATTTCTGGTGCTGATATAGTTCATGACACAGACTCCTACTTGTTACTTCTTTTTTCTACTTTATTGTATATGACCGGAAGGCGTTTGTCAAAATAATTTTTCGCGTTTTCGAAAAAAAACTTCCGCAGAAAATCTTCCGGCAATCCTTTTTGATGAAGCGCCTCATAAAGCGAAGGGACTTTTGAAAGACAATCGAGGCTTTCATGCATAACCGCGCCGTCAAAGTCCGAGCCGACGGCGACATGGTTTTCAAGCCCCAGTTCACACAGATGAACAAGGTGGCGAAAAATCAAGTCGCAGGGATCTCCGTCGCCCAGAAACGCCGGATAAAAGCAAAGACCGATCAATCCGTTTTTCTCACCGATCAGGCATAATTGTTCGTCGGTCAAATTCCGGGGATGGGCTTTCAGCGCACGGCAATTTGAATGGGTCGCAAGGGGATATTCCGCTTTTTCGACGGCGGCGTAAAAACTCCGGTCGTTTAAATGAGAAAGGTCACATCCCATTCCTAATCGGTTCAACCGCTCGATGGCGCGACCGCCGAGCGCCGTCAATTCCCCGTCGCTGAGCGTACCCCCCGCCAAAGCGTTTTGTCCGTTCCATGTCAAGGTGAGCATGCAGACGCCGTCTTCCCGCAAAATATCGAGTAAATCCAAATCTTCCCCGATGACCGCGCCGCCTTCCACCGCCAGAAACGGCGTGAGCGTTTTCGGTTTTTGTTTGATTTTTTCCTGAAAATCGGACAAAACCGCTCGATAAAATGAAAACGGCGCGGGTTGATCATCCCGCACCCAAACCGCAAACACCTGCCGCCAATCTTCAAAGGCCGCGCCCTGCTTTACAGAAATTGCCAAATCGTTTTGTAAAAGCGGTTGCTTGCGCACATAACACTCATACGCCGTATCACAATGCAAATCAAAATAATTCATGTGTGGATCCTCCGTCCGGTTGCCTAAAACGCATTTTTCAGGTAACGAAGCCGAACCCGGCGTTTCCCGTTTTCATCGAAATGATACACCACCTGTGCCACGTCAAAGCGAGGCTGTAAATCGGTTTGATACAGTGCCAAGAACATATTCGCGGCGGCGGTGATCCGTCGACGTTTGGCGGCGGTGACCGCTTCGGCAGGCGAAACAACAGCACCTTCTTTGCGGGTTTTGACCTCTACAAAAAGAATATATTCGGCGGTTTCCGCAATGATGTCAATTTCCCCGAAACGGGAACAATAATTCCGTTTGATGACCCGACATCCTTTTTCCCGCAAATACCGCGCAACAAGATCTTCTCCTTGTTTGCCGGTTTCTCCGATATTCATCCCCTCACCCCGAAATCTTTTTTAAAAAGGAAGGGCGATGCCACTCGCACGGTCCGTATGCGCGGATCCGCTCGATATGTTCTTTGGTGCCGTAACCCTTATGTTTGGCGAAAAGATACTGCGGATATTGCCGGTCGATTTCGGTCATCAGGCGATCTCTGGTCACCTTCGCCAGCACGGAAGCGGCGGCGACCGAACAGGAAAGCGCGTCGCCCTTGACCAACGTGGCGCAGGGAACCGTCAATGTTTTTGGGGCACGGTTACCGTCAATGAGGACAAAATCAGGCGAAACACAAAGCCCTTCCACCGCCCGGCACATCGCTGAAAAAGTCGCCCCTAAAATGTTCAGGCGTTCAATTTCCTCCACCGTTGCAAACGCCACCGCATACGCTGTGGCCTCCCTGCAAATCACGTCATATAACTCTTCCCGCTTTTTTTCACTGAGTTTTTTGGAATCGTTCAATCCGTCGATACAAAGGTCGGTCGGTAACATGACCGCCGCCGCGCAAACCGGTCCAGCCAACGGACCGCGGCCGGCTTCATCCACCCCGCAAATTGCGTGAAAGCCGCTTTCCATCGCGGCTTTTTCATAAGAATAATCAGGCATGAAGGTCCTCCACCTTTTCCAACGTAATTCTTCCAATCTTACAGGTGCGGTATTCCTCTAAAAGCATCACGGCAGCGCGTTCCGTATCGGTTTCCCCGCCCCGGATGACCATGCCGCGCCGTCTGCCGATTTGGCACAGCAAATCATAACTGTCACCCGAAAAATCCAACGTTCCGTAACGTTTCTCTAAAAAAGCCGGATAGTCCGCCGCCAGCCGTTCCAACAGCCGCACCGCCAGCAGTTCGGTATCCAGAATCGTATCCTTCACCGCGCCGGTAAACGCCAAATGTTCTCCCACCGTTCGATCTTCAAACTTCGGCCAAAGAACGCCCGGAGTATCCAGCAATTCCAACTGTTTATCAATGGTAAACCACTGGTTGCCGCGGGTGACGCCCGGACGGTTTTCGACCTTGGCGCGGCCGCCTCCCGCCAGACGGTTAATGAAAGAGGATTTTCCGACATTCGGGATGCCCGCCGCCATCAAGCGCAACGGTTTTCCCGTCATCCCTTTTTGGCGATAAAACGCCAACCGATCGGCAAGCGCCGTTTTGACCGCCGTTTTGAACTGCGAAAGTCCCCGTCCGGTTTTACATTCCACAGCGATCGCAAGCGTTCCCTGCGTCTGAAAATGCGCAATCCACTTTTCCGTAGCGTCCTCGTCCGCCATATCGCATTTGTTCAGCAAAACGATCAGCGGCTTACCGGCAATGAGATCAGGCAATTCCGGATTTCGGGAACTGACCGGGATCCGCGCGTCGATCACCTCACACACCGCGTCGATCAGCGGAAGAACTTCCGCGATCTTCCGGCGGGTCTTTGCCATATGGCCGGGAAACCACTGGACATCCATGCCCCGTGCGGTGTTTTGCGCCTTTGAATTCGACGTTTCAGGGATCTGTTTTTGTTTTGCCATGAACTTTTCCCTCGCTTTCAAGGCCGGTTACGGCAACACATACCGATAATAATCGTTTTTCAAAATCAAGCGGCTCAGTTTTCGCCGTGTGGTGACCAGATTAGAAACCTTGCGCACATAGTCTTCGGGAACTTCCTTTTCGGCGGCGAACTTGCCGGTATTGGCGAAATAAACACCGTCTTCGGTGACCCAACTGCCGTTATCCATGATGGCGACCCCGAACGAATCGGATAAAATATCCCTTCCCGCAAACAGGCGGGAATCGTACGGAATCCCGAACAAATTGTAAACGGTGGGCAGCACGTCGCAGGACATACAAGGCTTTTCGATATGCAGATCGTTTAGCCTGCTGTTCCAGATGATCAAAGAATTGCGGTTGACCTCGACCACCCCGTCGCGCTCATAAGAAGACAGTTTGTTGATTTGATCCAACTCCAACTCATACGGATAGTGATCCGCCAACATCACGATCACCGTCTGATCCAGTTTTCCGACGCTTTCCAATTCCTGCAACAGGCGTTCCAATGCGCGGTCCAGTTCGATTTGCGTGGCGACATAGGCTTTGGCCTCTTCCGGTAAATCGAGGTTTTCGACTTCCGTTTCATGACGTTTTGCCATATTGTTTTCGCGGAACGTATAGGGGAAATGTCCCGATACGGTCATATAATACGCCAAAAACGGTTCGGAGGCATTTTCGTAATCCGGCAATGTGACTTTGATCATTTCGTCGTCGCTCTGCGGCCACTGATTACAATTCATCCGCTTTTCCATACCGTTATAGCGCGCTAAAAAGTTTGAAAGTCCAATGCTTTTCAAATACTGATTGCGATCCTGAAACACATAAGAATTGTTATGATAGGCAAATGTCTGATAACCCGCCTGCTTGAAAACCGTTCCGAGCCCTAACGGAAAAGCGTTCTTACCGCTCCTCCAGGTCGACAAAATCGAAGAGTCCGGGTATAAGCCGGTCAGCGACTGGAACTCTCCGCCGATCGTGGACAAGACCGTCGGCGTGTAATAGCGGTCAAATTGAAAACCGCTGTGGGTGAGTTGATACAAGGTCGGGGTCAGTTCTTTTGATACCCCGATTTGATGAAAACTTTCCGCCGTGATATAAATCAGGTTATAGCCCTTGAAAATCCCCGTATATTTATTTTGCGCCGTGCCGCTGTCGTTCCGGATCAATTCGTGCAGCGTCTTGATTTCCCCGTTACCGGTACCTTTGGTGAAATCCAACTCCAGCACATTGGGGTCATATCGAAAAACCTCTTCTGTCTGTCCGGAATCGGTCGGTTCTTCCGATACCGGCGCGTTGACCGGTTCCACCTTCTCTTCAAAGCCGAAAAGAAGGCGCCGAAAATCCAACTCATAGGCATTCAGGACGCCTAATTTTTTCACGTTTAGCGACGCGTTGTTCACAGCGTGATACAAATCATACGATCCGTTGACAATATTCTTTGTCCGGTTGACGTGAAGATGAAAAACCGAAAACGCCAAAACGGCAACCAACAAATAAACCGCGTAATTCTTTGCGCGATTTTTCGCCAGCGCGATTTTTTTNNCATAAAAATCAGGATAAACAAAAGATTCTGACAAATCAACGCCAACGTATTCGCCCAAAAATCGCCGAGTTGATCGGTCAATCCGAAATGGAAAAACGAAAAAAAGACCTTGAAGATCCGAAAGAAAATACATTGCAGGGAAAACAGGATCCCTAAAACAGCCAGTAACACCGTTGTGATCACGGTGTTGACCCGTTCTGAGGCGATCTGCCCGATCATGCTGAAAAACGAAGCGAAAATCACGACCGAACACAAAATGTTCAGCACGCTTTCCCGCTCATAAGAATCAAACATGATGAGAGCAAAGATCCCTTCTAAAAACGATAAAGAAAAAAACCAAAAAAGAAAGGTCTTTAAAATCCTTTTTCTTTCTTGATTTTCTGTTTTGATCATCCGCGCCGTATAAATTCGCATATTGAACTTCCTTTTTTAACGAGTGATCCCGGCAAGTCAGGAACCGGTAGAAACGGTACGGTCAACGCCGTACAACACTGTTTCAAAAAAGATGATTTTGCCGTCTTGATCCTTTAACTTTAAGTTTGGAAACGTCTTCATCATCTTTTCGTCACTGAAAAAACGATCGATGATCTCCCGCTTTTTTTCATTGCCGTAAATACTCTCATATTGCTGTTCGATCAGCGCCCGGTTTTTTACATTCAGGTCGTGTTCCGCCACAACACGAATATAAAACACCTTCAGCGCATAAAAGGTAAGCGCCATATCCGCAACCAGAAAAACAGCCACGGCGATTTCCAACGCCTTGATTAAGACCGTTCCGCCTTTTTTTCGGAGATACCGGACAAAACGCTCGATTTGCGGGTTCAAATGCCCGACCAAATAACAACCTAAAACACCCCAAAAAACAGAAAACCGCAAACAAATGCGTCCGTTCAAATGAAAGGGCATGTGTGAATAATCCCACCATTTGATGCCAAAGAGGGTTTCCCCGATCCAACTGATCAGGTACTCCACCGCCGAGCCGACCAGGATCCCGCCCAAAAGCAAGGTATAAATGTTTTTGGAAAACGGCCGCAAACAAACGATCAACAGCACCGCGCCAACACCGTAGATCCCGCAAAAAGGACCGTATAAAAAACTCTGCCGGCTTTCCAGTACCCCTCTGGTGATATAACCGTAAACCGTTTCCACCAAAAAGCCCAGCACGCTGTATAAAATCAAATATCCCAGTATGCGCCATGGGGTAAAGGCGATCGTCATTTTCTCTTGTTCTGTTTTTTCAGACACTTTCATGCTGTCCATCCTTTTATGTAAGGCAGGCCATTCGCCGACGCGCTACCAAAAAAATGCCGCGGTTTTCTTTATTGGGACAAAAGAAGCCCCATACTTTGAAAGGGAAATACACGCAAAACCGCGTGGCCCAGAATATACCGGGTATCCACCAGTCCCGTTTCCCCGATCCGGGCGGAGCGGCTGTCTAAGGAATCGTTGCGGTTGTCCCCCAACACAAAAACGTATCCTTCCGGCACATAAACGGGAAACTGCACACCGTCGTTGTATTGCAGATTCGTGGGCGTTTTGGTATAATCCTCCTGCAATTCCCTGCCATCGACCGAAACCACTCCGCGGTCAAAATCAATGTCGACCGTCTGCCCCGCTACCGCGATGACCCGTTTGATGATCGGTACCTGCGAATTCGTCATACCGTCGACCGAATTATCGATATTCCGTGAAATCACCACAATGTCGCCGTATTGCGGGGTATATGCCAAATGGGTGATGATGACCTTGTCTCCGGATAAAAGGGTGTTGTTCATGGAATTCCCCTCAATGGTCGCAACGCGGAAAAGCAGACTGAAAACGATCACCACCGCGATCACCGCGGTCGCCAACACGTCCAGCCATTCCAACATTTCTTGCGCCACAGTTGTTTTTTGAGGGGGTTCCGTTATGGCAAACTCCTCCGCCGTATCTTCATGAATTGAAAAGCCGTTTTCACCCGATTGCTGCTCGTTCATGAGAGCGCCTTCCTTCTCCGAAAAGTAAAAAAAGGGGAGTTGCCTTCGCCCTCCCCCATGAACCGTTTAACCGATCCGTTCCTTCACTTTTGCCGCTTTTCCGACGCGGTCACGCAAATAATAAAGTTTTGCCCGACGGATCTTACCCTTGCGAACCAGTTCGATTTTCGCAACGTTGGGGGAATGTACCGGGAAGACGCGCTCCACGCCTACGCCGTACGATACGCGGCGAACGGTGAAGGTCTCGGCAATGCCGGTGTTGTTCTTGGCGATCACAGTTCCTTCAAAGACCTGGATCCGCTCTTTCTCGCCTTCTTTGATCCTTACATGCACTCTGACCGTGCTGCCGATCAAAATTTCCGGAACATCCTGTTTGAGCATATCCGCTGTCAGTTCTTGAATCACATCCATGTTTCTTTCCTCCTTAATTCTTTCCGACGTTCGTACCAAACGGCAGAGGAACATCTGCTTCAATGTCGATTTCCGGCAATGAACCCACTTGTAAGGCGCAAGTGAAATCGAATTGCACATGCTATGATATTCAGTAGCCTTCCTATTCTATCATAGACCTTTTCAAAAATCAAGCATTTTTTCATTTTTGGGACAAAAGCCACGAAAAAGTAGAAAATTTGAAAAAACCTCTTCTTTTTTTTAGAAATGTTTGGTATAATAATTCAGAATAAAAAACGGAGTGCCTTTTCTATGGAAGTCATCGTCAACGGATTACACATACAATACACCGAGGAAGGGAGCGGGACCCCTGTGCTTTTGATGCACGGTTGGGGGTCTTCCTTTGATGTTTACAAAGGGGTTTTTGCCGCTCTTGGAGACCGCTGCCGCCTGGTCGCGCTGAATTTTCCGGGTTGCGGCGGATCGGATACGATGACAAAACCGTGGACGTTGGAGGATTACTGCACGCTGGTGCTCGCCTTTATGAAAGAGGTGGGGTTGGAAAACCCCGTTTTGATCGGCCATTCCCACGGGGGGCGGGTCGCTTTGAAACTGGCGTCTTCCGGGGCGGTCGTTCCCCCGAAAATGGTGTTGTTCGACTCGGCGGGGCTGATCCCGAAAAAAAGCCTTCGTCAGCGGTATCGCGCGCGGAGTTTCAAATGTATCAAACGGTTATTGACTCTGCCCGGGCTTCGCGCCCACACCGGTGCGCTTTTGGAAAAAGCCCGCCGGCATTACGGTTCGGCGGATTATAACGCCGCTCCCGAAGTTTTACGAAAGACGATGGTCTCGCTTGTCAACACCGATTTGCGCGGAGAAATTTCCCGCATTTCCTGCCCGACACTCTTGGTTTGGGGCGAGAACGATACCGACACGCCGCTTGCCGACGCACGGATCATCGAAAGTCTGATTCCCGATTGCGGTTTATGCGTTTTAAAAGGCGGACATTTCGCGTTTTGTGAACAACCTGCCCAAACCGCCGCCATCCTTCGCAGTTTTATTCCCTGATAAAATAAGGAGAACGATCATGCCGATTTTTCTAATTTTCTCCGGCGTTTTGCTGGCAGTTTCCTCGCTTTTTGCCCTCACAAGGCAGTTTCAAATGCTTCAACAAAACTCTTATTTTCCCTCCCGCTATCTGCCCTGGGTCAAAGCCAATTTTCTGCCCGCCGCGGCCGCACAGGTTTTGTCGGCGGTTTTATGGGTCTTACTTTTGACCGTCTTTCCGGTCGGCGCGGTCATCTTCGCTGCTTTCTTGTTGGGATTTCGTGTTTTCCGCGCGATCCGGATACAAAAGATTTCGATCAAAAAACTGGTCTTTACCGGTCGCGTCAAACGCCTTTACGCGGCCGCTGCCGTTTGGTTGGCGCTTTTGTTGGCGGCTTGTTTTTTGCCTGTCGTTCCCCGTCTTTTACCGGTGTGCGTATTTTCTCTTTTCGCCATGCTCACGCCACTTACCACGCTGTTCTGCCGGACGGTCAACACGCCGGTGGAAAACGGCTTTGTACAGTATTATATCCATGACGCCAAGCGGATCCTTGCCAGCCATCCGGGGCTGATCGTCATCGGCGTGACCGGCAGTTACGGAAAAACTTCCACCAAGTTTATTCTGACTCGCCTTTTGAGTGAAAAATACAATGTGGTCGCCACGCCGCAGAGTTTCAATACCCCGATGGGCGTGGTGCGTACCATCCGGGAACATCTGCAACCGCAAACCCAGATTTTTATTTGCGAAATGGGTGCGAAAAAAGTCGGAGACATCCGCGAAATCTGTGAAATCGTTCACCCGCAATACGGTATCATCACTTCTGTGGGGGCTCAACATTTGGAAACCTTCGGCACGATCGACCGTGTTTTTCAAACCAAGTTTGAACTCGCGGACGAAGTTCTGAAAAACGGCGGTCAGGTCTTTGCAGGGGGCGACAGCGCCGAGTTGATCCGACGGATTGATCCGTCCCGCTATCAGGTTTACGGAACCGATCCGGCTTTTCCGTTTTGTGCCAGCCGTCTGACTTGCGGCCGCAACGGTTCCTCGTTTACCCTTTCGCTAAACGGTCAGGAAATCGCTCTTTCGACTCCGCTTTTAGGGCTTCATAATGTCCTCAACATTGCCGGAGCGGCGGCTGTGGCGGCAACGCTCGGCGTGAAGGATGAGGAGATCCGCTTCGCGGCGGCGTCACTACGCCCCGCGGAACACCGTTTGGAGTTAAAAACATGGCTTGGCGGTTCGCTGATGATCGACGACGCTTACAACGCCAATCCCGAAGGCTGTATGGAAGCGGTGCGGGTGCTGTCGCATTTTGAAGAGATGAAAAAAGTCATCATCACACCCGGTCTTGTGGAACTGGGTGACCGCGAAGGCGAATACAACCGGAAACTCGGTGTTGAATCCGCCGGAATTTGTGATATAATCATATTGGTCGGGAAAAACCGCTCGCGTCCTATCAAAGAAGGGGCGCTGTCGGCAGGTTTCCCAGCGGAACGTTTGCATGTGGCGGCAAGTTTTCGTGAAGCGAGTGAAATCTTTGCCTCTTTTGCGGACGCCAAAACGGTCGTTCTTTTGGAAAACGATTTGCCTGATAACTATTTGTATTGAAAGAAGGAACTCCGATGAAAACTAATTTAGCCGTCTTTTTCGGTTGTCGATCCGTGGAGCATGAGGTTTCGATCATCTCCGCTGTTCAAGCCATGCGTGCCATCAACCGCGAAAAATATGACGTTACTCCGGTTTATGTGACCAAATCGGGGGAAATGGTCACCGGCGACGTGCTGTTCGATATAGAACAATACCGCAATTTGCCCGCTTTACTTGCCAAAGCCAAACCGATCACCCTGGTTCGGGAAAACGGCGGCGTTTTTCTGCATGAACAGGCGGGCGGTCTTTTCGCCAAAAAGAAACCGGTTCGCATTGATCTTGCATTTCCCGTCGTCCACGGCACCAACTGCGAAGACGGCACCGTTGCCGGGTATCTGGAATATTTGGGGCTTCCCTATGTCGGCTGTGATATTTTATCCGCCGCCGTGGGGATGGATAAGGCGGTTTTTAAAGACGTTTTAAAAAGCGCGGGACTTCCGGTACTGGATTGTGTCACGTTTCGGGCAAAAGAGTATCTGCTCAAGCGCGAAGAAACCGCCGCGAAAATCACCGCTGCGTTTGCTTTCCCGGTCATTGTAAAACCGGCGAATTTGGGATCGAGTGTCGGCATCAGCAAAGCCAAAAACGAAAACGAACTGCATGAGGCTATCACCCTCGCCGCTTCCTTTGCCGATAAGATCTTAGTCGAGCCGGCGGTCACTGCCCTTCGGGAAATCAACTGTTCGGTATTGGGCGACGCGGATGACTGTCAAGCCAGCGTTCCCGAAGAGCCTTTCATGCACGACGAAATCCTTTCTTACGGGGATAAATATCTTTCGGGTCAAAAAGGCGGCAGTAAAGGCATGGCTTCCCTTTCGCGGAAAATTCCCGCCGATCTTTCCGAAGAACAGACCCGCGAGATCCGGGATCTTTCCTGCCGAATTTTTAAAGCGATCGGCGCGTCGGGCGTGGTGCGCATCGATTACCTGCTTGATACCGAAACCGGAAAGATCTACGCGAACGAGATCAACACCATTCCCGGTTCTCTCGCTTTTTATCTTTGGGAAGCCGGCGGCATCAAATATCCCGACCTGATCGACCGGTTGGTGGAACTGGCGTTTAAACGGCAGCGCAGCCGCGACAACCTGACCTTTACCATTGACACCAATATTTTATCCGGCGTTTCTTTCGGCGCAAAAGGCGCGAAAGGTTCGAAATTTTAAAAAATTTGCATATTCTTTTGCAAATCGTCAACACTATTATTGCCCGTAAAGGAGTGATAATAATGTTTGATAGAATTTGTCTGATACTTGTCATTATCGGTGCTTTGAACTGGGGTCTGATCGGATTGTTCCAATTTGACCTGGTTGCCTGGGCGTTTGGCGGTACCGCCGCTGTCATCAGCCGTATCGTCTATACGCTGGTCGCATTGGCCGGCGTTTGGTGTATTTCCCTGCTGTTCAGAGAACGCTCGGAAATCCACGCTGCTCAGGGCGCATAATCGAAAACCGTATAGGGCATGCAGCGGCGGNNCGCTGCGTTTTTTGAAACCGGCGAAATCCCGCTTGTGTTTACCATAAAAACAGATGCCCCTTTTTGTAAAAAGTTGCTGTTGACTTTTTTTCAAAAGAAGAATACAATAAAATAACGAGGGGGTTGCGCTATGAAACAGATGCTATACTTGTTGATAACGGTTTTGACATTGCTTTGTCTGGCCGCGTGCAATCCGCTTGACAGTGATTACGGCACCAAAAGCGAACCGCAGCAAGCCGCGAAAAGTTCTTCCCCCGCGTTGGAGGATATCCCGAGACCTGAGATCCTTTCGATGGATCGCGTGATGTCGCAATTTGTCGATATCAGTTTATATGACGAAGAAAACTATTCCGCGGTTTATTTGGGGAACAAATTCAAATGGGATGTCGCTTTTGCCGGTGACCGTCTTTCGGTCCCCACCAAACTTTCCGCGCTGACAAAAGCGGGGTGGACGCTTAGCGATTCCGGTGAATACGATGAGGATTCCCCTGTTTTTGCGGGGGAGCAGGTGGAAGTCGTTTTTCAAAAAGAAAGCGGTGAAAAACTCACCGCCACCTTTTATAATCACAAAAACAGTTCTGTAAAACTAAAAAAATGCACGCTTGTAAAACTGTACATGAAAAATAACTTTTACAAGAATCCGCAAAAGTTTTCCTCGTTTTACGTCAACGGGATCAACAACCGCATGGCAATCACGGATATTATTGATACGTTGGGGATGCCATCCCATTTTTACGCGGTTTCCAAACACAGTTATTACCTGGATTACTTCATTTCCGAAAAGGATCGGCGCAACGGGATTACGGTCTATGTCGATACGGAAGATGACGCGGTCACCGCGATCGAAGTTTCTTCTTATAAATAATCTTTGCGTTCAGGTCGGCAGAAACCGGCCTTTCGCTGTTTTTAAGGAGTTTTTTTATGTCCCTAAATCTTTCCTTTCAACCGGCGGATATTTTACTGCCAAAGGAAAAGTTTGAAAAGTGGGCTGTGATTGCCTGCGACCAATACACCTCCGATCCTGCCTATTGGCAAAAGCGGGAGGATGAAGTCGGAGATTGTCCGTCGGCTTTACATATTATTTTCCCCGAAGTGTATTTGTCTGACAAATCCTCCAAAGCCGCACGGATCCAAGCCATTCACAGAACCATGCGCCGTTATTTGTCGGACGGCGTTTTAGAGGAGATCCCGAACACATTTGTCTATACCGAACGCCGGACACAAGGCGGTCTTCGCCGCGGCGTGATCGGGTTGATCGATTTGGAAGATTACAGTTTTGAAAAACATACCGACGCCGCCATCCGCGCCACAGAAGAAACCGTGGAAGAGCGGATCCCTCCCCGGGTGGAAATCCGCCGGGGGGCTTCCATTGAAACGCCGCACGTTCTGCTGTTGATCGACGATCCGCTTCACACCGTGATCGAACCGCTGGCCGAAAAGGCGGACCGTTTCCAAACGCTCTATGATTTTGATTTATGCGCCGGGGGCGGGCATATCAAGGGGTACGCGCCCGACGCGGCGACCGGCAAAGCACTCTGTGAAGCGCTCGAACAATTAAAAGCCAAAAACAACGGATTTTTATTCGCGGTGGGAGACGGAAACCATTCGCTTGCCTGCGCGAAAGAATGTTATCGGCTGGACCCGACGCCCCGTTCACGTTATGCGCTGGTCGAGATCGTCAACATCCATGATCCTTCCCTGCATTTTGAGCCGATTTACCGGGTGTTGTTCGGCGTAGATCCGCAAGAAGTGATTGCCGCGTTTACCGCTTTTTGCGGGGGTGAAACCGATAAAAAAAGAGGACAACTCTTTACCTGTGTTTCCGAGGGTTCCGAGCGCGTGCTTTCGGTTGCGCCGTCGGCCCCGCTGGCGGTAGGCACCCTGCAACGGTTTTTGGATACCTGGTTGCCCGAACACCCGGAAGCGAGCGTGGATTATATCCACGGCGAAGCCGCACTGCGGCAACTCGCACAAAAGCCGAACACGTTGGGCTTTTTATTCAAAGGCATGGAAAAGAGCGAACTGTTCCCGGCGGTGGCAAAAGGCGGTTCCCTGCCGCGCAAGACCTTTTCCATGGGAGAAGCCGACGACAAACGGTTTTATCTGGAATGTCGCGCGCTGGTTGCCACTGAAAACAACTAAAAAACGACCCTCCGGTTTTTGAGCGTCAAAAGCCGGAGGGTCTCTTGTTATCTTACTTTTTGTTTAACCAAAAAACGCGTCATGCACCGCTTTCACGGCTTTGTCGGCTAACTCAGCCTGGATCAACACCGAAATTTTGATTTCACTGGTGGAGATCATATGGATGTTGATGCCGGCGTCAAACAGCGCCTCAAACATTTTGGAAGCCACACCGGGATGACTTTCCATGCCGGCGCCCACCACCGAAACCTTGGCGATGGATTCATCCACCGTGATATGCTTATAGCGCAATAGATCTTTCATGGCTTCCAGCGCCTCGACCGCGGTTTTTCCCATATCCTTCGGAACGGTAAAGGTGATGTCTTTGGTGCCGTCGCGGCCGACCGACTGCAAAATAATATCCACATTGATCTTATATTGCGCCAACTTGTTGAAAAGTTTGAAAGCCACGCCGGGAATATCCGACAATCCGACCACTGAAATACAGGCGACGTTGGTATCTTTGGCGACGCCTCTGATGAGTGTTTTTTCCATATTTACATTCTCCTTTACAATCGTACCGGGTTTGTTTTCCAGACTGGAAAGAACCTCTAATTCCACATTGTATTTTTTTGCCATTTCCACCGAGCGGTTATTGAGCACCTGCGCGCCCAATGTAGCGAGTTCCAGCATTTCGTCATAGGTGATTTCCGGCAACTTTTGAGCGGTATCCACCTTGCGGGGATCTGCGGTATAAACGCCGTCCACATCGGTATAAATCTGACAGACGTCCGCTTTCATGGCGGCCGCGATCGCGACGGCGCTGGTATCCGATCCGCCGCGCCCCAAGGTCGTGATATCGTCATATTTATTAAGCCCCTGGAATCCCGCGACGATCACAATATTGCGTTTGGCGATCTCGTTGCGAATTCGTTCGGTGTTGATCCGTTTTATACGGGCGATCCCGTGATGAGAATCGGTTTCAAATCCCGCCTGCCAGCCGAGCAGAGACACCGCCGGAAGACCGGCTTTTTCTAACGCCATCGCAAGCAACGCAATGGAAATCTGTTCCCCCGCGGCAAGCAGCATATCCAACTCCCGTTTGGAAGAACCGTCGGGATTGATCTCGTTCGCCTTTTCGATCAGATCATCGGTGGTGTCCCCTTGTGCGGAAACGACTACCACCACTTGATTTCCTTTTTTATAGTCTTCGGCAATAATGCTTGCCACATGAAGAACGCGCTCGGCGTTCGCCACCGACGAACCGCCGAATTTTTTTACAATCAAAGCCATTTGATCAGGAACCTCCTGTGTTACAGTATTGTGTGAAGGATTTTGATATCCGTCACGCCTTGCAAAAGGGCGGTTTTACGACGGATCTCGCTCTCGGTCTCCGCTCGGGTGATCAGAGCGACCGCACCGCGTTCTGTATCTTTCGTCCGGCAGGAGCCGGGAAAAAGATCTTCCACCTGGCGGATCAGTCCGTCGGTATCGGCGGTATGCAGGCACACATAAAATCTTTGCGGATCGTCGCCGCTGTTGTCAACAAGATCGTCAGAACCCTCCGCCCACTGCCAGTATTGCCCGGTAAGAGGGTGGCGGATGCAATCTAAAATATCCGCCACCACGGCACTGGCGGTCGCTTCTTTGCCCGCGCCCTTGCCGTAAAATAAGACCTCGCCGGTTTGGTCGCCCGTGACCATCACGGCATTGAAGACGCCGTTCACGCTCGCCAAAATATGGTCGCGGCTTACGAGCGTCGGGCGGACGGTCGCGGTGATCTTCCCGCCCGGCAGTTTTTTTGCGTGCCCGATGAGTTTGATGACACAGCCGAACGCGTCGACCAGTTCCATATCCTCCCGCGTAACAGCGGTGATCCCGGAAGTCAGGACCTGTTCGGGATAGATGTGCCGTCCAAAACCTAACGCCGCCAAAATACAAATTTTCCGGCAGGCGTCATGCCCCTCGATATCGGCAGTCGGATCTTTTTCGGCGTAACCTTTTTCCTGCGCTAAGCGAAGCGCGTCGGAAAAATCCATGTTATCCACTAACATTTTATTGAGAATATAGTTGGTGGTTCCGTTTAAGATCCCTGAAATTTCGGTGATTTCATTTGCCGCCAGACATTGCGCCATCGGCCGCAGAACGGGGATCCCGCCGCCGACGCTGGCCTCAAACAGAAAATTCGCCTGATGTTCCGCGGCGACCCGAAGCAATTCCGAACCTTTGGCGGCGACCAGTTCCTTATTGGAAGTCACCACGCTTTTGCCGGCCGACAAACAACTTTTTACAAATTCATACGCCGGATGCAGACCGCCCATCATCTCCGCCACGATCCCGATTTCCTCATCCTGCAAGATGCGGTCAAAATCTTTAATGAACCTGTCCCGATAGGACAACGAATCAAAATCGCGCAGATCGAGAATATATTTGACATGGACCGGTTGTCCCGCGCGTTTTTCCATACGGTCTTGATGATGGATCAGGATTTCGGCAACCCCTGATCCGACAACGCCGTGCCCCATAATGGCTACGTTTATCATAAGTTTCCTCCTTTGATCCGTTTTACGGATATAACGCCTTCCACATTCTGAAGCCGTTGGAGCAACAGTTCCGGAGAGCAGGCGTTATTCAAACTGAGCGATACGTTGGCAAGGCCGTTTTCGGGAAGACCTTGCGAAAGGGTGACGATATTGGCGCCGCAGTCGCAAATCGCAGCGGTCAAAGCCGAAAAGACACCTGCCCGATCAGACAATACGGCATTGAGGTGGAGTGTCTCCCCTTCCTCGTACGAATATTTGAACACAAAATCCTTATACTTATAAAAGGCGCTGCGCGAGATCCCTGCCATTTTAGCGGCCTGCGCCGCGCTGGTTGCTTGTCCTGACGCCAATAGATCTTTGGCATGAATGACGTTTTCGAAAACCGGCGGCAAAACCTTGGGGTCGATCAGCAAATAACGATATTGCCTCATCATTGTCCTCCATACAAAAACGAGTGTATTTCATTGTAACACACATTCTCCTGAAAATCAACAAAAATAGGCATTTTTTTCAAAATTGACGTTCTACATAAATTTTGGTAAACCGGAGGGATCGTCTTTGGAGGAACAGGCAAAACAAACCTTTTTGATCAACACGGCGTATTACGCCGTCCTTGCGGCGNNGGATTGATCTTTGCCTTGGCAAGTTTGGCGGGACGTCTGCTCGGTCAACTTTCGGACGGTGCGCCTGATCTCTCGGCAAAATTTGATGATTTCAAAAACGCCGTGCGCGGATTTCTCGGTCATTTTCCCGAAGCGGTCGTCACGGCGTCGGACAAAGTCTATGACCGCGCGCTGGAACGGATCCCCGCCGCCCTGACGTCGGCACTTTCCTCCCTGGCGACCGGGATCCTTAAAAATATGCCGTTGTTCTTATTTGGCAGTCTGGCGGCACTGATTTCCGCCTGTTACATGGCCGCCGATTTTCCGGGGTTGGCAACGTTTTTAAAAAGCATGACGGGCAGCCGGTTCTACGGAAATCTTTTGACCGTGAAAGATATTCTAACGACCGGCGTTTTGCAATTCCTCAAAGGCTACGCCCTCCTCTTTTTGATCAATACGGTTCTTTTGGGCGTAGGGTTTCTCGTTTTAAATATCAAATACGCGCCTTTTCTCGCCGTCGCAATCGCTTTTGCGGACGTCTTACCGGTCATCGGCACCGGCACGATCCTGATTCCGTGGGGTATTGTCCGGCTGTTGGCGTCCGACTGGTATCAGGGAGTGGGATTGCTGTTGATTTTTGCCGTGATCGCGGTTGTCCGCAATCTGACAGAGCCAAAGATCATCGGCAAACAAATCGGCGTTGCACCTCTGTTTACCCTGATGGCGATGTTCGTCGGTTTTCGGCTCCTCGGTGTGGCGGGACTGATCCTCTTACCGCTGGCGTTGCTGGTCGTGATCGAATACTATAAACGTCAGATGAAGGAAGAACTGTCCGAAGCGGTTGTCCGGTAAAAGAAAGCACGCGGCGGCTCTTATCGGCATAAGATGGTGTAGGCTTTCAAAAAGCCTGAGGATTCTCTATGGAGTGAACATCAATGAGTCAGACGGTGATTTCAACCGGAACGGTAACCTACGCCATCAAAGGACGTGATCTGCTCAAACGAAAAGGCTATCAAGCCAAAGTGATCCGTCATTCCTCCGCCGCGGGATGCGGATACGGGATCGCGTTCAGCGGAGACCGAAACAAAGCGGAAGCCTTGCTGCGTGAGGCAGGCGTAAAAATACTCGATATTCAAGAAGCATAATACGCGGTCGTCTTGCCGTCAATACCGGAAGGCAAGACGGCTTTTTTCATGCGGTCATTCTCAAAAACAAAAACGGGGATCGAAGGAGGTGGAAAGCATGATTTATTTGGACAACGCCGCCACCACAGGCAGAAAACCGCAAACCGTGATCCGGGCGGTGGAAACCGGTTTGCGACAATATTCCGCCAATCCCGGCCGCGGCGGACACACGCCTTCTCTGGCGGCTTCTTCGGCGCTGTATGCCGTGCGGGAAAAAGCGGCGTCCTTTTTTGGAGCGTCGGGCGCGGAAAAGGTGATCTTCACCCTGAATTGCACCCATAGCATCAACTGTGTCATCAAAGGGGTTACCAAACCGGACGATAAAGTTGTTATTTCGAATATGGAGCATAACGCCGTGATGCGGCCACTCTATAAAAGCGGTTTGCAAATCGAAAGCGCGCCGGTTTCTTTGACAGATGACGCGGCAACGCTTCGGGAATTTGAAAAGCGGATCACCGAAGACACAAAATTGGTGATCTGTACAGGCGCCTCGAATGTATTCGGCAAAACACTGCCGCTGGCGGCGATCGGAAACCTATGCCGGCAAAAAGGGGTTCGTTTTGCCGTAGACGCCGCACAGACCGCTGGCGTTCTGCCGTTGGATATGGGAAAAATGAAGATCGATTATTTGTGTGTGGCGCCGCACAAAGGGTTGTACGCGCCCATGGGGATCGGATTACTTCTTTGTGAAAAGCCGATCGAAAACACCCTGCTGGAAGGCGGCACCGGCGTCAATTCCCGGGAATGGACTCAGCCCGACAGCCTGCCCGAACGGCTGGAAAGCGGAACGGTTGGATTACCCGCGGCGTTGGGCGTAGCGGCGGGAATGGATTATGTTCAGCGCGTTGGCATGGAGGCTCTTTACCGGCATGAAATGCGGCTTTGCCGTAACCTTTGGCGGCAGTTCAATGATTTGCCCTTTGTGACGCTGTATACGCCGGAGCCGACCGACGGCATGTTTGCGCCGGTGGTGTCGTTCAACCTGCAAAACCGGAACAGTGAGGAAACCGCGCAACTTTTAAGCGACCGCGGGATCGCCGTGCGGGGAGGTCTTCATTGTGCGCCGGCCGCCCACGCCGCCATGAATACTCTCTCAACCGGGACGGTTCGTGTTTCGGTAGCGTCCTTTAATACGGCTGACGAACTTCAAACACTGGTCACCACAGTAAAAAAACTGAAAAAAGTATAAAAAGTTCCGAACTTTCTATTGAATGAAAAAAACGAATATGTTACAATAAAAAAAACGATCGTCGAAACCGGCTGATAAACCCGAACGCGCTTGAAATGACGGGTCCTCCGGCTTTCCCGGTCCGGTTGGAAAAGAGATGGGAAATTTGAGCAGTATTTGGAATGAAATCCACGCCTTGTTCAATCAGATCGTATATGCCGTCGCCAGCATACGCATACCGTTTGATTTGATCGACATCCTGATCATGGCTTTTATTATTTATAAAGCAATCGGTTTTATGAACGAAAGCCGGGCGGGCCAACTGGCAAAAGGCCTTGTCGTGCTGTTCGCGGTATACTTTGTGGCGAACTGGTGGAACCTGACCACGATGAAATGGATGCTTTCCCGTTTTGTGGATTATTTGATCATTGCAGTCGCCATTATTTTTCAACCGGAACTTCGCCGTATTCTGGAACGGGTCGGTCACACCAAATTGATGGGCGGCGCCCAAACAGCGCAAAACGAACCGATCGCCGACTGTATTGACCAGATCTGCCGTGCGGCGGGGAATATGCAGGAAAACCGGATCGGAGCATTGATCGTTTTTGAACGTTCCATCCGATTGGGAGAAATTATCGATACCGGCACGATCATCAACGCCCGGCCTTCCGTGCAAATGGTGGGGAACATCTTTTTTCCGAAATCGCCGTTGCATGACGGGGCGCTGATCGTGCGAGACGGCATGCTTTACGCCGCGGGTTGTATTCTGCCCCTGACCCAGCGGGAGAATATCAGTTCTCAGTTGGGAACACGGCACCGTGCCGCCATCGGGATGACGGAAAACTCCGACGCGGTGGTTTTAGTCGTTTCGGAAGAGACCGGAATTATTTCCATCGTGGAAAACGGGAAAATCAAACGAAACTTTAACGCCATTTCCGCCGCCGAGGAACTCAAAGACCGCTTGTTAGAGACGGGAACCAAAAACAAAAACTCCGGCTGGATCACACGGCTTAAACGACTGCGTTCGGCGGAAAAACAGCAGGGAAAGGATGCGGAAAATGATGAAAAGTCTTAAACTCTCCGGCAAACTTTCTCTTCGGAAATGGCTGGACAACAAACGGTTTACCGTTCCGCTTTCCATCGTTCTTGCCTTTTCTTTGTGGCTGATCATCATGATCAATCAAAATCCTGATGTGGAAAGGACCTTTACCAATATCCCCATCAACATCAATCTGGAAAACACCTATGCCTCCGAAAACGGCATGGAAATCATCGGAGATCTTTCCCGGCAAAAGTTTTCCGTCAAGATCGACGGGCCCAGTTATGTGGTCAGCGCCTTGACCGCGACCGACTTTTATCTCTATGCGTCGGCGGCCGCCATCAACGAGCCGGGCGAATATCAATTAGATGTTGTCGGTGCCAAAAACACCGCGGTCACCGACTATGAGATCGTCAGCATTTCCCCTTCTTCGGTCAAGGTCTCATTTGATTATGTGGAAACCAAAGAATTCACCCTGAAAGCCGTTGCCGAAGGCGCCGCCGCCGAAAAAGGGTTGATCGCCGAGGCCGCGGTGGTCAGCGGAACCGAAAGCGATACCATCACCATTCAGGGTCCGCGCACCGTCGTGAACAAAATCGATTCGGCGGTCGCCTATACCGAAGTGAATGAGACCCTGTCGGAAAGCCGTACGTTTAACGCGGACATCCACCTGTATGACGCGGACGGGAAAGAACTGGATATGACCAACCTCACTTTGAGCACCACCAAGGTGCAGGTCACCGTTCCGATCGCCAAACGCGCGACCGTACCTGTTGTGGCGGAATTTACCAACCTGCCGTCCGATTTCTCAAAAAGCAGTCTTTCTTATCAGATCGACCATTCCTCCGTCACCGTGATCGGCACCCCCTCCACCATCGACGAGATCAAACAGGTCACGCTTTCCCCCATTGATATCACAAACGTTTCCACTTCCTCCAACCGTTTTGATGTTTCGGCAAAACTGCCTGACGGTGTGCGCTTGCTTGATTCGATCGAAACCTTTACAGTCACCATTGATACTTCTGATTACAAAGTGGCTGTCTTCAATATTTCCGATGTTCATTTTACGCACCTGTCATCGGGCTTAAAGGCGTCAAGCGACAGCGTGATCAAAAACGTGAAGATTTGCGGGCCGAGCCGGGTCATTGCCAAACTCAAGGAAAGCACGCTCTATGCCGAAGCGGATCTGACCGATAAAGTAGCCGGAGAGCACACCGTCGCCGTTTCGGTGAAATCGGATAATATTCATAACATCTGGCAGGTCGGTTCTTACAGCACAACGGTTAAAATTCAATAAAGAAGGCCGTTACACCGGCTGTCACGAACGCATCACCCCGCATATACTGTTAGCGGGGTGATGATATGAAATTGGTTCTTTTTTTGATTTTACTGACATTGGCCATGTTAGGATTGGCGGAATTCCTGCACGGCGTCCGGTTATGGATGACCGCACCGGGCGAACGTGCAAAAACCTATGCGGTTCTCCGTCTCAAAGGAGAAGCGCCGGAAGAACAGATCCGTTACGCGGCACGGCAATACGCATGGCGCGGCAATTCTTATATCGACGGCCTGTTCGCGTTGACCGATGAGGTGGACGAGGAACACCGCGACCGTTGTCTGGCGGAGGCTGAGCGCCATCAAATGATCGCTTGCAGGAAAATAGAACTGGAGCAATATCTGTCGCCACACGGGTGATCGGCATAAAGGAGGGAAACGGTTCTTGGCTCAAACGCAAACACTGACCGGCACGGTGGAACGCATTACCTATCGGAATCCGAATAATTTTTATACCGTGGCGGTGATCAAAAGCGGGAAAGAATCGGTTACCGTAGTAGGTACTCTTCCCTTCTTGAACGAAGGAGACGCGGCGGAATTTACCGGGGTTTACACGATGCACCCTTCATACGGCGAACAGTTTAAAGCCGAACATTATGAACGGAAAACGCCCGAAAACGCCGCGGCGATTTTCCGTTATCTTTCTTCAGGCGCCATTCGCGGAGTGGGTCCCGGCACCGCACAGAAAATCGTGGAACGGTTCGGCACGGATTCCCTGACCGTGATTCAGGATCGACCGAAAGAACTGACAGCCATTAAAGGAATCTCCCTGCGGCGTGCGATGGAGATCTCCGAAGAATACCAGAAACAATACGGCGTGCGGGATTTGATCCTGATGCTTTCCAAATATTCGGTTACCCCTGAAAAATGTCTGCAAATCTTTAAACAGTTCGGAACGAAATCGGGGGAAATCATTCAAAAAAACCCCTATGTACTTTGCGAGGAAGAGATCGGTTTTCGCTTTGAAACAGTCGAAGAAATTGCGGAAGATCTGCATTTTGACAGAGAAAGTGAACTGCGAATCGCCGCGGGTGTGGAATACGTCCTGCGCAAAAATCTCGCCAACGGGCATACCTGCCTGCCGCGCCTGAAACTCACGGATGTGGCGGCGCAGTTGCTGGATTGTAAAAGAGAAACGGCGGACGCCTGCTGTGACCGTTTAGCGGAGTGTTTTCGTTTAAAACTCAAAACGGTGGACGGCGTGGAGTATTGCGCTTTACGCGATTATTATACAGCGGAAGAACATATCGCCGCGCGTTTGCTTTCGGTAAAACGGTATATTGACCGCCATGTCACAGTGGATAAACTGGAAATCGACCATGTGGAACACCAACTCGGCATTGCTTTTGAGGAATTGCAAAGAAAAGCGATTTTTGAAGCGTTTACCGGCGGGGTTCTGATCCTCACCGGCGGGCCTGGTACCGGTAAAACCACCACGCTCAACGCGATCATCAAATTGTTTGAGCGGCGAGATCTGGAATTGGAACTGGCCGCTCCCACCGGGCGCGCCGCCAAGCGGATAACCGAGTTGACCGGTCGCGAAGCAAAAACCATTCACCGCCTCTTAGAAGTGGAATGGACAGGGGATGAAAAACAGCAATTTGCCCGTAACGAACGCAATCCGCTTTCGTGCGATGTGCTGATCGTGGACGAAGCCTCCATGATCGACGCCCTGTTAATGGACAACCTGTTAAAAGCCCTACGGCTTTCCTGCCGGATCATTTTGGTGGGGGACTCCGATCAACTGCCCAGTATCGGAGCGGGAAACATCCTGAACGACCTTCTTTCTTCCGGCTTGTTTCCTTCTATCCGCCTGAAAAAGGTGTTTCGGCAGGCACAGCAAAGCATGATCGTCACCAACGCTCACGCGATCATCAACGGAGACGAGCCTTGTTTCTCCCAAAAAGATTCCGACTGTTTCTTTCTCCGGCGTTCTTTCGGGTCAGAAGTCGCTTCCACAGTCTTAGAATTGATTTCCGGACGACTGCCCAAAGCCTACGGATTTGACCCGGTCAAAGATATTCAGGTGCTCTGCCCTTCCCGACTCTTGGAAACCGGCAGCGTTCATCTCAATAATCTTTTGCAAAGCGCCTTAAATCCTCATACCGCCGGACAGCCGCAGTTGTCTTTCAAGGGAGCCTACCTGCGTCCCGGTGATAAAGTTATGCAGATCAAGAACAATTACGATCTGGAATACCGGCGGGATACTGGCGAATCCGGGACAGGCGTCTTTAACGGCGACGTCGGCTTTATTACCGAAATCGACCCTCGCGGCGGTATTTTAAAAGTACGGTATGAAGATCGTACGGTTACTTATTTTTCCGAGGACCTCGGTCAACTGGAACTTTCCTACGCCGTGACCGTCCATAAAAGCCAGGGCAGTGAATATGACTGTGTCATTTTGCCGCTTTTGGATGTTCCGGGCAAACTGCAATACCGCAATTTGTTGTATACGGCGGTGACCCGCGCAAAAAAATTACTGGTCATCGTGGGAAACGAATCCGTTTGGTACGCAATGGCCGCCAACGACCGCAGAACGTTGCGGTATACCCTCTTGCGGGAATTTTTAAAGGAAGACAGCGCCTATGAACCGGCTTTTTAGCGGGATCCTTTCGGCTTTCTTTCCGAAAACCTGCGCTTGTTGCGGAGAAATTGTGGAGGAAGACGAAGAACTGTGCGACTACTGCCGGGAAATGATCCGTCGGTGTGATCCGCTTCGACGCTGTATCCGTTGCGGTATGCAAAAGAAAGAGTGCGTCTGTAAAAGTCGGCTGTTGTTTTTTGACGGTTGTATTGCTCCGTTTGTCAACACCGATGTTGCCCAAAACGCCATCTTCCGTTTGAAATATCATCAAAAACCGTTTATTGCCGACTTTTTCGCGCGGGAAATGGCGTGGTGTGTAAAAAACGAGTATCGCACCCAGCGGTTTGATGTAATTTGCTATGTTCCCATGGTTCGTGCGAGAGAACGCAGGCGCGGCTACAATCAAAGCCGTTTGCTGGCAGAAAGAATTGGAAAACTGTTACATATCCCGGTTTTTCACAATCTGTTGATTTGCCGGCGATCCTCGAAACCGCAACACGAACTGAACGCGCGGGAACGGGAAAAGAACGTTGCCGGCTTGTACACCTGCAAAACCGTTCTTGACGGCATGACCGTCCTGTTGGTGGATGATATCAAAACCACCGGCGCGACCTTGAACGAATGTGCGAAGCAATTAACCATTGCGGGCGCCGCCTCGGTGTGGTGCGTGACCGCTCTGTGTACGGATAAAAAGAAGGAAGGAAAAAATCATGGCAATCGAAATTGGAATTGATTTAGGTTCTTCAAAAACCGTTATTTTTTCCAGTTCCAAAGTCGTGTTGGAACTGCCGAATGTCGTTACGGTCGACGCCGAAACCTGGGAACCGGTTTATTTTGGTGAAAAAGCAAAACAGACCGTCGGCAGAACGCCGGACAGTCTGGTTTGCGTCAGCCCCATTGAACGGGGTGCGATCGCCGATTATGATATTGCGGAGATCATGTTAAAAAACTATATGAAAAAGGCGTTCGGCAACCGTATTTTACGTCCCCGGATCATGGCGACCCTTCCGCCGGGACTGACCGAACTGCAACACCACTCCCTTTCCAATGTGATGGAGGCGGCAGGCGGCAGGAATGTGACCGTCATCGAAAGTCCGTTGGCAATCGCCTTCGGGTTGGGATTGAATCTTGCCCGGCCGCGCGGCACCCTGATCGTTGATATCGGCGCGGGAACCACCGACATCGCCGTAATCTCACTCGGCGGGATCGCGGTATGCGACTCTTTCAAAACCGCCTCCTCTGATTTTGACGCCCAGATCATTCGCTACGTCCGCAAGGAGTATAACNNGAGTATAACATAGAAATCGGTCCGCTGACGGCGGAACAAATCAAAATCAAGGTCGGCGCGGCGGTCAAGCGGGACATTGAGGTCGCCATTATCGCCAAAGGCCGAAACGCGTTTTCCGGCTTGCCGGAAAGTTTCGAAATTTCTTCCGGTGAGGTGTACGACGCCATTTCCGACACCGTGGACGCCATCTGCGGTGGGATCCGGCAGGTGCTCAACAAAACCGATCCCGATTTGGTGGCGGACATCACCGAAGACGGCATGATCCTGACCGGCGGCGGTGCGCTGTTATACGGATTGACCGAGAAATTCGAATCCTATTTCGGCACTAAAATCACCCTCTTAGACGATCCGACCCACAGCGTGGTAAAGGGTGCGGCGGTGGCGTTAAAGACCCCGCATTTGCTGAAAAACGTCGACTATCAACTGCGTTCCATCCGTGAACTGACGGTGGAATAATCAAAGAATCATCAAATAAGCGCACGCAGACCACATCGGTCACGCGTGCGCTTTTGCTTTTTCGTTAGAAACCATTGATCCTTAAACGGTTTATCAACTGCACATAAAACTCCCGAACATCAAATCCCGGGATATTTTCATGGTTCAAATCGATCATATCTCCGTGCGAGATCCCGCGGTTTCCCTGTGTAGTCAGGAAAGTAAAGTTTTCTCCCCATACACACGATTCTTCTGAAACCAAACCGTCGTTTGCCCCGTCAAAGTATTGCGCGATTCGATAGGTGAAATTCAGCGGAAACTTGCCGTCGGTCGCTTTGTTGAGTTTTGAGCCGACGCTTCGATAATAGACCCTCGGATCATCCTTCACGGTTTGATTGAAACTTTCACAGCGTTCGTTTGTCAAATCATATACCGCAGCCAAAAAATCCGGATTATCGTCCCCTAATTTTTTAAGCGTGAATTGATATGCTTGCGCAATTCTGTTTTTGATATGTTCGGGGATCTTTTCCAACAGACAGTCCGCAAACAGACAACCGTGATGCGGTGTGTTGATGGTGGTCAAAGACGCCACCATATCGCCCGCCCCGCAACACGAAATGGCGTATCGGCAATCGAGCCCGCCTTTGGAATGTGCGATCACGTTGACCTTTTCGCATCCCCTCTCTTGCACGATTTGCCGGATTCTTTCGGTCAACTCTTCGCCGCTGTCCGCCACCGAAAGAGCCGATTGGTGATTGCCGTAATCGATCACCGCGCCGTTATCGGTCAATTCTTTCGGGATCCTCCCCCAATAATTCAAATACTTGAAATCCCTGAAAAAAACGCCGTGAACCAGCAAAATCGGGTATTTCGTCCGGCAGATCTGATCGTTCTTTCGCGCCCGGTTTAATTGATCTTTTTCGTTTTCGAAGGCGACTTCTTCATAACACGTTTTCAGGATCCGGATCAACACCACCAAATGAACAACAGGGATCCAGCCGCACAAGATCCCGATGACCCGCATTTTCAGTCCCAGTTGTACGGAGGTCAGATAAACGCGGATCATTCCGTTCCAAAACACCGTGCCTAACACAAGAACCGATTGCACACAACTCATACCAAACGAAAAGGGCTCGTCCGGCAAAAGACGGAATGCCAAAACCAACTGTGCCGCCGCCGAAACAGCCGCCGCGATCAAGAAGGAACAAAGCAAATCGCACCCTTCCGCGCAAATCCTCAATCGGGTTCTTCGGTACTGAAAATTTGCCGGAGACGGAATGACTTGGATGACCAAAAACAGCAACACCGAAACGGTGCCGGCAAAAAACATCCCGGTCGGATGCAGGCATTGAATTCCGTATAAACAAGCGGTGAACGCTATGACCAAACCGTCAAAAATTCGAAAAAAGGTTTTCATCCGGTTGGGACAACTCCTTTCTCGGCTTTATTGTACCATTCCGGGGCAAAAATGTAAAGAAAATCGAAAAAGACTCCCTATCTTCAAGGGAGTCTTGAAAACTGATCGTTGCCGGTTCTTAGCAAATCTCGGCGAGATCGAAAATTTTTGCCGGAAGTTCCGACTGATCCGCCGAAATCGCGAACACAAATTCAATATCCGAAAGAGCGGAAACTCTCTCTAAGAATACAGCCAGTTCTTCCAGATTGGAACCGCCGATTTTAATGGTCGCGTCCCCGAAAATATGGGTCACGTCATGGTTGCCCGCTTTGATGCCGGACAGCAGACCGTAATACTCCGGGTAACCGGAAATCGAATACTCTTTGACATCGACCAAACGTGCTTTATGCGTAACGGAATAAGTCAGCGTATCGCCTTTTTCAATGCAAACCACGTTGCCAAGGCTTGTCGCCGCCGCTTCGTTTACCATATCCACCAATTTTTTGGTTTTGCCGGATCCCTTTTTCCCGACGATGAGTTTAATCATTGTTACCAACTCCTTTTATTTTTACTGCCTGCGGCAGTTCGTTTCGACGTTCTTTACCGTCCCAGTCGCTTTTCGAGTTCTTCCCGCTGTGATTCATAGCCCGGTTTGCCCAAAAGCGCGAACATATTTTTCTTATAACTTTCCACACCCGGTTGATCGAACGGGTTGACGCCCAAAAGATACCCGGAGATCGCACAGGCCTTTTCGAAGAAAACGATCAGACGGCCGAGGTTTTCCGCATCCGGACGGTCAACACGGATCACTAAATTCGGTACGCCGCCGTCGGTATGTGCCAGCACGGTTCCCTCAAAGGCTTTGCGGTTGACATAGGAAAGTGTCTTCCCGGCGAGGAAATTGAGACCGTCTCCATCCTGCTCATCGGATTCGATGGTCATATCCGTGTCCGTTTGTTCAAAAGACACCACCGTTTCAAACATCAGGCGGCTTCCGTCCTGCACAAATTGACCCATGGAATGAAGATCGGTGGAAAAAATGACCGATGCCGGGAATAATCCCTTATGGTCTTTTCCTTCGCTTTCCCCGAACAGTTGCTTGAACCATTCCGCCATCATCGTAAAGCGCGGTTCATAGCACGCCAGCAATTCAATGGTTTTGCCTTTGCGATAAAATGCATTCCTGAGCGCCGCATACGTATAGCAGGGATTGTTTTCGACATCCGCGACGCTGTATTCCTTTGCGGCCGCCGCCGCGCCTGCCATCAACGCGTCAATATCAATGCCCGCCGCCGCGATAGGCAACAAGCCGACAGCCGTCAGCACCGAGAACCGGCCGCCCACATCATCGGGAATGACAAAGCACTCATAGCCTTTTTCATCCGCCAGTTTTTTGAGCGTGCCGCGCGCACGGTCGGTCGTGCAGTAAATGCGCCCGGCCGCTTCCGCTTCGCCGTACTGTTCCTCCAAATATTTCCGCAATACCCGGAACGCCACAGCCGGTTCGGTGGTGGTGCCGGATTTTGAAATAATATTGACCGAGACCCGTTTTCCTTTGCAAAGCGCCATGATATCATGTAACGCGGCGCCGCTGATGCTGTTACCGGCAAAATAAATCTCCGGCGCATCGCCGCGCAGGGCGTTATAATACTGCCCTTTGACGAATTCGATCGCCGCCCGTGCGCCAAGGTAGGAACCGCCGATGCCGATGACGATCAGAATATCAGTATCCTGCCGGATTTTTGCCGCCGCCGCTTTGATGCGGGCGAACTCCTCGCGGTCATAATCCTCCGGCAGTGTGAGCCACCCGAGAAAATCGTTGCCCAGCCCCGAACGGTCATGGATGGCTGTGTGCGCCGCTTGGATCTGTGCGGTCAAGCCTTTTAAATCATTTTCCCGGAGAAACGGTTTTGCATAGAACGAATCAAATTGAATAGCCATATTAAAACCCTTTACTCTAATTTTTCTTTCTTTTATTTTACAATATCTCATCTCTTTTTTCAAGAGCAAAACCGAGATATTCACGAAAAGTTTTTATAATTGCAGAAATCCCGACAACAAACAACCCAATGCGACCCGGAATGTGAGCCGTTTGGTGCTTCCCGCCGCTAGCTACGATGGGAATGACCCCCAACAATTCTTGACCGTTATAGACCGAGATTTCCCCCACCCGGTCGCCCCTGCTTACCGGCGCGGTGACGGATTTCTGCCATTCCACCTCTTGCCGCAGATTTCCGACCTCGCTTTTGGGAAGCAACACTTCAAGCGGTTTCCCCGCTTTGACGGCGATCTGTTGTTGCACGCCCCGCTCGACCGCAATGGTTTCATCGCCGGTCAATTCCGCTTCGATCAGCGAAAAATGATAGTTGGCAAATCCGTAATCCAACAGTTTTTTAGCACCGTTAAACCGGTCGTTACTGGTATCGCCCGCCATCACGACCGCCACCAGTTCCATGCCGTCACGTTCCGCCGTAGCCGACAAACAGTATTTTGCCGAAGAGGTCGTTCCGGTTTTAAGCCCCGTCGTTCCTTTGTAAAACCGCACCAGTTTATTGGTATTGACCAGTTCGCTTTTGCCATCACGCAGGGTATCCATCCACACAGTCGAATACTGTTTGATCAAATCGTGCTGAATCAGGGCGCTTGACATTAGCGCCACATCATAAGCGGTCGTACTATGGCCTTCGGCGTCCAGCCCCGTACAATTCATAAACGTGGTCTTGGTCATGCCCAATTCTTTGGCGCGGGCGTTCATCTGCGCCACAAAGCCTTCTTCGCTGCCCGCCACCAGTTCTCCAAGCGCCACGCAAGCGTCATTGGCGGAAGCGATTACCCGCCGCTTTGAGCAAATCGTCCACCGTCATGGTCTCACCCGGTTCCAGCCAAATCTGCGAACCGCCCATACTGCAGGCGTGTTCACTGGCCGTCACCACGGTCTCCAACGAGAAATCTCCCCGGTCAATGGCTTCCATCACCAGCAAAAGCGACATGATCTTGGTAATGGACGCCGGCGGAAGAACTTCGTCGGCGTTGTCCTCATACAACACTTTCCCGGTCACCGGCTCCATCAATACGGCGGATTTCGCCCGAATATCCAACGTCTGCCCGATGGCGGCGTTGACAGAAGTCGAATCCGGCGGAACATCGATGTCCTCCAAAGACGATTCGCTCGAAACCGTCTTTACCCTTTGGGCCGAAACCGGAACACCCGCCATCAAACACAGCGTCAACAAAAAACAGAATACTTTTTTCAAAACGGAACACCTCTCCATAAAACGCGTTTTTCCTCTTGCGCTCTATTGAAAAGATATGCCATTTTGTTTCGTTTAATAACCAAGCGGTTCTTCGCACAGAATGACCCGGATGCGGTCCGGTTCACGCTGAAAGCCCGAAATCAGATATTGACAGCAAATGCGGTTTTCCGACCGACAGCCGGCGGTTTCGTCAGGACATTCGTTTTGGCATAATGACGCGCACTGCCCCAACTTTTCACAAGGTGTTCCGGTATGCAGACGTTTGCTGTTCAGCGGGGCGGCGATTTTTTTAACGCGTAACAACCCCTCTTGCACATCGGGAACGATTTTATTGATGCCCGCGACGACCACGACCCGTTTGGGCCCGAAACAAATGGAGGAAACACGGTTCCCTTTGCCGTCCACATTGATCAACTCGCCGTTTTCGGTGATGGCGTTGGCGGAGCAGAAAAAGAAATCACATCCGATCGCCATGCGAAAAGCCTCCAACTGTTCTTCGGGGGTCATGCCCGGCCGGGAACGGTCATAAAAGCGATAAGCAGGAGAATAAAGCAGTTCCCATACGCCGCTTTCCCGCAAAGACATCGAACCGCCGGCGGTCAGCACCGCGCCGTCGAAAAGCATATCCCGTACGATTTGACAAACCTCCGCCTTGGTTTTCGCAAGAGTTGCCGTCATGCGGTTTTCCTTTAAAGCCTTGAGTGTTTTTTCAACTGAAATCTGCGTCATGGTGATCGCTTCCTTTCAAAATCGTACCGCCGCCGACGACCGTATCGCCTTGATAAAAGACTGCCGCCTGCCCCGGGCTCGGCGCCCGCTGCGGTTGTTCAAATTCCAATAAAACATGGTCTTTCCCAAGCGGAATCAGCCGCGCCGGCTGTTCTTTTTGGGAATAGCGAAGTTTTGCCGTGACCGCCAGATCCTGCCCCGGCTGTTCGACCGAGACCCAGTTAACTCCTTCGACCCACACATAGCGCGAAAAGAGTTTTTCTTCTTTTCCCAGCACCACCGTGTTATCCGAAACGTTTTTTCTCAACACAAAAGCCGGTTCTCCGAGGGCGATCCCGAGACCTTTTCGCTGACCGATGGTATAACGGATCAAACCGCGATGCCGACCGAGCCGTTCGCCGTTTTCGCCGACAAAATCTCCTTCCGGCGCAGCCGTTTTGGTAAACCGCTCAATAAAGGAGGCGTAATCGCCATCCGGAACAAAGCAAATATCCTGACTGTCCGGCTTTTTCGCGTTGATAAACCCGTATTGCGCCGCCAGTTCCCGCACTTGCTGTTTGGTCAGTCCTCCAAGCGGGAAAAGCGTATGTGCCAGTTGCTCCTGCGTCAAACCGTACAGCACATAGGTCTGATCTTTCGCGGGATCCGCCGCGCGGCAAAGTTCAAACCGTCCGCCCGCCGATCGCCGGATATTGGCGTAATGCCCGGTCGCAATATAATCAAAACCCAGCGTCTTCGCCCGCAGAAGCATCGACCCGAATTTGATCCGCCGGTTACAGGTGATACACGGATTGGGCGTCCCTCCCTGTCGGTAGACTTCCACAAATTCCCGAATGACCTGTTCTTCAAATTCTTCTTTGAAGCCAAAGGTATGATGCTCGATCCCGAGCCGGTGACAAACCGCTTTGGCGTCCTCCACATCCCGCAGAGAACAACAGGTTTTTGTGAAATTCCATTCTGTTTCTGTCTCCTCGCCATCATAAAGGCGAAGCGTTACGCCGGTGGTCTGATACCCTTGTTCTTTTAAAAGTACAGCGCAGACCGAAGAGTCTACTCCCCCGCTCATACCTACCATGACGCGCTCTGTCGGCATCCTGTCTTCCTCCCTCCACCGAACCAAAACCACCCGAAAGGAGAAACTCCTTCCGGGCGTTCAAACATACCTTCAAAATCAAATTGATGTCGTATGCGCGATTCCGTACATCTCGTTTGAAAACGGTTTTTTCATGTTCAGGGCTTCATAGATGTCATAATCCACAATATCGCCGCCACGATAAGCAATGACACGATTACCGATTCCCTGACTCAGCAGTTTCACCGCCGCATAGCCCATTTCCGTTGCCATCACACGGTCACGCACCGTCGGATTTCCGCCGCGCTGAACATGTCCGAGAATGGTCCACCGGGTTTCGATGCCGGTTCCTTCCTGAATCTTTTCGGCGATTTGTTCCACACCGCCGACGCCTTCGGCGACCACCACAATAAAGTGCTTTTTGCCCTTTCGCCACGTGGAGAGGATCTTCAGATTCACTTCTTCAATATTACACTCGCGCTCCGGCACCAGAATGGCGCTGGCGCCTACGGCGATCCCGGTCTGCAAAGCCAGATAGCCCGCATGCCGCCCCATAACCTGAACGACACTGCATCGGTCATGCGACTGTGCGGTGTCACGAATCTTATCGACCATTTCCATCGCGGTATTCATAGCGGTATCAAACCCGATGGTATATTCCGTGCAGGCGATATCATTATCGATGGTTCCCGGAACGCCGATGCAGGGAATCCCGTGCAGGGAAAGATCCCGCGCGCCGCGAAACGAACCGTCCCCGCCGATGACCACGATTCCATCAATCCCGAATTTTTTACAGTTGGCGACCGCTTCCTGCATACCTTCTTCGGTCTTAAAGAACGGACTGCGTGCCGTATATAACATCGTGCCGCCGTGATGAATAATATCCGAAACCGAGCGGGCATTCAGATCCACTATGTCGCCTTCGATCAACCCGTTGTATCCCCGATGAATACCTTTCACATTCATACCGAGTGCAATCGCGGTTCTTACGACGGAACGCACGGCGGCATTCATACCGGGTGCGTCGCCTCCGCTGGTCAAAACGCCGATTGTTTTCATAAAACCAACTCCAAAATATATACTTAAGGTCAGCAAAAAAGATTTTTCTTTCAAAATCGAACAATTTTAGTATAAAACAAATCCGTTCAAAATTCAACTGTCAATTACAATTTTCTCCAAATAAATCTTTTACAACCCGTAAAACCGAAGACCGGCACATCGACGTTCACCGGGGGATAAACTCGAACGTTCCCTCCATGGCCAGTAACAAAAACAACAACACTAAAACAATGACCAACACGGAAATCACGATCAGCAAAACCGATTTGATGTTGAAACTCACGGTATGGCGGGTATCGCTTTCCAAAAGCCGGGCGCGTTTAAGCCCTGTGACCAACGGCTTGTAAATTGCCAGCGTAATCGCGGCATTCATGACCGATTTTGCCAAATTAAAGGGCAGTAACAGCGTGGGAAGCATGGCGATCACCACACTGCGGTCTACTCCCATAAACAACGGTGTGATCAATAAATTCGCCAGCATCATGACCGCCGTGACCACCACCACCGACATCGAAACCGCTAAAATCGAGCCGGACAGTGTTCGCCTATACTGATAGATCAGCCCGCAGGTCAACGCGAACGTCCCGCTGGATAAAAAGTTCATGATCAGTCCGTAAACGCCGGTATCGCTGACCGATAAGAATTCCAACACCGCCACGATCGCGGAGGAAAACACCCCGTAAACCGGACCGTATAACAGCGCGGTGATGGCTAAAATCGCGTCCTTGGCGTCAAAGGTCAAAAACTGCACCTTGATGCGAAACAGAAACATACAAAGATACGCCAGCGCGCAAAGCATGCCGGTCACGGTCAGCCGTTTTAAAGATTGTTGTTTTGTCATGATGGTATTCCCCTTTTTATGATTTACCGTCCCACACTTTTGCAAAACAAAACGCCCTCTTGTAACAAGAGGGCGCAAGATGATGTGCGACACAATCCACTCTTCTTCCATCCGGACTATACCGTCGGCTTCGGAATTTCACCGAATCAACCAAGAAGGCTCGCGGGCTGTACCGCCGGTGAGGAATTGCACCTCGCCCTGAAGATCACATTCTTATTATATGGTGTTCTCGCTGTTTTGTCAAGTATAATCCGAGTATTTAGCCATTTCTGTTCAGGGAAAACCAATAAAAGGACCTTCGGTGAAAACGCCGAAAGTCCTTTTTGTTTTATTCTTTTTTATTTTTTTAAGGAATCGCGGATCTCACGCAGAAGCAAAACTTCTTCGCTGGGTTCTTCCTCTTTTTCTTCTTCCTTTTCTTCCTCTTCCTGTTTCTTCGCCATCTTTTCGCGCAGGGTATTGATGCTCTTGACCACGCAGAAGATCACCAACGCGATCAGCAGGAAATTCACGATCGACTGAATAAAGTTTCCGTAGTTGAGAGAGGCTTCTTCCACGCCTTCGCTTGCTTCCCGGATGACCCAGCGAAGTGACGTGAAATCAATTCCGCCGAAGATCGCGCCGATCAGCGGCATGACCACATCGTTGACCAAAGAAGTCACAATGGCGGTAAAGGCGCTGCCGATGATCAAACCGACCGCCAAATCGATGACATTGCCTCTGGAAATGAATTCCTTAAATTCGCCGAAAAATTTTTTACCCATTTTTTTCTCCTCCGCTATTTTTAAAATACTGATACAACCGGCACGGGATCATGCCGTTGTAGAGTTTACGCCGCTTGTCGGCGGTTCTCCCGAAAAAAGTTTCAAATTCGTCATGGGGACTGATGACGGCAACTTTCCGACCGTTGCCGGCCGAAAACCGTTTTCCCATGACGGTATACAATTCCTCCGCCTGACGAACTTCCAACAGGCGTTCGCCATACGGCGGGTTGGTGATGATCAGACAACGGTCTGCCGGCGGCGTAAAGTGTCTGACGTCTCCTACCGCCGCTTGCACCAGTTTTCCCACGCCCGCTTTTCCGGCGTTTTCCAGGGTCAGTTCCACGCAAGCCGGGTCGATGTCAAACCCGAAAGCCGCAAAATCCACCTGACGAATAATCAAATCCTGCGCGCGGGTTCGTTCGGTACGCCACACATTCTCATCCAGAAATCCGAACCGCTCCGCTGCAAACCGACGTCGAAGTCCCGGTGCCGTATGAGTTGCCATCAATGCCGCCTCAATGAGCAGGGTGCCGCTTCCGCAAAACGGATCGTACACCTGCGTGTCGGGATAAATGCGGGCAAGATCACAAATAGCGGCCGCCAGCGTTTCTTTCAGGGGCGCGGCGTTCGCGTTGCGCCGATACCCGCGTTTGTGCAATCCGTCGCCCGACGTGTCGATCATCAATGTCGCCCGGTTTTTATGCAAAGAAAAGCGGATCCGCACCTCCGGTCCCGTTTCAGGGAAACGGAGCAAATGATACGTTTTTTTCAATCTTTCCACAATGGCTTTTTTGATGATCGCCTGACAATCCGGAACGCTGTGAAGTGTGGAATCAATGCTCCATCCGTTGACGGGAAACGCGTCATCCCGACGGATATAGTCTTCCCAGCCAAGCGCTTTGACCCCTTCAAACAACTCTTCAAAAGACGCGGCCGAAAATTCCCCGACCACGATCAAAATTCGTTCGGCAAAGCGGGAACAAAGATTGGCGCGCGCCACCATATCCGCCGCACCCGAAAGCCGGACCCTTCCGTTTTCCGCCGACACATCCGTAAATCCCATACGGCGAAATTCCTCGGCGGCGATCCCTTCCACCCCGAACAGGCAGGGTGCCGCCAGCGAAAAGTTCTTCATAAGATAACCTCTGTTTGATGACGGGTCACATGACAGCCGATATTGACCGCGACCGGAAGCCCCGCAATATGCGTCGGCGCCGTTTCAATGTTGATCGCCAACGCGGTGGTAACGCCGCCGAATCCCTGCGGTCCGATACCGAGTTCATTGATCTTTTGAAGCAGTTCGTCTTCCATTTCTCGATAATAAGGATCCGGATGGCGAATCTCTGTATCCCGGCAAAGCGCGATTTTGGAAAGCAGGGCACATTGTTCGAAATCGCCGCCGATTCCGACCCCCACCACCATAGGCGGACAGGGATTGCCGCCCGCTTTCCTGACAATTTCCGTCACGGCGCGGATCACGCCCTCCCGCCCGTCAAACGGAGTGAGCATTTTGATGCCGCTCATATTTTCACTGCCAAATCCTTTAGGCGCCACGGTGACTTTGACCGCGTCCCCTTCCCGTAAAACGGTATGGATGACCGCCGGCGTATTATCACCGGTATTGACGCGTCGAAGCGGATCGCCTACCACGGATTTACGCAAAAGCCCGCTTTCATAGCCTTCTCTCACCCCGGCGTTCACGGCGTCAACAAGCGAACCGCCGGTAAAGTGGACGTCTTGTCCGATCTCCAAAAACACCACAGCCATCCCGGTATCCTGACAAACAGGAATGTCCAGTTCTTTTGCCGCCGACAAATTCCGCCGCAGATCTTCTAAAACACTTTTAGCCGTCGCATCACATTCCTGTGAAACGGCGGCATATAGTTTTTCCCGGATATCTTCCGGAATGGTCTTATTGGCGGAAATACAAAGCGCCGCCACGGTTTCCCGAACCCGATCAACAGGCATCTCGCGTATCATCGGTTATTGATCGCCGCCGCGTTTGTTGCGCCGCATTTCCGGATTCTTCCGCTTCATTTCGGAAAACTTTTCATCACTGGTTTGTTTAAAGCGGCTCATCATCTCTTCAAAACTCTGCGGTTCCTGCTTTCTTGGCATCCAAGTATAGGAACTGTCGATCTTATGGGGGGTGTATTCGCGTTTTTCACGGTGACCGCGGTTTTCCTGCCGCTTTTCCGGTTCTAAAGCGCGTTTGATGCTGAGGGCGATTTTCCCGTCTTCCCCGATGCTCAAAATTTTGACTTTGACTTCATCACCGATTTTTACAAAGTCTTTAATGTCGTTGACGTATGTTCGGGCTACCTCGGAAATATGCACCATTCCCGATTTTCCCTCTCCCAAATCGACAAAGACCCCAAAGCCTGTGATGCCGGTAATTTTCCCCTCTGCGATCTGTCCTACCGTTAGATCCATAAAAACTGTTGTTCCTCCTTGGTTTTTCAAAATCGTTATCATGGAAATCCCCCGTCTTGGGCAAAGATTTCCTTAATTCCCTGAAATATCTATAAAGACCTGCTCGTCCGAAAACACATAGCCCAACCGTTCCCGCGCGGCTTTTTCGATCATTTTGGCTTGTGAACCGTCCGCCAACATGGCCTTCAGTTCCTCGATCTCGTTTGCGGTAATATCATACTCCTGCTGCAACTCAGCCAGTTGTGAACGGCTTTCGTTCAGCGTCTTCCAAAGGCCGGCCAACGTCACGATCATATAGACGCAAACGCCCAAGATCACGACCCGCAACAAAATACTTTTTTGTCTTCTTTTTTTCTTTTTCATATTTTCGCGCCCTGACTCACCATATAGGAGTTCCCGGTACTCTGGCATTTTCCCTTTGATGTGATTATATAACAAACATTACTTCTTTTTCAAGAGTTTTTTCAAAGGTTTCGCATGTTTTTTGCAAAACAGCCACCCTTTTTGTCCCAAATGCGTACATTTCTTTTCAAAGTCGTCTAAAAAACGGTCTCTCACGCCAATCGCTCTTTTCACTCCGCGCACCGTTGCTGTCAGCGCCCGTGCAAGCGGTGGAAACAAAATCCGGGAAACCGTCATGCGCGTCAAAACAAACCCCGCGCCGATCCCGATCCCCGCATAAAGACGAAAATCCCCGCCTGTTACCGCCAGGAAAAAGCAAAAACAAAAAACCGCGCAAACACAGGCATATAGAATATCCTGCAAGAATACCTCCCATGTACCGGCGTTTCTGATCTTTCGGAGCAAACGGAAGACATCGTAAAACAAACAGCATCCGCCGCCGAACGCCGCCGCATACAGAAAAGAAAGCAGTTGGAAAAGATTATCGATCTCCCACATACCGCTTATCGAAACACACGAGAGAAAAAGCCGCCGCTTTCCTCCGCGGAGTAAATGAGCGCATATAGTTTTCCTTCCGCGATCAGTTCCCCGGTGGAAACATCAAAATTGGCAATATGCAATCCGGTGCCTTTCACGGTCAGTTTTCCGAGAACCGTATCCAGCGCCACGGTTTCGTCATCAAACGAGAGGACGTCCTTCACGCCCGTCAGGGTCAGTCTTTTTCGGTTTTCCACAATCACGTTTTGATTGTTGCGAACGGTTTCTTCCACGCCAAGCACCCCTTTTTACCAACTATATGGCAAAGGGGCGCGCTTTATGACTCCACGATCCGGTACATGGCCGCCGCGTCGTCTTTTTTGACGGTTTCCGCTACCGACAAGACCTCCGCCTTTAAGGTGCGCGTGCCGAAAGACACTTCGATCACGTCCCCCGGTTTGACGGCATATGATGCCCTCGCCGCTTTCCCGTTGACCGATACCCGTCCGGCGCCGCAGGCGTCCGATGCCACCGTACGGCGTTTAATAATGCGCGAAACTTTTAAATATTTATCTAATCTCATGTTTTCTCCAAAAGCATAGCGTTATGTTTAAGCATAAAAGCAGCCTCCCGAAAGGGAGGCTTGCCGTTTTTGTTCTAAGTAGCGTTACGCAATAGAATCTTTGAGCGCTTTGCCGGCTTTGAATACCGGGTTCTTGGAAGCAGCAATCGTGATCTGCTGTTTGGTCTGCGGATTGATACCGGTTCTGGCGGCACGATCACGTACTTCGAAAGTTCCGAAGCCGACCAACTGAACTTTTTCACCTTTCTTTAATTGCGCGGAAACTGTGTCGATAAAAGCCGCAAGGGCTTTTTCCGAATCTTTCTTGGAAATGCCTGCCTGTTCGGCAATCGCTGCTACGAGTTCTGTTTTGTTCATAATACGAACCTCCAAAAATATTTTTTCAACAAATTCCTTTGTTTAAAAACAAAAACTCTACAAACAAATGCTTGTACAATATATATTTACCATACTTTGCAAAAAAAATCAATCACTTTTCATAACTTTTTGATTTTTTCTGACAAAACTTCTAAAATNNTTTTACAAAATTTTACAAATTTTTCCCCGCCTGGCCAGGCGGAAAAATCGCTTTCTTCCACGCCTTTCAGCGCAAAAAGCGCCAAACCGTACATCAAAGCCCCCGCCACCATCGCCAGCAAAGTGCCGCTTTTCCCCGGCATCAACGCCGAGACCGCAAACGCCGACAGCCCGCAAAGTGTCGCCGCGGCAAACGGTTTGGCAAGCGCCGACGACAGTCCTTTGATCGTTCCGACCGTACGAAGAAGCACCCGGAAATCCAAGATGGCAATGACCGCGTAACACACCACTGTACCGATCGCCGCGCCGAAAACGTGGATCGTGGGGATCGTCACCGTCACAACATTGACCGCGACCTTGCAAAGCGCGCCGGCCGCAATATTCAAAAGCGCCGCGTTCTGCTTGCCGACCGCCTGTAAAGCACCGGTGAGCGGAATGACCAGTCCCGAAAAAACAACCGCCGCGCCGTAGACCTGCAATAAGGGCCCTGAAACCGCATAGGACGCCGGTGTGTCATAAAGCAACCGGACAAGCGCCGGCCCAACGGCTATAAAACCTGCCGCCGCCGGAAAAGCCATGATGGCTGACAGCCGGCAAACCGAGCGGATATTCGCCGCCGTTTTTTGGACATCGCGGGTCGCATACGCCCCCGCAACGGCGGGAACGGCACNNGCGGGAACGGCACTGACCGCCAAAACCGCCGCGAAGGAAGGCGCCAAATTGTAGAGCGTGTATGCCTTGGCGCGCAAACCGTAAAGAAACGTGGGAAGTTGTGCGACCGTCATCGTCCGGCTCACGGCGTCCGGCGCAAAGATGTTCCACACCGCCTGCGCGTCCCGTTCGAGTGCGACTGCCAGCCCGCGTTCGACGGTGAGCGCGTCGATCAGCGACGCCATATTGCCTGAAAGGGAAGCCAATGCGATCGGCAGAGCCACCCACAAAAGCGCCCCGGCGGTCACCGTGCTTTTCGCCGGCGACGCGTCCTGTGCCAGGCGGGATGTTCCTTGTCTTCGGTGATAGCCTTTTAAAAAGAAGAATGCCGCCGCTGTACCAAAGGCAATTCCCGCCATCGCCGCCGCCGCGCCCCAGATCACCTGCCCGGTGACCCGCACGGCAAGAAAGGCAAAAGAAAAGCCGAAAACCAGTTTTCCCACCGCTTCCAGCAATTCGGAAACGGCGGTGGGCGCCATGTTTTTTAATCCCTCATAATAGCCGCGGTAAGATGACATGGCACAGCAAAAGAACATAGCGGGAGCGAGCATAGAAAGCCCCCAAACCGTTTGCGGATCGTGTCCTGAAAGCCATGTAAAAGGAAATGCGAACAATAAAATCAAAATTGCCCCCGTCAATCCGATCAGGGTATAAACCCTCTTCGAAAGGGACAAAATATGCTCGTTCACGCCCGATTCGTGCCGTGCGGCGTTTTCCGAGACCAACTTTGCCACCGCGCAGGGAAGCCCCGCCATCGCCAATGCGTAAAGGGGTGAAAACAAGTCATAGACCGAAGAAAAATAACCGAACCCCAAATCTCCGAGGCACATTTCGCTTGACAACGGGATCTTGAACAGCGCTCCCATCAGTTTCACGGCGACCGACGCCGCTAACAGCATCGCCGCGCCGACTTCAAACGTTTGCTCGCGCTTCATAACGGTTGATCCGCCAAAGCCTTGACAGCGCGCAGGATCCAATCATACAAATGCAATTCGTGCACGCGGTTCATTTCCCGATAGGTTTCCACCGCGGTCTCTCCCGCGTCATCCGAAATGCGACGGATCGCGGCAAAAGGCACGTGAGACGCGAAACAGACAGAAGCAATCGCGGCAGTCTCCATATCGCAACTCATGGCGCCGAATTCTTTTTTCAGGAAATCCCGCTTTGCGGCATCCGACACAAAACAGTCGCCGGTGACCGCCGTTCCCGCTTTTACGCCGGGCATCATCTCGCAAAACAACGCAAGCAACGCCTCATCCGCACGGTAAAGATAGGTTTGTCCCGGTTTTTCGCAAGGACGGTAACCCAATGCCGTCAAATCAAAATCATGCTCCAAGAAGCGATCGCACAAACAGATCTCCCCGCGTGAAATCCCCGAAACGCCCCCGGAAAGTCCGTAATTCAGCAACCGCTCACAGCCGCGGTCGATCAGCATCATCGCGCCGGCGGCGGCATTGACCTTGCCTACACCGCACAAAAAAGCCAGTCCTTCGACCTGTCCGGTCTCTCCTTTCACGGGAAACCGCAAAAGCGGACGTCCCAGCACAGTTTCCTCACGATATTCTCCTTGACAGATCCGTTCCCGTAAAGGATGAAATTCTTGGTCATCGGCAACCAAAATGCCGATTTTTCGTATCATATCCATGTTCATTCTCCAAAGCCTGAGGGGAGGAGCCATGCCCCTCCCCTTAAAAATGTTCCTTATTCTTCTGTCGGTTCGACCGGTTCCGCAACCGGCTCCTCTTCGCTGTCAAAAACCAGTTTTGCTCCGCACAAATTACAATAAATGGAATCCGCATCGATCAGTGCGCCGCATTTCGGACAGTTGTATTTGTTTTTAGCGGCGTTCAACTCCGCACGCAATAACGCGATCTTTTCATTTTTTAACCGGATGGCGGTAATCAAATCCGCGATGGCGGCGTCCGGCGCTTCTTCCTCTTTCATTTGCTCAAAACAGAGCATTCCCAGTTGTTCAAAATCCTTTTTACGCTTGTTTTCCAGCGTGGCAATATCAAACTTTTGCTTCTGATTGTTGACGACCTCGCCGGTCTTCTGGCAGGCGACGTCAAACACTTCCTTGGCCTTCGAAACGGCATCATCAAAAAAATCCATATAAAATCCTCCTTTGGGTTTTCTTTATTGTAACACAGTTTTTTGTGTTTTTCAAGCATACTTTCCGCCGCCGATGAATTCCCGTATCAGCGAATGAACGGGGATGTCTTGATCGTCCATCGAGGGAAACTGTTCGAGCCCGGCGACAGTCTTCATCAGATAGGCGTATCCGGGTGTGGCGGGATCCACGTTTTGAGCCAGCGACAAANNAAGGGTCTTTACCTGCCGATCGGCTTCCGGTTTAAAACAATACAGATATTTTTCCTCGCCCTCCACCACGTCTTTCCACAAGCGCATGGTTTCTTCGATGTCGGTACCGCGAAAGATACGATCCCGCAAGATCCGGCGCATCAAACGGATCTGACGGCTGGAAAGCAGTTTTGTTCCCTCTTTCGAGCGAATGGGAGAGTTCACGCTGATATACAGTTTATACAAATGTCCGCCGGGGATCAGTTCGGTCAAAACGGGATTTAAGGCATGCAGTCCTTCCACGATGGCGATCCCTTTGCCGGAAAGATCGATATATCTTGCACGCCGGATCTGTCGACGGTCCGGAAAAGAAAACCGCGGCAACCATGTTTTGCCCGTCTTTATCAATTCCAAAAGGCAGGAACGGATCTGTTCTTTATCCAAAGCGTTGACCGATTCGATATCCTGTCTGCCGTCGGGCAACAAAGGCAACTGCTCGTTCGGCAGATAAAAATCGTCGAGTGAGATCACCTCGGTTTTTTCACCGAGTTCTGTCAGCCTTTCCTGAAGAATATGCGCGGTGGTGGTTTTCCCCGACGCGGACGGTCCTGCGATCGCCACGATTTTGATGTCATCATTGTCCGAAACGGTTTGAGCCAGCGAACGGATCTCCTCATGGTATTCCTGCTCGGCCTGCATAATAAAGGCTTTCGGAGACTGTGCGCAAGCGTCTTTAATAAAGGGAAGCGTATTGTTCATAAAACCGGAGAATTCCTTCCTTTCTCGTTTGGAGTTCCTGATAGCGGTCAAGATATTCATATGGATATTTAAAGTTAAAAATGCGTTCAATATGATCGCCGCCCGGCTGACGGAGTTTCGTCACCGCCGAAGCGCCGCACGCCAAAATCGAATGGGTCTCTTCCATGGTATACACATTATAATACCCTGCAAAGCCTTCTTTGGCATATCCCACGTTTTCGAGATTTCCCACGGTTTTACTTTGGCGATACAAATAATAAGGAAAATACCCGTTTTGCGCTAATGTATCCCGTGCGAATTCGACCATATCCGCCGCGCGTTCGCCGGCTTCCGCCTCAGGGAAACGGCGGCTTTGCGAGAGCGCGGAGGCTCTTTTCATCGCCAGAGTGTGGACCGTAACGCTCTCCGGAGAGAGCGCCAGCACCTGCTCCATCGTATGACGAAAACCGGCAACGGTATCCCCCGGAAGACCGGCGATCAGGTCGGTGTTGATATGGGAAAAACCGCAAGCACGCGCCAAGTGAAACGCGTCAACGGTTTGTTCCGCCGTGTGACGTCTGCCAATATTCTTCAACACTTCATCGTTCATGGTTTGCGGGTTGATGCTGATCCGCGTCGCGCCAAGCGCCTTGATGACCCGCAGTTTTTCTTCGGTGACCGTGTCGGGCCGACCGGCTTCCACGGTATATTCCCTCGCGTTTTTGAAATCAAAATGTTTGGCGACCGCTTCCATCACGTCACGCAGTTGTTCTGCGGAAAGCACCGTAGGCGTGCCGCCGCCGATATAAACCGTTTCGAGGCGGAGGTGCAGGCGCGAGGCGATGGCAGCCGTTTCTTCGATTTCCCGCACCAGTTGCGCCACATAAGGCGGGATCAACGCCTTGGCGCGGTCGATCGAATGAGAGACAAACGAGCAGTAGGCGCACCGTGTCGGGCAAAACGGGATCGAAAGGTACAGACTGAAAGAAGCGGGTTTGGAAAGTGCCGTGACAGCGTTTTGCCGCCGGGTCGTTTCCCGGCAAAGGGCGATTTTTTCGGAACTGACACGAAGCCCCTTTCGGAACCAATCTTCCGCCGCTTTGACGCCTTGTTCCGCCGAAAGCCGGGCGAACAGTTTTGCCGGTCGAACACCGGTCAGAATTCCCCAGCGCGGCGTCATGCCGGAGGCTTTGGTGAAGCAATCGTAAACCGCCAGCGCCAGCAGGCGTTCCTGCTCGGACGGATCGTTCTTATGTTCATCGGGAAGCGGATAGACCGCTTTCATTTGCTCCTCACCCAAAAACAGAACACAAGAGCAGAAAATCTCCCTCTGTGTTTGGCGCAACGCCGTCACACAGCGATCTCCCTCGCCGTCGTCAGTGTTTGTAAAAACAATTTTTTCAAAAGGCAAAAACACCCGGATGAGTTTTTCCAACTCATACCGAAAATGATGTCCCAACAAGCAGAGTTTCATGGCGTCACCACGCAAACAGATTGGTCTCTTTTTCCCGACCGATGGTGGTCGGATCGCCGTGACCGGGATAAACCACCGTATCCGGATCCAGCGTCATCAGCCGCTTGACCGATTTTTTTAAGGTCTTGAAATCGCCGCCGGGAAAATCGGTCCGCCCGACTGCGCCCTCAAACAAGGTATCCCCCGAAAACACACAGCCGCCGATTTGATAGGCGACGCCACCCACCGTATGCCCCGACATGGCGAGCACCCGAAAAGACAGATCGCCGACCGTTACCGTTTCTCCGTCACGATACTGTTCATCGGCGGCAAAAGGAGCGATATGCGCGTGAAATTTTTGGGAAAGGTTCTTGACCGGATCAGCCAAGTCGTCCGCGTCGCCTTCTCCGATCCCGATCTTTACACCGGTCGCCTCACGCAGTGCCTCGGCGCCGCCGATATGGTCAAAATGGGCGTGGGTGATCAAAATCAGCCGTTCTTTGCCTTCGGCTTCTTTTAAAAATGTTTCCGCCTGCGCAGAGAAATACCCCGGATCGATCACCACCGCCGCGCGGTCGCTTTCGAGCAGATAACAATTCGTTTTGATCAATCCCAAATGTAAAACACGGATCTTCATGATTTTTTCCAAACCTCTGTATCGAGCAGGATGGTGACCGGCCCGTCATTGACAAGGCTGACCTGCATTTCGGCGCCGAAAACGCCCTTTTCGACCCTTCGCACGCCGTACGCCTCCAGTTTTTCGCAATACCGGTCATACATCTTTTTTGCCGCGTCCGGGTTCATCGCCCCGATAAACGACGGCCGGTTTCCTTTTTTGGTGTTGGCGCAGAGCGTAAATTGCGAAATGACCAGTATTTCTCCGTCGATATCTAAAATCGACCGGTTCATTTTTCCGTCTTCATCTTCGAAAACGCGCAAATGGACCGTTTTTTGCGCCAACCGTTCCTGTTCTTCCTCGGTGTCGCCCTCGACCGCACAGAAAAGGATCATATACCCTTTCCCGCAACTTCCCACTGTTTCGCCGTCCACGGTGACCGAGGCGGAAGTCACCCGCTGTAAAACCGCTTTCATGACTGACCGATCCTTTCTACATGAAATACGCCGTGCAGTTTGGATAGATGCGCGATAATACTGCGCAGATGATCCACGTTTTCGGCGATGATGGTCATGACCACCACACAGTTGCCGCTCTTGGTCTGGCGCGCGTGAATACTGCGAACCGGGATCCGCATGTTGGAAACCGCGCTCATGATATCAATGACCAGTCCCTCACGGTCGATGGCTGAAATCTGCAACGTGGAATTGAACGAAGCGGCTTTTTTGGTGTCCCAGTGGGCCGGGATCCACCGATCCGGTTCTTCGGCGTTTTCAATATTCTTCGGAACATTGTTGCAATCGCGTTTATGAACCGAAACCCCGTGCCCGCGCGTAATAAATCCAATGATCTCATCCCCCGGAAGCGGGTTACAGCATTTTGAAAGTTTGACAAGACAATCATCAATGCCTTCGATCACCACGCCGTCAGACGCTTTCGTGTCCTTTCGCTCGGGCGTGATCTCGATCTCGGCAGGCGGTACTGCCACGCGTTTGTTGTATTCTTCTTTGATGCGGGGCATGATTTTCGAAAGCAAAAGTCCGCCGTACCCGATGGCGGCGTAAAACTCCTCCGCATTGGTAAACCGATGCTTTTTGGCGATCTCTTCCAGAAATTCCCCGTATTCCGCATCGCTTAAGCGGATATTATCCCGACGGAACTCCCGCTCGATCTCCAGTTTACCGGCGGCGATATTCTCCGTCCGGCGCTCCTTTTTGAACCACGCGCGGATCTTGGATTTCGCCTGTGAGGTCACCGCGACATTCAGCCAGTCGCGGCTCGGCCCGTGCCCCGCTTGATTGGTGGTGATAATATCCACTACTTCACCGGTCTTGATCTCGTGATTGATCGGTACGATTTTTCCGTCCACCTTCGCCCCTACCATGCGGATGCCCACCGCCGAATGGATGGCGAACGCAAAATCCACCACGGTCGAACCCACCGGCAGATTGATCACGTCGCCTTTGGGCGTGACGGCAAAGACATCCTCCTGGGAAAGGTCGACTTTGATGCTCCGCACCAGATCCGATACATCGGTCGAGGCGGTCTGACTGTCGAGGATCTGACGGATCCACGCCAGCCGTTCCTCCATGCGCGCATTGTTTTCGGTCACGCCCTCTTTGTACTTCCAATGCGCGGCGATCCCGAACTCGGCGGTATGGTGCATCTCAGATGTGCGGATCTGAATTTCAAACGGGATCCCTTCCCGGCTGATGACCGTGGTATGCAAAGATTGATACATATTCGGCTTCGGCATGGAAATGTAATCCTTGAAGCGGTTCGGAATCGGACGGAACATATCGTGCATAATACCCAGCACATTGTAGCAGTCCGCCACGGTGTCGGTAATGATCCGAATGGCGTAAATATCGTATATTTCGTCGAAATCTCTGCCCTGTACATACATCTTCCGGTAAATGCCGTGAATGGATTTTACCCGACTTTGGAAAGACAACCGCACATCGGGCATTTCTTCCTTCAGACGTTCTTCAATATGGTCACGGATATTTTCCAAAACGTGTTCTCGCTGCTGTTTTTTTAAAATCAGCATTTCCTCAATCTCGTGATATGCCACGGGATCCAAATGCTTGATGGCGAGATCTTCCAGTTCTTCTTTGACCGGTCGAATTCCGAGACGGTGCGCGATCGGCGCAAAAATTTCCAAAGTTTCTAACGATTTATCCCGCTGCTTTTGAGGGGGCATCGCATCGATCGTGCGCATATTGTGCAGACGGTCGGCAAGTTTGATGATGATGACCCGGATATCCTTTCCCATGGCGATCAACATTTTCCTCAGGCTCTCCGCCTGCTGCTGTTCTTTACTGGAAAAATTCAACCGTCCGATTTTGGTCACGCCGTCCACCAAAAGCGCCACGTCCGCACCGAACAGTTGCCGGATCTCCTCTAACGTGGTATTGGTATCCTCCACCACGTCGTGCAAAAGCGCCGCGGCGATGGATTCGCTGTCCATCCCCAAAGAAATGATGATCGACGCCACGCTGACCGGATGGATATAATATTCTTCATTCGTATACCGCTTTTGCCCTTCGTGCGCGCGAACGCAAAAAGCAAAGGCTTTTTCGATCATCGGCTTGTTGTACGTGCCGCCGAATTCCTCCATTTGCTCGCAAAGTTTCCGGTAATCGGCTTGCTGTTGTTCCGTCATGCGTTCGCACCTCCCTGCGTTAATCGTTGATAGGTCTCCGATCTTCCAAGTTCGGTTTTTTCCCGGACATCGGTTTTGATATAACGGCCTCCTTCGGTTTGCGTGAGCAATCCGAGTTCTGATAAAACCGCCAGCGCCGTTTGGGTTTTGGCATACCCCAAAGAGCGCAGGAAACAATACCGTATCCGCTCTTCCGATACGGGTTTCTGACCGATGAATTTATAAATTTCTCCGATCTCGGCGCGGGTCGGTAATAAGGTTGACCGGTCATACTCCCGACCGGATAAAAACCGGTGATATTCGCCGATTTGACGGAAAAGTTCGTCGTCGTCCGTTTCGCTCATGCGAAGCCCTTTCACTTTCACCGTCAAATTCAGTTCCCCGCGGTACCGGTTGCTTTCCACTGTGACCGCGACGTCAAGCAGATCTCCCGGTTCAAAGCAGAAGGTCTCCGGCGTTACGCCGAACAACAGCGCCTGAAAGGTGTTTTGCCCCTTGGTAAACAGCAACCGGAGATGTTTCCCGCCGCTCAGCGGTGTGATCCGGTCAAGCGTTACACCAAACACCCCGAAAACGGGCGCTTCATTCCCCGCGCCAAACGGTTCGAGAGCCTCGATGGCTTGCGCGAGATCCAGTGAAAGCGCCGAAGGCGCGAGTTTGCAATCCAACCGCAACACCGGCGGAGCAACCGGAACCGTATCCGCGTACCGGTTGATTGCCTCGCGAAACCGGACGATGTTCCCGGTTTTCAGGGTCAACCCCGCCGCCCGCGCGTGTCCGCCGAACTTGACAAGTTCCTCCCGGCAAGCGGTGAGCGCTTCGTAAAGGGAAAAGCCTTCGCCGCTTCTGCCTGAACCCGTGGCGGTTTCCCCTTCGACAGACAGCACCATAGAAGGACAACCGTACCGTTCGGTCAAACGCGCCGCCACGATTCCGACCACGCCGCTGTGCCAATGCTCGCCCGCCACGACCAAAACGCGGCCGTGCGCCAGTCCTTTTTCTTCGATCTGTCCCACCGCTTCGCGCGTGATTTCCTGTTCGATTTTCTGCCGGTCTGCGTTCCAATCGTCCAATTCGCCGGCGATGGCCAGCGCGTCGCCGATCTTATCTGTCAGCAGCAATTCCACCGCGCGTCCGGCGTTCCCCACACGGCCGGCGGCATTGATACGGGGCGCAATGCCGAAAGCAATTTGGCGGGCGTCCAAAGTTGCCCGATCTAATCCCGCCACGCTGATCAGCGCGGACAGCCCCGCCGCCGGAGCGGTTTTGAGTTTTTGCAGCCCGTATTTGACCGTACAGCGGTTTTCTTGTATCAACGGCATGACGTCGGCGATCAGCGCCACGCTCAAGTAATCAGCGAAAGAAGAAATCAATTCCTCCGGTTCACGGTCCTCAGCGGCGCAAATCAAGGAAAACGCCACCTGTGCGCCGCAAATCTGTTTAAAAGACGAGGGACAATCCGCACGGTGCGGATCGACCACCGCGTCGGCGGCGGGCAAACGGTCGCCCGGCAAATGGTGGTCGGTGACGATCACACGCATTCCCAGTTCTTTCGCGCGCGCGATTTCTTCAAAACAGGCGATCCCGTTATCCACCGTGATGAGTAATCCCACGCCGTCGACCGCCCATTCTTCGACAGCCGCCAGGTTCAAACCGTACCCTTCGGTCAGGCGATCGGGGACCCGGTAGCGGCAATTCGCGCCGCGGGCAGTCAGATAACGGACAAGCAAGGCGGTTGCCGCCACACCGTCACAATCGTAATCGCCGAAAACAGCGAGAGGAATTCCCTGTTCCAACGCCTCGTTTAAAAGGGCGGCGGCTTTTTTTATATCCGCCATTTCCAAAGGATTGGAAAACCAGGGTTCGTCGCTGAAAAACTGTTCGAGATCGGTCGGATCGGTAATGCCTCGGGAAGTGGCGATCAAGGCGGCGATCGGATCGATATCGCATTCTTCCGCCAACCGTTTTGCCAGTTCGCGGTCGTGCCGGGCGACCACCCATTTTTTCATTGCCATTTCCTCACCGCCTCTTGATCATCTACAATAGATTATTTTACCACTGACCACTGTATTTTTCAACTTTTTTTAAAAAAATGAAGGGGATACTTGAAAAAATCGCCAAAAACCGTTACAATGTGAACAGGAAAACTGTAAAGGAGGCTTCTTCTGTGGAAAAAGACGCGCTTTCCGCCGGCGTTTCCCCGATCGGCGGTCTTTTCAGTACCGCGGAGATCAAAATTCTGGTCTGTTACATTTTATCCGCGCTGAACGAACCGGTTCCGGGCGCTCTGTTGGCGGATGTTTTGCATATCGAGGGGATCGCGAACATTTTTGAAGTTGTCAGCGCCATGGATTCCCTGTGTGAAAGCGGTCATCTGACGGCTGACGATACGGAAAACACCTACCGGATCACGGCAAGCGGCCGCTCAGTGGCGCAGACCCTCAAATCCTCTTTGTCGATGGTGGTGCGCGAACGCGCTTATGCGGCGGCGCTGAAAATGATGACCCGCTTAAAAAACGAAAAACAGACCGATATCACCGTCACGCAGGAAGACGGCCGTTCCTTTATCACCTGCACGGCAAAAGACCGCGAGATCCCCTTTATGAGCCTGAAACTGCTGGTCACCGATCCCGGTCAGGCGGAGTATATCCGTGAACAGTTTTTAAGCCGTTCCGATCTGTATGCCAAAATCATGGAATTGATCACCAAACCATAAAAAGGAGTGTCGCTCTATGTCCACTGTTTTGCAATACAAATGTCCCTGTTGCGGGGGCGCGATCTCGTTTGATGCGAAACTGCAAAAAGTCAAATGCCCGTATTGCGATACGGAATTCCCGCTGGAAACGCTGACCGGATACGATGAGGTTCTGAAATCCGAAAAAAGCGGTGACCTGCACTGGGAAAAACAACCCGGTCGCGCCTGGGAAGAAGGGGAAGAAGATTCCCTTTGTTCCTACATATGCAACTCCTGCGGCGGCGAGATCGTGGGAGATCCCACCATGGCGGCTTCCTCCTGCCCGTTTTGCGGGAATCCGGTGGTGATCGCTTCCAAACTGTCGGGTTCTTTAAAACCGGATTACGTCATTCCCTTCAAGTTTAATAAAGAAGACGCCAAGAAAGCCTTAAAACAATATTACCAAAAGAAACGCCTGCTTCCGAAAGTCTTCAAAGACGAAAACCACATCGACGAAATCAAAGGCATTTATGTGCCGTTCTGGCTGTTTGACGCCGATACCGATTCGAACATTCGCTACCGCGGGACTCGTACCCGCCATTGGAGCGACAGCCGGTATGAATACACTGAAACCTCTTTTTATTCGGTCGTGCGGGGCGGCACCATTCCCTTTGCACATGTCCCGGTCGACGGTTCGAGCAAAATGCCCGACGACCTGATGGAATCCATTGAACCGTATGATTTTTCGGAAGCAGTCGATTTTCAAACCGCTTATCTGGCAGGCTATTTTGCCGACAAGTACGATGTCGGGGAAGATGCGAGCATCGACCGTGCAAACGAACGCATCCGGAACAGCGTGACCGCCGCTTTTTCTGAAACCGCACACGGCTACACGACCCTGACCCCCGAAAGCGTAGGAATCGACATTCAAAACGGCAAAGCCAAATACGCGCTGTATCCTGTTTGGCTTTTAAACACCGCCTGGAAAGGCAACCGATACACCTTTGCCATGAACGGACAGACCGGCAAACTGGTCGGTAATCTGCCGATGGACAAAAAACTGTTTGCCGCGTGGTTTTCCGCCATCGCCGCCGGCGTGTCGGCCATCGCGTTTCTGATCCAATGGTTGATTTGGCGTTAAAGGAGGAAAACAATCAATGAAAAAGAGTATTTCTGTTTTACTGACCGTGTTCCTTCTTCTGTTTGGCGGATTGTCCGCGCCGCTATCAGCGGAAGAAACGACGGACCTTCCTCCCCTGGTGGTGGACGCAGCCGGCTTGATGACCGAAGAAGAGCAAAACACCCTGACCGATGTTCTGAATGAGATCCGGGAAAACAAACACTTTGACGCGGTCGTCCTGACGGTGGACAGCATCGGGAACGCTTCGCCCATGGACTACGCCGATGATTATTACGATCAGCACGGGTACGGCTACGGTGAAGAGCATGACGGCTGTCTGTTGCTGTTGGCGATGGAAAGCCGGGATTGGTGGCTTTCGACCACCGGTTACGGGATCGACGTTTTCAGCGATGACGATATCGAACGCTTAGGCGAACGGATTCTTCCTTTCTTTAAAGACGGGGAATATTACGACGGCTTTATTTGCTACGCCGGGATCTGTCATTATCTGATCCGCTGGGCGAACGGCGAAACCACCAACGCCGCGGAAGACAGCGAATATTTCACCAACGACGACCGGGAAGTGTATGACTACTTTTACAGCGCGACCGAAAGTCAAAAAGAACCGTTTTCGTTCTTCAACGCCATTTTGATTGCGCTCGTCATCGGGTTGGTGATTGCTCTCATCGTTACGCTGTGTTTAAAAGCACAGTTAAAACCGGTACGCTTCCAGCAGGCGGCCAACAACTATATGGACCGTAACAGCATGAAAGTTACCCTCAAGCAGGATTTGTTCCTGTATTCGACCGTTTCCAAAACCAGGATCGAACGCAGTTCGAGCAGTTCGGGCGGTTCTTCCACCCATTCTTCTTCGTCGGGAACCACCCACGGCGGAGGCGGCGGAAAGTTCTGATCCCCTTCCCTTCTATTTCATCAAAAAACCGCGGATTTTCCGGTCATGGAAAGTCCGCGGTTTTCGGTTTTTTATTCAGCGATCGGAATGGGCAGGAAACGGCCGTCCCGGTACTGCGAAACGGTTTCAAAACCTGCCTGTTTCGCCCACTCTGCCGCCCGGTCGAAAGCGAAGTTCACATCGGCGGCACGGTGCGCGTCAGCGCTGAAAACCACCTGACCGCCCAAGCGTTTTAATTCGCCTAAAAACGAGGGGTGGGGATACGGTTCCGTTCGGCATTTTCCGGCAATCGCCCCCGTGTTGATTTCAAAGAGAGGCACAACCCGCACCGTCTCTGCCATCGCCTCCAGAACCACCTTGCGATAGGCTTCGTCTTCTTCGTCAAAACATCCGAATTTGTTCGGCAAATCAAAATGTCCCACGATATCGGGTCGATTTTTGCTCACATGTTCGACCAGTTCCTCAAAGTATGTTTTTGCATAATCCAATTTGTTGCCGTGAAATTCTTTTTGGATACATGCCAACTGGTCCTCTAAACACAAATCAACGGGATACGCCTGACCGCTCCGAAACAAATAATGAACCGACCCGATGGTATAATCGTACCGCTCCCGGTCGACCGCCGAGCCGCTGTCCCATTCGACGCCTAAAAAAACAGAAAAACCGTCTTCCTCACGCGCGCGCTTCTGCTCTGCGCGGATCACTTTCTGATACTGTTCTGTCTGTTCAGGAGAACCCAGACAATACGACTGGTCAAACGGGGTGAAACTGTGGTCGGAAAATCCCAACGCGGCAAGTCCTTTTTCCCGCGCGGCTTCCACACAGGCGCGGGGGGAATCTTTTCCGTCTGAAAAAACAGTATGCGTATGATAGTTTGCAAATGCCACGGTGTTTCCCCCTTTTTAAAGAATACCAGCAGTATAGCATGGTCGGCGAAAAAAGTCAATCATTACAAGCCGTATTTTTTTTGCACACGGGTCAGTTTTTCCCCGACCGGTTTTGTCAACAGCAATAAAAACACCACATTGGAAACCGCGTAGACGGCGGTCATCGGCAACGAAGACGTAAGCATGGCGATATAGCGGGAGAAAAGAAGGGTGTTATCCTGCCACAGTGCCGAAAAAACATCCAAAATCAGCGAGTAGAAAATCCCCGCCAGCACCCCGAAGATCATAAGACAAACCCGGCTCTTTTTCAAAACCGGCGCCAGACATCCCGCCGCCAGCCCGATCAGTCCCCAGGCGGACATTTGAAACGGTGTCCATGCCCCCTGCCCGAAATAGAAATTGGAGATCACCGCCGTGAGAGCGCCGGTCATGAACCCGGCTTCGGGACCGAAATACATCGCGGTGATGACCGTCATGGCGGTGACCGGTTTAAAAAAAGGAACCATGGCGAACAAAAAGCGTCCGGCGACCGAAAGCGCCGTTAAAACCGCCAGTAAAATCAGCCGGTAGACGGTTTGCGGCTTTTGTTCGAAGCGCATGAGCATAGGAACGCAGGCAAGCACCGCCACCCCGAAACTGATAAACGCATACTGCCGGTTTTGAAAGACCGTACTGCCCAGCGCCAACATCACCGGCACACCGATCGCCGGCACCAAAACCGGGAGAACGGTTTTTAACGCGTTTCGGATTCGCATAAACGGATAACCTCCTCGCATAAAACGGCGTTCGGGAATTTTCCGCGGGCGATCCGACTGGCCGCCGTGGTATAAAAATGATTGGCGGAAAAGAATTCGTTGGGCGTGGATACTGCTAACAGGGTGCCGTCAAAAAACAGACCGCAACGGTCGGAGACCTGCGCCGCGAACTCCACGTCGTGCGTCACCATCAGGACGGTTTTGCCCTCACAGCAAAGTCTTTTCAGCCGCTCGGAAAAACGGTGTTTCCAAAACGCGTCCAATCCCTTGGTGGGTTCGTCCATCAGGATGATTTCCGGCTCAGACAGCAAAATCTTAGCAAACGCCGCCAGTTGTTGTTCGCCGCCGCTTACATCATACGGATGACGGTCAAGCAAAGCCGCCAGTCCGAAGTCCTCCGTCACCCGGTCGATGAGAGCCGCCCCGGCGGTTTTTCCCTTTCCCAAAAGCAAAAGGTAGTCTTCAAAATCTTCCCTTATGGTGTTGCGTAGAAAGAGGGTCTGCGGGTTTTGCGGCAGAACGGCAATTCGCCGACGGATCTCGGCGTTCTCTTTTCGTCCGGTCGCTTTGCCGTCCACGAGACATTTCCCCCGCACGGGCGAAAGAACCCCCGCCAAAAGATTCAGCGTGGTGGTTTTGCCGCTACCGTTGCCGCCTAAGATACTGAAAATTTCTCCCTTACCGACCGAGAAACTCATATCGCAGATGACATCGGGTGCGTTCCGTTCATACCGGAACCAGACGTTGTGCGCTTCCAGCACCGGTTTTCCAAAGTCTTTTGCGGAGGATACGATCTTGCCCGACGTTTTCGGAAACTGTTCTTGTAAAAAACGCCGTCCCTCCCGCACAGTGAGCGGGCAGGGAGCCGAAGAATGAAGTCCGTTCCAGATACGCGCCGCGCTCGGAAAGCCGGCAAACAGACGGTCGCCTTTCAGTTCTTCGCAAACCTGCCGCGGTGTTCCTTTCCATAAAAGTTTCCCCTGCCGCAAGACCGCCACGGCGTCGCTTACAGGAAAAACCTCCTCCAACCGGTGCTCGGTCATGAAAACAGTGACGCCCAGTTCGCGGTTGAGTTTTTGTAAGGTCGCGATAAAATTCGCCGCCGCGATCGGATCCAACTGACCGGTCGGCTCGTCCAGCAACAACAGTTGCGGATGCAGCACCATGACCGACGCTAAATTCAACAACTGTTTCTGCCCGCCGGAAAGTTCATCCGTCCGCTTGTGATACCAGCCTTCCATGCCGAAATAAGCCGCGGTCTCGCCCACGCGCAGGCGGATCTCTTCGGTGGAAAGTCCCCTGTTTTCCGCTCCATAAGCCAATTCGTGCCACACCCGGTCGGTCACGATCTGTTCGTCGGGATTCTGCCCTACAAACCCGATTTTCCAAAAAGGCGTTTCGGTAGAAGGCGCGCCGTCATACAAAATGTTTCCGCTTTGTTCGCCAAAAGGCGCGATCTCCCGTTTGATCAGGCGAAGCAAGGTCGTTTTTCCCGATCCCGATTCTCCCACAAGCAGCGTAAAACTTCCCTCTTCCAAAGAGAGGGAAAGGTCGTCCAATGCTTTTTGCGAACCGTCCGGATACGAAAAATTCAAATTTTGGATTTGTAATAATGCCATTGTACACGCTCCGTAACTTCCAAAACTGCCGGCAAAAAAGCCAGTCCTGCAAAAGCCAGATACCCGAAAACCGCCATCGGTGTAAACGCCGATAACCGAAAAATCGGGTAATAAGAAAAATCAAAACTGCCGGAAAACGCCGCCGCCAACACCACTGCCGTCAGCAGAAGGGTCACCGCCAAAACCGGCACATCCCGTGCAGAAAAACGGTAAAGAGAATACGAGGTCGGGCGTTTCGCGCCGCCGCCCCGCGCTTTCATGGATTTTCCGGTTTCCACGGCATGTTCGAGCGACCAGCCCACCAGCGCCGAGAAAATCCGTAGTGACGCCTTGACGCGGTCGGTGTAACTGTCCGACGTGTAAATGCCCATGGCCTTTTGCGCCTGCCCGATCGCGGCGGCCTGCCGACGCAAAAGAGGGATATACCGCATTGCCGCCGCCAGCACCACCGCCGTTTGCGGAACGGTTTTCCCGGCGAGATAAACGATTTTATCCCCCGTGATGACTTCGGACAACGCACGGCACCACAACAAGACCGAAACGATCATCAGCGCCGTACCGCCGCCGCAAAAAAGGGCTTCCGCCGTAACGGCGTTGCCGTTTATATAAAACCAAACCGTAGCGCCGTTATGGGAAAAGAACGGATTGGTGACGGTGATCAGCAAAAACAAAAGCACCAAAAGCCGGGGGGTTCCCCGGCTTTCAAATCCCGATGCGGCGAGAAACGCGCCGGCTCCCAAAAGTGCCGGGAACGAAATCAACGGATGATGCAAAAACATCGCCGGCAATAAAACCGACAAAAAATAGAGTGCCGAAACTGCCGGATTCACGCGTGAAAACGTCACGGATCATTCCTCCCCCGCCATCTTGAAGGTGTTGCCCACGTCCATGCCTAAATCGAGCGTGTAGAGCCATTCCACGCGATCGCCGTCAGACAGACGGTACTGATCGCACCCCACAAAGGGCGAATCGCCGTTCACATGGTAAACCCAGCCCGACTGATCGCCGAACTGCAATTCATATAAATATCCCAGCGACGCGATATACACCATGCCGCCGGAGCCCTTTTTTTCCATTTGAATTCCATAGACCTTCACCGCTTCCTGCAAGACGTCGAAAACCGTATCGCCTTCGGCAATGGAAAAACTGGTTTCGGGCAAAATCACACCGTTTTCGGGAACATAGGTCTGATCGGTGCGATTCGCCACGGTATGACAGTCGATGGATAAGACAACCGTTCCGACCGCGTTTTCTTTTTGGGAAACGGTGCGGTACTGCCCGGCGCTCTGAAAATTCGTCAGCAGGATAAACAACAACGCCAAAACGGTCAAACCCGCTAACAGCAGTGTGTTTTTGCGAGTCCATTTCTTTTTGACAGTCAACCATCCTGCCGCCAGCGCCGCCAAAATCAAAATCCCGGCGCAGACAAACGGCTTATACCCGACCGTTTTGACCGGTTTTTCCGAAACCGACAACTTCTCGGCACTTGTATCGCCAGGCGAAGAATCGGTTATTTCTGTTGGTGAAGAAGTCTCCGAAGTAACCGTTTGATCAGACGAAGGAACGGTTTTTTCGGTACTTGTTATGTTTTCAGAAAAGGCCTCTGTTGGTTGCGAAGAAGCGGAAGAAACAGCGCCGCTTTTCTCCGAAACAGAAGAGGATGAAGTTGAGGTTGAAGAAGATAAATCATTCTTCTTTTTTCCGCTCGTTGCGGAAGATCCTTTTTGGCTTTTCGAAGCGTCGCTTTTTGCGGAGAAAACCGCTTTAAGTGCCGAGGGATCGCGGTGATCCAACACATAGAGCGGTGATTTTCCCTGGCACATGCGGCTGTAAGCCACCAGCGCGTAAAACGCCTGCGTGGTGGCGGTATCGTTCACGGCGGCTCCCGTTTGGTGCAAAAAGCCGCCTTCTTCTGTTTGATAGCGAAATAACCCGTCAAGGACAGTTTTTCCATCTTTGACAAACCGGGAATCCGACGCGCCGTCGATCCCGAGTGCCGAAAGCGCCGTCAAAACCTGCGCGGTGCTTTCACAGTTCGGCGTTCCCATACTGGAAAAATCGCCATCGTCCCGTTGCCGCTCGCTTAACAGTGAAATCGCTTTTTCCACCGCCGAACGAACGCGGGATTGCCCGTACGCGGGCGCGAGCGCCTGCACTGTCATGGCGGTGACGTCTACATCCGAATATTTTCCGAAGAGCGCCCAACCGCCGTCATCCTTTTGGCAGGAAAGCAGTTTTTTTCGCAGGGTATCCGCCGTATAGGTTTGGCTGACATACCCGTTATTCAGCAAATGCAACCCGAAAATCAGGCACATAACACTCTGATTTTCGAGCGAAATTTCCAGCGTTTCGGCAATATAAGGATCGTGGCTGCCCGAAGCGATCAAAGCCAGCGCGTATTTTTGCCGGCTGGCGGAGGACGAAATCTCATTCGCCTTTAAATAGCGAAGAAGCGCCGCCTGATAGCCGGAAAAATCATAGTCGCCGCGTTGGCTTAATGTGATGATATCCCATTCTGCAGAAAGACCCGCGTTTTTGGTCAACGCGGAATCGATCCATGCCTGCGCCGACTTGACGTCGGCGCTTTTCAGCCGATAGGCCAGTGTTTGTTCATACGCCTGCTCGGCCTGTGAAAGGGCTTTCCCCTTTGCCTGTACCGGCAGTACAAACAGTACTGCCAGCACAAACGCGAGAAAAGAGGAAAAAATTTTATTTTTCATGCAATTTTTTGTTGCTGAACACCAAAACAGCGAGGCCTAACACCAGCAAAGTGCCTGCCATCGGCGTCACAGCGTCGCCGGTTTGATGGCTTTTGACATCTTTGTCCGCCTGATCCTCCGCAGCGTCTTCTGCCACGACAACAGGGTCTGCTTTGACTTCCACCGCGTTGACGGTAAGGCTCAACACCGGCGGCACGAGAATGGCTCCCGCCTTTTTGGCGCTGATCAAAACCGTTCCGGTCTTATCGACCGAGAAGGTCACACGACCCTGCGCGTCGGTTTGATAGGCGGTTTCCTCGCCGTCCACCGTGATGACCGCGCCTGCCAGCGGGGTATCCACAGGCGCCCAGGTGACCGGATCGTACTCCACGCCGGTCAAAACAACGGTTATTTCATTTCCTTGATCGACCGTCGCAGTTTCCTGATCAAAATACACATATTGATCCGCGTATCCCGGATCCTGATAGATAAACGCTTTGATGATATCTCCGTCCTTGACGGTATCCTCCAAGCCGTTGGCGCCTTTATTGTTTACATAATAGCCATAGTTTCCGCTGGTGTCGCCCCACAGTTTTGTGACGCCAAGACCCCATGTGGAAACGGCGGAAGCATATCCCGCCGCCGCACCGCCTTCATAGTTTGCTTCATGCGCCGCGTAAAACGCTTCATCGATATCCAGTTTTCCGTCGTTGTTGCGATCCGTAACGGTTACCGCTTTTTGCAACATAACAAGTTTTCCCGTGTTATCCGAAATGGTGACCGTCACATCGGCCGAAGCCGTTTCCGCCGAAGCCGTGACCCCGACGACTCCCGCCAACAGCAGGCAGGCAATCAGTAAAGAAATCATTTTTTTCATCATCATTTTCTCCTTTTTTTGTTTTTCCTTGTTTGCTCTGCCGCCAAGAGCGTTTTTGATAATCACCCTTCTTCTCCTTTCCGATAATAAAAACTCTTCCGACCTCTCAGCCGAAAGAGTACAGCGAACTTGTCCGAAAACATTGGCCGGGCGAACAGACGGCGCCTATCAACCATGGAATCGGCAAAATCGGCTGCACACTTCTCGCCCAAGCGGTGGTAACCTTGGAAAATACGGCAGGTATTCTGACTTATGATGTCGCGGCATAGGAAGTCGCGCGCGAAAAGCATGTGAAAACCCGAACGGTCTTGCTTTTCACTTCGTCAAATACAGTAATGGCGGTTGTTCCGGATTCGAACCGGATTTCCTTTTCATCTACTAAGCATACAGCCGTTCAAACCGTATTTCCAATATTTTTATGCTTATTGTATCACATATTTTAACGAAAGTCAAACGATATTCCGCAAGCCGACGATGCGTCCGTCAAAACCGTCAGGATTGCGTGATTTTATAGGTATAAAACGCTCCTTTTCGTGCCATCAGTTCCTCGTATGTTCCGTATTCCACACACTCACCGTTTTGCATGACGGCGATTTTGTCCGCATCCCGAATGGTCGAGAGCCGGTGCGCCACGATAAAGGTCGTTCGGTTTTCGGTCAGGTTATTGATGGCGCTTTGAATTTCCGCTTCGGAAACACTGTCCAGCGCACTGGTGGCTTCATCGAAAATGATTACGCGGGGATCGCGGATAATCGCACGGGCAATGGAGATGCGCTGTCGCTGCCCGCCCGACAATTTATCGCCGTGTTCCCCGATCTGCGTATCTAACCCGTCGGGCAGTCCCTCGATCACTCTTGTGAGGTTCGCCGCCCGAATCGCCTCGTTGATTTTTTCTTCCGAAACAGTTTCCAATCCGTAAGTGATATTGTCCCGAATGGAACCGTTAAACAAAATGGTATTTTGCGGTACGACCGCGATTTGCCGCCGGTAATCATGAATATTGATTTCTTCTATCCCATGCCCGTCGATGATGATTTCGCCCGCGTCCGGTTTGAAAAACCCGATCGCCATGTTGACCAATGTGCTTTTGCCGGAGCCGGATTCTCCCACCAAAGCGATGGTTTCTCCCGCCCGCACCGTTAAATTCAAATCCTTTAAAACAAGACGGTCGTTATCCGGATAACGAAAATACAGATGCCGAAACTCATATTCGCCGGCTAAAGGCTGTAATTTTTCCTGTCCGGTATATTCTTCAACATTGTAAGAATTTAAAATTTCTCCAATCGAACGAATGCTCTCCGTTCCTTTCGTGATGACCGGCAGAAGTCCCAAAATCGCGCTGACTTTTTGCACCAGTGAAGCAAAATAACTTTGATATAACGCGACGTCTCCCACAGAGATTTTCCCTTTCAGGGCAAAATAGGCGGAAACCGCCAAACAGACGGTCTGAAACAGGTAAAAAGTCACCCAATGAATCGAGCCGAACCACGCTTGAACCATATCCAAACGATACCCTTTTGTCGCCACGTTTGTTACACGGTCAGTCAACTTTTGGATCTCGTTATTCTCGAGCGCGTGTGCGCGTGTGACCGGCACCAATTCTACCATATCCAGCACCTGCGACGCGGTATTTTCAATTTCCCGCCGGAACTCACGGTTGTTGTTCCGGATATGAGTTCTAAAGAATTCCATCACCAAAAGCGCCATGGGGATCGTCAGCAAAAACAAAAGGAAAACGGTAATGTTTTTTTGCAGGAGGATCACGACGGTAACAAGAATATTAAATGCCATTTCCACCATGGTTCCGAAAAGTTGAGAAGAAAGACTTTCCACCGCTTCCACGTCGCGCATGACTTTCGACTGGATCTTTCCCGACTGCATTTCTTTGTGGAAGGAAATAGAAAGCCGCTGCAACTTGCGAACCATCGCGCCGCGCAGTCCCGCTTCCATGCTTCGACGCGCAATGCTGAAATACTTTACATGCAAAACATGAAACGGGATATTGAGCAAAAGCGAAATGACCGCAACCGCTAAATTGAGCAACAAACGAGCGGTCGAATCCGCCGGACGTTCCACCACCAAATCAATGATATTGGCAGTCACAAGCGGTAAAAGCCACATCGGTGAGGTTTTGACGATACAGCACAACACCGAAAGCAGGATCTTTCCCCTATACCCTTTGTAAAGACCAAACAGGATTTTTAACGCATGGTCTTTGTTTTTGGCGTAAACTTTCAGAAAGTTTTCACTTTCTTCATGAATTTCCCGATCGTTAAAGTAACTTCGTTGAGCAGGGCCGGCCGATTCCGTTTTTACCATAGCAATCACCGCGTTTTTCAGGCGTTTCTCCTCCCGTACACAGCAAAATCGAGAGGCAACCTTTTATTTCAAGTGTATGATAGCAAACCGTTCGAAAAATTGCAAGCGTTATTTTCCAATTTTCAAAATTTTTTAAGCTGGCGGCGCATGCTCAGAAGCATTTTTGAGAACGCTCCTTGCGGCATTGTTCGATTTTCCCGCAGCGATAGCAAAGTTCATTGTTCAGCAAGCCGTTCTGCCGAGAAAAAGAAAGAATATTATCGACCGTGGTCTCCGCGATGTTTTTCAGTGCTTCCTCCGTTAAAAAAGCCTGATGAGAGGTGACGATCACATTGGGCATGGTCATGAGCCGCGCAAGAAGATCGTCGCTGAGAATATGCCCGGAAAGATCCTCAAAGAAAACGTCGGCTTCCTCCTCATATACATCCAAACAGGCGGCGCCGATTTTTCGTGATTTAATTCCTTCCAACAAGGCTTCCGCATCAATCAGCGCGCCGCGCGAGGTATTCAACAAAATCACGCCTTTCTTCATGCTTTCTATCGCGTCGGCGTCGATCATGTGCCGGGTTTCCGGCGTCAGCGGACAATGCAAAGAAATGATATCGCTCTTTGCAAATAGTTCTTCCCGTGAAACATATTTGATTTCGCTGTTTTGATCCGGGAATTTGTCGTAAGCGATCGCCTCCATACCAAACCCCTCGCAAATCTTAATAAAGACGCGTCCGATCTTGCCCGTGCCGATGACGCCCACCGTCTTTCCGTGTAAATCGAACCCGGTCAAGCCGTTTAAAGAAAAATTGAATTCCCTCGTGCGGTTATAAGCCTTATGGATCCGACGAACCGACGTCAACAGCAAAGCCATGGCATGCTCCGCCACCGAGTAAGGAGAATACGCCGGGACATGGACCACATGCATTTTTCCGAAAGCGTATTTAACGTCCACATTGTTGTATCCCGCCGAGCGTAAAGCGACCAACCGCACACCCAGCTCAACCAAACGGTCGATGACCGCCGCATTGACGGTATCGTTCACAAAGACGCATACCGCGTCGCTCCCTTTCGCCAGTTGAACGGTGTCTTCATTCAATTTGGTTTCGTAAAATTTAAACTTGATCCCGTGTAACTCACCATATTTCTCAAAATACGGCTTATCATATGGCTTGGTATCAAAAAACGCGACTTTCATACAGAATCCCCCTATCCTTTCGGGAAAAATTCTTGCCAATAAAAACGTCTTTATCGGCAAAGCCCGGAATTTATCTCTTTTTATAAAGGACGAGTTCCGGATTCCTCCCATCTGCTTCATATGTGCATACCATGATAAAGTCCATATTGGCGAGAACCCCAAAGCATCGTTCTCCGCCATACTCGGATTCCAACTGGTTGCCTAAATAGGTTGCCCGATCATCTAAAAATCTTACATTTTCTCCGTTGGGAAGCCGATATGCAAGATTCACATATTCTCCCACAAGAGCGTTCAGTTTATCGACTTTCGGCATTCCCTCAACATGAAGATCGTTGATTTCTTTCATCAACTGCTTTTTAAAGGCATCAAATTCTCCGTTGTCGCCCAGTTGCTCGTATCGCTTCCAGTAATCGAGCGTGGGCAGAATTTGTTTCATATAAGTGCGAGCCTGTTCTTCGGGAAAATTCTCATTTGCCATGTGATGCACACAAACGTCAATCAAATCATCCATGTTGCTGTAGGTGTAAGTCCCGTCCGCATAGCACCATTTGCAATACTCTTCATTGAGCGTTCCGTCTTTTTCTCTGCCGATGATCGCGTCTTCCAGCGGCATTCCGCAGCACTGACAAATTAGTTTCCGCGGTGACCCAAGCAGCGTGTTGATGGAAACGTTAAAAAGTTTCGAAAGCAGTTTTAACGTTTCGGTATTCGGAACGGTCTCGCCGTTTTCCCAACGTGATACCGCCTGCCGTGTCACAAAAACTTTTTCGGCCAGTTCATCCTGTGATAAATTGTTTTTCGTTCTGAGTTCATAGATAATATCTTTTGTGTTCATACAACCACCTCTTTCTTCCTATTTTAATATATAAACACTTTTAATGCAAGCAACTTGCGGTTGCTTTATTATCAGCACTGTTGGCTTGTCAATGATGAGTGAGCCGCGATAAGGACAAAACGAAGCAAAACGTGTTTTTGACGGTAAACACGGATGTTGTGGAGTGAAAAACTTATCGGAAGATTACTCAGGCGATCTTTTCCTTTTCACAGGCGTTTTGTCCTTATCAAAGTAACTCAATACCAGAAACCCATAGCCAAAACGGCTATGGGTCAGCCTGTCGATAAACCCCCAAATCTCAAGCGAGGTTTGGGGGTTTAAAATAGGTTTTTCTGAGAAGCAGATAAAAACAGGTATATATGCCGTTTGGATGTAGTCTTTTCCACCGATGGAGGGCATATTTTTTAAGATTCATCGTAGCGAACGTAAGCCTAACCCAGTTCGTAACCTGGGATAAGCCTCGGTACTCTGTGTATCGCATAAAAACGCCTAAATGATACACGCTTTTATCTCATCAAATTGCAGTTTGTTGATACCTTATCGGTTTAGATCAAGCTTTGTTGAACTTCTCCTTCGGCTGCTTGCATCTCGGACAGCGCCAGTCGTCGGGCAGATCTTCAAAGGCGACGCCGTCGTGCTCGGCGGGGTCGTAAACGTAGCCGCAGATCGAGCAGACGTATTTCCCGCTTGCTTGCTTTGTCGTAATCTCTACGACAGGCTTGCTCTCAGGCGGATTTGCAAGATCGACGACCGCTTTGCTGTCGAGATTTTCATATCCGAGCGGCGTATGTGTGGAAAGATAGACCGTCGGATGACTGCCGATGAATTCACGCACCGCGTCGAGCGTTTTGCGCGCGGCGGCGATGTCCTCAAACACGACCGACAGTTTGTTTGCATAAAGCGCCTCGTCGGTATAGGTCACGTCGCCGTGGATCATATAGTACAGACCGCCGTCTTCAACGATGACGATGCTGTTCCCGGTCGTGTGACCTTTAGCCTCGATGAAATACACACCGTCCGCTATCTTTTGAGATTTCTCAAAGTTTGCGTATGCGCCGTCGGTAAATTCGACCGGGATCACGTTCGGATTGAACTTCAGCTCATCCGCTTTCGTCTCCTCGGCGGATGCATAGATCTTCGCGTTCGGGAAATTGCGCAGCTCGCCCGTATGATCGGCGTGCTTATGCGTGATCAGTATCTTTGTGACCTGCTCCGGTTTATATCCGACGGCGGCGAGCGCGTCAACGTAATTCTGCAATTTTGCGCCCATATAAATCATCGTTTTTTCGTCAGGGACAGCGTCCGGAACCTCGGAGGGCATTCCCGTGTCGACAAGGATCACCTCGTCGCCCGTTTCGATCACGTAATTTTGCAGGCTTGAACGGTATTTCACTGTCGGGTCGATCCCGTCCATACCCTCGCCGCCGAAGGCGAGTGCCTGCGTCATAAATCCGTTTTCGTACAGTTTTACGGCTTTGATCTTCATTGCTGTTCCTCCCTCATTTGTTTATTTCCGTTTCGACCGCCGCGCGGACTTCTTTCATATCAACGGTCGGCTCAAAGCGGGCGACGACCTTTCCTTCGCGGTCTACGAGAAACTTAGTGAAATTCCATCCGATATACGTCTTGTCGCCGTATTTTTTATTGTTCATTTTGGCGAACTTGTTCAGCGCGGCGTTCTTCAACCCTTTGCCGAAGCCGGAAAACGGCTTTTCGGAGGCGAGAAACGCGAAAAGCGGATCGGCGCCCTCGCCGTTGACGTCGATCTTTGCAAACTGCGGGAACTCCGTTCCGAATTTCAGCGTGCAGAACTCGTGGATCTCGTCGTCCGATCCCGGCGCCTGTCCCGCGAACTGATTGCACGGGAAATCGAGAATTTCAAAGCCCTTGTCGCGCAGGTCCTTATACATCGCCTCAAGCGGCTCATAATGCGGCGTGAAACCGCAGCCCGTCGCCGTGTTGACGATAAGCAGCACCTTTCCCGTGTACTCCGAAAGGCTGACGTCGTTTCCTTTTCTGTCTTTTACCGTGAAATCGTAAACTGTTTTCATCTTGTTCTCCTCCTGTTTTTATATCATTGATCCGGCAAATTGCTTTGCCTTTGCGTAGTCCTCATCGGACGGTAAGCCCTTGTTTATGAATATCCACGACGCGGTGCAATGAAACTCTTTTTCACTGAGTTTTATTCCCAGCCTGTCCGTCTCTTTTTTGACCGCCTTCCAGGTTGACGCTCCTGAAGCTGAGGTGTTCATATTGACGACCTCGGCGATCTTGTCCTTGTTTCTTTCAAGAAATTCCTTGACCTCTTTGTCAATATTCGCGGCGTACATAGCGTTGATCAGAAACAGTCTGTCGACCTTTTCCGAAAGATCGACCGAGACGTCGATCGCATCGATGCCAATGGCGGACGAAACGGCGTCTGCAAGCTTTTTTGTGTTGCCTTTCTTTGATCTCGTAAAATATCTGATAGCGACGTTCATTGGTTTTGCTCCTTTTCTTTTTCTTCATCAAGTATTTTATACAGTACTCGATACAGTTCCAAAGCTTCTTCCGGAGTCAAATGAAATTCCCGCGCTATGCACTCCGGCACGCCAAGCGCGTTATCTTGAAGTTTTTCTCCTTCTTCCGTAAGCGTGATAACGAGATTGCGCTCGTCGCCTTTGTCCTTACTTTTTTTAATATATTCCTTATCTTCAAGTTTCTTTAACAAGGGCGTCACCGTATTGGATTTAAGACACAGCGCCTCGCAAAGGAATTTTTCGTTTACCTGCTTCTCCTCCCAGAGCACCATCATCACGATGTACTGCGTATAGGTCAGGTCGAGTTTGTCGAGCAGTGGTTTATATTTCCTCGTAATCAGATTGGATACCGCGTAAAGCGGGAAACAAAGTTGGTTTTTCAACCTTAAAGCTGCGTATTTGTCTTCCATAGCGTTCACCTCACATTATATCGCACGCGACTTAATTGACTATATTATATCGCGTGCGATATGATTTGTCAAGAGGAAATCATGAAAAATCCGATTTTTACTTGAATTCCACGTAAAAAAGCCCCGCAAATCACTGTGTGCCAACGGTTTGCGGGGGTTGCCTTATCTCACATATTCTTTTTTGATTCTGACACCGCATCCGAACTCTACCTCTATGCCGGTGTTACACTCTTTCCGTTTTTTGTGTATTAGCCATGATATACTCTCCTTATGCTGCTTTCAGCAGAATTCTCGACATTGCCAGTATTTCTTCTGCAAGGATCGGTGCTGTAAATCAAGTGTTGGACGCGACAAAATTGTCCGTTTCATACACCTTTTCACGTGTTTCGGGGTTCAAATCCCTCCAACCCGTATTTTTTTGGTGTTCTTTGCAGAGCAAAGAAACGCAAAAAGTACACCAGCATTTTCGACCGTTTTCGCGTCCTGAAAACAAAAAATCGGGCTTCCGGACGGCTGATCGACCGTCTGAAAGCCCGAAATTGCCTGATTTTGCCCGATTTTTGCCCAAAATGCAAGAAAAAACCCCTTTTGCCGTGGTAGACAAAAGAGGTTTCTTTTTTGGCTGGGGTGGCAGGATTCGAACCTACGCATGCAGCAGTCAAAGTGCTGTGTCTTACCGCTTGACGACACCCCAATACTTTCTTTTTTGTTCCCCTCTGTTCACCGACAGGGTATATTCCGCTATAGAAAAACCTCGGCACGCGAATTGCGCGTCGAGGTTCTCGACTGGGGTGGAAGATGGGACTCGAACCCACGGTCTCCAGTGCCACAAACTGGCGCTTTAACCAACTAAGCTACATCCACCATAGCGCAAGAAATATTATACCATATTATTCCCGTTTGTCAACAAAAAAATTTGACTGGTCCTCAAAATGCGGCAAAAACGGAATTTTTGAGGAAAACTCTTGACACGGCGCATAAAACCGACTATACTTATATACGTTCCGGCTTTCCGTCGGCTCTTTTTAAAACGGAGGCTTAGCTCAGCTGGTCAGAGCGCCTGCTTCACACGCAGGAGGTCGCGCGTTCGAGTCGCGCAGTCTCCACCAAAAAGTCCCTCAGATTTTGGTCTGAGGGATTTTTATGTAACAGACCGTTTGCCATTGAAAATAATCAAAAGATTTTTATTCAGGAAAGTTTTGTTCTATTGGCAAAAGCGGCGGTAAAAATCGTTTCATTCTTTGCGCCAGCAAAAAAGCCAGNNACAAACGGTGCCACGCAACACAAAAGCGCGCCGCCAAAGCCGATTTCACCGCCGGCGTAACGGAAAACGAACCAAACCGTTCCAAAAGCATACAGTACCAGAAGTCCCGACAGCAAACCTGCCGCCTTTCCTGCTTTTCGACCCGGCCAAAAATGCGTGACCAACGCGTACACCGGACACAGCAACAAAAAGCCTATTAAATATCCGCCGGTGGGACCGAACAAAACGCCGACGCCGCCGTTCATTCCCGAAAAAACCGGCACGCCCAGTGCGCCAAGTGACAAATACGCTGCCATCACCATCGTGGCGTTTTTTCCACCCAATAGCAGACAGGTCAAAAATACCGCAAACGTCTGCATGGTAAACGGAACCGTAAACGGAACCGTGATCCACGCACAAACCGCACACAGCGCCGTCAACACGGCAGATAAAGTAAGTTCTTTTAATTTCATCGGGTATTCCTCAATTGTCGAAAAATTTTTCCTTTAGTTTACAACAAAACTCATTGTTTGTCAATTTTTTAAAATTTACCTTTACAATCATGCCGAACCGTGTTACACTACCGGCGGGGGAAGATACAAATGCTTACCAAAGATTTTGTTTTATATCAACTGAAAACGAAAAACGGTTTTGTTTCCGGCGAGGAGATCAGCCGTTCTCTCGGCGTTAGCCGTGCGGCGGTGAACGCCGCTGTCAAATCGTTGCGCGACGGGGGATACCGCATTGAATCCGTGACGAACAAAGGATACCGGTTTTTCGGCGGAGACGAAACCCTTTCGCTTGGAGAAATGCTGCCGTGGCTGGAGGAAAAAGAAGCCGAACGCATCACGGTGCTTTCCCGCGTCGATTCCACCAACACCTATTTAAAGAATGCGGCGGCATGTGGAAAAGCGACACCGGGAGCCTTTGTGATCACCAACGAACAAACCGCCGGAAAAGGGCGGCTTGGACGTCGTTTTGAATCTGCCGCGGGCGCGGGGATCTATTGTTCTTATTTGTTGGAAACAAAAAATCTTTCTCCCGCCGATTTGCCCGAAATTACCGCGTGGGGCGCGGTAGCAGTCAGATCTGCCATTGAAGAAGTCTGCGGAGTTTCCTGCGGAATCAAATGGGTCAATGATCTGGTGTTCGGCCGGCAAAAAGTTTGCGGGATTCTGACCGAACTGTCGGTGGAAGGCGAAAGCGGACGGATCCAAAGCGCCGTGATAGGAATCGGGATCAATGTGCGCCAGAAACCGGAAGACTTTCCTCCGGCTCTTCGCGCCATGGCGACATCATTGGAATCGGCGGCAGGCAGACCGGTTTCCCGCGCACATCTTTGCGCGGTGCTGTTAAAGAATTTGGACCGTCTTTGTGCGGATTTTCCCGCACAGCGGGAGCAATACCTCGCCGATTACCGCTGTCACACGGTCGTATTGGGACAAACCGTCACACTGTTAAGCGGGAATGACCGTAAAACCGGCAAAGCCGTGGGGATCGATCCGCATTTCGGCCTGATATGGGAAAATGCCGACGGCACTACCGAAACCGTTTCCGGTGGCGAAATCAGCGTACAAGGGTTTTACGGAAAATAAACCTTTCCTCAAAAAAGAAATTTTCGGTTGCAATTTGTCGAAAAATTGAGTATACTGATTACAGTCTTTGTCGGTCGGCGACAACCGGTTTTGCCTGTCCTGACCGCCATGCCTTATTTGATATTCAGAAAGGTTCAAAAAACATGTTCAAAAAATGCGTTCTCTTGATACTTTGCATCGGATTGTTTTGCTCTGCGGGCTGTCGAAAGCCGGTCCAGCAATTAAGCGTCGACCGTGGCTCTGAACCGCAAAGCGTGCCGGAACCGGTCCCGGAAAAACCCATTTATGATAAAAACCCCTTGACCGGTCTCTACGATCTTCCCGAAGGCAAAGCAAAGGATCGTCCGGTTGCTATCGCCATCAATAACATTTCGGTCGCTCAATCGGTGCAGGCCGGAATCCAAAAAGCCGATCTGGTTTATGAAACCGAAGTGGAAGGCGGAATCACCCGTCTGCTGGCATTGTATCAAAATGTCTCAGCCGTCGAAAAAATCGGCACGATCCGGTCCGCACGGTATGTTTTTGTTGATTTGGCTCTCGGTCATAACGCATTGTATATCCATCATGGGCAGGATCCGGTATACTGCAAACCGCATCTGCGCGATATTGACGACATCAACCTTTCCGAAGGCAATTACGGTTTCCGCCTCAAAAACGGTTTGGCGGTCGAACATACCCTGTACACCAACGGCGAAAAACTGTGGAGCGGCATGGTCAAAGACGGCCGTAAAACCGAAAACACCAAAAACACCGGCGATTGGGCAACCTTTGCGGACGAGGCCGCCGCGGTTGTTCCGAAAAACAGCGCCAAATCCATCAGCGTATTGTTTTCAAGCAGTTACCGCACGGTTTTCCGCTATGACGAAACCAACAAAACCTATACCCGCTATTTCCGCGACACCTTGCGTAAAGATACCTTCACCGGGGAGACTACGCAGGTGCAAAATGTTTTTGTTCTGCTGACTTCGATCCAGAATTACCCGGACGGATATCACCGTCAGGTTTCCCTGCAAGGCGGCGACGGCTATTATTGCACCAACGGCGCCTACACACCGATCAAATGGAAAAAAGGAAACGCTTCAAGCGGATTTTCCTTTACCAACACCGACGGCACACCGCTTTTGGTGGCACCCGGCCGTTCCTGGGTCTGCATTGCCAGCCGCACCAAAAGCAAACCAACGTTTGAATAGTTTTTTAAAAGCCGTCCGATGGGACGGTTTTTCGTTTGTCAAGCATAGAATATTGCCATTTGTTAGGCGTTTGTCCTTATCGAGTGTAAGCCTAGAACTACTTGTTGACAAACAATTTCTTTTATAATATACTTTAAAAGGAAAAAACTATGTTTTTCGAATAATGAAAAGTGTTTCCGCAAAACAACAAAAGCATTATCTTTATTTTCTCAAAAGTTTTGAAAGATTATTTTTCACTACTTAAAGCAATCATTGACGCGTCACACAAATATAAAGGATTGATTAAAAATGTCTTTGACCTCATTAAGTTTTATTGCGTTTGTATTGCTTCTCTGTCTCTTTTATTATATGGCGCCCAAAAAGTTGCAATGGATTCTTCTTTTGATTGCTTCGTTGGCCTTCTTTTTTCTTTCCAGCGGCTTTTTAACGATATATATGATTGTAACCGCGTTCCTGGTTTATGCCGGCGCAATTTGGATCGGCAACATTGCTTCCGCGTTTGAAAAAGTAAAAGAAACACTTGACAAACCACTTCGAAGAGAGGCAAAGAAAAAGTATAAAGCCAAACAAAAGCGAGTACTTGCGGGTGTTGCGATCATAGCGCTGGGCATTCTGATCATACTCAAATATGGCAATCTTGGCGTGGAAATCGTTAATGGTGTTTCATCCATTTTTCATACAGGACCGCTTTTAAATCATTTTAAAATCATCTTACCGCTGGGAATCTCCTATTATAGTTTGATGGCGGTCAGTTATGTGACAGACGTCTACCGCGGAATCGTTAAAGCAGAAAAAAACCCTTTTCGGGTATTGTTATTTGTTTGCTATTTTCCTCATATTACCGTGGGACCTTTTGATCGTTATAAAGATTTGGATGAGCAGTTCCGTACTGTGCACCACTTCGACTGGAACGGTTTCTGTGAAGGCTTTTTTCTGATTCTATACGGATTCTTTAAAAAGATTATGATCGCAGACCGAATCAGCATGACCATTTCCCCTCTCTTCGATCATACCAACGCTTATTCCGGTTCCACCATTCTCTTTGCATCAATACTGTATACCTTTCAACTTTATTGTGACTTTTCCGGTTGCATCGATATTGTCTCCGGTGTGTCTGGCTTGTTCGGCATCAAGGTGGCAAATAACTTCCGTCAGCCGTTTTTTTCAAAATCTATTAACGAATTCTGGAAAAGATGGCATATTTCCCTCGGCGCCTTTTTAAAAGATTATGTATACTACCCCGTGGTTCTTTCCGGTCATTTTAAGGCGGTGGATCGGTTTGTTAAAAAGCATCTGAAAAGTCAGCATTTGACAAACTTCCTTCCTGTCGCTTATGCCTTGTTTTTTGTGTGGTTCACAAACGGATTGTGGCACGGCGCGAGTATTAAATATATTCTTTACGGACTTTATTACTATGTTTTAATGATGTTAGGTGTCTTTTTTGAACCCGTGTTT
>LXOW01248358.1_pt1 | contig 71823 bp, 42 predicted proteins | sample 1368591 | NCBI WGS metagenome assembly LXOW01 (sample SAMN04884650, study PRJNA319009) | bovine gut metagenome | isolation source: Cow rumen | host: Bos taurus | place: Italy: Legnaro (PD) | collected 2014-07-09
TATTTCGGTGCTAGATACATGGACCATGTCTTCACCACCATGTGGCTAAGCGTCGACCCGATGAGCGATAAGTACCCGTCTATTAGTCCGTATTCCTATTGTGAGTGGAACCCGGTGAGGTTGGTTGACCCTAACGGGATGGAGATTAATCCTGTTTATGATTTGTCTGGTAACTTCCTTGGAACAGATGACCAAGGGTTGCAGGGAGATCCCATTATAATGGATAACTCCAAATTCAAACAGGGAATGTCACATTCTGATGCCATGAAATCCGAAGCCTCTTTTTCGGAACTTGTGGATTTTTGTAATAGCGATGGATTCTCAAATTTTCTGGAGCATAGCAACTCCTTGTCATCGCGACCAGACTGGGATGGTTTTTTGACCCTTACGGAAGCAAACGACTGGTATAGAAATGGGGATGGTAATCCGTTATATGTTGATGCCTCAAAGATTGATCTATTTCCAGTAACAACAGGGACTTTTGAAAAAGGGGAAGGCAGTAGTAAAACAATAAATTTTTTAGGGAGATATTTGAATCCTGGTCCAACTGGGTTTGTTTATGGAAACATTGAATTGACGCTTCTAAACAAGTCAACGGGAGAAGTTAGATTGGGGAATTCTGACGGACGTTTAGACAACTATGGATTTGAGCAGCAGCCAAAAGGAAGTTCATGGCGTAATTTTGCTACAAAAATAGGCGGATGGGTGGCTGGTACAGGGAAACCATTTGATATTTACACATACAAAACAGGTACAGTATTCCATTAAAGAGTTTCGTACTATGAAAAACATTTTGTTTATAGCTTTTGTTTGCATCTTCGCAATATCTTGTCAAAGAGAATATCTTTACTTGAACGAAATACCTAATATATTAGGCACAAATATAGGTGAATGCATTGAGACATACCAAGCCTCTAGTAATGCTATTGGGGAATGGTATTATTGCGAAACATATAGTTTTGAGGAGAAAGATAGTATTTCCCCAAGACATAATAGCCTAAATACAGATGACACCTCTTGGATTAGGTATGATTGGGCAAAATTGCCAATAGATTCTGCATATTTGAAAGTTTGCAATGTGATTTTTAACTATTGTGGAACAGCTAAAACCGAAAAGCTATCTCGGGAGATGGAAAAGATAAATACCTTAGGATGTGGTTATTATTCATTTTGTGTAAAGCCTTCTCTTGATGACCCTCGCTATACTATTTTTTGCATGTTGGATACTACTGAAACAAGGTTATATGTGGTGGATGCCCATTTATAAAACGCAAATTATTTTCGTTTAAGATTAGCTAGAGATAACGATAGATATTTGACCACATCAGCACATAAAACCACCCTACCAAACTGCACTCAAACCATGCGGTTTTACCCAGTATTATTCACCGGAAAAGAGAAAGACGAAGAAACTGGGTACGGCTATTTTGGCGCGAGATACATGGATCACGTGTTCACCACCATGTGGTTGAGTGTCGACCCGATGGCGGATAAGTACCCAAGTATTAGCCCGTATTCCTATTGTGCGTGGAATCCTGTGAAATTGGTTGACCCTAATGGAGAAGAAGCAATATACGAAGACGATATAGTAATCAAAGGAGAGAACAACTCAAGTTTGACTATCAAAACATCTGCTGTCAATCTTACAGTACAAACCAATCGAGATTTTAGTGGTAACCATGTTGTTGATGCCAACTCGGCGAAGTTCGCAATAGGATATGAGGTAGGAGGAGATGCCTCCGGATCCGCTGCTTTTCAATCTTCAGGAAATGCCTTTAGGCAAAGTGTTATGTTTTTGGGAGGCGACTACTCTGGATATTGGTATGATTATGTGGGTGGCGAAGCGCAGATGAATGTATCAAACTCTGTTGAAGGAACCATAGGTATACATAAAAATTGGTTTGTTGGAATTTACACAGGCAGTGAGAAAGATTTTAAGCCAGGTTCTTTTGCCGGTAGATATTTTGGAGCAGATGCTGGACTTTCCGGCGATTTCTTATTGGCAGGACTCTCATTGGATGGTGCTTGGGCAAAATCCGAAGATGGAAGATGGCAGACATTGTCGTTAGGAGTATCGCTCTCTGTTGGCCCACAATTTGATTTGGGTTCTGGGCTTATCGGTGGATATGGAGGAGGTAATCTTGGTGGTACAAAACTGATTACACCACAAAAAAAGACAGAAGACCGAACGTATTTTGATAGAATTGTTAATTTGCTTACACACAGCCCTTTTTAACTTTGCAATATGAATTCCCCCCAAAAGAGATTAAAATCATGGCATTGGTTAATTATAGTAACATTCTTTGTTACATGGATTATTGCCATACCTGTTTTGACTATCAGGAGTTCAATTAAAAGCATGATTACACAGAAGAGCCTAATAGAATCTTTGTATGGTGATATCTTTTTTTCCGGCGAGGTGGTTGGCTTCCATTCTATAAAACATTCAGGAATGCCTGCTGCTGCTATTTTATGTATAAAAATCGATTCAAGCAATGTGACTTCATTTTATCAATTTGACAAATATACCGCATTGAAGATAGAGAATGGCATGGTAACATTCCCAATAGGTCNNGTCAATATCAACGAAGGCGAGTCACATAAAATGTTATTTATAAATGCCCAAAATGACACAATCATTAAACAACTATATTATACAAGTTCGGATTTGAAAGAAAGTGACCTTAATATTTGCGACACATGTTTTGGGGAGCAGAGTTCATATATGCAATAATAACAGTGGACTTACTGTAGTCCGACAGTTCTTCGGTCGTTCTTCGGTATTTCTTCTGGATTCTTATCTGCCACCTCCAATGATGTCAATATTCTGAATAGTTATATCTCCACTAGACTGGGATACGCAACAGAAGCTGTAAATACAGGGAGGAAGAGATGATGGGTGCTATATTAAAGATCATATTGGCGGCATTGATTATAGTATTTTGCTATAAGTTTATTGATGCCTCAAAAAGAAATAATGTGAAAGATTTGGATGATTTTCGCAATGCAAATATTATTAGAAAAATTGATATGATTTTTACTGAAGAAGAAGATTTGTTGCATGCGAACAAATTGAGAGAAATTATTGGAATGACACTCTGTATCATTTTAATCGGATACTNNGATTTCCACCCACATGTACGATCGGAGTTGTAACCGCACTCAAACCATGCGATTTTACCCCGTATTATTCACCGGAAAAGAAAGGGACCAGGAAACGGGATATGGGTATTTCGGTGCTAGATACATGGACCATGTCTTCACCACCATGTGGCTAAGCGTCGACCCGATGGCGGATAAGTACCCCAGCATTAGTCCGTATTCCTATTGCGCTTGGAATCCAGTTAAGCTGGTGGATCCAAATGGAAAAGAATATGGTGATTACTATGACATTAGCGGTAATTATCTAGGCTGGGATGGCAAAAATGATGATTTTGTTTATATTGTTGGAAATAAATTGGACATTAGAAAAATCAAAAGAAATGATAAAGAGAGCGAGACTACATTAGTCAATGATTTGGAGTCTATCCCATTGTTGAAAACATCATATGGAGTACTTCGTGAGGCCTGCAACGTCTTGTCACGAGCAGAGCAAAATAGTGGTCAAACAAAAGAAGAATGTTCTATAGTGGATTTAAATTCCGGTTTGGGGATTCCAGGAAAAACGGGAGAGCTACAAACCGTTGACTTGCCAATAATTCCTGATTGGATATCTGATGCGGTTTCAATTCATTCTCATAATAAGTATAATGATGCAACACAAATGTCCGTTAACCATAGAGATAATTCTGGGGATGCTGATCAATTTGGAAAGTTTACTCAAAATGTTATTGTGGGTCCATTAGGAGTTGGCGGCGAACCCGGCGTATGTTTTTACCGTAAAACTTCAGTAAAAGAGAATCCGATGTATAAAATGAGCCTGTCGGTTGCAAAAAAGATCATTGGACAGCAATCCTTTAGGAAATATTGGGAAATACAAAGTATCATACAAGATTTATAGTCATATTATGAAACATCTTTGTTGTACAATCTTCTTATTGCAATTGCTATTATTGTCAAGTTATGCACAGGAAGTATCAAGAATTGGTGATAAATCAGAAGTGAATTTTGACTATTATCAAATGATTACAGACTACCTTAACCATCAAAAGGAATGTGTGGTATTGAATTCTGTCATTGAAGTTAATGGGATTTTTCATTCCAAAGATACCTATGGATATATTGATTACGTTAATTTGGATGGAGTGCATAAGAGATGTCTTTTTGAACAGTTGGGTGGTGTTATACGCCTTTCAAAAAAAGATTACGAAGACATTTTAAAGATGCCTGACTCATCAAAGGTTTGTATCGCTATTTGCTTACAGTCTCCTGTTGTTGGTTCTTGGGGCGGTTCTTGGGATATGGTTATAGTGAAAGGTTTTTTTGATGTAAGTCAACTAATAACAACACGGAGTAGTTTGTTGTCACCATGCTTTCATTTTATAATAACATCAGTAGATTCAAAATTGTTCAAAATTCAATTGTGTAGTTGGAAGGTCCAAGCGTATTATTACTCAACAGAATCAGCACAAATAACCTCAAGGCAACGCAAGAAACTCGATTTAAAGGAACGTCGGATATATAAGAGGGCGAATTTGTTAGATTTTAAAAGAGAACTTTGGTGATGTTTTTTTTGTCATGTCGTTTTTTCTTCGTAATTTTGCAGCGAGAAAAACTAATACACTTTCGCTATGCATTACCACGACCAAGAAGAAAAACTCTTTACCCGCTGGGCCCAGCGCGCCCGCAAACTGCGCAACAGCGACGAGATAACTAAAGACGGCCTGCTATATCGCGGAGACATGTGGTTCGACGGCTTCAACCAGGTGTGCAAACGCGGCGACGAGGAGCAGCAGTGGACGGACGCCAGCCTCCGCATGCTGGTGATGACCAAGGAACTTAACGAAGACGACGGGTGGGATATCCGCGGTGAGAGCGGCCGTGTGCCGTCGCCCCGCCTCACCTGCCGCACCGCCCAACGTTTCTTCCCCAACCTCGAACTGTGGGTCTATGGCTTGATGAACATCCCCGAGCGCAAGGTGATGACCTTCGCCAAGGCCGACAACCCGACGCGCCTGCAGGGATTCTACGAGAACGCCCCTATCGCTCGCATCAACTGCAAGAAACAGCCCGACATCAAGTCGTCGAGCAACCTGGTGCTGCAGAAGTATCTGCGCGACTACTCAGACCTGCTGACCGAACAGGTGAAGCTTTACGACGCCGACATCATCCTCTGCATCGGCGGCCAAGGCATGATGGTGAAGTTCCTGCAAGAATATGTATACAAAGATTTGGAGCAGTTCAACGATCATGTCTGGTTCTCGCCTTCGGCCGGCGTGGTGGTGGTGAAGCAGTACCACCCCAACTATAACGTCTACAGCCGTCAGGAGATGTACAATTCCATGATTACTGACTATCAGGCTTTCCTGAAGAGTCATCCGGGATTTCCCCGTCAGCGATAAAATACGAAAAACTTAATAATCATAATACTATGAAGAAAACATTATTACTTGTGGCCTTGATGGCTATGTTTATGAGCGCCAACGCTCAATGGTTTGACTTTTCAAACAACAATGAACGTATCAGCATCGGTTTCAACCTTGGACAGGTAGGTACAGGCACTTACTACAAGGACCTTGGCTTCGGTGCCAGCGTCGAAATCTTGGGTGTGTACTTCGATTACATCGGTGCCGGTCCCGCACATAAGTACGACAACCATCTTAACCAGACCTGGGAAGACTCGCTGTCTTGGGCCGCCCATATCGGCTACCAGATTCCCGTGCTTCCGTGGCTGCGTGTGATGCCCATGATTGGCTACAGCCAGACCAACCACGGCATTACCGATGGTAGCACGTTGAATATCGAGAACAACGACAATGGAAACAACCGGTTGTACCATGATTACTATGTGGCCGCCGGTTCGCGTAGACATAGCTTCAACTTCGGTTGTGGCTTGGTGATTACCCCGCTCAAGTATTTCAGCGTCTACGGTGTGTATACCAGGCGTGCTATCTACGGCGGTATCAGCATCAACCTGGCCGCCTTCGGAGACTAAGGAATAGTTAGTTGTCTTTGCCGGCCAACAGACCGCAGGCGGCATCGATATCCTGACCGCGCGAGGCGCGCAGAGTGCAGATGACGCCGTGACGGTTTAGATAATTCTGGAAATCGGCTATCGTTGTAGGCAGCGATGTTTTGAAAGGGGCTTCGGCTGACTCGTGGAACCGGATAAGGTTTACGCGGCAGTCGAGGCCCTTCAGCATGTCCACCAGCCGTTGCGCATGAAGGAGGTCATCATTTTCGCCGCGGAACATGGTGTATTCGAACGACAGGCGACGCTGCCCGCTCCAGTCGTACTGGCGTAGCAGGGCCAACACTTCGTTGAGTGGATAGGCTTTCTGCACCGGCATCATCTGCAGGCGTTCCTGCGGCACGGGGTTGTGCAGGCTCACGGCCAGATGGCACTGGCTTTCGTCGAGGAAACGTTTCATGCCCGGGATGATACCCACGGTGCTGACGGTGATACGCTTGGGACTCCATCCGAGGCCCCACGGGGCGGTGAGTACCTCGCAGGCGGCCAGCACGGCGTCGAGGTTGTCCATCGGCTCACCCATACCCATAAAGACCACGTTGGTCAGTTTCTCGAATTCGGGGATGGAGAATAGTTGGTTGAGTATGTCGCCGGCAGGCAGTGAACCGTGGAATCCTTGCTGTCCGGTGACGCAGAAACGGCATCCCATCTTGCATCCCACTTGGCAGCTCACGCAAAGGGTGGCGCGATCGTCCTCGGGGATATAAACTGTCTCAACGTACTGATTGGTGTCGACGGCAGCGTTCACCAGGAAGAGGTATTTTTTTGTGCCGTCCTTGGAGACTTGACAGCGGATGGGGGTCTCGCGGCCGATATAGGCTATCTCGCCGAGACGTGCACGTTGGGCAAGCGAGAGGTTGGTCATCGCGTCGATGCTGTCGATGCGTTTCTTATACAGCCAGTCGCACAGTTGCTTGGCGGTGAAACGAGGGAAGCCCTCTGCAGCGCACAACTCCTGCAGCTGTGGCAAAGTCATGCCCAGCAGATTTATTTTTTTATCTTTCACCTTAAAAATCCCAGTCGAATCCTTCGTTTTCAATCTCCTGCTGGAAGTTGGAGCAATCCATCTCAATGGGTACCGCCGGCCGCTCGAAGTCGCCGCGGTAGAAGTGGAGTTTTTCGTCCTTGTAGATCTTCTCCATGTAGAGGCCGAAGATGGGCAGTGCCATTGCGGCACCCTGTCCGTAGGTCATGTTGCGGAAGTGGATGGAGCGCAGTTCGCCGCCGGTCCATACGGCGGTGGCCAGTTTGGGCGTGATGCCCACAAACCAGCAGTCGGAGTTGTTCTGCGTGGTGCCCGTCTTGCCAGCGATGGCGGTAGAGTAGTTGTTCAGGTGGTACTTGTAGTTGAGTCGCACACCGGTACCGCTCTGCACCACACCTTTCATCAGTTCAATCATCATGTAGGCTGTCTGCTCGTCGAGGGCTTCGCTGCGTTGCGGCGTGAAGCGTTCGAGCACCATCCCTTTGTTGTCCTCGATGCGGGTGACGAAGATGGGCTCCACATACTCGCCTTTATTGGCGAAGGTGGCCATGGCGCCGGCCATCTCGTAGACGGTGATTTCGGGAGTGCCTACAGCGATGGCGGGCACGGCGTCGATAGGACTGCGCACACCCATCTTGCGGGCGATATTGATTACCTGCTCGGGGGAGCCTTGTTTCATCAGGTAGGCCGACACCCAGTTGACAGAGTGAGCCAGCGCCCACTTGAGGGTCACCATCTCATCTTCGCGCTCATGGGTGCTGTTCTTTGGGCACCAGTCGGGGGCATTCCACACCTCGAAGCAGACCTGCGAATTGGGTACCTCGGTGCAGGGATACATACCGAGGTCCTGCAGGGCCATGGTGTAGACGAAAGGCTTGAAGGTGGAACCCACCTGACGGTGGCTCTGCACGTTGTCGTACTTGAAATAACGATAGTTGATGCCGCCCACATAAGCCTTCACATAGCCCGTGCCGGGTTCTACGCTCATCAGGCCGGCATTGAGGAACTTCTTGCAGTATATCAGCGAATCCCACGGACTCATCACGGTGTCTTTGTTGCCTTTCCAGGTGAATACGCGCATCTTCACTTTCTCGTCGAAATTGGCACGAATTTCCTTCTGGCTTAGACCGGCGGACTTGAGGTTGCGGTAGCGGTCGCTATTCTTCATGGCCTGTTCAAGGAACTTGTTCTGCTGTTCCGTACTGATGTCGCAGAAGGGGTTTCCTTTGCGATTCTTCAATTCTCGTTCGAAGGCAGGCTGTATCTCTTTGCTGAAATGTTCACGCACTGCCTGTTCGGCATAGCGTTGCATACGGCTGTCGATGGTAGTATAGATCTTCAAACCGTCTTTATGCACGTCGTAATATTCGCCGTCCTTCTTGCGATGGTGTTTGCACCAGTCCTTCATATAAGTGCGCAGATACTCACGCAGGTAGGTGGCTAAGCCATCGTTGTGGCTCTGGGGCGAGTAATTGCTCATGTCGATAGGTTTCTCCTTATAGAGAGCATAGTCTTCGTCGCTCAGGTAGTCGTATTTGTTCATCTGGTGCAGCACCGTATTACGGCGTTCCAGCGCGCGGTCGGGATGCAAGATGGGACTATAGGTGGTAGGGGCTTTGAGCAGGCCCACCAGCATGGCAGCTTCGTCGACATCGAGTTCCGATGGGGTCTTGTCAAAGAAGGTCTTACAGGCCGTCTTGATGCCATAGGCGTTGCTGCCAAAGTCGACGGTGTTGAAATACATGGCCAGGATTTCCTGTTTCGAGTAGTTGTGCTCCAACTTTACGGCCACCACCCACTCTTTGAACTTGACAAACACCACGCCTATCTTGCTCTTGTGTCCACGGGGGAAGAGGTTTTTGGCTAGCTGCTGCGTAATGGTAGAGCCGCCGCCCGACGAACCGTGGCGTCCGATGACTGTCTTGAAAAGCACGCGGAAGAGGCTGCGCGAGTCGATGCCCGAATGCTTGTAGAAGCGCACATCCTCGGTGGCTACCAGAGCGTTGATGAGGTTGGGCGAGATTTGGTCGTAGGTTACATTGGATCGATTCTCCAACCCGATGAAACCCAATACCTCACCATCGGCACTCAGCACCTCGGAAGCCTGTAGGCTGCGCGGGTTTTCCAACTCCTCGAACGAGGGCATGAAGCCCAGCCACCCTATCGAAAGCAGGGTGAAGAAGAGGAAGATAAAAGCCCACAGACAGCCGAAGACGATCCACATCTTCTTGATGTACGGAGGGTTGTCGTTGTTTTTCTTTTTCATAATATTTCAGGGAGTAGAATCCCTGCCTATAATCCATTGCCCCTCTGGGGCTGATTCCTAATTCTTTTTTGCGTATTCTATCCTGAATCCAATGTCTTTGATGCCGGCGATGGCACTGTCGCGCATTCCGTTGGTGATGGCGAAACGGTAAGTGCCCTGCATGGGGAACCGGGCATTGCGACGGAAATAGTAACGGGTGTCGACGTAGCGGCCTGTGTGGCGACCTAACCAGCGACCCGTGGGGTCGGCCAGGGGATACTCCAAGGTATCCTGCGCTACGCTTCCGTCAGGGAAGGTGGTGTTCAGGAAAAGAAAGGTGTTGGCATAAGGATAATCAATGCTGTTGCGCACTTCGATAAGGAAATTGAACACCTGGTTGGTGTCTTTCACTTCGACATCGAAGTCTAAGCTTTCGGTCGGGAGCCATCCCCGCTCATTCACGGCACGGCTTTCGTCGTAGAAGATGCTGCCGTCGCAGGCGGTCAACAGCAATGATAAAAGGATAGGTATTATGGTTTTGATGTTTTTCATGTGCATGCTGATTATCCTCTGCGGTCGCGATCCCGACCACCACTGCGACGGTCACGGTCGCCACCTTCGCGACGAGGTTTTCCTTCAGGCTTGTTCTGTTGCTGCTGTTGGCGAAGTTGGCGGGTGGCATGACGCTCCTCACGGGCCTTGTTGTCGCGGTCGCGACGTTCTCCGCGGTCGCCGGTACCACGATTGGGTTTGGGGCCATGGTGTTCGCTATTATCTGATCTCCGCTCTCCATTACCCTTTCTGCGTTCTCCGTTTTCTGGACCTCGTTTCCCGTTTTCCGTTTCTCCCACTACACCATTACCACCTTCGCTCAGACGTTGTATCTCGCGCTCTACCTCTTCGCTATTGGCTTCCGAGACCAATGCCGTTGTCGACATCAGCTCCACTTGGTAGTCTTCCATCTGTTCGGGATACTGTTGCTGACGATTCATCTCGATAATCTCTTTCACCTTTTCAGCAGGCAGTGCGATGAGTTCGTTCTCACCCTCATAGGCATACCACATGATGCCGCGGAAGACATCTGTTTTCTTGTATAGGGCCAGTCCTTTCTTGAAGCGGATGGATTGTCCCGCAGGCGGGAATTTCTTGAGGGCGTCGGCGTATACCTCGTATTCAAAGTTGAGGCAGCACTTCAATTTTCCGCACTGGCCAGCAAGTTTCTGCGGATTAGGCATTATTTGCTGTGTTTTGGCAGCCGAGGTGGTCACGGACTTGAAAGAGGTGAGCCATGTCGAGCAACATAATTCACGTCCGCAGGTCCCCAAGCCTCCTACTTTACCTGCCTCTTGGCGTACGCCTATCTGCTTCATCTCTACCCTCACATGGAACTCCTCGGCCAGCACTTTGATGAGTTCGCGGAAGTCCACACGGTCGTCGGCAGTGTAATAGAAAATGGCTTTGGAGTGGTCGCCCTGAATCTCCACGTCGTTGACCTTCATATCCAGGCCCATGTCGCTGACAATACGACGGGTACGAAGCAGCGCGTCGCGCTCGAGCAACAGGGTCGATGCCCATCGGTCGATGTCCGTATCTTTGGCGCGACGGAAGAGTTTTTTGACATTCTCCGAGTCGGGGTTGATACGGTATTTGCGCATCTGCAAGCGGCACAATTCGCCGGTGAGGCACACAATCCCCACGTCGTGTCCGGGCTGACCTTCGACGGCGACGATATCGCCTTCGGTTACTTCCAGTCCATCAGGCAGACGGTAGAAATCTTTGTGGTTATTCTTGAAACGAACCTCCACACAGTCGAAAGGACGCTCGGTTGGCTGACGGATGCCGCTCAGCCAGTTGGTGCATGTCACCTTCGAGCAGCTCTGCCGCTCACATTGGTGTACAGGGACATAGTTCTTTGGGCAGTGGTTGCAGCCACGGCTCAGGAAGACGGGCTCTTCATATTTCACCCACGGTATCTCGGGGTCAGGGTCAAGGTATGGGTCAAGGGCGCTCTCCTCGCTATGGTATTCCTCCACTTCGGGGTTTTCGCGCTCTACATGTACTTTCTTCTCCTCGCGGGCCTTGCGACGTTCTCGCATAAACGCCTCTATATCTTCCGCTGAAGCCACGGTCTCTTCTGTGTCAAGGACTGGCTCCTGGGGTTTCTTCTCCAGCTCTTTATCTTCTTCCATTATCGTTTCTTTAGTGCCTTGCTGATGCGGAACGAGAGTTCCATGAACGCTATCTTGCCGTAGGCATTGCGTCCGATGGCGAAGATGGCATCGTCAAAGGCGTTGTTAATTAGTTCGATATTATTGATAGTCACCATGTTTGGGAACATGGTGTCGAATTTCTCATCTCCCGAGTTAAGATTGCAGGGCATTCCTGCCGCTGTACGCATAAAGCAGTCGTGCATCACCTCTTGAGCATAGGCTAAAAATTGCTTCTGCTGTTCGCGGCTCAAGGCTGCCATCTTTTCCACTTGCGCAGCCAACTCTTTCATTTTTAACTTGAAGAGCATTCTCAACCAACCTACCAGCAGGGGTGCGAACTCGGCGTTGTCAGAGTTCTTATTCTTCGATTCGCCGTTCTTGATTTTGATAAACTGCACACGACTTACAATCGTTGGCAACAAATGCTCTGTGCCTTCGTCGACCAGCAGTATCAAGGTTTGTGGCATGGGTTCTTCAAGGGTCTTGAGTAGCTCGTTGGCGGCGCTTCCGTTCATCTTCGACGGGCGCCAGATGACCATTATTCGCCAGCCACCCTCGTAGGCTTTCATGCCGAGGGTCCTGATGATATTGGCAGCATCAGTCTCGCGAATCATTGAGGTCTTGATATCGCGGTCAAGGTGGCGGTTGAAGTCATCGAGAGTACCTAATCCTTTCTGCTCTTTGAGGAAGGCGAGGAACTCGGCCATGTAGTCGTTGCTGCTCACCGAAGGAGACCCGTTCGGCGGATTGGGGAAAACAAAATGTAGGTCGGGATGAACCAGTTGGCTGATTTTCTTGCATTGAGGGCACTCTCCACACGAATCGGCCCGAAGGTCTCCGTGGTCATGATGTTGCCGGTTCTGGCAGCAGAGATACTGCACATAGGCCCATGCCATCGCCATACTTCCGTCGCGCTCGTCTCCAAGCAACAACTGGGCATGACTGATGCGACCGCTGTCCACAATTTCTGTCAGCCGGTTTATCACATCTCGCTGTCCTGCAATGTCTTTAAACTGCATTCTAATCAGGTTTAAACTTGCAAATATACAAATAAAATATAAAATGCTATAAAAAAACGCATATTGGAAAAAATATTTGTGTATGTCGTTTTTTCTTCATACCTTTGCAGTTCGATTTAAAATACCCAAGATATGTCTGACACACTGGTTATCACACCGACTTACAACGAGAAAGAGAATATAGAGGCTATCATACGCAAGGTCTTTTCGCTCCCCAAGGAGTTCGATATGCTTATCATCGAAGATAATTCGCCCGATGGTACTGCCGACATCGTGAAACGCCTGATGCAGGAATTTCCCGACCGTCTATTCATTGTGGAGCGCAAAGGCAAGTTGGGGCTCGGCACCGCTTACCTCGATGGTATGCGGTGGGGCAACGAGCACGGCTACGACTATATGATTGAGATGGATGCCGACTTTAGTCACAACCCTGACGACCTGGTGCGCCTCTACGACGCCTGCGCTTCGGGCAAGGGCGATGTGGTGGTTGGTAGCCGCTATGTGGGTGGCAAGATTTCGGTCGTCAATTGGCCCATGGGTCGTCTGATGATGAGCTATTTCGCCTCGAAGTATGTCAAGTGCATCACCGGTATGCAGGTCTGCGATGCTACGGCCGGCTTCGTCTGCTGGAGTCGTCGTGTGCTGGAAAAGATTAAGTTTGAAAAGGTGAAATTTGTCGGCTATGCCTTCCAGATTGAGATGAAGTACACCGCCACCCGCTTGGGCTTCAAGGTTTACGAGGTGCCCATCATCTTCACTGACCGTGTGCTGGGTGTGAGCAAGATGAGTATGAAGATCTTCAAGGAGGCCTTCTTTGGGGTCTTCGACCTCAAGTTCCGCCCTTGGCACAAGTATTGATAATTAACGTCAAAAATGAGAAAGATATTTATGTTTGCTGTGGTGCTGCTGATGGCAGGCACCGCTTTTTCGCAGGATAAGCTCCTGCAGTGGGATCAGCTGATGGATCGTAGCCTCTACCCGCAACGTGAGGCCATGAGTTTTGTCTTTGCACCCGACGGCAAGACCGTTACCTACTACCGTGACAAAGAGCTCTATGGCTACGACGGCAAGAAGGAATTTAAACTCACCGAGGCACAACAAGACCTGCGCAAGCCGCAGAACCACGACCCCAAACTCGAGGAGCGTGTAGAATTGAAGGAGGGCAACCTCTATGTCGACGGCAACTTGGTGGAGCGTGGCGATGGTTACAATATCGTCCTCGGCGAGAGTGTGCACCGCAACGAGTTTGGCATCGACGGCGGCCTCTTTTGGTCACCCAAGAGCACCCGTCTGGCTTTCTACCGCATGGATCAAAGCATGGTGCAGGACTACCCGCTAGTGAACACCAAAGCCCGTGAGGCCGAGACCAAGCCCATCAAATACCCTATGGCCGGCATGAAGAGCCATTGGGTGACTGTCGGTGTGTACGACAGCAAGACTGGCAGCCTTGTATATCTCAAGACCACTCGTGACACCACCGTCCATGAGCGCGAGATGTACCTGACCAATATCACCTGGAGCCCCGACGAGAAGAAGGTCTTTATCGCCAAGGTGAACCGTGAGCAAGATCACATGTGGTTGGAACAATACGATGCCATCACGGGTCAGTTCGACGGGGTTCTCTTCGAAGAGACCAGCGACCGTTACGTGGAGCCTTGCGAGCCTATGTACTTCACTCCCAAGGGTGACCAGTTCCTGTGGCTCTCGATGCGCGACGGATACAAGCACTTGTATCTCTATAGCTTGGATGGGTCGCTCGTCAAGCAGGTGACCACGGGCGAGTATGAGGTGGAGGGATTCATCCAGTTTGACAAGAAAGGGGAGAATATCTTTATCTATGCCAACAAGGACAATCTGGCTGGTCGCGACGCCTACCGTGTGAACCTCAAGAGCGGTAAGATGGAGCGTCTCACCCAGCGCAGCGGCACCCATACCGTTGCCATCAACGAGGCCGGCACCCGTATGGTGGACTATTACAGTTCGGTCGAGGTGCCTGCTGCCGCCTGCTATCTGGATATCAGCGGCACGAAATACCCCGAACCCTACTATTTCTACCGTGCTGAGAACCCCTTGAAGGATTATGCGATGCCTCAGGTGACCCTCGGTACCATCAAAGCCGCCGATGGCAAGACCGACCTCTACTACCGCCTCATCACGCCACCCAATATGGACCCGAACAAGAAGTATCCGACCCTCGTATACGTTTACGGTGGCCCACACTCGCAGTTGGTGACTGATAGCTGGCTAGCTGGTGGCAACCTCTACTTTATGTTCCTCGCCCAGCAGGGCTATGTGGTCTTCACTCTCGATAACCGCGGCACCGACAACCGTGGCTTCGAGTTCGAGAGCTGCACGCACCGTCACCTCGGCCAGATAGAAATGGCCGACCAGATGGAGGGGGTGTGGTTCCTGCGCAGCCTGGCCTACGTCGATCCCGACCGCATGGGTGTGGAGGGCTGGAGCTTCGGTGGCTTTATGACTATCACCATGAAGCTGGCCCATTCTGATATCTTCAAGGTGGGATGCGCCGGCGGGCCCGTCATCGACTGGAAGTGGTACGAGATTATGTACGGTGAGCGCTATATGGACACTCCGCAGGAGAATCCCGAGGGCTATGAAGCCGCCAGCCTGCTGGACAAAGCCAAAGATCTGGATGGGCATTTGCTAGTTATCCACGGTGCCGAAGACAATACCGTGGTGTGGCAGCACTCACTGGAGTTTATCGAGCGTTGTATCAACAACTACCGTCAGGTCGATTACTTCGTCTACCCCCACCACGAGCACAACGTCCTCGGCCGCGAACGCCTGCACCTCTACCAGAAGATGTTCCAGTACTATGAGGACTTCCTGAAGTAAACTAAGGGTTAATGGTGGGTGCTGGTGAGGGTATTTCGGAGGATGTTGTAGATGGTGGCGGTGAGCCTAGCGCATATGAACGCTACGGCGACGGCTATCAGTCCCCACCATGCGCCAAGGTCAGCCAGGCGGCTCATCCACAATCCACCAGTGGCGGCCACCACGATGGCAATAATAATGGTGTAAAGTATTGAGCCGAAGAAACGTACGCCCCAGTTGACGGAGCTGCGGAACTGTGGGTCGGCAATCTTCTTCTTTACTATCAGATGCGTGGGAATCACCGCCATGGGGTAACAAAGCAGGCAGAAGAGGAATGTCCAGCGGACGACGGGCAGCAGGCAGCAGGCAGCCACGAAAGCTCCAATCAAGAGCCATGAAAGCAATGTGGCAGCTAGGCTCTGACGCTCGGGTATGCCCCTACATGTTTTAATTTTCAATTCCCCATTTTCAACTTCTGAGGCTATTTTTTTCCGCATCAGGAAGCGGTTCCAGGCGGTATTCTTCAATCCTTCGCGCTGGCGGTATTCTTTGTTCAGTGTGTTGCAGAGTGTCCATATTTCGTCGTAACGCTCTTGGTCACGGATGTTGAGCATCAGGGGACTGAGGGCGGCGGCCAGGGCGTCGCGCATCTGGTTGAGCGCCATCGGCTCATTCTCACGATAGCTCTCCATGAAGGGCTGCACCGGTATCGGCTTGCCGATATTGATGACGAGGTTGCTATAGGGCCGTTCGTAGTCATCGAAGTCGATGCCCGTGGGGACGATATAGAGCGGACGGTCGCCGAGAGCCTGCTGTGTTTCTCCCGCGATGCGGAACATGCCCTTGCGCAAGGGGAGCAGGCTGTGGCGGTTGTTGTGGCGTCCTTCGGCCATGAGGCAGAGCGGATAGTCGTCGAGCAGCACGTCGCGGCAGCGGTCAAATATCTCTTGGTTCTTTCCTAAACTATCCTGTCCGTCGCGGATGCGGTACACTGGCATGATTCGTAGGAAGGTGAGGATGGCGCGCAAGGCAGGCTTGCGGAAGATGTCGGCCCGCGCCAGGAAGACCGGCGGTTTGGGGGCAAAGCAGAGCACCGCCAACGGCTCCATCAGGGCCTGCTGATGGCACGGGGCGATGATATAGGCACCATCGGAGGGCAAGTTCTCCTTCCCACGGACCACGAAGTGGTTGTAATGGCACCGGGTGCCGAACTTCACCAACGGACAGAGAATGTTGTACAACAGATTGTTATCCTGAATGGCTTTCCCCATGAGCATATTTTTTCTAACTGCAAATATACGAAAAAATGCTTTTTGTAGTTATTTATAAAAAATTAACACAAATTATGGCGTCTTTTGCAAACCCATCGGCATGGGCATGGCTCATCCAGTTCTTTATCATCGTGGTGGCCCTTTTGGTGGCCAACCTGATACGTTGCAACGTGCCGCTTTTCAGACGCAGTCTGCTCCCCTCAGCCCTTTTGGCTGGTTTGCTTATACTCTGCCTCAAACCCTTCGACTTCTTCGCGAATCTGGTCGACAAGCAGTCGATGGAGATTGTCACCTATCATGCCCTCGGTCTCGGATTTGTGGCTATGGCGTTGAAGAACAAGAAGATTAAAAGTGCCACCACAACCCTCAAGGTGGTGGAGACGGGTGCCGTCACTGCCAGCACCTATATCCTGCAGGGTTTGGTGGGACTTCTTGTCACCGTGCCGTTGTTCCTCATTGGCGGCAAGCTCTTTTATGCTTCGGGCCTGCTACTTCCTATGGGCTACGGGCAAGGACCCGGACAGGCGCTCAACTTCGGCGTTACTTTTGCCTCGTGGGCCGAAGGGCAGGGGCTGGTATTCCACGGCTCCGACTTTGGCCTGAGTATTGCCGCCACGGGTTTCATTGTGGGTAGTCTGGTGGGCGTCGTCTACATGAATATTCTGCGCCGCAAAGGCAAACTGAAGGTTAGGGAGAAATCGGTCACCGAACAGTATACGTTGGCTGACTACGAGTCTGAGGGCGAGATACCGCACTCGGAATCTATCGACAAACTCACCGTCCAGCTCTGCCTCGTGCTGCTGGTTTATGCTTTGGTGTTTCTCTTGATGTATGGTGTGCAGCATCTTGACTTGGGTAACTTCGGAACCAATACCCTCAAACCCCTTGTATGGGGATTTAACTTCCTGTGGGGTACCCTTATCGGCGTGCTGGTGCGCTGGCTCATAGGGCGTCTGCGCAAGAGCAACCTGATGCAGCGCGAGTATATCAATAACCACTACCTTGACCGTATCGCCGGCACCTGCTTCGACGTGATGATTGTGGCCGGCACCGCTGCCATCGACTTCAACAACTTGCGCGGACTTTGGTTGCCACTTATTCTCGTCTGCACCCTCGGTGCTGTGGTCACCTTCTTCTATGTCCTTTGTTGCTGTAAGAAACTCTATCCCGACTACCAGTACGAGGGATTCTTCTCGATGTTCGGTATGCTCACCGGCACCGCCAGCAACGGCATGATACTACTGCGCGAGATAGACCCACGTTTCGAGACCCCTGCGGCTAATAATCTGGTACTCCAGACCATTCCGGCCCTTGCCTTCGGGTTCCCCGTGCTACTCTTGATGGGATTCGCTCCCCAAAGCCTCTCCAATACCCTCATCACCATGGGCATCATGGTGGTGGTGCTACTGCTCTTCGCGCTGTTTATCTTCAGAAAACGGAAGAGATAATGTCGAATGGAAACAATAGATTTGATAGAGTATGAAAAAAACAATTATTCTCTCGCTGTTGTTGGCTTTTGCGCTGACATTGTCGGCGCAAGATACCACCCGTCATATCCGACAGGGCTGGACCTTCGGCGTGCTGCCCAGCGTGGCCTATGACGCCGACCTCGGCTTGCAGTACGGCGCGCTGACCAACATCTACTACTTCGGCGACGGCTCCACCTACCCCGAATACCTGCATTCGTTCTACGCCGAAGCGGCCTACACCACCAAGCATTTTGGCATCTTCCGCTTCTCTTATGACTCGAAGCACCTCATCCCCAACCATCGCCTCAGCGTCGACTTTACCTACCTGCCCGACCAGATGTGCGATTTCTACGGCTTTAACGGTTATATGTCTTATTATGAGCCTGCCTATTCCAACCAGAATGATCCTGCCTACATCTCCCGTGCTTACTATAAGTACCGTCGCGACCTCTTCCGCTTCTCAGCCGACCTACAGGGCACCATCAGCAAGCCGTTGTACTGGAACGCTGGCATTGGCTTGCTCCACTTCAACGTTGGTCCTGTAGACATCGACCGACTCAATGCCTTCACCAAGAATGAGGATAAGAAACTTCCCGACACAGTGTCGCTCTTTGACTACTACAAGGACTATGGGTATATCAGTAGTGCCGAGGCCAACGGAGGCTTCCACCCCTACCTGCATGGTGGCGTCACCTACGACACGCGTGACCGGCTGCAGAACCCCACCCGCGGCATCCATGCCGATGCCTTCCTTACCTACTATGCGGGATTCGGCAGCATGAGTGATTATAACAACCTGAAGTTCAACTTCAATTTCCGTCACTATATCTCGCTTCTTAACTCCAGAGGAGAGCCTTCTGACCGCCTTATCCTGGCCTACCGCCTAGGCACCCAGCTTACCCTGGCGGGTGACTGCCCCTTCTACCTCAATACCTACCTCAACCAGCTCTACATGCAGCGCGTCATCTATGAGGGGCTGGGCGGTGCTAACTCGGTTCGCGGCATTATGCGTAACCGTATCCTTGCCCCCGGGGTGGCCTTCGCTAATGTCGAGTTGCGCACCCGCGTGGCAAGTTTGAAAGTAGGGAAGAATATGTTCTACCTTGGCCTTGTACCCTTCCTTGACGCCGGTATGGTGGCGCAGTCCTACCGCAAGGTAGTGTCGGACCCCCACACGATGACCCCCACTGCTGACGACGACACCTCGCTCGACATCCGAGGCCTGTACAATCCTCACCTCGGTGGCGGCCTGGGTATTAAGATAGCCATGAACGACAATTTTGTTCTTAGCGTCGACTGGGCTACTGCCTTCGACAAGCAGGACAACAGCAAACTGAGTAACCTCTATATCAAGATGGGATATATGTTCTGATAAGGTTTAAGTTTTTGGGTTTAAGGTTTAGGTTATTCACTATTCATCACCAATCACCAATCACTAATCACTCAAAATATGTTTACAGGAATCATAGAGATGACGGCTCGGGTCGTCAAGATTGAAAAAGAAAACACCAACTACCACTTTACCCTCGAGGTGCCTTTCGGCGATGAACTGGCCATCGACCAAAGCATGGCCCACGACGGCTGCTGCCTGACGGTGGTGAAAGTTGATAAGGCCAGGAAGCAGTACGTAGTTACCGCCATGGATGAGACGATGCTCAAAACCAATCTCTCTACTTGGCAGGTGGGCACCGAAGTCAACGTGGAGCGCTCCATGCGTTTGGACGGCCGCTTCGACGGTCATATCGTGCAGGGCCATGTCGACCAGACGGCCACCTGCACCAAGGTGGTGGATGATAACGGCAGCTGGCGTTTCTACTTCGAGTACGACCAGAAAAATGCCCCCTCTATCACCGTCCCCAAGGGCAGCATCAGTATCAATGGTGTAAGCCTTACGGTGGTGGACAGCGAGCCCGGCATGTTCAGCGTGGCTATCATACCTTACACCTATAAGGTGACCAATTTCCACAACTTCAAACCTGGTACGGTGGTGAATATCGAGTTCGACGTCTTCGGCAAATATGTCCAGCGTCTATTAGAACAATATCTCGCCGCGCAGAAGTGATACGGCTGGTTATTCTGGATTTTGACGGTACGCTGGCCGATACTCAGCCGTTGATCCTCAGCAGTCTGCACCGCGCCCTCGCGGAGATGCACCTGTCGCCGCGCACCGATACCGAGTGCAAGGCCATCATTGGGTTGCCGCTGAAGGAATGTTTCGTCCGGTTGGCTGCGGTCGACGACACCACTGCGGAGCAGTGTGCTGAGACCTACCGCCGTGTCTTCGATGAGGACAACCATCCCGGTACCGTCACCCTTTTTCCACATGTCTTGGAGACCCTCCATGAGCTCCACGACCGCGGTCTGCTGTTGGCTATCTGTAGCAGCCGCGGACGCCCCACACTGGAAGCTTTCGTCAGAGACTTTCACTTGGAAGGCTACGTATCTATGGTGGTCAGCGCTAACGACGTGGAACACCATAAGCCGCATCCTGAACCGGTGCAGATGATATTGAAACAATTAGGAGTTGCCCCCGGGGAGGCATTGGTGGTAGGCGACGCCAGCTACGACATCCTCATGGGTCGCAATGCCGGCTGCCGCACTTGCGGCGTCACCTACGGCAACCAGTCGGCCGACGAACTCCGCGCCGCCGGTGCCGACTATCTCATTGATGAATTTAATCAGTTGCTCCGCCTCCTTCCCGAAGCCTTCGGATTACCCAGATAAATCATGGTACCGGGTCGTATCCTGAACCGCCCCAGGGATGGCAGCGGAGGATACGTTTCAAAGCTAACCAGCCACCTTTGAAAGGGCCGTATTTCTTGATGGCCTCCTGGGCATACTGCGAGCAGGTGGGGGTGTAGCGACAGGCCGGTGGCGTAAGGGGCGAGATGCAGGTGCGATAGAAGGCTATCAGCGCCAGCATCAGCCAAGAGAGGGGCTTGAATTTCATAGCGTAGCCATTATTTCTTTCTCCAAAGCCGCCAGCAGCTTGTCCATTTTGTGTCCCAGTTGTTCGCAGGTCAGTATCTCGTGGTGGATATACACCATCGAGAAGACGATGCAGATGCCCTGCTCCTGCAGGAAGGAGTAGAGTCTTTCTTTGCGCAAGCGGTAGCATTCGCGTGTCAGACGCCGCACACGGTTGCGGTCGACAGCATGGTGGAATTTGCGTTTTGGGGCCACAATCATCACCTGACATGGTGAAAGTGAGAGGTCGGTGACGACCATCCACTGCACACTATAAGGAAAAGCCATCAGCCGATGACCCTCGTTGTAGAGTTGGTCGATGAGCCGACGGCTGCACAGATGTTCTTCTTTCTTGAATGTGTAGGCCATCACGCTTTCTTGGCAGAAGCCTTCTTAGCAGGAGTCTTCTTAGCAGGAGCCTTCTTCTCGACGACCTTCTTGGCAGGAGACTTCTTCTCGGTGGCCTTCTTGACAGCTACTTTCTTGACGGGCTCTTTCTTGACGGGCTCCTTTTTAGCGGGCACCTTCTTCGCAGGTTCCTTCTTGGCCGGCACTTTCTTGGCCGGCTCCTTCTTCTCTGCCACTTTCTTTACGGTTGCCTTCACCGGGACTTTCTTTTCAGGTACCTTTGTGACAGGTGCTTTCTTTTCGGCGGCTTTCTTTTCGGCTGCCTTGAGTTCGGCGGCGGCTGCTTCGGCGGCTTTCAGCGCTTCGGCCTCTTTGCGGGCGCGTTCGGCTGCGCGTTCGGCGCGTCGGGCAGCGGCTTGCGCCTTCTTCTCTTCCATGCGCTGCTTGTAAATCTCCTTGTTGGCGATGACAGGCTTGCTACGTTTGTTGGAGGTGGTAATGGTGTTTTTCACCCCGTGTTTCTCACCTTTCGAGGCGATGACGGTGTCAGGCTCTTTACCAAGGATATGGTTCTCGAGGGCCATAGCCATCGAGGGGGCCGACTGGGTGGGGGCGGCGATGGAGAGTTTAATGCCGTTCTCTTTGAGGGCGGCATGGGTCGAGGTACCGAAGGCAGCAATCAGTATCTTGCGGTCTTTGATATCGGGGAAGCTCTTCACCAGACTGCGTACGCCGATGGGCGAGAAGAGGCAGATAACGTCGTATTCGTCGAGGTTGAAACGGGTCAGGTCCCTCGGGGCAGAGGTATACATGGGAGCCTTGGTATACTTAATCTTGGCTTTGTCCAAGGCCTTGGTATACTCGGTCTGCTTCTCGTCCGAACAGGGGAAGAGGAACTTCTCGTCGCGGTGTTTCCCGATGACCTCGACAAGGTCGGAGAAGTACTGGTTGCCGAAGAAGACCTTGCGTTTGCGATACTGGATGTAGTTCTGCAGGTAGAGGGCGATGGCCTCGGTGGCACAGAAATATTTCATGTCTTCACTCACTGTCTCGCGCAGGTCTTTCAGCATCCTGAAGAAGTGGTCGATAGAGTTCTTGCTGTTGAAGATGATGGCTGTGTATTCCCCGATATGGATGCGCGTCTTGCGGAAGTTGCTGGCGCTGATACCCACCACCTCAAAAAATTTGAAGAAAGTAAGCTGGACGTTGTGTTTTTTTACCAAGTTGCGGTAGGGAGATTTCTCCAAATCGGCGGGTTCCGGCTGGGAAATGAGTATTTTTTTAATCTTCATGCTATGTCTGTTGTTATAGCCAACATGTTGTGTTCTAAAGAATAAAGAGTTTCAATAGGACCAAAATCGGTACTATTTCGACGATGCAAAGATAGTAAAAAAGATAGAAATGGGCACCCGACGATTGTGTTAAAAAAAGTTTTAGGCCCCGCACGAGGCGTGTCAGGAATTCCACCGCCACGAGCCCTACCATCACATAAAGCATCATTTCGCCGCCCCGCGGCAGGTAGAAGTGGAGGAAAAGCATCGGTAGCAGCAAGGTGGCCAGCGTGAGGTGGTAGAGGTAGTTGCTAATGACGTAGGTGCTTACCGCGCCGCTGTTGTCGAATACCGTGGCGAGGAACCGCATCAGTCCGTTGCGTAGTGCATAGGCTACGATAAGGCCGGCCGTCAGCAGCAGGTATTGCCACAGGGGGACGGGTTGCAGGGTCAACGCCACCACAGCTACCGTCAGCATACCCATGGGGAAGAGCTGTATGCTGCGTGTCATGTTGTTGTTGCGCAGCATGCGGTCCATAGCGCGACTGTCGACTAGGGCGGTCAGCAATGGGCCGAAGGTGATCTTCCTCATGCGGTAATAGAGGCACAGCAGGGCGGTGAGCAACACCAGCACGCCGAAAATCCACGGGGCCGTGGTGCTGTCGGGCCGCGGTGTGAGATTCCTGTCTTGGGGCATCAGACTATGGCTGCTGAAAAGCGAGGGGCGGTACACGACGCTGTCGTGCTCACAGAAGATGGAATCCAACATGGCCGGCACCACGCCCACCTCCGGATCACTCTGGGGTGCTACGAAGGTGTCCCACTGGTAGAATGGGAGGGCGGCGAGGTTGAGGGTGTCGGGACTGTTCATTGGTCTTTAACGGTGTAGTATTATACGTTGGTGGCTGCTACCATAGGCGTTGTTCAGATGTAACAGGTAGATGCCGTCGGGCAGCGGTTCTAAGTGGAGAGTGGAGAGTGGAGAGTGGAGAGTGGTTGTGTGTACTTCGCGGCCATAGAGGTCGTAGATGCGCAGCAGGCCCATGCCTTCTACGGTTACCTGCCCTGTGGTGGGGTTGGGATAGACCCTGACCTCCGACTTCCTGCCTCCGACCTCTTCTATGCCGAGGGGTTCGGCGGTGCCAAACCAGCCATAGGCCGAATCCCACAGGGCCAACGGCAGCCGCACGTCGTCAATCCACACGCAGTCGCTGCCGGCTTCGCCCTCTTCGTCTTTGACATAACGCCAGCGCAGGGTATGTCTGCCTGCCGGCACTACCTGTTTCCGTAGTGTCCAGCCGCTCTCGCCCCAGGCCTCTATGCCACGCCGTTCGTTGTCGATATAGAACTGGAATTTGTCGTAGTTAGCCTCGGTCGAGGTCTTGAGCCAGTAGCTGAGGGTGTCTTTGCGGGGGAGGTATATTTCAAGCACTAGGTCGGAGGTCTGGCGGTAGTCGATGGCTCCCGAACGGGCGCTGAGTCGGCCGCTATGGCGTATGTTGCTGTCGAGCACCCACCCTTGGGTGCCGCCGCCCCGCCAGGGGTAACTCTCAAAGCCCTCTTCGAAGCTGTCTATCCGCTCGCCGGCCACCAGGTAGTGGTCGCCTCGTATGACCTGTCGGCCCCACTGCATCTCCACCGTCAGGTGCAGATGCGTCAGCGTGTCTGGCGTAGAAAAGAGGGTATAATATTCCGGAACTTCCGGATAATTCAGGCATATCAAGGTGTCCCCCGTAGGCAGCGCGCTGACAACCAGCGCGAGGCTGTCAAACGCCCCCGCTGCGGTGCCCTTCATGAGGTAGTCGTGGAGTGCTTCTATCCGGCTCACCCAGCCACTGTCGAGCTGGAGGGGCAGGAGGGAATAGGTAGGACGAGGGAAGGGCGCGTGGAGGGTACAGAAGAGGCTGGCAAGCGGTGTGGCTTCTTCTTCCCAAGCGGATAGGGTGGCCTGGCACTGCCGTCCGTGGGCGGTGACGACCACCGGCAACGTGAGGTTGACGCTCTGCTGCGGCAGCAGCGAGTCCACCACAGTCTGTTGCACGGCAATCAGGGTACCGGCATCGGCTGTGTCTTCCGGCCGCTGACGCAGCACCACATACAGGCTGTCGAGTCGTTGCCGGCCTATATTCTCTACGCGGAGATTCACGGTGCTGTCGGTCGCCGTCACGTCGCGTAGCGCCACACCCACAGCGATATTCCTGTCCACCGTCAAGGTGTCGACGGCAGGCAGCAGGCCGTAGCCCGTGGCGGTAAGGACCAGCGGCAGGGTGTCGAGCGAACGGCTGAGCTCGAGGACACAACGTCCTCCAGCATCGAGCCGTCCCACGCCTATCAGGCTGTCGCCCTGCAGGGCGGTGACGGTGGCGCCGGCGGTGCCGCTGACAGTCAGCAGCGTGGCGCCGTTCCTGATGTCCGTGGTGGCCACCGAGGCAGGCTGCGGCACTCCTATATAGGGTCGTAGGCTGGGGTCGCCGAAGAGGCAGTAAATCTCCCAGTAAAACTTGTCGTAGGGCGAGCCGAAGGCCATGACAGCCATGTTGCCGGCCATCAGCAGCTCCCCTTGGGTCAGCACCCCGCCGTCACGGCCTGTCCAGCGGTCGAAGGCACCGAGGCGCTGCGGGTCGTACTGGGGGTCTATACAGAAAGGATATTTGGGTCCTACGGCCCAGTAGTAGTCTTCGTTCCAGAGGGTGGAGTTGGTGGCGCCGATCACGCCGATGGCGCCGCCCACAGGCATGCGTAGCAACGCCTCGCCGAAGCAGGTCCCCGTGAAGGCGTTGCTACGGCAGCAGTTGTTGACATACAGCAGCGGCTGCGGGTTGTCGAGTGTGTCTATGGCGCCGATGGATACCGAAGGGTCGCTCCAGCCACCTACGGTGCAGTGAGCCGTGTAGTTGAGCACCGCGGCCCCATCCTCGAGGTCGTGCAGTATGGCGTCGCGCTGACCCGACGAGGCGGGGTTGCGGTAGCAGAGGGTGTCCCAGTCGGGATGCACAAGTTTGGCTTCCTTGCTGACATATCGCACCTGTCCGTTGGTGGTCGTGGGGGCGGGGGACTGATTCTCGGTGCCGGCCACCAGCAGCAGCCGCTTCAGCCGGTTGCTGTCGAGCCCCAGGCCCTGCTCATAGCGCAGCGTCTTCTCCACCACGGCAGTGAGTTCGGCGGTGTTGTTCACCGGCCAGCGCCCCACCATGGCGTCGGGCAGATAGTCGCCGGTATGTTCGGCATAGTAGAGGTCGGTGATATGGCCGTCCAGACCTTCAGGATAGGTGGTGCCGAAGAATGCCTGCAGCTGCGCCGCGTCGCCTACTAGCAGCAGGTACCGTGGCCACCGCCCGGCATCTTCCGCAAAGTAAGGCGCTATCAAGGCCTTCACACTGTCGCGCCGGTTGGTATCGGCATACAGCTCCACCACCTCATAGCCCTCCTGCCGCTTCCAACGCACGAAAGGCTGCAGCCCCTCGCGAAACTGTGGACGCGACACGATGAGGAAACGATCTGCTACACCTCCGACCTCCGACTTCCGACTTCCGACCTCAATAGTCAGGGTGGCGGAGACAGAGTAGGTGAGTATCAGGCTGTCGGCGGGCCGGTAGGCCACAGGGTGTACCGTCAGGCGGAACACCTGCTTGTCGCCCATCACACCCATCTCTTCGAGTTCCAACGGGTCGCCGGCACGGTAACACTCACTGGCATAGACCTTGTGGTCGGGCGCCGCTCCATCCGGCGGGACTCCTTTGACGGTGGCGCCGCCCCAGGGCTGCACCCATCCATCAATTCCGCGCCGCTCCATGAGGGTCTCCTTGACGGCCGTCATAGTCACGTGGCTGCCGCGGGGCAGGACCAGCAGACGGCTGGCCTGCGGCAGGGCCGGCCACCCCTCCTGGGGGGCCAAAGTCACCATCCCGTCGGCCGTCACGGCGACAAAGCCTTCTGGGCCTTGCACCTGCATCTGTACCGCCGGCATCTCGAAAACAAACGGCTCCACCTGCTCCTGTGCGCGGAGGACGACCGTGAACAAAAGACCTATTATCAGCAGGATAGGACGACTGAGGAGCCTCATTTTACGATGGTTTACAAGGTGCAAAATTACGAAAAAAAGCTGACTCCTTTGTGATTATGAAGAAAAAGTGTATCTTTGCAGTTCTAAATAAAACCATCATGGCTAACGTTAAGTGCTCAATACCAAAGGGTACGCGCGATTTCCTGCCCGTGGAGATGGCGCGCCGCAACTATATTTTCGACACCATCCGCTCGGTCTTCCGTGCCTTCGCCTTCGAACCCATCGAGACCCCCTCGCTGGAGAACCTCTCCACCCTCATGGGCAAGTACGGCGAGGAGGGCGACAAACTGCTCTTCAAGGTGCTCAACAGCGGCGACTTCATGGAGGGCGTCGACTTCAACCAGGACTATCACAAGGTGGCGCCGCAGATCTGCGAGCGTGGCCTGCGTTATGACCTCACAGTCCCCTTCGCCCGCTTCGTGGTGCAGCACCGCGACCAGATTACCTTCCCCTTCCGCCGCTACCAGCTGCAGCCTGTCTGGCGTGCCGACCGTCCTCAGAAAGGTCGTTACCGTGAGTTCTACCAGTGCGACGCCGACATGATTGGCTCCCCTTCGCTGCTCAACGAGCTGGAACTGGTGCAGATGATTGACAGCGTTTTCGGCAAGTTGGGTATCAGCGTGACGGTGAAGATCAACAACCGCAAGGTGCTGGCCGGCATCGCCGAGATGATCGGAGCCCCCGACAAGTTGGTGGATATCACCGTAGCCATCGACAAACTCGACAAGATAGGGCTCGACAACGTGCGGGCTGAGCTCGCAGAGCGAGGCCTCACGGCAGCACAGATACAGGCCCTCGACCCCGTCTTCGCCCTCGGCGGGTCGGCCGACGAAAAGATCGCTTCCCTCGAGGCTATGTTCTCTTCCGTGGAGGTGGGACAGAAAGGAGCCGCTGAACTTAAGGAGCTCTTCGGTTATATCGGCGCCGCTGGCCTGAAGTGCGCTGTGGAACTCGACCTCACCCTCGCCCGTGGACTCAACTACTACACCGGTGCCATCTTCGAAGTCAAGGCCAACGACGTGCAGATAGGTTCTATCTGCGGCGGCGGCCGTTACGACAACCTTACCGGCATCTTCGGCATGCCCGACGTCTCTGGCGTGGGCATCTCCTTCGGAGCCGACCGCATCTATGACGTACTCACCGAACTCGACGCCTTCCCCAAGGACCTGGCACAGGCCGCCACGGTGCTCTTCATCAACTTCGGCGCCGCCGAACAGGCCGCTTGCATCCCCATCGCGGCACGCCTCCGCGCCGCCGGCATTGCCACCCTTATCTACCCCGACAGTGCCAAGATGAAGAAGCAGATGGACTATGCCAACCGCAAGGCTATCCCCTTCGTGGCCTTCGTGGGCGAGAGCGAGATGCAGAACGGCACCGTGACCCTTAAGAATATGGCCGACGGCCTCCAGCAGACGCTGACGGTGGATGAGATGATTGCCCTCCTGCAATGAAACGCCTCCTGCTCATAGCCCTGCTGCTTGTCCTTTCCTCGGCTCTGCGGGCTCAGGACATACCGGATACATTGTATTTGCCGGAAATTCCAGCCCTTCCGGATCTTCCGGAATCGACCATCCTCTACGACACCGTCTATATCCTCCATACCGACACCCTCTTCCTCTACCGCACCGACACGCTCCACCTTTACCATACTGACACCGTCATCCGACGCGTGGCCGATACCGCAGCCCTCAAGGCACTCCAGGAGAAGGAGGTGTTCTACCGCGAAATCCTCAGCAACAACGGCGTGGATAAGGAGAAACTTGAGGCCGAGCGCAACTACTACATCCGTATGGTCGACTCGCTCCGCACTATCGTGCGGGTAGCCGAGATGGAAGCCGTCCGCAGGGAGGAGGCCAACAAGTATCTGGCCGAGCGCGCAAAAGCCGCCGAAGACAAGATCGCCGAGGCTGCGAACCGCAAGAAGAAGGTGCGCCCCATCCAGGGTCTGGCCATGCGCTTCTACCGCACCCCCAAATGGGAGATACGCCTCGACGGACGCGAAGTCAACGGCACCACGACCTACACTAAGGTCATACGCAACCGCAATGCGGGAAACATCGAGTTCGACTATATCACCGGTGCCTCGGTGATGCTGTGGGATATGACCAAGTATTTCAACAAACCCCACGAACTCGTGGCCGGCGAGATACCTAAGTTCGATCAGGAGTTCGCCTATGACCTAGGACTTTATGTGGGCTTCGGCGGCACCAACCTCTTCAAGAATTTCTATACCGGCGTCAGCTTCCGCTTCGTGGACTTCTTCTACTTCATGGTGGGTCTCAATATCGCGGAATACGAGGTGCTTGTGGGTAACTACAAGAGCGGCGATATCATCCCCGCCAACATGTCCATCGACGACCTCACCGCCAAGGCATGGCTCCTCAAGCCCTTCCTGGCCCTCAGTATTGACCTCGACTTCTTGGGGTCAATCAAGAAATAGGCCTCAACTCCAAATACTCAGCTTGTTTAAAAACGAGATATTCTCTTGCACCGCCTTGAGGATGACTTGGTCGAACAGCATGTCTCCCTCGGGGTGGAAAGCTACCTCTACGGGCAGCACATAGATGGGCAGGTCGCGCGTCAGGCCGCGCAGTCGTATGGCGTCTTTCTCGGTGGTGACGATGACCTTGTTGTTTGCGGGCAGGGCCGCGAAGGTATCCGCGATACGGACGATGTCGCGGGCCGTATAGTCGTGGTGGTCGGCAAAAGCCAGATGCTGCGTCTTGCAGCTGCGACGCAACTCCTCAAGCATAGGCTCCGGATGGGCGATGCCGGTCACCGCCAGCACCTGCTCGGTCCTCCGCAGGTCGATACAGGCGGGACGTCCGTCGAAGTCCTGCAAGGGGCCGTATTTCAGGTAGGAGAAGAAGACCTTCTGGTAGTTCTCCAGCTTCAGGTCGTGGATGATGTTGTGCTTCTCTATGGGATTCAGTTTGGCGGGGCTCTTGGTCACAATGACGATGCTGGCACGCAGGCGGGCGCTACGGGATTCCCGCAGGTCGCCGTAAGGCAGGATATGGTCTTTGTAGTAGGGATTGCGGTATTCTGTCAACAGTATGTTGATGCTGGGCTTGAGGGCCCTGTGCTGAAAGACATCGTCCAGGATAATTAATTGTGGCCCCTTCAGAACTTCCAGTGCCTCTGGAATATCCGGAGCATCTGGGTCTTCCGGAATCGCTGGCTTTGCCATCAGGCGCCGCACCCCTTCCACGCGCTTCTCGCAGACGGCCACCTGCACCTGCGGGAACTTGGCGGCTATCATGGCAGACTCGTCACCGAGCAGCAGCGGGTCATGGCTGCCGTCATCGATTTGGAACCCTTTGCTCTTGCGCTTGTAGCCGCGGCTTAGTATGGCGATGGAGTATTTGTCGGCCAGCAGCCGCAGCAGGTATTCCACATGCGGCGTCTTGCCGGTGCCGCCGGTCACCAGGTTCCCCACACCGATGGTGGTGATGTGGGGGGCTTCCTGCCGTTTCAGGCCGACGGTATAAAGGAAGTTCCGCACCGCCACGCCTACGGCATACCACATGGTCAGCGGCCAGAGTACATAGGAGATGGTGGTGCGGAAACTCATAGTGATAGTATAAAGTTTTAAGCTGTAAGTTTTAAGTGGTTGACGCAGAAACATGACCGCGTAGCCACTAACAGCTTACAGCTCACAGCTTATTTGAAGTAGCGGTTCAGCAGTCCTTCGAGGGCTTTGCCGTGGCGGGCTTCGTCGCGGGCCATCTCGTGGACGGTGTCGTGGATGGCGTCGAGGTTGAGGGCCTTGGCACGCTTGGCGAGGTCGGTCTTGCCGGCGGTGGCGCCGTACTCGGCGTCGACGCGCATCTTGAGGNNACGCGCATCTTGAGGTTCTCCTTGGTGCTGTCGGTCAGCACTTCGCCCAGCAGCTCGGCGAATTTGGCGGCATGCTCGGCCTCCTCAAAGGCGGCTTTCTCCCAGTAGAGACCAATCTCGGGATAACCTTCGCGGTGAGCCACACGGGCCATAGCCAGGTACATGCCCACTTCCTTGCACTCACCTTCAAAGTTGGCGCGGAGGTCCATCTTGATATCTTCGGGGGCATCCTTGGCCACGCCGACGATATGCTCGGCGGCCCAGGTCTTGATGTCCTCTTTCACTTCCTGCATGGGTTTGCCGCAGATGGGGCATTTCTCGGGCATCTCGTCGCCTTCATAGACGTAGCCGCACACGGGGCAGATAAACTTTTTGCTCATAATTATCTTTGGTTTTTAGGGTTAATGATTATCTTTTTTGGTAGTTAAGTAGGTAAGGAGTTAAGTAGATAAGGCAATTCCGTTGTTGCATCTGCGTGATGCGTCAGCCCTACTTATCTACTGTCTACTTATCTACTTGTCTACTGTCTACTAATCAAGCACCAGGCTCGGGGCGCTGTAGGTGCGGGCGGCGAGTTCTTGGTTGAGCATGTAGAGGCTCTTGGGATCGCTGCCGAACAGCTCCATCTTGGTGATCATGTCGCGGGCGTTGGTCTCCTCCTCACCCTGCTCCTTGACGAACCAGTCGAGGAACTGCATGGTGCGGAAGTCCTTCACCTTGTAGGCGGCATCGTAGATGGTGTGGATCGAGGCGGTGACATACTCTTCGTGCTCCAGACCGGCTTTCAGCACGTCCATGTCTTTCTTGTACTTCTTGTCGGGCTTGGCGATGGCACCCAGGGTGATGGGGCAGTCGTTGTTCTGCATGTATTTGTAGATGAGCATGGCGTGGTCGCGCTCTTCCTGGGCCTGGATCATATACCAGTTGGCGAAGCCGCTGAGGCCGCGTTTGTCGAAATAGTTGTTCATATCCAGATACAGGTAGCCGCTATAGAGCTCTTTATTGATTTGCTCGTTGAGCAGGTCGGAAACTTTTTTGTTCAGCATAATGTTTATGGTTTAAAAAGGTTAATATTTCAAAGTGCAAAGATACGACTTTTTTCCGAAACGGCAAAAAATATTTTATTCCACTAGCTTGAAGTCGCTGGCGGGATGCTTGCACCAGGGGCAGATGAAGTCGGCGGGGAGTTCGTCGCCTTCGTAGACGTAGCCGCAGACGTCGCAGACCCAGCGTTTGGGAGACACACGCCCCCGTCCGCCTTCGGCGGCCACCCCCTCTAACTTAGAGGGGGAGCTGGCTGGGGCGGGCTTGGGCTTGATGTGCTGCTGGTAGTAGGCGTAGGTGATCGAGGGACTGTTGCTCAGCACCTTGGCTTCCATCACACGGGCGATAAACATCGTGTGGGTGCCCAGATCGATACTCTTGGTGACGACGCAGCTAATCACCGAGTTGATATACTTGGGCAGGTAAAGCAGCCCGTTGTCGGTACGCAGATCTTGCTGGCACTCGGCGAATTTGTCCACATCGCGTCCACTCTGGAAGCCGAAGTGCTGGAAGGGCTTCATGGTAGCTTCCTCGCTCAGCGGGCAGAGGTTGAACTTCAGCGTGCGGAGTATCATGTCGTGCGTCAGGTTCTGCTTGTTGACGCATATCATCAGCTGCAACGGGTCGCTGGTGACCTGCTGAGCCACGTTGATGATGCAGGCGTTGTCCTTGTCGCCCTGCCGGGCCACCAGCACGAAGAGGCCGTAGCTGATATTAAAGATGGCGGTCTTGTCGATCATATTTCTTTAGTTTTAAGTTTTAAACTGTAAGTTTTAAGTAGCTACGCAGTCTTTTTTGTCGCGTCAGCCACTTAAAACTTAAAACTCACAGCTTACAGCTATTTGCTATCGCGTCGGCGAGGTCGGCGAGCTGCTCTTCCTGGGCGGCGGTGGCGGCGCTCTTGAGAGAGACCGTTTCGCCGATGATGGTGATGTCCTTCATCTGCTCCAGCTCGGCGCGCATCAGCTTGCCGCTCTGTGCGGCCCAGCTGCCATTCTCGATGAGGGCCACGGTGCGCTTCTGCCACGTGTGGGCCTTGAGGTCGGCCAGCAGGTTCTCCATGGGGGTGAAGATACCGTTGTTGTAGGTGCTGGAAGCCAGTACCACATGGCTGGCGCGGAAGCACTCGGCCACCAGCTCACTGGCATGCGTGCGGCTTGCGTCGTAGGCCTTAATGTGCTTAACGCCACGCTGGGCCAGCAGGGTGCCCAACCGCAGAGCGGCGCTCTCGGTGTGGCCATAAATGCTGCCGTAGATGATTACCACTCCCTTGTCTTCTGGTTCGTAACGGCTCCACATGTCGTGCTTGCCGACAAACCAGCCTATGTTCTCGCGCCACACCGGTCCGTGCAGCGGGCATATCATCTGGATGTCAAGCGTGGCGGCTTTCTTGAGGACGGTCTGCACGGGCTGGCCGTATTTGCCAACAATGTTGATGAAATAGCGACGGGCGTCGTCGAGCCACTCGGTCTCGAAGTTCACCTCGTCGGCAAAGATATTGCCGCTCAGCGCCCCGAAGGTGCCGAAGGCGTCGGCGCTGAAAAGCACCTTGTCGGTCTGGTCGTAGGTCATCATCACCTCGGGCCAGTGCACCATGGGGGCCATCACGAAGGTCAGCTGATGCCTGCCCAAAGAGAGTGTGTCGCCCTCTTTGACGGTCTTGATTTCCGGGGCGGACGAGGACGTCCGCGCTCCCAGGAACTGCTGCATCATCTGCGCCGCTTTGGCGGTGCAGACCACCGTGGCCTGCGGGTAGCGCAGCAGCAGCGGCGCTATCAGCGCCGCGTGGTCGGGCTCCATGTGGTTGACGATCAGGTAGTCGAGCGGACGTCCGGCCAGGGCGGCCTCCACGTTCTCGAAGAACTGCTCGCCGACGGTGGCGTCGGCGGTATCCAGCAGGGCGGTCTTCTCGTCGAGCAGCACATAGCTGTTGTACGACACCCCCCGCGGGATAGGATATACATTCTCAAACAGGGCGGTACGCCGGTCGCTGACCCCGACATACACGAGGTCCTTGGTGATGGTTTGGATGTTTTTCATGTTTTTTAATCTATCTTCTCAAATCCCAAATACCCTCTCAGGCACTCGGGTATGACGATACCCTCGGGGGTTTGGTTGTTCTCGAGCAGGGCGGCCACGATACGCGGCAGGGCCAGGGCGCTTCCGTTGAGGGTATGGCACAACTGCATCTTGCCCTTCTCGTCTTTGAAGCGCAGCTTCATGCGGTTGGCCTGGAAGGTCTCGAAGTTGCTCACCGAGCTCACCTCCAGCCAGCGCTTCTGTGCGGCGCTCCACACCTCGAAGTCGAAGGTCATGGCGCTGGTGAAGCTGATGTCGCCGCCGCAGAGTTTGAGGATATGGTAGGGGAGGCCCAGCTTGTCGAGCAGGCCGCCCACGTGTTTCTTCATCTCTTCCAGCATGTCGTAGCTGCGGTCGGGGTGCTCTATGACCACGATCTCCACTTTGCTGAATTCATGCAGACGGTTCAAGCCGCGCACGTCCTTGCCGTAGCTGCCGGCCTCGCGGCGGAAACACTCGCTGTATCCCACGCGTTTGATGGGCAGCTGCTTGGGGTCTACCACTTCGCCGCGGAAGATATTGGTGATGGGCACCTCGGCGGTGGGAATCATATAGAATCCGTCCAAGGGGATGGCGTACATCTGCCCCTCTTTGTCGGGCAACTGACCGGTACCCAAGCCGCTGGCTTCGTTGACCATCAGGGGGGGCTGGATCTCCAGGAATCCGGCCTTCTGGGCCTCGTCGAGGAAGAAGTTGATCAGGGCGCGCTGCAAGCGGGCTCCCTTGCCTTTGTAGAAGGGGAATCCGGCGCCGGTCACCTTGTTGCCCAGCTCGAAATCTATGATGTCGTACTTGGCGCAGAGCTCCCAGTGGGGCAGCGCGTCGGCCGGCAGGTCGGGCTTCACGCCGAATTCTCCGACGACGACATTATCGGCCTCGCTCTTGCCGCAGGGCACTGTGGGGTGGGGGGTGTTGGGCAACGAGATAAGCTTCTCGTTGAGGGTCTTCTCTACCTCAGCCTGACGGGCAGTCAGCTCTCCACTCTCCACTCTCAGCTCTCCACTCTTCGCCTTGGCGGCTTCCGCCTCGTCCTTCTTGCCCTCTTTCATTAGGGCGCCGATCTCCTTGGCCATCTTGTTCTGCTCGGCCTTCACGGCGTCGGCCTTGACCTGCAGGGCGCGCCGTTCGGCGTCCAGGGCGATGATTTCGTCGATGCGGGCCTCCACATCGGCCACATTCTTGATTTTCAGACGGGAGATGCACTCCTCACGATGATCTTTGATATATTGCAGTTGAAGCATCTTTTGGGGTTAAAGGTTAGAGGTTAAAGGTTAAAGAGTTTGGCATAAACTGCATCAGTCTCTTTAACCTTTAAACATTAAACATTAAACTATTTCAGCGGAGAGAGAGGGATTCGAACCCCCGGACCCTCGCAGGTCAACGGTTTTCAAGACCGCCGCAATCGACCGCTCTGCCATCTCTCCAAAAACGGGTGCAAAATTACAACTTTTTTTGCACCCGGTAAAAAATATTTTTTTTTACAAGAAATACGCTACTCCGCTCTCGAAGATCTTCTGGTCGGGGTTGCCCGGGATATTCTGGGCGCTCCACTCCGTGCGGCGCTCGCTGTGGCCCATCTTGCCGAAGACACGCCCGTCGGGGCTGGTGATGCCTTCGATGGCCATATAGCTGCCGTTCATGTTGTACTCCTCGTCCATGGTGGGGTTACCGTCGAGGTTGCAGTACTGGGTGGCCACCTGGCCGTTCTTGAAGAGACGGTCGAGCCACTCCTGCGGGGCCACGAAGCGTCCTTCGCCGTGCGAGATGGGGATGGCATAGACGCCGCCCAGCTCGGCCTGGCGCAGCCACGGGCTGAGGTTGCTGCTGACACGGGTGTAGGCGATCTTGCTCTGGTGACGGCCGATGGTGTTGAAGGTCAAGGTGGGTGCATCCTCGGCCTGCGGACGGATTTCACCGTAGGGTACGAGGCCCAGCTTCACGAGGGCCTGGAAGCCGTTGCAGATGCCCAGCATCAAGCCGTCGCGCTTCTGGAGCATCTCCATCACCGCCTCGGCGATGCGCGGGTTGCGGAAGACGCTGGTGATGAACTTGGCACTGCCTTCGGGCTCGTCGCCGGCGCTGAAGCCGCCGGGAATCATCACTATCTGGCTGTTGTTGATGGCCTTGACGTAGGCATCCACGCTCTCGCGGATCTGCTGTCCGTTCTGGTTCCGGAAGACGATGATCTCGCTCTCGGCGCCGGCGCGGTTGAAGGCGCGGGCCGAGTCGTACTCACAGTTGGTGCCGGGGAAGGCGGGAATAAAGACCCGCGGCTTCGCCAATTGAGAATTGAGAATTGAGAATTGAGAATGGTTCTTGGGTGCAGGAGCCGTATAAACCGCGGCAGCCAATTCTTCATTCTTCATTCTTAATTCTTTATTTTCCGCGCTCCGCGTGGGGAAAACACTCTCCAGCGTCCCCTGCCAGGCGGCCAGGGCCTCTTCGAGGTCGATGCGCTCCTGGCCGACATAGAAGGCCGGCTCGGCAATCACCTCGCCGAGCTCTGTGCAACGGAACGGCAAGCCCTCGGCACTCTCCACCTCCACCACGATATTGCCATATTTCCGCGCCACCAACTCTTCACTTTTAACTTTTAACTCTTCACTGAATTTTACGCCGAGCTTATTGCCGAAGGCCATTTTGCTGACGGCCTCGATGATTCCGCCGTAGCCCACGACGAAGGCGCTCTTCACCTTGCCCTCGAAGATGGCTTTGCGCAAAGCGGCATACTGCTGCATTACGTCGTCATAATCGGGCATCCCGTACGACTTGGGACCGCGGACGTCCTCGTCCGCCAAAACATCTTCCTTGACATCCAGCAGCATCAGCTTGTGGCCGGCCTGCTTGAGTTCGGTGCTGACCACATGGTGCACGTCGCCGGTACCCACGGCGAAGGAGCAGAGGGTCGGCGGCACGTCGATATCGTTGAATGTTCCCGACATGGAGTCTTTGCCGCCGATGGCGGGCAGTTTGAGGCCCATCTGGGCGTGGTAGGCGCCGAGGAGGGCGGCGAAGGGCTCACCCCAGCGGTAGGGGTCGTTGCCCAGCTTCTTGAAGTATTCCTGGAAGGTGAGACGCACACGGCTGGCGTCGCCGCCGGCGGCGGCAATCTTGGCCACGCTGTTCACAATATTCCAGGCGGCGCCGTGGAAGGGACTCCACGACATCAGGTAGGGGTCGAGGCCGTAGGACATGAAGGTGACGAGGTCGCAGTGGCCGTCGAGCAGCGGCAGCGTGGCGGCCATCACCTGCGTGGGCGACAGCTGGTATTTGCCGCCATAGGGCATGAAGACGCTGCGGGCGCCGATGCTGCTGTCGAACATCTCCACCAAGCCCTTCTGCGAGCAGACGTTGAGGTCGGCGAGAACTTTGAGCCAAAGTTCTTTGGATGAAGATTCTTCATTCTTCATTCTTAATTCTTCATTTCTCTGTGGCATCGCCACAGACACCCTCGTCTCCTGGTGGGCGCCGTTGGTATCTATAAATCTGCGGCTGAGGTTGACGATCTCTTTGCCGCGCCAGCGGATGACCATCCTCGGCTCCTCGGTGACGGTGGCTACGACGGTGGCCTCGAGGTTCTCCTCGTCGGCATATTTCAGCATCAGGTCCACGTCTTTGGGGTCTACGACCACGGCCATACGCTCCTGGCTCTCGCTGATGGCCAGCTCGGTGCCGTCCAGGCCGGCATATTTCTTGGGCACGCGGTCGAGGTTGATCTGCAGGCCGTCGGCCAGCTCGCCGATGGCTACGCTCACGCCGCCGGCGCCGAAGTCGTTGCACTTCTTGATGATGCTCGACACCTCCTCGCGGCGGAACAGGCGCTGGATCTTGCGCTCGGTGGGGGCGTTGCCCTTCTGCACCTCGGCGCCGCAGGTGGTGAGGCTCTTGGTGGTGTGGCTCTTGGAGGCACCCGTGGCACCGCCGATGCCGTCGCGGCCCGTGCGGCCGCCCAGCAGGATGATGACGTCGCCGGGGTCGCTGGTGAGGCGTTTCACGGCGCGGCGCGGGGCGGCGGCGATGACGGCGCCAATCTCCATGCGCTTGGCCACATAGTTGGGGTGGTACACCTCGTTGACGATACCCGTGGCCAGACCTATCTGGTTGCCGTAGCTGCTGTAGCCGTGGGCGGCGGTGGTGACGATCTTGCGCTGCGGCAGCTTGCCCGGCAGGGTCTCGTCGAGCGGCTTCGTGGGGTCGGCGGCGCCGGTCACACGCATGGCCTGATAGACGTAGGTACGGCCCGAGAGCGGGTCGCGGATGCAGCCGCCCAGGCAGGTGGCTGCACCGCCGAAAGGCTCAATCTCGGTGGGGTGGTTGTGGGTCTCGTTCTTGAAGTTGATAAGCCACTCCTCCTTGTTGCCGTCGATGACCACAGGCACCACGATGCTGCAGGCGTTGATCTCGTCGCTGGGTTCCTGGTCGTCCAGGATGCCGGCCTTCTTCAGGCGCTTGGCGGCCAGGGTGCCGATATCCATCAGGCAGACGAACTTGTCCGTGCGGCCGGCATACTGCTCCTTGTGGTCGGCCAGGTACTGCTGGAAGGCGCCCTCGATGAGGGGACGGTAAAAGCCGTCGTCGAAGTGGACATCCTTCAGCTCGGTGGCGAAGGTGGTGTGGCGGCAGTGGTCGCTCCAGTAGGTGTCGAGCACGCGGATCTCCGTCATCGTCGGGTCGCGACGTTCCTCGTCGCGGAAATAGCGCTGGATATGCTTGAAGTCCTCAAAGGTCATCGCCAAGCCCAGTGAATCGTAGAGCTCCTTAAAGGCTTTTTCGTCCTTTTGGTCCTTAAAGCCATTCAGCACCATAACATCCGCCGGCTCCTCGAAGTGGTCTTCGAGGGTGGCGGGCTTGGGCTCGTCGGTCACGCGCGAATCCACCGGATTCACGCAGTGCTTGACGATCATATTTCTAGTTTCACTAGATAAACTAGTTTTACTAGTGATCACATAGGTGGTGGCGCTCTTGATGATAGGTTCCTCGCTGTCGTTGAGCAGCTTCACGCACTGCTCCGCGCTGTCGGCCCGCTGGTCGAACTGGCCGGGGAGGTACTCCACCGTGAAGCAGAAGTCGTCGGCCTTATGCGGGAACTCCTCCTCGTAGATGTCGTCCACGGGGGGTTCTGAAAAGACCGTCTGCTTGGCCTGTGCGAAGGTGGCGTCGCTCACGTTCTCCACGTCGTAGCGTATCAGCACGCGCACCTCCTCGGCCTCGATGCCGAGGTATTCGCTCATTTCGTTCTTCAGCTCCTTGGCCTTCACGGCAAACGGAGCCTTCTTCTCAACAAAGATTCTTCTGACCATGTTTATATTGCTTGATTGTTTGATTGCTTGATTGTTATTTTCCGGATGTTCCGGGTGCTCCGGGAGTTCCGGATATCCCGGCTTCAACAAACTTCTCCGGGTATCGTGCCATGCTGGCCTTGAAGCCGGAGCGTATCTTGGCGATGTCGCCTTCGGCGTCGTCGGTGGTCCAGTAGGCTTCGCCGAGCCATATGTGTTTGTTTCCGAAGTCGAGGTAGGCCGGCACGATGGGTACCGCGGCGCGGTGGGCGATCTCCCAGAATCCGCGCTTCCAGCGCCTCACAGCCTTCCGCGTCCCCTCCGGCGTGATCGCGAGGGAGAAGGCTGTGCCTTCATGATTGAACAAGCGTACTGCTTGTCCAATCATATCGTTGTGCCTGTTGCCGCGGTCCACGGGGATGGCCCCCAGGCGGCGCAGCAGCGGCCCGATGGGCCAGCGGAAGAACTCCTTCTTGATGAAGATATGCCCGTTGACATCCAGCGCCCACAGGTAGGCCGCGCCGACCATGAAGTCGGCGAAGGCCGTATGCGGCGCCACGGCAAAGACGCAGCGTCGCAGCTCCGGCCGCGACCCCGCGGCCGGCAGCTCAAAGCGCCACCCGCAAAGCTTCACTAGGGCTATCCACAATTTTCTCATAGAGACCATAACTCAGATTTTTTTATATTATTGTGTGAAGGGGAAAATAGTTAGCTGTTAGCTGTAAACTGTAAGCTGTAAGTGGTTGGCGGCTAGCGGTTAGCAGCTAGCGGTTAGTTTTAAGCTGTAAGTTGTAAGTGGTTAGCGGCTAGTAAAATGAAAAATGAAGAGTGAAAAGTGCAAGTGAAAAGTTGAACTTTGAAAGGAGTTAAAATGGAAGTTAAAAAATGAAGTTAAAATGGAAGTTAAAAAAGACAATAGTGCGGCTAACGCAACCACTTACAGCTTACAGCTCACAGCTTAAAACTAAGCCCATATGTCCACTTTAACTCCCAATTATACTCCCAATTTAACTCCCTCATATAACTCCCTAATAATCTTGTATTTCTTGCATTCCATTGCCTCTAAAAAACTATACTTTAAACCAATCAAATTTACCAATCGCTTAACATCCTTTAACTTTTGGCTCTTTCGTCCCCCTCATTTCGTATCATAAAAGAGATAATCTGCTTGCAGGCAGTAAGTTATGGTATTAAAAGGTAAGAAAACCCTTACAGGGCCTGACTTTCTCCTACTCCTCTCTTACTCCTCTCCTACTCCCCTCTTTATCTCCTCTTACAAAAGTAGGAGTTGGTAAAGATGTTAAAAGGAGGTGGTTTATGGAGGGTTTGCCGTAGGGCGGGCGTCAGGGAGGGTAAGGGTGCCCTCCGGAGGTTTCGGGTTCTCCAGATGTTCCGGGTCCTCCGGGCGCTCGGGAGCCACCAAAAGCCTATAAAGTGTTAAAAATAAAAAAAGTTTTGCCGGTATTGAAATTATTCGTATCTTTGCAAAACGGTACAAAGCGTAAAAAGCGCTCGCTATCGCCATAAACATAACTATATCAAGTGATAATATAAATTATAATATAACCCTAATCACACCCCCGCGTAGGAGAGTGAAGAACGAAAAATGAAGAATGAAGAATCAGGCTGTTGGCCTTCTGGGATAAAGAGGAGAGATCATTGGTGGTGGCGACTCTTACCGATTCTTTTCATTCTGATTGAGAAAACAGATATAACCGAGAGAAAAATAAACAAAATCAATTAATTAACCTAATTATTAACCAAAACAACAAAACACTATGCAAAAGTTTCTACGAACTTTGACCCTGGTGGCACTCTTCGCGATGCCTTGGGTCATGCAGGGACAGAACGCTGCTAAGGTGAGCGAGTATGACGGCGAGGTGACACGAGCCACGTATACTTCTATCGCCTCGAATGCAACGAAGCTGGCTCTGACCAACGGAACTGCCACAGTGCAGATGGAGTTTCCAATGTCGCTGGGTGAAAACACCGTGGCCGACAACTCCAACGTCACTGTGTATGGCAACGGCTGCATCGAGTTCACCAGTCTGGCGAATTCCGGCGTGGCCCCCTTGATGTTCGCGGCCTACACTTCGGGCAATGTGTACTACACACACACTGCCACGGAGATGGTCTTCGAATGGCGCAAGGTTGTCGACGGTGACAACAGCTACAGCTTCCAGCTGGCGCTGCACAGCACCGGAAACATCGAGTTCCGCTACGGACCGATGACCCTCAACGTTGCCAAAAACGTCTATGTGGGTCTGATGTCCAGCAACACGGATATCTTCCGTGTCCACACCGTTAACTCGCGATGGGACACTGTGGTGCGTGCCACCGACATGGCCTACCGTTCCATCACGAATGACGACTACTACGCCGCTTCGCACATGGCCTACAACCAGGCTACCCGCGAGGGCGTCGTCTACACCTTCACTCAGCCTGCCTGCGGCAAGCCGGGTGCTCTGACAGTTTCTGCCCCCAAGTGGGACAGCATCTATGTGAGCTGGGAAGCCAATGCCGGCGTCTCCAAGTATGAAGTCTATGTCACCACCAGCAATGTGGAGCCTACCGATGCTACCACCGGTACCATCGTCCTCGCTACCACCCCCGGCGTGCAGCTTACTGGCAGTGAGATCACCGGCTACCATGTCGGCGGCCTGAGTGGCAATACTCCTTATTATGTTTATGTACGCAAGTACTGCGGCAACACCGCTTCGGGTTGGCGTGCCTATAGCGGCACCGTCACCACTCCCGCGTCGTGCCCCAGTCCCTATGCTTCCAACTTCAGCCTCAGCGAAGCTGGCATAGCCAGTTGGACGCTGACCAACTATCCCAATATCGCTACTGTCGATATCTACTACAGCCAGAATAACGTTGCCCCCGGTGAAAACACCGAGCCTACGTTCTCTGTCGCCGTGGGTGGTACGAACGACACCAACCTCGCCGCCCGTGCCGACATCGCCGCCACCAGCGCCACCACATGGTATGTCTGGTTCCGCGGCCGCTGCACCGTCGACGGCGGTACTACCCTGGCTTGGACCTCCAGCGCCAAGAGCTTCACTACCCCCTGCGGCGCAATGACAATCCCGTATACCATGGATTTCGAAGACGGCAACCTTAATTGCTGGGAAGTGCTTACGGGTACAAGTTACAACAGTACCAGTACTCCTCATAATGGTTCCCGCTGCCTCCAATTTGTTGGCAGTACTGACAACTATGTGGCTATGCCCTTGATGAGCCAGTCCTACGCCACACTCACCCTTTCTTTCTGGGAGAGGAATGAAGGTAGCTCCAGCGGCCAGTTCGCTGTGGGTTATATGACCGACCTCACGGATGTCTCTACATTCCATTCTTTTGGTGAGTATACCCGGACGGGTGCTTACACCTATCATGAGATTGATTTGGCTACTGCCAACATTCCCGCGGGTGCCTATATCGTGTTCCGTCAGTACAATTGTTCTGATAACTGGTATTGGTTCCTTGATGACGTACAGGTACAGAGAACTCCCAACTGCGACAAAGCCACTGGTTTGGCTATCAGCGCTGACAAGGTGCTCAGCTGGACTGCCGGCAACACCACCAAGTGGCAGGTACGCTACAAGAAGAGCACCGACGAGAGCTACGCCTACCGTATTGTGGAGAACACTCCCTCGGTGACCCTCGCCCTCACCGGCGCCGCCGGCACACAGTATGAGATCGCCGTGCGCTCCATCTGTGGCGCTGACGACACCCTCGGCTGGTCCGACAACGTTACCTACACTATGCCCCTCTCGCTGCCCTACACCAACGACTTCGAGGATGGCATGAATGGCTTCGCCACCTTCAATGGCGGCACCAACGCCTGGTACCGTGGCACCGCTGCCAAGAAAGACGGTGACTACGGCTTCTATATCTCTAACAATGGAGGTACCAGCAATGCCTATTCTCATGGTTCGATGCAAACCTACGGCTATGTCGTACTTCCCTTCGCTACGGCCGGAACCTATCAGGTCAACTTCGACTGGAAAACCAATTCCGGCGATAATGGCTATGATATGCTTCGCGTGGCCTTGATACCCGATGCCAACGCTTTGCCGACGGGCTACGATCGTTACAACCTCCCCACTGGCTCTATTGATGTGGGTGGCGGTAACTTACAAGCCCAAAGTACTTGGAAGCATGTCTCTAATGATGTGGAAATTACTACCCCGGGCAACTACAAGCTGACCTTTATCTGGTGCAACGATGGTAGCTACGGTAGCGGTGCTCCCGCCGCCATCGACAATGTGTCGGTGATTGCACTCACCTGCCCGGCTCCCACCGACTTCAACGTGACCAGCACTGGCGTAGCCACCTGGACGGCCAGCAACAACGCCCACCACTACCAGTTGTATGTCGGTCCCTCTACGGCCACCGAGCCTGTCGAGGCCGACACCATCAGCCTGGCTTCTGGCGAGACGATTCCCGGCCTGCTCCCCGAGACCCAATACAAGGCCTGGCTGCGCTCCTTCTGCGCCGCCGACGACCAGAGCGACTGGGTCGGCCCTGTGAGCTTCACCACTCCCGAGACCTGCATGAAGCCCACGGCCCTGAACGCCACACCCGGCACGGGTAATGACGCCACCACGGCTGACCTGAGCTGGACCGAAGGCACGGGCGCCAACAACCCCACCAGTGCTACCGGCGAATGGCAGATCCAGTATTGGAAGAGCGGCAGCAACGACGCCATCACCGTTATCGCTACCACCAAGCCCTTCACCCTCACCAACCTCGAGATGGGCACCGCCTACACCTGGATGGTTCGCACCGTCTGCCAAGCCGGCGACACCTCCAAGTGGAGCATCGAGGGTAGCTTCAATACTCAGGCGTGCCTCTCTGCAGAAGCTGGTAATCCTATTACCATTGGTACGAAGAATACTACCTCTAATAGCTCTTCTAGCAATGTTGGTACTGTGCCTCTAAACACTTATTACTACAGAGGTACTTCCAACCAAATATACACTGCTGCAGAGGTTGGTGGTGCTGCTACACTCAGCTCCATCACCTTTACGTTGGCCGCCTCGGCTCAAAAAACGTTCAACTGGGACATCTACTTGATGGAGACTGATAAGAGCAGTTTTGCAAGCAATACCGACTGGATTCTGCCCACCACCGCTGGTGTTCAGCAGGTCTTCTCCGGTACCGTTACCACTCCGTCGAGTGCTGGCACTTTGACTATTCCCTTCGACAATCTGTTCAACTATTCTGGAGCGCATAATCTGGCGCTGATAGTTGTGAATCCTTATACGGGAAATTACACTTCGAGTACCCAGTTCGATGCTTATACTGTCGATGGTGTGACGAATTGTGCCATCAGCTATGGCAATGACAACATTGACGTTACTTCCTCGACCAACGGCATCCGTACCAATGCCCGTAATGTGGTGACCTTCGGCACTGTCACCTGCGACCAGGGCACCTGCCTGCCTCCCACGGTGGCTATCGAGCAGGGTGTATCGGGTGACTTCGGTACCGCTACCCTAACCTTCACCGCCCCCGATGCCAACACCACCAACTTCGGCTACAAGTACGGCCCGCAGGGCTTCAACCCCGCCACCGAAGGTACCGCTGGTACGGCCAATACTACCGAAGCCACCGCGGTGATCAATGGCCTCAACGGCAGCAGCACTTATGATATATATGTATATAGTGTCTGCAACGAGGTGGCCGGCCGCATGGTGCGCTATCAGGTGACCATCCCCTTCATCCCCACCTGCAAGGTCCAGACCGACTTCGACACCAACGCCGTCTCCTATACCGGCGCCACGGTGACTTGGAAGCAGGAAGACACGACTCAGGTGCCGCAGAAGTGGCTCGTCCGCTACGCCACCAGCAGCTTCGACCCCGCCACCGATGCTGTGGTCCCCACCTATGAGGTGACCACACCCAGCTACACCATCAGCGGTCTGCACAACGGCGACCATGTGTATCTCTACACCAAGGCCGACTGCGGCACCGACGGCGAGAGCCCCAACTGGAGCGCCTTCGACTTCCAACTGCCCGCCGTCCCGGCTCCCCAAGGCATCACCTCGTGGAATACCACTAATATCAGCGACTCGCTGCGTTGGACCGACCTGAACGGCACAGTGAACTACCCCTATGCCTTCCCCATCGCTTCGTGGACCGTGCGCTACGCCACTGCCGACTTCGACCCCACGGACGACAACGCCAACTTCGACTCCGTCGTGGTCAACAGCACCCGCATCAAGCTCACCGACCTCGAGCCCGCTACCACCTACTACGTCTATGTCCGCACCAACGGCACCGCCACCGAGCACAGTGCCTGGACTCCCGCTACTGCCCATACCTTCACCACCCTCTGCCCCTATGGCGGCGAGGTGATTGTCGGCAACATGGAATCAACCTCCACCGATAGCTATGTCCCGATGCAGAGTAATTACAATTACTCGTATGCACAGATGATTTATACCGCTGACGAGATTGGTGGTGCTACCACTATTTATGGAATCTCCTTCTATGAACAAGGCACTGTCAATGTCGAGACTCCGGTTACTCTCTATGTGGCTGAGACCGACAAGGAGACCTTCAGTAGCAATACTGACTTTATTGCGGTAGACGAACTCACTCAGGTGTTTGATGGAAACTATCCAACTAATACCAGCGGTTGGCATAAGATTGACTTCGACACTCCGTTTGATTTCAGCGGCAACCACAACCTAGTGGTGGCTTTCTACAACCACAGGAATGAGTATTCCAGCGGCGTCAGCCACCGCTACACCGCTACCACTAAAAACACCTGTATATACAACTATGATGACGGTAGTGGCCTTACTCCCGACAACCCTACATATTATTATAATGGTTCGAAGAGCGTCTCAACGCATCGTCCTAATGTGAAGTTTATCACTCCCTGCGAGACCACCGTCACCTGCTTCGCTCCGAAGAACTTCGCCGCTGCTATCGACAGCAGCAACAACGTGAAGTTGACCTGGACGAAGAACACCGACATGGAGTCGGACGATATGAACGGCTGCCATTATGTTGTGGCCTATGGCCCCACCGCCGAATTCGGCAATGACATCGAGGCTACCGCCCAGAACGTGATTAGCAACATCGCTGCCGACAGCCTTATCATCGCCGGCAGCCAGCTGACGGCCGACGTCGACTACACCTTCTACGTCCGCACCGACTGCGGCGAGGGCAACTACAGCCCCAACTGGCAGAAGGTCACCAAGACGACTTGGCCCGACGTCTTCGCTCCCATCAGCCTCTCTGCCACCCTGCCCAATAGCAACAGCACCGACACTGTGAAGCTGACCTGGACGGAGAAGAACCCCGAGCCCGCCACCGCATGGCAGATTGCCTACGGCCCCGCCGGCTTCGACCCCTATGCTGAGCCCGCCACCAACAACGTCTACACCGTTGCCCCGGTAAGCACCACCACTCCCGGTCTTACCCCCAACGGCCGCAACGTGACCTACTTCCTCGGCGGACTGAAGCACTCTACCAAGTACGAATTCTACGTGCTTGCCGTGAAGGGCAACGATATGTCGCTCTGGAGCACCAAGGCCTCCGCCACCACCGCCTGCGGCGAGTGGACCATGGCCGACCTGCCCATCGAAGAGAACTTCGACAGCTACAGCACCGGTAATACTTTGCCCAACTGCTGGAGCAAGATTGCCAGCAGCGCTTCTCGCGTCGCCATCAATGGTAGTTATTATAGCAGCGGCAACCGCTCGCTCTACCTCGCTGGCTACAAAGACTGCTATGCTGTGCTGCCCGAGCTGGCCGCCACCGTGCACCCCGACAGCCTGACCTTGGCCTTCAACGCCCGCTTCTCCAACGTTAACGGCAAGATCTTCGTCGGCGTGATGACCAGCAAGACTGACAAGAGCACCTTCGACACTGTGGCCACCGTCACTCCGTCGGCTGCCAACAGCTGGGAGAGCTTCCAGATCTCGTTGGCTGACTTCGCCAACCATGCCAAGCATGCCGGCCATACCGACACCTGGTATGTGGCTATCGCCGACTCTAACTTGGGTGTCAAGTACATCGACGACGTGGTCCTGAAGGTCACCGAGCCTACCGATACGCTGCCCAATGCCAGCGTCCAGCGCGACATCTGCGGCATGTATATCATCCCCACCCGCGATGACAACAACAACTACACCGCCGCCGGCGAATACACCTACACCCTCACTCCCGAGGCTGGCAAGGTGCTGCATATCACCGGTAGCTACGACCTGGAGTATGGCTACGACTACCTGAGCCTCTACCGCGGCAGCGTGGCCCCCGCCAACCTGATCGCCACCTACACCGGCAACGGCAACGACATCGACTACAAGACCGGAAGCAACCTCTGGGCCGACAGCGGCGCCGTGGTGCTGGTCTTCAAGACCGATGAGGACAACGCCATGAACTACGAGGGCTTCAAGCTCTTCGTGAAGTGCGAATGCCCCGACGTGTGCGACACCATCCAGATCGTGACCGTGGAGACCCACACCTCCTACACCTGGACCGCCCCGCAGGGCAACGGCGTGGTGTATGACAACATCTTCACCCGCGCCAACGGTACCGACCTGTTGGTCACCGAGCCCTACACGCAGAGGAATATTAGTGGTGAGTGCGATAGTATTAATAAGGAGCTGCACCTCACCGTGCATCCCGCCTACAAGATCACCTATGCCAACGCTGAGATCTGCGAGCGCGACACCTTCCACCTGAACAACGACGGAATGGGCTTCTATGGCCAGTTCCACACCATTTCGGGTAACTACAGCGACACGCTGCACACCGCCTTCGGCGCCGACTCGATCGGCGTGGTGGCCATCCAGATGAATGTGGCCCCCAAGGCATACATATATAATAATAGTAAGCAGCTCGGCGACACCGTCAACGGATGGTGCGACTACGCCGAGATGGTCCTCGAGGCCCGCGCCGACAGAGCCTCCACCTTCGAGTGGAACGACGGCACGATGGGTGTGTACGACACCGTCACCCCGCACCTCAGCGGCACCTACACCGTGGTGGCTACCGACAACCAGAAGGGTTGCACCAGCCTGCCCGTGAGCGTGACCGTGAACACCACGCCGGTGGCCGACCTGACCGTCAGCGCCTCCGACACCGTGATCTGCCGCGGCGAGAGCACCACGCTGACCCTGGCCGACGCCAACAACGTGGATGCCACCTATCGCTGGACCAACAACCGTACCTCTGGTGTGCTCACCGGCGCCTCCATCACCGTGACGCCCGACAGCACCACCACCTATACCGTCACCGCTACCACCAACAACACCAGCAAGTGTCAGACCAGCGCCACCTTCACGGTGACCGTCAACCAGCTGCCCGAAGTGCTCGTGAGTACCTCCGTCAGCAGCAGCTGCCGCGATTCGTTGGTGACCCTCATCGCCTCCGAGAAGGAGGGCTATGACGCCGACGGCTATACCTACCTCTGGAGCAACAACGCCACGACGGCTACCGCCGCCGCCTATCCCTCGGCTACCGGAAGCTACACGCTCACCGTCACCGAGACCGCTACCGGCTGCTCCAACAGCTTCACCACTGCCTCCGTCACCGTCTATCCCAGCTACACCGTGATCGACACGATGACGCTCTGCTTCACCCAGAACCCCTACACCTGGGGCGAACAGACCTTGAGCGCCGACGGCGACTACACTCAGAACTTCAAGATTGCCCACGGCTGCGACAGCTTGGTGTACCTCAACCTGGCCTTCAGGAACATGTCCACCATCAACAGCTACCGCGAGCTCTGCGAGGAGACTCCCTACACCTGGGGTGGCAACGCCTACACGGCCCATGCCGACACCACGGTGCACTATGTGAGCACCCCCGTCGACTGCCCCGTGGACAGCGTGCTTAACCTCACCGTCAACTACCCCGCTGCCAGCAGCTTCGACAAGACCGTCTGCGACAGCTACACCTGGGTCATCGACACCAACACCATCGGTACCTACACCACCACCGGTGCCTACAGCACCACCCTGCAGACCAACAAGGGCTGCGACAGCGTGGTGACTGTGAACCTCACCGTCAACTACCAGAACACCGGCGTGGATGTGCAGAACGTCTGCGACGAGCTGGAGTGGATCGACGGTATCGTGTATGACGAGGACAACGACAGCGCCCAGTACACCCTGGCCAACCAGTGGGGCTGCGACTCTGTGGTGACCCTCAACCTGACCCTGCGCCACGCCACCGTGGGCGACACCGCCGTGAAGGAGTGCGACCACCACAGCTACACCTGGGTGGCCATGGGCGAGACCATCGGTACCTACAACCTGACCGACGTCAGCGGCAACATCAGCCACACCTGGAAGAACGCCAACGCCGCCGGTTGCGATACCACCGCCCGCCTGCTCCTCACCATGAACGATGTGAAGGATACCCTCAACTGGGCCTTCGACACCGTGCGTGACGTATACTACCTCAACACCGTGGACTGCGACGGCGACACCGTCGAGAAGGACTACCGCTACAGCCAGGATGTCGAGGAGCGTATCCATAACGCTCAGCTGAACCGCGACGAGTGGTTCCGCCTGCACTTGACCGTCAACACCTCGATCAACCGCACCGACCGCCGTACCGAATGCGTGCCTTACGTCTTCGGTCTGATCCATGGTATGGATACCGTGACCGGCGAGCACTTCGTGGTCAACAAGGACGACTACGACTCTACGCGCCTCAACGACACTCTGTTCTTCCTCAACCTCGAGGATAAGAGCAAGGGCTACCATGAGGTGGGTGTCTACAATGAGGACGCCTATGTCTCCTTCAACCTCGACGAACTTGGCTACCGTGTGAGCAAAGACACCAGCGTTATCTACTGGCTGCGCCTCACCGCCAAGCAGCACGACTATGAGAACCTCGTCGACACCATCTGCGAGAACGGCTACTGGAAGGATCCTAACTACACCGCTTGGAGTAACTTCGACGCCGGCAAGGTGGTCTTCGAATGGGATCGCAAGCTTGGCAAAGCCGCCAACGGCTGCGACTCCGTCTTCATGGTCGACCTCCTGGTGAACCCCATCTACATGGATTCGGTTGCACCGGTCTTCTGCGAGAGCGAGTTCGTGCTGGATACCGTCACCACGAGCCCCAGCTACAACCAGTATGTCAAGGTGGTTGTCAACCCGATCGACGCCAGCCAGACCTGGACGCTCACCATCCCCGGTGATCTGAACCAGGTGGTCTATGAAGGCAGAGACACTGCCTACTGGCGCACCGCTATGGGTTGCGACAGCACCATGATCTTCAAATACACCGTCAATCCCACCCTGCGTGAGACCGTGGCAGACACCGCCTGCCTCGAGTACACCTGGGTTGGCCACGACAGCTTCAAGACCCTCACCGACAGCGGCACCTATGTCGACACCATCGTGAGCATGGTCACCGGCTGCGACAGCATCGTGACCCTCAACCTCATGATCTACGACACCGTGAAGCTGTATGACACCCTGTACCACTGCACCGAGTATGAGGTGAACGGCGAGAAGTACCGCACCACCAAGACCTTCGATGAGGTGATTGGTACAAGCAAGTTCGGCTGCGACACCGTCCTCTACAGCACCCACGTGATTGAGGGCATGCAGATTGTGGTGAACAACGTCATCACCAACCTGGATACCTTCCCCTGGCACGGTGTGAAATACGCCGCGAGCGTGGACAGCGTGCTGTATGATGCCGGTACGAACATCAACGGCTGCGACAGCCTGGAGCTCCTCAACCTCACCATGCTTGATTCCATCGAGCTCTGCCGCAACCAGCTGCCCTACACCATGCCCGACCTCGGCATCGTGCTCCAGCCCTTCCCCGGCGCTGCTGGTGCATACTTCAAACATGACGCTACTGTTCGTAACCTCATCAACGACACCCTGATTGTCTACTTTATCAAGGAGCTTGCCGTCAAGAATGATACGATGACCGCTTGCGACAGCCTGGTTTGGTGGACTGACAGCGTCTACACTGTCTCGGGTGACTATACCAAGTTCTACCCCGCTGGTGCCCCCAACGGCTGCGACAGCACCGAGACGCTGCACCTCACCGTCAACTACAGCAACACCGGTATCTTGGATACTGCTGCCTGCTTGACCTGGACCTGGAACGAGAAGATCGTCAACGGTCAGCCCAAGGTCTACACCGAGAGCAACAACACCGATACCATCATGCTGAAGAACGCCGCCGGCTGCGATAGCACGGTGACGCTGAACCTGACCATCAAGCCGCGTATCTTCGCTACCGATATCCAGGTGGCCTGCGACAGCCTCATCTGGGTGGTCAACAACGACACTGTGGGTACCTACTACGCCAGCACCAACGAGCCTAAGGACACCTTGTTTAACGCCGCCGCCAACGGCTGCGACAGCGTGGTGACCCTCAACCTTACGATCAACACCAACGTGAAGCAGGTGACCTACGATACGCTCTGCCAGTATGCAGCGTATGCTTGGACGGTGACCAACAACGATCTGTATGACACGCTGCTGGCCTTCGCCGCCGACTACTTCGCGAAGAGCGACACTATGTATAGCTTTAGCGAGGAGGTGACCGACGTCAATGGTTGCGACGTGTTCGACAGCCTCTACCTGACGGTCTATCCGCGTCAGTTCAGCAAGGACACCATCGTAATCAACGAGCCCAGCGCTTACTACAAGAATTACCTCTTCACCGCTCCGTTCGACAGCGACACGCTGACCAACGCCGTGGTGGCTGACCTCTTCGTCGACACGCTGACCTCCGTGCGTACGGGCTGCGACAGTGTGGCATTCCACCGCCTCGTCCTCAAGACCGGTAACATGGTTGACGACAGCGTCTTCGCCTGCGGTCGCTACACCTGGATGAACAACCACACCTACCAGTGGATCCCCGCCAGCGAGCGCGTGAACCCGATGTTCGCCTACAAGGATATCACCACCGACGAATACATCTATGAGAACCCGAAGCATTCCACCTTCATCAACGACACCATCGACAAGACCTACGTGCTGTGGCTCTCTATCGCCGAAGCCGCTATGGCCGACTCGGTGTATGCCAGCTTCCCGCTGAGCCAGGAGACCCTGACCATCGGCGACAGCACTTGGGACTTCAGCGCCTACAAGGCTGCCAAGAAGGACACCGTCGTGAAGAAGGAGATCCACTTCGGTTCCACCTACTACTGCGATAGCATTGAGTACTGGACCATCAACCTGAAGTACAACTACGACACGATTGATACCACTTACCTCTGCTACAGCGACTCTCTGGCCGCCGGCAAGGCTGTCAACACCGTCTTCCTGGTGAACGACACCACCGCCAAGGGCACCGACGCCGAGATGATCACCACCACTCCGTACGTCCGCATGGCTGACTTCACCATGGGTGATACCACGGCTACGGCTTGCGGCCAGTTCACTTGGTACGACTCGACCTTCACCGCCAGCACCGACAGCGCCACCCACATCTTGCAGGTGACCAGACACGGCGTGGCTTGCGACAGCATCGTGAAGATCAACCTCACCATCAAGCCGCTGGTCTACAGCACCGATATCAAACAGGCTTGCGACAGCCTCCTGTGGCATGATTCTACCTACACCGCCAGCACCGACAGCGCCAAGTACACTGTGACGCGTAGCTACGCCGACGGTTGCGACAGCATCGTGACCCTGAACCTGACCATCAAGAATACGGTTTACGGCACCGATATCGCGCTGGCTTGCGACAGCCTCAAGTGGCATGACTCCACCTACACCGCCAGCACCGATAGCGCCAAGTACACTGTGGTGCGCGACTTCGCCCACGGTTGCGACAGCATCGTGACCCTCAACCTCACGATCAACCACCCGACCACCGGTGACACCACCGCTCTGGTTTGCGACAGCTTCGACTGGTACGAGCATGTCGGCCTGACCACGGACAGCACCTTGAAGCACAACTTCGAGAAAGCTGACATGAACGGCTGCGACAGCATCGTGACGTTGCACCTGACTGTCCACTATAGCAGCGACACCACCATCGATACCGTCAAGTATCGTGGCGGCAGCTACCGTCTGCATGAACAACTCTTTGTGGCTCCCATCACCGACAGCATCGTGGACTTCGTCCTCACCAATGTTGCCGGTTGCGACAGCGTGGTCCGTTACCACCTCTGGGTGACCCCCTATGACATTGTCTTCGACAACGAGGTGGCTTGCGGTCTCTTCACTTGGACCGTCAACGGTCACACCTACCAGTGGATCTCCGACGCAGAGAGTGCCGCCCACGGCGACGCCTTCTACAAGGATATCACCGCTGATAAATATGTGATGACCTGGCCGAAGGATACCGTCGACAACACCGTGCGTTACCTCAACCTGACCCTCAACGAAGCCCTCTTCGGTGACACCACCGTGGCCCGCTTCCCGCTGAGTCAGGACAGCCTGGTGCTGGGTAACGACACCTTCTACTTCGCAGGTTGCCAGGCTGGCGACACCAACGTCTGGTTCAGCGCCGGTCACAACTACTACTGCGACAGCCTGGTGTATGCCACCATCCACATGGTGTTCGACTACGACACCGTGGAAGATGTTGTCTGTAACACCGTGAAGCAGTATGCTTGGAACGGTAAGAACTGGGCTATGGATGCCGACTCCGCTACCGGAAAGACCTACTACTTCCGCGACACCCTCAACTTCGCCACCGACAGCGAGCAGGTGCGCACCATGAAAGTGTACCACCGCGCCTTCTCCGGCTCCGCCTTCGCGGATTCGGCTTGCGACAGCTACACCTGGATGGATGCCGACACCGCGGTGACCACCATCACCACCGCCGGTAAGCACGACTACAAGCACACCTTCGTCGACCAGTACGGCTGCGACAGCCTCGTGACCCTCTCCTTGACGCTGTATACCAACAGCAGCAAGCGTGACGCCAACGTGACTGCCTGCGACAGCTACACCTGGCACGGCCGCGTGTACGACAGCGTGGGTACGGTGACCGACACCTTCAGCTACACCACCGCTCACGGTTGCTACAGTGTCGATACCATCACCATCACTATCAACAAGAACTACGGTAAGGATACCACCGTGGTGGCTTGCGATAGCTATACCTGGTATGGTACCACGTACACCCTGTCTCCCGCCAAGGGCTATGTAACCCACGACTCTGTCGACGCCAACACCTGCCACCATATGGATACCCTGTGGCTGACCATCAACCACAAGCAGATCTATGACAGCTTGGTCTACTCTGGCGAGGGTTCCTACCGCCACAACGGTGTGTTGTACACCTCTGATACCAACTTCTTCGATACGCTGAATATTAAGACCGTCAATGGTTGCGACAGCATCTACAAAGTGCAGCTCCACTTCGGTCTGTACCACTACGCTACCGACGACACCATCGTCTGCAGCGAGTACACTTGGCGCAACGGCCACACCTACCAGTGGATCTCCACTGAGGAAGGCACTGCTCACAACGCTCTGTATTATGACGCCACCGACAGTGTGTATGTGACCTACATGCCCATGTATATCCAGCACATCGCCGACGACTACGACAGTGTCTACACCCTGAACCTGACGCTCACGCAGCGCTTCAACGGTTACGACGACACTACCTTCTTCGTCAGCAACAAGTTCCTGGCCTATGGCGACAGCATCTTCGACTTCACGATGGAAGACAGCCTCGCATACAATGTGCTCGGCTTCAACGACACTACCGTCATCCGTCAGGTTACCTACCTGCAGCCTGTAGTGAAACACTACTGCGACAGTGTCATCACGCTCAACGTGAACCTGAAGAACAACTACGTCTCTGTGGGTGACACCCACATCTGCGATGTGGAAACCATCACCTGGAGAGGTAAGACCTACGACACCAAGGCCAAGACCGAAGGCAACATCGATGTCGCCTACGACTGGTACCTCTACGACACCATCGCCGCTACCGGCATGATCGAGTACGTCCACGTCTACCAGCACCCGGTGGCCTACACCACCGACCGCCGCACGGTGTGCGACAGCCTGCGCTGGATCGACGGCAACCTCTACACTGAGAGCCGTTCCGACATCACCTTCCTGACTCATACCGACTCCGTCCGCGGCTATTGCGACAGCGTAGTCTCGCTGGTGCTGATCGTCAACTTCGGCGGCGGTAAGAACGACTCGGTTGAGACCGAATGTGGTGCCTACACCTGGACCGCCGGTGACGGCCGTGAGTTCACCTACAATGCCAGCATCGACACTATGGTGACCTACACCAACACCACCAACAACTGCCAGGCTTACGACACGCTGCACTTCGTCTATCACCAGGTCTATACCAATGTGATTGCCGCTGATACCGCTTGCGACGAGTATGTTTGGAAGAACGCCAAGATAGATGGTACCGATACCACCATCACCAAGACTGGTACCTACAAGCACACCTTCAAGAGCCAGTTCGGCTGCGACAGCACTGTGACCCTGAACCTCGTTGTGAACCACAACAGCGACAGCATCTACCTCGACACTACCTTCGCTGGCGACACCAACTACGTTTGGGAGCGCAACGGCATGAAGTACACCGAGGCTGGTAAGTACGCTTATGAGTACAACGCTCTCAGCGGTTGCCCGAGTGTTGATAGCCTGTTCCTCACCATGGAGAATGGTGTCAAGGATGTGATCGTCGCTTGCGACACCTTCCGTTGGCACAACGTACTCTACACTGTGGACAGCATGACTGTGGGTAACACTGCCGACACCTTCTTCTATGTGAACAAGAGCGTTACCGGTAAGAACCTCGGTCAGGATACCTTGGTGCTGACGCTCAACACCGCTACGCACAATGTCGAGACCGTCGCCGCCTGTAAGACCTACACTTGGCACGGCCAGAACGTTACCAACAACACTGGTAAGACGCTGCTCGACACGCTCACCTACGACTACAGCAATGGCGTCTGCGCCAGCGTGGATACCCTGTTCCTCACCCTCGGTACCGGCCGTACCTTCGTCTTCGACGAGCAGACGAGCTGCGGTCCCTACACTTGGGTGATCAACGGCGACACCATCGGTGTGCTGACTGAGAGCATGGAGACTTCGGTCAACGTGCCCACCGCCACCGGTTGCGACAGCGTGGTCAGCCTGACCCTCACGGTGAAGTACGCTCCCGTGGTCGACACCTTCGCCACCACCTGCAACAACAAGCTGCCCTTCGAGTGGCGCGGCTACGAGTTGACAGAGAGCGGCGACACCAGTGTGACCTTCGAGCTGGCTAACGAGTGCGACAGCACCATTACGCTGCACCTGACGGTCAACGACACCGTGACTACCGAACTCACCGATCAGGTGTGCCTCGGCAACGGCTATAATGCCAACGGCTTCGATATCGACGCCGCCGACCTGGCCAAGTCTGGCGAATACACCTTCACGCTGCGTGAGACCGCCGTCAACGGTTGCGACAGCATCGTGACCCTGACCCTCACCGTCGGCACCGTCCTGACCGGTGACACCAGCGCCGTGGCTTGCGACCAGTTCAACTGGTACGGCGAGATCTACGACACCACCGGTGACTATACCTATAAGACTGCCACCCTCAGCGGTTGCGACAGCATCGTCACCCTCCACCTGACCATCAACGTCAACGAGGGCGTCGAGACCAGCGTGACCAGCTGCGACAGCTACATGTGGTTCGATGAGCTCCTCACCGAGAGCAACACCTACCACCACGCCTTCGCCGATGCGAACGGCTGCGTGGGTGACTCGGTCCTGAATCTCACCATTACCACCAGCAACACTGGCGACACCACTGCCGTGGCCTGCGACTACTTCGTGTGGCAGGGCCAGACCTATTCGCAGAGCGGTGACTACGTCTACACCTTCGAGAATGTCAGCGAGTGCGACAGCGTCGTGACGCTGCACCTCACCGTCAACAGCTCGAAGACCACCACCATCGACACCGCCTCCTGCGGTAGCTTCACCTGGAACGACGCCGTCTACAGCATCAGCGGTAGCTACACCGTCGTCTTCGAGGCCGCCAACGGTTGCGACAGCACGGTGACCATGAACCTGACCGTTAAGGATCACTCCATCGTGTTCGTCGAAGACACTGCCTGCGACAGCTACACTTGGACGGTCAACGGCACTGTGGTGGATACCTACACCGCCAGCACCACTGACTTTGCTCTGCTGGAAGGCGCCGCCGCCAACGGCTGCGACAGCATCATCACCCTCAACCTGACGGTGAACTACAGCACGCACAACGCTGAGGATGTCTCGGTGTGCGACAGCTACGACTGGAACGGTATGACCCTGACCGAGAGCTGCGACACTGTGTACCGCTACACCAACATGGCCGGCTGCGCCAGCGTGGATACCCTCCACCTGACCATCCGCAACAGCACCAACAATGCTGAGACCGTGAGCGCATGCATCAGCTACGACTGGAATGGTGAGACCTACACCACCAGCGGCGACAAGCTGTACTACTACACCAACCTGGCCGGCTGCGCCAGCGTGGATACCCTCCACCTGACCATCAACCAGCCCGTGACCGGTGACACCGTCGCTGAGGCTTGCAACGCCTTCACTTGGTACGAGAACACCCTCACCGAGAGCGGTACCGCTACCCACACCTTCGTGGCCGCCGCCGCTAACGGTTGCGACAGCGTGGTGACCCTGACCTTCACCCTCAAGCAGGCCGTCTACAACACGGTCAGCGCAGTTGCCTGCGACAGCTATGAGTGGCACGGCCGGACCTTCACCGAAAGCACTGACACTGCAACCTACACCACCATCGCCGCCAACGGCTGCGACAGCATCGTGACCCTCAACCTGACGATCAACGAGAGCTACAACGTGACCCTGCCGGCTGTGACTGCCTGCGAGAGCTACGACTGGAACGAGCAGACCTACACCACCAGCGGTAACTACACGCACCGCTTCGTGGCCGTCAACGGTTGCGACAGCACCGTGGTCCTGCCTCTGACCATCAACGTGCCCACCGACAGCACGGTGTATGAGGAGGCCTGCCGCGCCATCACTTGGCACGACCAGACCTGCAACGCTAGCGGTCTCTACTACTACACCACCACCAACGCTGCTGGTTGCGACAGTGTGGTGACCCTGGTCTTCACCCTCAAGCAGGCCGTCTACAACACGGTCAGCGCAGTTGCCTGCGACAGCTATGAGTGGCACGGCCGGACCTTCACCGAAAGCACTGACACTGCAACCTACACCACCATCGCCGCCAACGGCTGCGACAGCATCGTGACCCTCCACCTGACGGTCAACGAGAGCTACAACGTGACCTTGCCGGCCGTGACTGCCTGCAGCAGCTACGAGTGGAACGGACAGACCTACACCACCAGCGACAACTACACGCTGCGCTATGTGGCTGAGAACGGTTGCGACAGCCTCGTGACCCTGCCTCTGACCATCAACCTGCCCACCACCGGTGACACCACCGCTGTGGCTTGCGAGGAGTTCACCTGGTACGGTACCACCTACACCACCAGTACTACCGACACCCGCGCCTTCACCGCCGCCAACGGCTGCGACAGCGTGGTGACCCTGAATCTGACGATCAACCAGCCCGTGTACAACAACGTCGAGGCAGCTGCCGTGGGTAGCTATTCTTGGAACGGTACGACCTACACCGAGAGCGGCGATTACACCTACAACTTCGAAGGTGGCGCTGCCAACGGTTGCGACAGTATCGTGATCCTGACCCTCGACATCACTCCCGTCTACACCGTCACCCTGACCTCCGCTAACGAGACCATGGGTACCGTGAGCGAGAGCGGCACGATCGCCGAGAATGGCTACTGGACCGCTACGGCTACCGCCAACGAGGGCTACGAGTTCGTGGCCTGGATGAACGGTAACGACACGGCCTCGACCAACAGCACGTATGTCTTCCAGGTAACTGAGGACGTCACGCTGACTGCCATCTTCAAGGTCAAAGTTGGTATCAACGATGTCGATATGAACAACGTGACTATCTACAGCGCCGACACCCGTATCTTCGTACGCGGTGCCGAGGGCTACGATGTCTACGTCTACGATGTCAACGGCCGCACCATCGCTCGCCAGAGCAATGCCGCCGACGCCATCGAGTTCCGCATGGCTACCACCGGTGTCTACCTCGTGAAGGTGGGCAACGCTCCTGCCAAGCGCGTCATCGTGGTGAGGTAGTGTACACACTACTATCCAAAGAAAGGGGCACCCGCACGGGTGCCCCTTTCTTTTTGTCATATTATTTTTTTTTCGTATCTTTGCACTTGATTTCCGGATAATCCGGAACTTCCGGAACCTCCGGAGTTTCCGGAACCTCCGGAGCCTCTAGAAAAAAAGAAAGATAAAAAAGAAACGATATGGAACAGAAAGCTTTAAAGAACCTCAAACCCGCCCGCGTGTGGCATTATTTCGGCGAAATCATGCAGATCCCCCGTCCCTCGAAACACGAGGAACGCATCAGCGCCTACCTCGTGCAGTGGGGCAAAGACCATAAGCTCGAGACCAAGAGCGACAAGCTGGGCAACGTGCTGATCCGCAAGCCCGCCTCCAAAGGCTACGAGAAGAGTCCCATGGTGTGCCTGCAGGCCCATATGGATATGGTGTGCGAGAAGAACTCGAACAAGAAGTTTGACTTTATGAAGGACGCCATCCAGCCCGTCCTCGACGGGGCCTGGCTCACCGCCGACGGCACCACCCTGGGTGCCGACGACGGTATCGGCGTGGCTACCATCCTCGCTATCCTCGAGGACGACAAGCTGCAGCATCCCGCCCTCGAGGCCCTCATCACCGTCGACGAGGAGACCGGCCTCACCGGCGCCAACGGGCTCAGCAAGACATGGCTCAAGAGCTCTATCCTCCTCAACTTCGACGACGAAGACGAAGGAGAGTACTGCATCGGCTGCGCCGGCGGCATCGACACCGTGGTGGAGATGGACTACCGTCTCGTGGCAGCCCCCCGCGGCCATAAGGCCTTCCGCCTTAAAGTCGGCGGCCTGAAGGGCGGCCACAGCGGAGACGACATCAACCGCGGCCGCGGTTGCGCCAACAAGCTCATCAACCGCATCCTCTGGGAGGGCACCTACCGCTACGGCATGCGTCTGGCTTCCATCGACGGCGGCAACCTGCGCAATGCCATCGCCCGCGAGGCTGAGGCTGTGGTCACCGTGCCCGAGGACAAGGTGAGCAAGTTCAAGACAATGGTTACCAAGATGGGCAAGGCCATGCAGTTCGAGTTCCGCACCACGGAGCCGGAACTGGAGTTCACGCTGCGTACCGTCACCACGAACCCCCGTCAGGTCATCGACAAGGAGACCCAGGAGAAGCTGGTCAACGTGCTCTATGCCTGCGCCCATGGCGTGCTGGCCATGAGCCGCGAGATAGAGAACTTCGTGGAGACCTCCACCAACCTGGCTTCCATCAAGATGGCCCCGGGCAAGAATGGCGGCATCATCCATATCTGCACCTCTCAGCGTAGCAGCGTGGAGAGCGCCAAGATGGCCGCCGCCGCCAAGATCGAGAGTACCTTCCGTCTGGCGGGCTGCCGTGTGAAGCACAGCGACGGCTACCCCGGCTGGACTCCCAACCCCGACAGCCGCGTGCTGAAGGTGGGCGTGGAAGTCTACAAGAAGATGTACGGCTGCGAACCCGTGGTCCGCGCCATCCATGCCGGTCTGGAATGCGGTCTGATAGGGGAGAAGTACCCCGAGATGGACATGATCAGCTACGGCCCCACATTACGCGGCGTGCACAGCCCCGACGAGCGCATCGAGATCAAGACCGTGGAGATGTTCTGGAACCAGACCCTTGAGATTCTGAAAAGACTCAAATGATTCAAATAGAAATCTGTTGTGGCTCGCGGCGTTCTGCCGTGGCGGCCAAAGAGGGCGGGGCAGAGCGTATTGAGCTTTGCCGCGCCCTCGGCTGTGGTGGCCTCACCCCCAGCGACGAGGACATCGAATACTGCATCCATGGGCTCGGCCTGCGCACACATGTCCTGGTGCGGCCCCGTCCGGGCGACTTCTGCTACACGCCCGCCGAGGTGGCCGAGATAGAGGCGACCATCCTGCGTTGCAAGGCGCTGGGGGCCGCCGCCGTGGTGATAGGCTTCCTTACCCCCGACGGGAAGGTCGATGTGCCCCTTACGCGCCGTATGGTGCAGCTGGCAGCCCCTATGGAGGTGACCTTCCACCGCGCCTTCGACGAAGCCCATCAGACGCCTCTGGAGGCCCTGCAGGCCGTCGCCGAGAGCGGCTGCCATAGGCTGCTCACCTCAGGACAAAGAGCTACCGCCCTCGAAGGCGCCGAGGTGATACGGCAGTTGAGAGTGAATAGTGAAAAGTGGAAAGTGGCCATCTTGGCGGGCAGCGGCGTGACGCCCGACAACGTGTGTGAGTTGATTGAGAAGACCGGGGTGGGAGAGGTCCATGGCAGTTGCAAGACCACGCTGCCCGACGGCAGCGTGAAGACCGATGCCGCCGCCGTACGCCAGCTGATAGAGAAAACACTTACTTTATGAAGAAGATATTGCTTTTGGCTATTGCGGTGCTGCTGTTGGCTGCCTGTCACCGCGACCCGCATTTCATCACCGACCGTACTTACCGCGCCGAGGTGCACAAAGACTTTGAGAATAGATGGCAGGAGTTCGGTTGGGCGGACGAGGACGTTGTCGGCCAAGCCGACGGCACACCACGCGTTCCCAGGCTCGACACGCTGTGCCGCGCTGAACGCGAGGCCATGGAGTTTCTCTATGCCTATATGCCGTTGAGCGACTTGGCCGACTATGAGCCGGAGTTCTTCCTGCAGCAGGTGCGCTATGCCTTTAAGGCGCGTGAGGAGATGCCGTGGGGCAAGGAGATCCCCGAGGATGTCTTCCGCCATTTCGTGCTGGTGTACCGTGTGAACAACGAGAACCTCGACACCGCCCGCATGGTGTTCTACCGCGAGCTGAAGGAGCGCGTAAAAGGGATGACCATGGAGGAGGCTGCGCTGGAGGTGAACCACTGGTGCCATGAGCACGTGGCCTACCGTGCCAGCGACAGCCGTACTAGTGCCCCGTTGGCCACCATGCGCACTTCGCTGGGCCGCTGTGGCGAGGAGAGTACCTTCACGGTCACGGCCCTGCGTGCCGTGGGTATCCCTGCCCGCCAGTGCTATACGCCGCGCTGGGCGCACTGCGATGATAATCACGCGTGGGTAGAGGTCTATGTGGATGGGGAATGGAAGTTCCTCGGCGCCTGCGAGCCTGACCCGCGGCTGAACATGGGCTGGTTCTCCGTGCCGAGCACCCGCTGCATGATGGTACACACCAAGGCCTTCGGCAAGTACAAGGGCGACGAGGAGGTGGTGAAGCGCACAGGCCTCTATAGCGAGTTGAACCTGCTGAGCCACTACGCCCCCACACGCCATATTACTGTCACCGTGCTCGACGAGAATGGTGCAGCGTTTGCCGGTGCGCAAGTGAGTTTCAAACTCTACAACTATGCCGAGTACTACCCCTTGGCCACCATGGCCACCGATGCCGACGGTCATGCCTCTCTGACCACTGGCCTCGGCGACCTGCTTATCTGGGCCACCGACGGCGAACGCTACGCCTTCGACAAGCTGGATGTCCGCCAAGACAGCACGATGACGCTGACACTCTTCACTCTTCACTCTTCACTTTTCACTTATGAGATGGTTCCCCCCGCTGCGGGCTCCCCCAAGGTGGTGGCCACCGAGGAGGAGATTGCCGCCAACGCCAAACGCTTGGCCTACGAGGACTCGCTGCGCAATGCCTACACCGCCACCTTCCCTGGAAACGCGGACGCCCCGTCCACCCAATTGCTGGGAACGCGGACGTCCCCGTCCGCCATGACCTTCATCCGCAAGGCGGAGGGCAACTGGGCGGAGATCGAGCGTTTCCTCGCCAATCACCCCGATGCCGACGACTATCTCGCTACCTTCAGCGACAAAGACCTCCGCGACATCACGGCTGATGTCTTGGAGGCGCATTACACCACCTCTGCGGATTTCAACTTTCAACTTTCAACTTTCAATTTAGGCATCCTCCCGGCTCGCATCAGCAATGAGATGGTACGTCCTTACCGTGAGGAGCTGGCATATTTCAAGGGGATGACGGCGGCGGAAATCAAGCGTTGGGTGACGGACAGCATCACGATTGACGACAGCAGCAACTATTACAACTGCCCCATCTCGCCCGTGGGCGTCTACAAGCTGCGCCGTGCCGACAGCCACAGCCGCGACATCTTCTTCGTGGCCGCCTGCCGCGCTGCCGGCGTGCCGGCCTATCTCGACAATGCCACAAACACTATCTACACTTGGGATAACAAAGGCTGGCAGATTACTAGTTTCTCTAGTACGACTAGTAGTGCTAATAGTGCTAGATTAATCCTCACCTATCGTGGCAAGGAGCCCGCAAAGCCAGTCTACTGGCCGCACTTCACCCTGGCTAAACTTGAGGCCGGCGACCTGCGCACCTTCGACTTCGAGGACGACCCAAGGATGGAGTGGAGAGCGGAGAGTGGAGAGTGGAGAACGGCTGCTATCGAGCTGGAGCCTGGCATCTACTGCCTCTCCACTGGCAACCGCTACCCCGACGGGGCCGTGCGCTCGCGCTTGGAATTCTTCGAGGTGAAGGCCGGGGAGAAGGTCAGCAAGGAAATCGTCATCCTCCCCTTGGAGGTCAAAGAGTCAAAGAGTCTAAAAGTCGACAAGAATCTTGAACTCTTCGACGGCATCGAGCTGTGGGATTATGCCGGCGACGCGGGCATGCTCTACATCAACCTAGGCAACTATGGCGAGCCGTCGAAGCACCTCGTCGTAGAGCTGCGTCAGCAGCAGAAGGAGATGCGGCGCTGGGGCGGCATGACCTTCCTGGTGGGACCCGCCAAGCTAAACATGACCGACTGGCATCTGGCGAATACCGACATCGCCTACAGCAAAGGGCTGCTGGAGCAGCGCATCCTTGAAGCCACCAAGAGTTCCACCGTGCAGTATCCTCTGGTAGCGCTCATCGACAAGGAGGGACATATCCTTTATTACAGCCAAGGGTATAAGATTGGTGTGATAGAGCAGGTGCTGAAGGCTGGGACCGCGGACGTCCCCGTCCGCTAACAAGAGCCTGAGACCGCGGACGTCCCCGTCCGCCCGACCTCTGGGAACGCGGACGTCCTCGTCCGCCCGACCTCTGGGAACGCGGACGTCCTCGTCCGCCCGACCTCTGGGAACGCGGACGTCCTCGTCCGCCCGANNCCCGCCGATTGGCGGGCTTTTTCATTATTCAACCGTGACGCTCTTAGCAAGGTTTCGTGGTTGGTCCACGTTGCGGCCTTTCGCCGTGGCGATGTAGTAGGCCAGCAGCTGCAGCGGGATGACAGCCAGCATGGGCACGAAGCAGTCGCGCGTGTCGGGGATGGTGAAGACATAGTCGCTCATGTTGCTCACCGTGGTGTCGCCTTCGGTGACCACGCTGATGATCTTGCCCTTGCGGCTCTTGATCTCCTGGATGTTGCTGACGATCTTGTCGTACATGCCGCGTTTCGGGGCGATGAAGACCACCGGCATCTCCTCGTCGACGAGGGCGATGGGACCGTGCTTCATCTCGGCAGCGGGGTAGCCCTCGGCGTGGAGGTAGGAGATCTCTTTCAGCTTCAGGGCTCCCTCGAGGGCCACGGGGTAGTTGTAGCCGCGGCCGAGGAAGATGAAGTTGCGGCAGTAGGTGAACATCTGGGCGAACTGGTCGATGCCTTTGTTGTGCTCCAGCGTCCACTGCATCTTGTCGGGAATCTGGTAGAGTTCGTCGACCAGCATGTGGAACATCTCGTCGCTGAGCGTCTTTTTCTCCTTGGCGATGGCCAGACCCAGCAGGCAGAGGGTGATGACCTGACCGGTGAAGGCCTTGGTGGAGGCTACGCCGATTTCAGGACCCACGTGGAGGTAGGTGCCACTATGGGTGGCGCGGGCTATCGAGGAGCCGATGACGTTGCAGATGCCGTAGAGGAAGGCGCCTTTCTGCTCGGCCAGCTGGATGGCAGCCAGCGTGTCGGCCGTCTCGCCGCTCTGCGATACGGCGATGACCACGTCGTCGGAGTAGATGACGGGGTTGCGGTAGCGGAACTCGGAGGCATATTCGACTTCCACGGGAATCTGTGCCGCCTCCTCAATGAAGTACTTGGCGATGAGGGCCGAGTGCCAGCTGGTGCCGCAGGCGCAGATGATGATGCGTCGGGCGTTGACGAACTTGTCACGGTGCTCGATGATGCCGCTCAGCGTGATGTCCTTGCGCTTGGGGTGCAGGCGACCCTTGATGCAGGTGCGCAGGGCGTTGGGCTGCTCCCAGATCTCTTTGAGCATGAAGTGCGGGAAGCCGCCCTTCTCCAGCTCGTCGAGGCTCAGGCTGAGGGTGTGCATCTCGGGCGTCTGGTGCACGTTGGCCAGGTTGGCGATGTCGAGCTTGCCGCTGAGGTCCATGTAAGCGATCTCCTCGTCCTTGAGATAGACCACCTGCTTGGTGTACTCCACGATGGGTGTGGCGTCGCTGCCGAGGTAGAACTCCTTCTTTCCGCGGGCGTCGGTCCCCACGCCGATGACCAGCGGGCATCCCTTGCGGGCGCAGACCAGCTGGTCGGGATGGTCCTTCTGCAGGATGGCGATGGCGTAGGCGCCGATGACATTCTTCAGGGCACGCTGCACAGCGGTGAAGAGGTCGCACTTATGCTGCTTCTGCGTATACTCGATAAGTTGCACTAGCACCTCGGTGTCGGTGTCGCTGCAGAAGTCGTAGCCCTCCTTCTCCAGTTTGGCGCGCAGCACCTTGTAGTTCTCGATGATGCCATTGTGCACTAGACTCAGGTTGCGGCTCTGCGAGAGGTGCGGGTGGGCGTTGACGGTATTGGGCTCGCCGTGGGTGGCCCAGCGGGTGTGGGCGATGCCGATGCTGCCAGTGGTGTCCTCGTTCGCGCATTTGTCCTCCAAGGCCGCCACTTTGCCGGTAGCCTTGTAGACGTTGAGGTCACCCTTGCTGTTGATCATGGATACGCCAGCCGAGTCGTAGCCACGGTATTCCAGTCGATGAAGACCCTTTATCAGGATGGGGTAAGCTTCCTGCTCACCGATATATCCTACAATTCCGCACATAGTGTAGTGAGTTGTGTTTTATTTCAGTTCGACGGTAGCGCGGCGGTTCTTGGCGCGGCCCGATTCGGTGTCGTTGTCAGCGACGGGCTCGTTGGGACCGCGGCTCACGCAGTTGATGCTCTTGGCGGGGGCGCCCAGCTTGACCATATAAGCCTTGAGGGCTTCGGCGCGTTTCTGACCGTACTTCATGTTGACTTGCAGCGAACCGGTGTTGTCGGTGTGGCCGTAGACGGTGACGGTGAGGTTCTCGTCGGCTTTCAGGGCCTCGCAGATGGCATGGATGGCGTTGTCTGTGAGGGCGTCGAACTTGGCGTTGGTGCCGGCGGTCTCGAAGTATACGGTGGCGTTGATTTCTTTGATTTTCTGCTCGGCCTCGGCGCGGGTGCGTTCGATGAGGGCGCGGTGTTCGGCCTCGGCCTTCTCGGCGGCGGCACGTTCGGCAGCGGCTTGGGCAGCGGCGGCCTCAGAGGCGGCGCGGTCGGCGGCAGCCTTGGCGGCGGCGCGTTCGGCGGCTTCACGTTCGGCGGCGGCTTGGGCAGCGGCACGTTCAGCGGCAGCGCGGTCGGCGGCAGCCTTCTCGGCGGCGGCTTTCTCGGCGGCACGCTCGGCAGCGGCCTTGGCGGCAGCAGCTTCGGCGGCGGCTTTCTCAGCGGCGGCGCGTTCGGCAGCAGCCTTGGCGGCAGCGGCTTCAGCGGCGGCACGTTCGGCGGCCTCCTGCTCGGCGACACGTCTGGCGATGGTGCTCTTGTCATCCCAGCCAAAGTCTACGCCCACCTTGATGCCGGCACGGAGCATGTGCAGGGACTTGATCTCGTTGGAACCGAAGGTGCCGTTATACTGAATCTGGGAGGGATTGGCGGTGTTGACCACCAGGAGGGCATCCTCTTTCTGCTCTTTCTGCATGTTGCTGATGCCATAGCCACCGTAGATGCCGAAGTAGAGACCCCAGCTGTTCTTGAGGGCCATGCGGAATCCGAGGTCGGCGATGACGCTGACTTCGAGAGCCAGGTTGTCAATCTTGGATGTGAAGGTGTTGTCGTAGGTGCTGAAACCATGCTCAGGCATGTCGGTGATGGCGTAGGAACCCAGCGAGGTGAAGGTGCCGCTGGTGCTGAACTCACCCGAGGTGCTGCCGTAAGTGCCGTGCAGCGGCAGGTCGAACTGCACACCCAGACCTCCGATGAAGGTCCATCTTTCGCTCTGAATCGAGCGGTAGAAGAATTCTATGGGAATGCCGAGGACTCCCACCGTCTGACGCTCCTTCCAGTTGTTGAAGGAGGTGTTCAGAGTGTAGGAAGCATTGGTATTGTCGGTGTGGATGAGTCCGTTGGTGACCTCTACGAAGTTGTACTTGGCGTAGGCATTGGCATAGGTGTAGTGGATGCCGAAGCCCAGACCGAACTCCTTGCCGAAGAAGTGGGTGTAATGCAGGCCGGCGTCGAAGCCCAGTCCTATGCTTTGGTTGCCCTGAACGGGGCTGAAGGTCATGGTGTTCCAGCCTCCACCCAAGGTCAGACCTGCGTAATTATCGAATCCGTCCTGCTGTGCGTTGGCGCTGAAGGCCATTGCCACAGCGGCGAGAACTATCATAATCCGTTTCATAATGCTTAACTCTTAATTCTTAAACTCTTATTTTTTAATCACTCTGACAACCATTCCGTCCACGCTCACCATATAGTTGCCCAACTGGTAGTTGCGCATGTCGAGGGTGGTGGTTGTGCCTTCGAAGTTGCGGCTCTCTATCTCGGCGCCCATCATGCTGATGACGCGCAGGATATGGCTGTTGGCGGCAGAGCCGTCGATGGTCACATTGACGTTGTCGGTGGTGGGGTTGGGGTAAGCCGAGACGGTGATAGACGGGCTCTCGTCGGCGATGAGGGTCTGCATATCGGTCTGCGGGCAGGTGAAGGTCGGCACGCCGTTCATCGTGACGCTCACAAAGTATTCACCCGTCAGGCCGCCTTCTTCGCGATAGTAGTAAGCCGTGGCGCCAGGGATGGCCGTCCAGGCCTCGGCGGCACTGCCGCGGTGGTACCACTGGATGTTGGAGAGGCAGTTGCAGGTGTCCACCAGCGCAATGACGTCGTTGAACAGCGGCATGGTATAGGTCTCGGACAGATTGGCATGGACCGTCGCCGTGAGGGGATTGCTCTCAAGGGCGGGGAAGCGGCTGTCGCGGAAGATGACGTTCATGGTGTAGTCGCCCGTGGGCAGGCCCACCGGCAGGGTGATATCCAGCGTTCCGTTGGCACCGGCGGTAGAGAGGTCGGTCCAATCCACATCGGTGATGCGGTTGTCCGCGAAGTCGATACGGTATTGGTCGGGATTGCCGCTGATGAGATGGTAGGCGATGCTGTAGCCCGTACCTGTGCAGTAGCCGTAGGTGGAGACTTCAATGCCGTTCTGGGTCTCCATGTCTGCTGCAGCCGGATAGTTGGTGTTGGGCAGCATGTTGGGAATGACGACACCGGAAGTGGTGTAAAGCTGAGAAGAGGGAGAGACTACGTAGTTGTTCAGCGTGTTGGCATCACCCACGAGGGCATAGTACAACGTGATGGTTTTGCTGCTGCCCACGTTGGCATCGCTGAAGATGGCGGTGGTGAGGACATCCACGTTGTCATTGCCGAAAACTCCGTTCAGGACACCGTTGTCGATGACCACACCGTTGAGGGTGCCGTCGGCGAATTTAGCCCGCTCGGCGGTAGCACCGGTGACATACACGGTGGCCGGCTGTATGTTCAGCATGGCGGTGGTATTTTCCAGTATAACACCGAGCACGTTGGTGGAGGCCGTCACAGTCCATGCGCCGGCATGTACCGGATAGTTGGGCGAGGTGATGACCTCGGTGCCGTTGGTGAAGGTGAGTGTCAGGGTATGTGACACGCTGTTGCCGTCGACATACGAGGCGCTGAGGCCGTTCTGAGGCTGGCCGTTGTAGGTGACGTTGGTCTCACCGGTCCACTGAACGGTGTAGGTAGGCGTCGTGGGCAAAGTAGATGCCCATGCGGTGGAGAGTCCCATTACCGCCAGGAGGACAAGGAAAAAGTGTGTAGTTTTTCTCATGTTATTAATTATTTGAATTATTGTATATTATACACTATAATACGCCCTTGAGACAAGGGCTATTTGATTGCAAAAGTACGAAATATTCCGTAAACGACAAATTTTTTTTCAATTATATTCTCCTTTTCTGGGATTTATATGTATTTTTGCAAATAGATAACAGACTGACCGAGCTGTGTTTTCGGTATAGAAACCAGTTGATTAGTAGGTATATAGAGGATATGCGTCTATGAGGATTAAGAGTCTTGCCACCTGGGGACCTTCGATTGCTGTCGTCGCCTTGATTGTGATAGGGGCCGCACTGAGAGTGGGCGGTCTTTTCGGGCCGTTGACCCACGATGAATTGAGTGCTATCTGCCGTCTGCGGTTCGGCACTCTGGCTGACGTGCTGACGTATGGCGTCAGGTATGGAGACACCCACCCCGCCGGCGTCCAGGTCTTCCTCTGGTGCTGGACGCAGCTGTTCGGCAAGTCGGCTATAGCCATACGTCTACCGTTTATGCTCATGGGCGTCGCTACCATACCACTCATCTACGGTATCGGACGCCGCTGGTATGGCCGCTGGAGTGCGCTGCTCCCGGCAGCGGTCATGGCGGTATGCCAATATACCGTCTACTATTCCGACATCGCCCGCATGTATGGGTTCGGCCTTTTCTTTATCCTCAGCGCGCTCTATGTCCTTACGCGCATGGTCTCCGAGCAGCGTTATACTGTGTGGCGGTTGGCGCTGTTCGCCCTCTTGGAGGCTTGCTGTGCCTACACTCAGTATTTCTGTTCGTTGACAGCCCTTTTGATGGCTGTCGCGGCCCTCTTCTTCGTCGGCCGTCGGCATCTGCTGCCCTACCTTGCCTCCTGCCTCGGGGCTGTGCTGCTCTTCCTGCCGCATCTGGGAATCACCCTCTACCAACTCACCGAACTCAAAGGGATTGGTGGTTGGCTGGGAGCGCCAACACCGCTCTTCGCCGTAGATTTTCTGCGCTATCTGACTCACTATTCCTATGCGGCTGCGGTGGTCTCCGTGGTGGCTTTCGCCCTTCTTTTCAGCGTCCAGTCGGTGCGGAAAAACCTGCCGTTGCTGGTGGCGTCGCTCGTCGTGGGGCTACTGCCGGGGATTATCGGATATTTCTATTCCGTCGCCGTCAACCCGGTGCTGCAGTTCTCCGTGCTTATCTTCTCCTTCCCGTTCCTCCTGCTGGCCTTGGCGGCTTGCGTCGACGACCGGCGGCACCGTTGGCATGCGGTGCTCACCGCCGTCTATGTCGTCACGATGGTCGTCACCCTCTTCGTCTGCCGTCACCATTATACCATGCTCGGTAAGGAGTGGATCGAGGCGTCGGCGAAGGAAGCCCAGACGGCCGTACAGGACTATGGTGACGACCAGGTGATATGTCTCTTCAATATCTCGCCGCATATCATGGCTTATTACGACAGTACGCTCTGTCTCCTGCCGCAGGAACTGGTCTTCGATGCCGCCCGCCTCGATAGTACGTTGGCACGATGCCCGAAGTCCTACCTTGTCTGCTCCGGCGTTCAGGACCCTGTGATGCTGGCCCTCGTCAACCGTCACTATCCCTTCTTGCTGCGGGTACACCCTTGTGTGTCGTCGGAGATATGCCTCTTCAGCCGTCAGCCTTCGGCCGAGGCGCTGTGTGTCGACAGTTTGGCTTCGTTCATCCTTGAGCGTCCGCTTCAGCCTTCCGCCGGCGAATTCTATACTTTGCTCGACACCACCCTGGCCGATATTATGGATGACCGTTATGCGTGCGTCGAAAGTTTTGTCTCCTTCTGCGATACTGCTGTAGAGGAGGAGAAGAGGCCGCTCTTCCTCGTCACCGAGTTGGTATGCCGTGGCCGTCAGCTCGACTGGCGCGGGATGCCGCTCGACGCCGAGATGACCGACAGCCTCTACTCCGTCCTGTCGCCGGTACGCATCGAAAGCACCGTCAAGCACCGTGGTCAGATGAAGCACACACGGCTCAAGATATATCTCTGGAATCCCGACTGCAACGTACGTTCCATCCCGTACTGCTGCCGCATCCGCCTGTTTCCTACCTCCCCCTGGATGTATTCCGTCCTCGAAGAGATATAGAAAAAAACGAGCCTTCCGAATGGGAGGCTCGTTTTTCTTTGTAATACTAAATATTACAGCGTCTGGACGGCTTCGATGAGGCCCTTGCCGATCTCGATAGCTTCCTCGTTCTGGGGAATGAGGTTCCAGTGGCGCTGGGGCAGCGAGTGCTCCAGACCTTCGTGGATGTACTGCTTGTCGACAATGGGTTTCAGCTTCAGGAAGCCACCGAGGACCACCATGTTGAAGACCTTGCTGATGCCGAGCTCCTGGGCTTTGGCGGTAGCGGCGATCTTGTAGATGTTGATGTCCTTGCGGGTGGGCTCGTGGGTGATGCCGTTGGGGTCATAGATGAGGTAACCGCCGGGCTTCACAGCGCTCTCGAACTTGTCCAGCGACTGCTGGTTGAGCACGATGGCCGTGTCGAACTGGTTGATGATGGGCGAGCTGATGCGCTCGTCGCTGATGATGACGGAGACGTTGGCGGTACCGCCACGCATCTCGGGGCCGTAGCTGGGCATCCAGCTGACCTCTTTGTCCTGCATGACACC
>LXOW01112625.1_pt1 | contig 71327 bp, 74 predicted proteins | sample 1368591 | NCBI WGS metagenome assembly LXOW01 (sample SAMN04884650, study PRJNA319009) | bovine gut metagenome | isolation source: Cow rumen | host: Bos taurus | place: Italy: Legnaro (PD) | collected 2014-07-09
ATGTTTTGGCTAAAAAATTTAGTTGCAAAAAAAAAAGTTTAAAGATATAATCACTGCCTACAATTTTGGAGGGTTTCATTTATATGAAAAAATATATTTTAATAATACTGACTATATTTGTTGCGATGCCTTTATTTGCTGCAGAATCAACTTTAAAAGGCAGAGTTTCTTTTTCTTATACAGACGCTCAGGGCAATACTGATGAAGATGATTTCAAATTGTCTTTTGATTTTGTTGAACAGAAAAACGAAAAATTAAAGTTTGGCTATAAAGGCTCATATTTGTATAGCAAAGACGATAATATAAAAAGTGCTGATAAGAAGACATTAGGGTTTACAAGCGAATTTATAAAGTCAAAGCTGGATTCTTGCTACTTGACCTTGGGGTATATGAAAGATGAATTTTCAGGCTATGAACAGCAGATAATAGTAGGTGCTGGTTATTCACGATATTTCATTAAGGAAAAAGATGCAGAATTTAAGTGGTCCATCGGTATTGATTTCACAAATGAAAAATATACCGATAATACTAATTTTGACGAAAAATGGTTAAAGACAGGTTTTGATTACAAAAGAAATGTTGCTGAAAATATAAAAGTATTTGCTTCTACCCATTATTATGCTCCTAGTGAACATACAAGCGACAATTATAGAGCTGATGGCACTGTCGGATTTGTTTTCTATATAAACCCAAAATTTGATATGGAAATGAAATACACAGTTGAATATCGTCAGACCCCTGCTACAGCCGAAAACGAAAGAACCGACAGAACCTTCTACACTGGCTTGGTTTACAAAATCTGAGTTTAATCGCAATAAAAACGACGCATAAAAATATGCGTCGTTTTTTTATGTAAAAAATTATTTTTGGTATTGCAACGTAGCAAACAACGTAGCAAGTCATTAGTAATGAACAGTTAAAATATGAAGAATGTTAGTGTTAATAATTAATTAAATTATCTGGTACAGATTTTGCTTTTATATTATTATAAAATAAATTAGCGGAGGAATTGGTTATGGATATTAATAAATATACCCAGAAATCTCAGGAAGCCTTACAGGTTGCCCAGAGTATAGCAGTTAAACATGGAAACCAGGACGTAGAGCCAGAACATATTTTGTTGGCTTTGTTACAACAGGAAGAAGACCTTGTTCCAAGATTGCTTAACAGCATAAATATTCCTTTTGAATCTGTAAAAAATAAAACTCAGCAGGCAATAAACCGTTTGCCTAGCATATCTGGTCCTGGCATGTCACCAGACAAAATTTATGTAAGTTCTGCTACATCGCAAATCCTTGTTAAAGCAGAAGACGAAATGAAGGCTCTTAACGATGAATACCTTTCCGTAGAACATATTGTTTTGGCTATGATAGACAGCGATCAGACAAAATCTGTTGGTAAGATATTCGCTGATTTCGGACTTACGCATGAAAGTTTCTTGCAGGCTTTGACAGCTATAAGAGGCAATCAGAGGGTAACATCGGCTAACCCTGAACAAACTTATGAAGCTTTGAAAAAATACGGCAGAGACCTAGTCGCAATGGCAAGAGCAGGAAAACTTGATCCCGTTATTGGTCGTGATGACGAAATAAGAAGGGTTATGCGTATTCTTTCGAGAAAGACAAAGAATAATCCTGTTTTAATTGGTGAACCTGGTGTTGGTAAAACAGCTATAGCAGAAGGTTTGGCAAAACGTATATTGCAGGGTGATGTTCCTGAAAGCCTTAAAAACAAAACAATTTTCTCTCTTGATATGGGTGCCCTTATTGCGGGTGCTAAGTTCAGAGGCGAATTTGAAGAAAGACTTAAAGCTGTTTTGTCGGAAGTTAAAAATAGCGAAGGTCAGATAATTCTGTTTATTGATGAACTTCATACTATTGTTGGCGCAGGCAAGACTGAAGGCGCTATGGATGCGGGCAATATGTTAAAGCCTATGTTAGCTAGAGGCGAATTGCACTGTATTGGTGCTACGACTCTCGATGAATACAGAAAATACATCGAAAAAGACCCTGCTTTGGAAAGACGTTTCCAGCCTGTTCTTGTTGAACAGCCTGATGTTCCTAATACAATTTCTATTCTTAGAGGTTTAAAGGAACGTTTTGAAGTGTTCCATGGCGTTAAAATTCAGGATAGGGCATTAGTTGCAGCAGCAAGTCTTTCTGATAGATATATTTCAGACCGTTTCCTGCCTGATAAAGCGATAGACCTTATTGATGAAGCTTGTGCAATGATTAAGACTGATATCGAATCAATGCCAGCCGAACTAGATGAAGTTTTAAGAAGAATAATGCAGCTTGAAATAGAAGAAACGGCGTTGGCAAAAGAAAAAGACGAACAAAGTAAAAATCGTTTGGAAGCTCTAAGAAAAGAACTCGCTGACCTTAAAACTCACAGCGATGCAATGAAAGCACAGTGGGAAAGCGAAAGAGGCGTTATTAAGCGTGTTCAGGCTCAACGTGAAAAAATTGAAAAATTAAATCAAGATATTGCCGTTGCAGAACGTGAATACGATCTTAATAAAGCTGCTGAATTAAAGCATGGCAGATTGCCTGAAGCTCAAAAAGAACTTGCCAACATGGAAGCTGAACTTAAATCAAAGCAGACAACTGGCAAGCTAGTTAGAGAAGAAGTTACTGAAGATGAAATAGCTGATATTATCAGTAAGTGGACTGGTATACCTGTCGCAAAACTTATGGAAGGTGAAAAGGAACGTTTACTTAAACTTGATAATGAGCTTCATAAGAGAGTAATAGGGCAGGATGAAGCTGTAGAACTTGTAACAGAAGCTGTTTTGCGTTCAAGAGCAGGCATTAAAGACCCACACAGACCTATAGGTTCCTTTATCTTCTTAGGACCAACTGGCGTTGGTAAAACTGAACTTGCAAAAGCTCTTGCAGAAGCTTTGTTCGATTCTGAAGAAAATATTGTAAGAATTGATATGAGCGAATATATGGAAAAGTATTCTGTAAGCAGACTTATTGGAGCGCCTCCAGGATATGTTGGCTATGATGAAGGTGGTCAGCTTACTGAAGCAGTAAGACGTAAACCTTATTCTGTAGTGTTGTTTGATGAAATTGAAAAAGCTCACCCAGACGTGTTTAACGTATTGTTACAGTTGCTTGATGATGGCAGACTTACTGACTCTCAGGGAAGAACAGTTGATTTCAAGAATGTCGTCGTAATTATGACAAGTAACCTAGGTGCACAGGCTTTAACAGACGAGATAAGCGAAAACGGTGATATTTCAGAAAAAACTCGTGAAAGAGTAATGGAAAGCGTTAAAGGTTTCTTTAAGCCTGAATTTATAAATCGTATTGACGATATAGTAATCTTCTCGCCATTAAAGAAGGAACAGCTCAATTCTATTATAGATTTGCAGATCAAATCTATAGCAAAACGTCTTGAAGAACATGGTATTGCAATTAACGTAAACGGAGATGCAAGAAACTGGTTGTTAGATAATGGTTATAACCCTGTTTATGGCGCAAGACCTTTAAAACGTCTTATTCAAAAGGAATTGGAAACATTGCTTGCAAGAGCAATCATAGCAGGCACTGTATCTGATAACACTACTGTAAATATTGGTGTAAAAAATGAAAAGCTTGCGATAATTAATTAATCACGACTATATCTATTGTTAAAGTAAAAACAAAAGCCTCTTTTAAAAAGAGGCTTTTGTTTTTTATGAGTTTTCAATATGACAATTTTTAAATCATTGATTGCTTAACGCAAGTTATTTTTTTTTTTTTTTTTGTGTTATTTTTTTTTTTTTGAGAATATAAATGCTTAAATTTACTTTTCTTTACATAAATTTTATTTTTTTTTATTTTGCACATGTGCTATAATTCGCTATATTACTTATCCAAATGTATAAGCAACTATAAATTTTGAACGAAAAATCAGCGTAAAAACGGATAAAATGAAAAAAATTGCGGTTTTGATTCCCTGCTATAACGAAGCAAAAACTATCGAAAAAGTAGTGTCGGATTACAAAAAAGCCCTTCCAGAAGCAATTATTTACGTTTATGACAACAATTCGACCGATGGAACTGACGAAATAGCGAAAAAAGCAGGCGCAATAGTCCGTTATGAACAGCGACAGGGAAAAGGCAACGTTATTCGTTCAATGTTTCGTGATATAGACGCTGACTGCTATTTGATGATTGACGGAGACGATACTTACCCAGCGGAAAACGCAAGGCAAATGTGCGAGCTTGTTTTGAACAACAAGTCTGATATGGTTATTGGAGACAGATTGTCTTCAACATATTTTCAAGAAAACAAGCGACTTTTCCATAATTTTGGAAACACGTTAGTACGTTCTTCTGTAAATCGTTTGTTTAATGGTAATGTAACCGACATTATGACAGGGTATCGCGCTTTTTCGCCTTTATTTGTAAAATCTTTTCCGATTTTGTCCAAAGGTTTTGAAATAGAAACAGAAATGACTGTTTTTGCGCTAGATAAAAATATGCGGCTAGATATTTTGCCAGTGCAATACAGAGACAGACCAGATGGAAGCATATCTAAGCTGAATACCTATTCAGATGGCTTTAAAGTTATTCTCACTATTTTAAAACTTTACAAAGATTATAAACCGCTTTTGTTTTTCGGTTTCTGCTCTTTGGTTTTATTTATTATTGGTTTTGGATTCTTTGTCTCTGTTTTTGTTGAGTTTTTAAACACAGGCTTAGTAGCAAGGTTCCCTACGTTGTTTGTTTCCATTGCGGCAATGATTGTATCTGTTCTTTTGCTTGTTTGCGGGTTGATTCTTGATACTGTCGTAAAGACAAATCGCAGAGATTTTGAAGTCAGGTTGAACACTATTCAAATGATGCTACGAAAAAATCAAGCGAATATAGAGGATTTATGAAAATATTGGTCTTGCTTTCTACATATAATGGCAAAGAATATTTGAGCGAACAAATAGAAAGTCTGCTTTCACAAACATTTTCTGAAATTGGGATTCTCATTCGAGATGACGGTTCAACAGACGGAACTAGAAGCGTTCTTGCAAGATACCATGAGAATAAGCAAATTAATTGTTATGCAGGCGATAACATAGGCTTTGCCAAAAGCATGTGGAATTTGATACAAATCTGTGACAATGCTGATTATTACGCTTTTTGTGACCAAGACGATATTTGGGATGCAAATAAATTGGAAGTAGCGGTTAATTCGCTTAAAGATATAGATTCTTCAATACCATTGTTATATTGCGGAAACGTTCGAGTAACCGATTTTTCGTTGAAAAATCTAAAGAGTAGCGTTGTAAGGCAGGAACCTGTCGATTATCTTCATGCTCTTATTAGAAATCACTCACCTGGTTGCACCTATGTTTTTAATCGATCTGCGTTGGAATTGCTAAGAAGGTTTGACGCAAATAAGCTTGGAATAGAATTGCACGATTGGACAGCATATCAGATAATTTCCTGCTTTGGCAAAGTAATATATGACCCCGTAGCTCATATGAGCTATCGTCAGCATACTTGCAATACGATAGGGACACATCCTGCAACTATCAAAAGTCTTTGTAAAAAAATATCGTCATTCTGGAACGGTTCAATGAAGAACAGCAGAGAAAAACAGGCTAAAAGGTTAGAACAGGCATACGGTAAATATATGAACGATGAAAATCGTGAATTAACTTTTTGTTTTGCTCATTATATAACAGACAGAGAAAAAAAATTAAAATTATTGAGAAACCAGAAAATAAAGCTTGGATTTATGGACAAACTTATGTTTAAAATGCTGGTTTTGTTCAACAGACTGTGAGCCTAATATGAAGAAAAAAGTTTGTGTTTTAATGTCAACCTACAATGGGCAAAAATATGTAGAAGAGCAACTTTTAAGCATTTTAGCTCAAAAACTGGATTGTGAACTTTCCATAAAAATCAGAGATGACGGTTCTTCAGATGATACATGCAAGATCATAGAAAAAATACAGATACAATACCCAAATAAAATAGAGTTGTTCAAAGAAAAACACGTAGGCTTCAACTCAAGTTTCTTTAAATTACTTCAAAACGCAAAAGGCTTCGATTATTACGCATTTAGCGACCAAGATGATTATTGGCTTCCTGATAAGCTTCAGACTGCAATAGAAGCCTTAGAGAAAGAAAATAGCGATTTGCCGCTTATGTATGCTTCTACCTCATATTTAGTTGATGAACACTTAAAACCTTATGGTTTAACAAGAAAGCAGCTTAAACCTATAACTATTTTCAATTCAGTTATACAAGACATTTGTCCTGGGCATAATGAGGTTTTTAACAACAGATTTCTTGATGTTGCCAAAGGCCAAAACATTGACGTAAACAAGATATATACATATGACTCGTGGTTACAGAATGTAGCTGTTTTTAAAGGAAAACTTATTTTTGACAATAACCCTCATTGTTATTATAGACAACATGGCAAGAATGCCTTTGGCTACGGAAAACATGCTATAGGACAATTATTTAAGAGTTTGAGGCGAGCTGTATGCGGAGAAGGCAAAAAATACAGAAATGAGGTTGAATATTTTGTTGAAGTAAATAAAATAGAATTGGAAAAACAGAACATTTTGCAAGAATTAACAAGTTTTATAAACGCCAAAACTATACATGCAAAATTAAAATATTTGATTCGCAGCAAATTGTATCGTCAAAGCAAGCTTGAAACTATTGCTTTTNNCTAATTATAATGAACGTCTAAGAAAATTGGACGAAGAAATTGAGTTACAAGAAAAGATCATATCAGATCAACAAGCTCGATTGGAGCAACTTGAAGATGAATGTAAATATTATAGCGATAGCTTTAACGAAATACAAAACGCTTTTTTTTGGAAAATAACAAAACCTATAAGGTCTTTTATTACGCTTTTGCGTTATTTGAGAAAACATCGCATTAATAGCGTTATAATTCATAAATTGATTTCCAACCTGAAAACAAATGGCATAAAAGCAACTTGGCTAAAGCTTATAAACGCTGTTAATAACGCTGTAGCCGTAGATACGGAAAAGGATTTATTTACTAAATCCGAACTTGAAGAACAAAGAAAATATGAGTTTCCGACAGAAATTAAATTCAGCGTCATAGTGCCATTATATAATACGCCAGAAACCTTCCTGAAGGAAATGATAGAGTCTGTGATTGCTCAAACTTATGCAAATTGGGAGCTTTGCATGGCAGACGGTAGCGACAAAGAACATAGTTATGTAGGCAACATTTGCCTAGAATATGCGAAACAAGATAATAGAATCATTTACAAAAAACTAGACAAAAACTATGGAATTTCAGGTAATTCCAATGCTTGCCTTGAAATAGCAAACGGCGATTATATAGCTCTTTTCGATCACGATGATTTATTGCATCCAGCCGCTTTGTATGAAATTATGCGTGCTATCTGCGATAAAAACGCAGATTTTATTTATACTGACGAAGCTACGTTTTATAAAACACCTAAAGACGTATTTCTAAAACATTTTAAACCTGTTTATGCGCCAGATAATCTATTAAGCAATAACTACATTTGTCATTTCTCTGCGTTTAAAAAAACTCTTCTGGAATCATCTGGAGTTTTTGCCCCAGCTTGCGACGGTTCCCAAGACCATGACCTGATTTTGAGGCTTACAGAAAAAGCGGAATGTATTGCTCACATACCAGAGGTTTTATATTACTGGAGAGCTCATAAAGGCTCTACGGCGGCAGGAACAGGCATAAAAAATTATGCGGTCGAGGCAGGAATAAAAGCATTAGAAAAGTATCTTGAAAGAAAAGGAATAAAAGGCAAAGTTTCAGCTGTTAAACCTGATTTATCTATTTTTCGCATTAGATACACAATTAAAGGCTCGCCTAAGGTTTCTATAATTATACCTAATTACGAGCATTTAAAAGAACTGCAAAAATGCTTAAACTCTATTTTTGAAAAAACGACCTACCAAAACTACGAAATCGTAATTGTTGAAAATAACTCGACTTCGTCTGAAATATTCTCATACTATGAAAAAATACAAAAAGATAAAAGTAACGTTAAAATAGTTGTATATTCAGATAAATTCAACTATTCGGCAATTAATAATTTTGCTTCTAAGTATTGTTCTGGCGAATATCTTCTTTTGCTTAATAACAACACTAAAATCATTACGCCAGATTGGATTGAAGAAATGCTTATGTTTGCCCAAAGAGAAGACGTTGGAGCTGTCGGAGCCAAGCTATATTATCCAGACGGAAAGATACAGCATGGCGGCTTTATTTTAAACTTGGGCGGAATTGTTGGACATTCTCACAATAAATCTGAACATGAAAATTTAGGCTATATGGGTAAGTTGATTTATGCTCAGAATGTTAGCGCCGTATCTTCGGCATGTATGATGATACGCCGCAATGTTTGGGAAAAAATAAATGGTTTTGACGAAGATTACGCCGTTTCATTAAGCGATGCCGATTTGTGTATGAGACTCAGAGCAAATGGCTACCTGATAGTATGGACGCCTTTCGCAGAATTGTATCATTGTGAAAGCAAAAGCATATTAATTACCGAAGAATTAATTTTTCAAAAGCGCTGGAAAAAAGAATTGGAAGCAGGCGATTTGTATTATAACCCGAATTTTACTTTGCAAAGAAGCGATTATTCGTTAAACCCAATCGTTCAGAAATATGATGCCAGAATAGTTAAACGTGGAGAATGAGCATGGTTGTTAGTAAAAAGGCTTTTTTTTCAAAAATTGCCAAAACCATTTTTATTTTGATTTCTATTTGGCTGGGATTTAGGTTTATTCGCTATCATATTCCAAACGTAAAAATAGTTAAGATTATTGCATCAATAGCCTCGATTCTTTTAATTCTTTGTCAAATATACCAAGAGAGAGCAAGAAAAATTTGGGAATTTTGTTTCCGATATCGCTGGATAATAGCTTTGGTTTTGTTTAGCCTTTGCTTAGTTTTTAGAATTCATGGCTCTTCTATAGGCGCTTACGATGAAATATTCACAACACAGATAAACACAGAGGAAACAACGCTTTTCGGAAAACCGCGCTGGATTAGAAGCGACGAGTTTGGCGTTTCCACAATGAAATATTTTTCTCAATCTGCGAATAATTATAAGTTTTATAGCAATCAGATGAGTCTGTCGCCTACAAATATGGTTTTGGATTATTATAGCCCTGTCTGGGACTGGACTATACTTGGCAAACCTATGTCCTGGGGTTTTCTGCTGTTTGGAAACGAAATCGGGCTTAGCTGGTACTGGTGCAGTCTTCAGATTCTGCTGTTTATGACGGCTTTGGAAATGTGTTTTATTCTCACGAACGGCATGAGAATGGAAGCTTTGCTTGGCGCTTTTATGATTGCTTTTTCCCCTGCCATACAGTGGTGGGTTATGCCGCATATGCCGCCTGTTATCATGTATGCAATGGCGTTGTTTGTAGTATCTTACTGGTTTTTTACAGCAAATGGAAAACTTGCAAGGTGGAGTAGTTCTATTTTAACGACGATAACTCTAATCGGCTTCATTTTGTCAATTTTCCCTGCCTTTCAGGTGCCATGCGGCTATACAGTCGTTATCCTGCTAGCAGTATGCCTTTGGCGAGACAAAGAAAAAATAACTTTCACAAAGTGCGACTGGTTAAGTTTTACTTTTCCCATAACAGCTACAGCGCCTATTGTCGGAAGATTCGTTTATATTTCTCTTGCTGATTTTTACCTGCTTCTTAACACTGTTTACCCAGGACCAAGATTGTGTCTTGGTGGAGGTTATGGAATATCCTCTATGTTTACTGATTTCAGCAGTTTATTTTTGCCATATAAAGACATAACTTTTGCAAATAATTGTGAAGTTTCTACCTATATTCATTTTGCTCCTTTCTTTATGTTGCTTATGCCTAGACTTTCTTTTGTTCAAGACAAAGAAAACAAACAATTTTGGGTAGGTAGAGCTCTATTCTGGATACTTATAGCATTTTTCATTTATATGTTTGTTGGAATACCAGTCTGGCTTGCAAAGATTTCAATGATGCGCTTTTGCAACCGAATACAAGGAGTTTATGGCTGGGTTGCAACGTTGTTTACTGTTTGGGGCTTCTCTTTACTTTCTAAGAATAATGATTTGCTTTCAAAGCGCGAAAAAATTCTTTGGCCTGTAGCCTATGGCGTTTTTTCTCTTTTGTTGCTTAACGATAATTTACATACATATTTTGCCCAGTTTGTATTCAAGAAATATTCTATTGGCACTTTTCTTCCAATATTGTCGTCAATTGCTTTTACAATTATTTTACTGTTAGCGGTTAAACAACAAAGACGACTTATGTGCTCTTTGATGGTTATTATGATGTTATTTGCGGGTGGAACGGTAAACCCGATTGAAAGAGGCATAGGAGCTGTTTTGAATCATCCTATCAGCAAAAAAATTTCTGAAATTTCAAAAAATGAACCTGACAGCCTTTGGATATGCGCCGAGTCAGTTTTCATTATTTCCAATTTTGCTATTGCCAATGGAGCCAAGGTATTAAGCGCTACAAATTTTTACCCTGACTTAAAAAAATGGGAAATAATTGACCCAGATGGCGCTTACAATGAGATATTCAATCGATATGCCAACATAGACGTAGATATAATCGAAGGCAAAAACAGCATACAGTTGAAGAATGTTGACTATATCAAAATAAACCTTAACCCTGAAACTATTAAAAAGCTTAATATAAAGTATGTTATAACTACTATAGACCACACTGAACTGTTTAAAAAATATGCCATAAACTGCGAAGAATTGCTTGAACAAGATGGCTACCGCATATATCTCTTAACATATTAAGGCTTGGAGATAATCATAATGAAATCTCATAATCAAGACATAATTCTTGAAAAGCAAAAAAAAATTGAAGAGCAAAAGAATATAATCGAAGCTCAAAAGGCTCGAATAAAACAGTTAGAAGTTCGCGTAAATTACTATAAAGATAGTTTTAACGAAATATCAAATTCTTTTTTTTGGCGAATTACTAAACCAGCTCGGTGTGCGATCTATTTCTTTAANNTAAGGTTTTTTATAAGATCTGTTGCTGATGCGTTTACGAAAGAAGAACTTGAAAAACAGCGCTCTTACCAGTTCATTCAAAATTTAAAATTCAGCGTCATAGTTCCGTTATATAACACTTCCGAAAAATATCTTAAGGAAATGATAGAATCTGTAATAGTCCAGACCTACGGCGATTGGGAACTTTGCATGGCAGATGGCAGCGATGAAAAACATAGTTATGTTGGCAACATTTGCAGAGAATATTCAAAAAAAGACAGCCGTATTTTATACAAAAAGCTGGATAAAAATCTTGGTATATCTGCCAACACCAATGCTTGCTTAGAAATGGCAACGGGCGATTATATAGCGCTTCTTGACCATGACGACTTACTGCACCCTGCTGCATTGTATGAAGTTATGCGGGCTATTTGCGAAAAAGGCGCAGATTTTATTTATACAGATGAAGCAAATTNNTCCGCTTACGCACCAGACACAATTTGTGGCGTTAATTATATTTGCCATTTCACTGTATTTAAACGATCATTGCTTGATATTGTCGGGCTTTTTGATTCTGAATGTGATGGTTCTCAAGACCATGATATGGTTCTTAGGCTTACGGAAAAAGCAAAACGAATAGCGCATATTCCAGAGATTTTATATTATTGGCGCGCTCACGAGAACTCTACGGCAGAAAATCTGAATACAAAGAATTATGCGATTTCGGCAGGCGTAAGAGCTGTAGAAAAACGTTTAAAAAGGCTTGGAATGAACGGAAAAGTTTCGCCTGTCGCTCCAAATTTGTCTTATTATCGCATTAAATACGCAATTAATGGTTCGCCTAAAATCTCTATTCTGATACCAAATTACGAGCATTTAGAAGACCTGAAAAAATGCTTAAACTCTATTTTTGAAAAAACTACCTACCAGAATTATGAAATTGTGATAGTCGAAAACAATTCTACATCATTTGAAGTATTTTCATACTACGAAAAACTGGAAAAAGAAAAAGAAAACGTTAAAGTAGTTGTATATTCTGGTATATTCAATTATCCTGCTATAAACAATTATGGCGCTAAATTCTGTTCTGGCGAATATCTTCTTCTGTTGAACAATGACACAGAAGTTATTACCCCAGACTGGATTGAAGAAATGCTTATGTTTGCACAGCGAAACGATGTTGGAGCTGTCGGGGCAAAGCTTTATTATCCAGACGGAACCATTCAGCATGGAGGCGTAATCCTGAAAATAGGTGGTGTTGCAGCTCATTCACATAATAAATATTTTAACCGCTTTGATTATGGATATATGGGCAGACTCAGCTATGCTCAAAATCTTAGCGCAGTTACGGCGGCTTGTATGCTAATTAAACGCAGCGCTTGGAATGAACTGAATGGATTAGACGAAAACTATGCCGTTGCTTTTAACGATGTCGATTTATGTATGAGAATAAGACAGGCTGGCTATTTAATAGTCTGGACACCTTTTGCGGAGCTATTTCACTATGAATCAAAAAGCCGCGGTATTGATAATGACGACCCCGATAAAATGGAGCGACTTAACAAAGAAGCTAGCTATTTTATGCAAAAATGGAAAAAAGAATTAGAAACAGGCGACATATATTATAACCCCAATTTAACTCTAAAAGCAGAAGATTTTTCTTTTGCGGACGATATTGTTCAACACGACGCAAGAGTGGTTATTCAGGAATAGAAAAATGTTTCAAATAATTAAACAGCATAAATTTTTGTTAGAAGAGCTTGTTAAAAGAGATTTTGACAAAAAATACAGAGGCGCTTTCTTGGGTGCGGCATGGAGCGTTTTAAACCCTCTTTTAACATTTCTTATTATGTGGGCGGTATTCGGACATTTTTTTGGGAATATTCCGCATTATACAGTTTATTTATTTTGCGGCAATGTTATTTTTTCATATTTTAGCGAAGCTACATCGGAAAGCTTGGTTACGCTCGTTGGTAACGCTCATATTTTCAGTAAAGTAAACGTCCCTAAATACTTGTTTCTGTTGGCAAAAAACACGCAAACGCTTATAAACTTTGGGTTAACTCTTCTGGTATTCATTTTATTCTGTTTATTTGACGGAATAACATTTTCGTGGCGCTTTATTGCGTTGGCTTATCCATTATTAATGCTGTTAATCTTTAATCTTGGCATTGGCTTTATTTTGTCGGCTTTGTTTGTCTTTTTCCGAGATATGCAGTATCTATGGGGAATCTTAACCCAGTTTATCATGTATCTTTCGGCAGTGTTTTACACTATTGATTCTTTTGCCCCAAATATTCAGAAATTGTTTTTTCTTAACCCTGTTTATTTGTTTATACGCTATTTTAGGAAAATCGTAATAGACGGTTCAATACCATCAATAGAATTTCATGTTTTAATGTCGTTTTACGCATTTGCTGTTCTTTTTTTAGGAATCTGGATATATAAAAAGAACGATGCCGAATTTATTTATTACGTGTAAATGGAGAGCTGAATATGCCTGTATTAAAACTTGAAAATGTGTCTATACGTTATAAAACTGGCGATTTTAGAAGTATTGGGCTAAAAGAGACAATTATACGAAAAATTAAAGGCACATACAGAGTATCAGAATTCTGGGCAAACCAAAACATCAGCTTTTCTATTGAAAAGGGCGATATCTTAGGAATTATTGGTGCAAATGGCGCAGGAAAATCTACGCTTTTAAAGGCTATTGCGGGAATTATGAAACCTAGCGGCGGAACGATAGAAGTTAATGGAAACATTGCGGCTTTGTTAGAGATAGCAAGCGGATTCGACCCTGATTTGAGCATTAAACAGAACGCCTATTTACGCGGAGCCATGCTTGGCTATACAAGAGAATTTATGGATGAAAAATATGAGGAAATACTTGAGTTTGCCGAGTTGAAAGAATTTCAAGATTTATCTTTTAAACAGCTTTCAACAGGCATGCAAAGCCGATTAGCTTTTTCCATAGCTAGTTTGGTTAACCCTGATATACTCATCTTAGACGAGGTTCTTTCAGTCGGCGATGGGAGTTTTGCTATAAAAAGCGCAGCCAAAATGCTTGAAATAATAAAAAATGGCGCTACAACCATTATGGTTTCTCATTCCATCGATCAGATACGTAAACTATGCAATAAAGTTCTATGGCTTCATAAAGGACGACAAATAGATTTTGGAGAAACAGAATCGATTTGCGATCGTTATTGTGATTTCTTGAATGGGAAATTAAGTGTTTTAGATAACGAAAAAGAAAAAGCTGACTGTGAAATAATCAAAAGTTCAACTTACTTTGATGAAGATTATTANNTTTTAAAAAGGGTTTCCTTTTAGGATATAATCCTTCGGCAAAATTTGACAATGATTTTTACTTTGAAAAAAACACTGATGTATTATTTGCCAATGTTAATCCTTTAGTTCACTATGAAACCTTTGGCAAAAAAGAACAGCGTCAAATCTCAGAAGTTCATGAATACAAACATGAACACCATAAACCAGAAAAGAGTAATATACTGCTGATAACGCACGAATTGTCGCTTTCAGGCGCACCCTTAGTATTGTTCAATATGGCAAAAATTTTAAAAAGCCATAGTATAGAACCTATAATNNAGTAGAACCATATCTGCTAACGAGGTTATATAGAAAAAATGAAAAACTTGAAAGATTCTTGTCTTCGTTTTCAACGATTCTATTCAATACAATAATTTCGCTAAAATATATCAATTATATAAACACTAAGAATAGGAAAATATGTTGGATTCATGAGGGCAAATGTGGATATGGCAACGCAGAAGGAATTTTCAACGTTAAACAAGCTTTTGAGAAAATAGACGAAGTTTATTCCGTTGGTGAATATGCCAAATCGTTTACGGATAAATATGTTCAACCTGAAAAATCAAAGATTTTGCTATATGGCTTAGAAAATATTAAGCTCACATCAAGTCATTTGGAAAACAAAAAACTTACTTTTGGCTTTTTTGGCGTTTGCTGCGAAAGAAAAGGAACGGATTTGTTTGTTCAGTCTGTGAAAAGCTTGCCTGAAAATCTAAAAAGAGATTGCTGTTTTAAAATCATTGGAAAACTTGATGACAGCGAATTCTGCAAACAATTAAAACAAGTCGCGGAAAATGAAAATATCATATTTACTGGACAATTATCCCATAGCGATACCTTAAAGGAAATGGAAAATACCGATGTAATTGTATGTCCTTCAAGAGACGACCCTATGCCGATTGTATGCACAGAAGCAATGCAGTTGAACAAGCCTGTTATATGTTCAGACCATGCTGGCACAGCATCATTTATCGAAGACAGCATGAACGGCTTTATTTACAAATTAAATGACGACAAACTGGAAGACATAATAGCAAAAGTTTATGAAAAACGAGATAAACTAAGCATTATAGGCAAGGAATGGCATAAAATTTACAAAGAAAAATTTACCAAAAGCACATTTGAAAAAAACATACTTGATTTGTTGGCAAAAAAGTAAGTTTTTTCATCCTCCAAGCAGACTTAAAACATTGCCCATTGCACTGTTTGCTTGGGCTAGCATTGCTTGACTTGCTTGGCTTTTTATTTGATTGCGCATATATTCCATGATTTCAGCGGCGATATCAACGTCTCCTATACGTGATTCTGCGCTGGTAAGATTTGTTTCCATTGTTTGCAGGTTAGACATAGTATAACCTAAGCGGTTTTGATACATACCCATTCTTGAGGTTTCGCTAACTACCATGTCCATAGCTTTTGCCAACTTACTTAAAGCTTTATTTGCGCCATATATGGTTGTTAAATCTATTTCGCCTATTCCAAGTGCTTCTACGGACATGTCGCCCATAGAAATATTCATTGTTTGTCCCTGATTTGGACCAATTTGCAACTGTGGAGCAGTATCTGAAATATGCAGTCTGAAATTTGTGTCTCCAGAACCAGTTGCTGTCATATTTCTAAAACCAAATTGACTTATTGTGTCTGTGTCGGCTGTACCTGTTGATGCATCTTCGATTGATATATTTACTACGCTTTGGGCGTTTGTCTGGGTATTTTTACCTAAATTATTTGTTGTAAACGCCATAGAACCGTTTACTATATCAAATCTTACGTCTGAATTTGCAGTTGAAAGCTGAGTGTTTATTTGTTGTTCAAAATCTTTGGCTTCTATAAAATCTGCCTGCGTTTTGTTAATAATTGTGCTAAAAGCGTTTACAGAAGCTCCGTTGACTTTAAAGTTTATATTTTTTGAGGCTACATCATCTCTATACGCAGAAAAACCTTGTATTGAGGCTTTTTTGTCTTTGTTGCCCATAGCAGTATAACCATAAGTTCCTGTTGCTAAACCTAAGGTATCTGAACCTGTTGTAATTTGAAAATCTTGTGGATTTACTGCTGTAGAATCATATCCAAGATGAATTTGACCTTCAACTACTGTAGCTTTTATTCCAGAATTTGCAAAATTGGCGTCATTAGCAATTTGTTCATTTATGTTTCTGGCTAAACCTTCCATTGACCAATTTCCAGAGGCTATGTTTATGTTTAAATTATTGCCGTTAAGACTTAAGCCAATGTTTTCTGAAGATTCAAATTTAAGTCCTTCTGTAACGCCACCTATACCTGAAACTTGCGCAGCTTGAGAATTAAACTTAACTGAAACGCCTTCTATAAGACCATTTGCTCTATCGCTACTGGTCATTACTGTTCTTGTGTTGCCGTTAGCTTCTGTTACTGTAGCTTGAACGTAACTATCTACAGCTTCTCTTGTATTTGAAAAGCCTAAAGCAGTATTTAAGGCTTCTGAACCCATAATTGAAAAGCTTCCAAGACTGCCAACGGCACCAGAAACTACTTCGAGGTAGGTTCCACCATTTGGGTCTTGAACAACTGAAGCTGTGGTTCCTTTAATATTAAGCCCATTTGACTCTGCTGTTGCGGATTGTTGTAAGTTCATAGCAAATTCGTTAAGCGACATTTTAGAGTCAAGACGAACTTCTGAGCTGTTTCCATTACCTGTTAAATTAAGTGTTGCAGAGTCATTAAGAGCAAATACTCCATCTTCATCATAAAACTCTGCTATATCTTCAAGCTTTGTTGAGCCGGTAGCAGCAAGTCCTGTCTTTCTATCTGTTAACATTCCGCTTCTTTGAACTTGTGAAATACCAGCTTTTACTGTTTTCAACGATACGTTGTAATCTCCAGAAGCATGTGAACCTGCTGAAACAATACCAGTAGCAGATTTTGAACTGGAACTTACTAAAGCTGACTGATTACCATTAAGCAATTTTTTTGTATTAAAAGTTGTTGAACCAGCTATTTCGTTAATTTGTTTGAGTAGTTCTTTTACTTCAGATTGCATAGCAAGCCTGTCAGAGCTTGTATGAGTGCCGTTTGCTGACTGATTGGCAAGTTCTCTTATTCGTTGTAATATGCTTTGGGTGTTACTTAAACCGCCTTCAGCAGTCTGAATCATGGAAATACCGTCTTGAACATTTAACTTAACTCTTGCCAGACCATTAATTTGAGTTTGCAATTTACTGCTTATGCAAAGACCTGCTGCATCGTCTGCGGCGGTGGTTATACGTCTGCCAGAGCTAATCTTTGCTATAGATTTTTCTAAAGCAGAAGTTGATGAATTTAAGTTATAATAAGCTTGCATTGCAGCAAGACTTTGATTAATGTTCATCGACATGGTATTTCACCTCCATAACAAACAAAACAACGAAACTTGATTTTTAAGCCTTAATATTTAAGCCGTTAATATTATTGCTATTTTCTATAGGCTTATTAAACATAGAAGTAAACATATTGGCTTTTATTTTTTCTGCAAAGTTTTGGAAATCTGCAAGAAAATCGGAATAGTCTTTTTTGGAGACTTTCATGTCTTTTTTGAAAAACATTGAAATAAGATCATTTTCATTGTCTTCGTTGCTTTTCATACCGTCAAGCAGTGAAGAAAGCAAATCGCTTTTCGAAGGAGCTTTTAAATCGAGAGAAGAAACAACATCGTCAGCATTTTCCGCATTTTCGTTTTCATCAATATCAGCATCATTTCCTTCTATTGCTGTCTTTTCTTCTGGAGCGGACATAGCGTTTTCTCTCATATCGGTAACTTTAGCAAAGAAATCTTTTGCTTGGTTCTGCATTGTTTCTTTTATCTGGTCGAAAGCACCTTCTGCATCACCGTATGTGGCCTTTAATTCGTCAAAGAAGTTATCTGATTCTTTAAGGAAATTTTCAAGGGATTCTGGGCTTAAATCGGCCATACTTGAAACTGCATCGAAAAATGCGTTTGTTGTTTCGTTAGAAATAGCTAATGATTGTTCGGTGCCATTCATGAATGAACCTACGGCATCTATGGAGAGGTTAAAATTGCTTTGGAATGTTTCTGCAACGGTTGCGCCTAAACTAGCAAATCTTTCTGCGCCTGATTTTCCCATCTGAGCTTCTACTTTAGAAGAAAGTTCATAGAACATATCGAATTGGAAAGATATATTTAAACCACCTGCTTTAATTGTTTGTACGCCGTTTTCATTTGAAATATCGTTATCGTTTGTATAGTCTGCTGAAGTTTGGCTTAAAATTGACTGAGATGCACTTTGTGCCATATATAAATTTTTCGATTTATCTGAAATCTCTACAGAGTCTTTAGGTTCTTCTTTTTTGGTTTGCTTATTCTTTAATTGCTCAGCTTGTTTGGCTATTTTTTGCATTGTTTGCTGTAAAGAATCGGCTTTTTTTTCTGCGCCGATATTTAATTGGCCTAAAATAGTGCTGAGTTGGTCTTGCTTAAAATTAATATTCATAATTAAGCCTCCGTGTTAATTACATATGACAATCCGTGTCGATTAATACATCGACTAATTTTGACTCTAACTTTAACTTGATTTTGGTAGATTATAATATATTATTTATGTTTTTTAGTTAATTGCTTTATGTTTATATTTAATTTATCTATTTTTCTTTTAATTTTCAATTTTTTCTTCTTTTTCTTTTTCGTCTTCATCTTGTTTAATTACTTTATCTGTTTCAAATAATAAACCATAATTAGGAGTTAATTCGGTATATTCTGGGTCTAGATATGGTAATAAAGCTTCTAAAAGTTTATTGGAACGCTCTTGTCTTTTTTCTTTTTGCTGTTTAATAGTATCTTCCATTGCTAATTCATCTTTCAATATAGGTGAATCGCAAAGTTTATTAAGCGTAGAAAAAACAAATTTTAAAGTTTCTTTTCCGCTAAGACCGGTTAAATTTGGAGCAGGCGATTTTAAAAAGTTCGGAAATTTGTTTAATGCATTTTTTACTTCTTTGGTTTTGTTTATACTTGTTGTTGCAGCTTTTATAAATCTATCTCTTTCTATATAAAGCGTAGGTTGCATAAATCGACTTGTGTCGGTAAGTTCTATGAATTGATTACGGTAATACTCATAATATGATATAAAATCTTCAGTATGCTTCATTATAGCACTGNNGGTTCATTTATCGCATATTTTAAGTATATATCGCAAAATTCAGAATGATTTTTATAAGCTTCATAAACATCAGTAAGATCTTTACATTGTGTATGTAAGTAATCTAATAATGTGTCTGCTTTTCTTGTTTTTATCCAGTTGTTATAATTTAAATAGTTTTTTTCTATATCTTCTATGCATTTTAAATTATCAAGAACTGTCTGATGAATATGTTCCTGCATATCATCTATTAACTTAAAATCCTTTTGAATTTGATTTAAAGTATTTTCTATATCTCCCTTTACAATGCGTTCTTCTGCCTTTTTTATTATTTGTAGACGTATTTTTTCAGCAATTTTTGCAAATTCTGGAAAAATGCCTGTACATGCTGTTATTTTATAAGGCGCAACAATAGGACCAATTACTTTTTTATATTCGTATTTTTTATGAGTTTTATCTAATTTCNNGTATGATAATTGTAAGTGTAATTTTTGTTTAAACCATCGAAATTAACTTCAAGAAAAGATAAATCTGTTTCTGTAAATGGTTCTGTGTATAAAGCTGGCTCTGGGGGCTCTATATTAGTTGTTTCTGTTGCTGTTTCTTCTATTCTTTCCTGATTTTCTGAAATAGTCTCTTTATCATATGCGTCTTTATTCAAAACAGAAGTTTCAGTAGCGATAAAACTATTTTGAACTTCGCTATTTGAATTTTCTTCTGCTCTTACCGTTTCTAAACTTAATAGTAAAAGGGCGTATATGCATAAAGCTTTAAATTTGAAACTCATTCAGAATCGCCTGTTCTTCCTTTAGCTTGTCTATATATTTTGTTTGCGACATTTTTTGATTTAGGAGCTTTATATTTGCCATTTTTGCTATTTTGGCTTTGGCTATTTGATGCCATATTTCCATACCATGTATAAGTTCTTGTTACAGGATTTAATATCGCAAATAGGTCTATTTTTCCATTTGCTGAAGTATCTACATATATTTTATCGGATATTCCATCACCGTCAATGTCGTTTTCCCATTGATCTATTTTTCCGTCAAAATTTCTATCATACTGATAATCATCAAATTTTCCATTATAGTTTCTATCTGTTGCCCAGTAGTCAGGAACGCCGTCACCGTTTCTGTCAGCTATAATTAAGTCAATTCTTCCATCTAAATTTCTGTCGTATTGTCCTGGATCTGGAGCAAAAGTGCTTCCATATTGTTGCATTTTAGAAGTTGTGCCATCAAAACCAGCTTCTGGTATTGAGTAACCTGCACCCATAAGCGTAATTGCAACAGCAGACATAAAAACAGCTAAAACACAGTTATGAGTGAAATGTGTTCTTATATTAAACATATTATTACCCTCCAGCTAATTATCTTTTCAAAAAGATATAAAGAAATTAAGTTTTAGCAAGCTTGAATTTTAATTTATAAAAATCCGTTTATTTTGCCGATAAATAAAAAAAAGAAAGGGTTTACTATGAACTGTTTGTTTACTACTGGCTTTGATGAATTTACAAAAAAACTTGCAGAGCTAAAGATGCCAGCTTTTAGAGCTAAGCAAGTAAAAGAATGGATTTTTAAAAAGTTTGTATTTAACTTTGATGAAATGACTAATCTTTCTGTTTCTGACAGAGAAAAACTTAAAGAGGCATATCCACGTATTTTGCCTCCTTTTGAAAAGTTCCAAGAAGACAAAGAAGATGGTACTGGCAAAGCAGTTATTAAATTAGTAGACGGTGAGCTTATAGAATGTGTTGCTATACCTACAGAAGAAAGTCTTACTTTCTGTCTTTCCACTCAAGTAGGTTGTCAGGTTGGCTGCGCATTTTGTAGAACAGGTAAAAATGGATTTAAACGTAATTTGTCCTCAGAAGAAATAATTTTACAAGTCATGATGCTTGTTAAAAAAATGGGTAAAAAGCCTACCAATATTGTTTATATGGGTATGGGCGAACCATTTTTTAATTCAGAAGCTGTTTATGAATCTATAGATGTTTTAACTGATCCTCATGGACTAGGTTTAGCAACGAGAAGGATTACTATTTCTACTTCAGGTTCGGTTAAGGGAATATATGAATTAATGAACAGACCAGGTGAAGTAAATCTTGCTGTATCATTGCATGTTGCTGATGATGCAGCAAGAAATGAACTTGTGCCTATGAATAAAAAATATCCTCTTTCCCAGTTAAAAAATGCTTTGATTACTTACTGTGAGACAACTAAGCGTCGAGTTACCTTAGAAGTAACNNACCTTATAAATTTCTGTGAAGGACTTATTGTTCACGTAAATTTAATACAGTTCAATAATTTTAAAGGTTCAGGATTTGAACCTTCTTCAGAACGTGCTGAAAAAGAATTTCGCAAGGAGTTAAAGAAGGCAGGCATAGCTGTAACTGTTCGACGATCTCATGGAAAACAAATTATGGCTGCTTGTGGACAATTAGCTGGAAAAAACTAATTATCAAAGAATTATTCATTAAACGGTGAACAATAACTAGTAATAATTATGGCAAAAAAAAGTGAATCTTGTTTATCTATTCTTGTTNNGTGATAGGCATTTTTGCTGCTTACAATAAATTAAATGAAATTTTTAATCGTGGCGGCAATGTAATAGTTCCTGATTTTCATGGTCGTCATCTTACTGAAGTTATACAGATGAAACCAAGAGGAATCGAAATAGTTACCAGTGATAAAAAACATGATGCAAAAATACCTAAAGACTATGTTATTGCTCAATTCCCGCAGCCTGGAGCTGTAGTAAAATCTGGTAGACAGGTTCAGCTTACTGTTTCTCTTGGCGCTCATCAAGTAAAGGTTCCTGATTTGATTGGAAAAGCTATACGTGAAGTAGACGTGGCTCTTATAAATTCTCAGCTTATTGTTGGAAATAGAGCTTATGTATATTCTTCCAATGTTCCTCCAGACAGGGTTGTAAGTCAATCGCCCTTATCTCAAGAAGATTACAGTATAAATAGTCCGGTGGATTTGCTTATTAGTTTAGGTGTAAAACCAGAAAGTATTCCTTTGCCGAATTTAACAAATATCCCATTAGAAACAGCAAAACAGCGTTTAAAAGCATGGGGATTTAATATTGGTAAAATTGTTTCAAAACAAGATGAAAAGAGAGCTAAATTTAGGATTATCTCAACAGATCCAGCTCCGTATTCTTATTTGAGAAAAGGCGATACTGTTAATATTCTTATTTCTTCAGGTTATGACAGCGGATCTGCTACATCAGCTGAATTAACGATGTTTGAGATATTTGGCAGAAAACAGTCTGTGCCACAAATAGATATGACAGGATTTAGGGCTTTAAATACTGTAAAACCTCAAAGTCCAGTTGTGAAAATTGGAGAAATAGAATCTAATAAAATTGCAAAAGCTGTTGTTCCGACTGTGAATCCAGCCGAACAACTTAAAACACAGGCTCCAGTAGTAAATCCAGCAGCTTTGATTGCTACTGCGCCTGTTTCTGCTCCAACTCCAACGCCAGCTTCAATAGCGACTATTACGGCTGTTCCTATTGATGAAAAGAAAACATCTGTTGCTTCTAATAGTGGTATTTCAGATGAAGATTTAACAGAAATGGAAGGTTATCCGATTTTTAGAGCTAGCGATACTGTTAAATCAAAGGAAAATAGTGAAGCTTCAAAGACTATAGCGGTAACTGTTCCTCAGAAAGAAGTAAATTATATGATGCCTGATGGTTTTATGCAAAAAGAACTAAAAATAATGCAGATTTCACAATCAGGAAAAGAACAAATTTATGTTGGAACACATAAACCTTTAGAAGTTGTTAAACTAAAGGTACCTATTGTGCCGAATAGTAAATTACAGGTTTATATAAATGATGTTTTTATAGATGAAATTTAAAAGAAATAATTTTCCGGAGGCAAATATGCTTGGCGATGTAATAAATGGTAAATACAAATTGGAAACAGCTTTTTCAGAAAGCCGTATGTATGAAGTATTTACCGCAACAGAAGTTGAAACAGGGGCTACTGTTATCGTTAAACTCATGAAACCGGAAATTATTTCCAATCGTGGTATCGTAAATAACTTTTGCAGCGAAGTTAAATCGTTTGCCGGGCTTTCTCATCCGTCTATAGCAGAAGTTCTTGATATAGATATGTTTGAAGATAGACCGTTTGTAGTATCTCCATTTGTAAATGGTGTTGCTCTTAATGAATATTTACAGGACAATGTTCTTCCATATAAAGAATGTTTGAATATAGTTGCCGAATTGGGCTCTATTTTGCAGTATGCTTTTGAACAAAAAGTCGAATGTAGAACAATTAAACTTTCTAATGTTCTGAGGATGGAAAACGGCAAAATAAAGCTTTTGTCTTTTACGCAGCCTAGGTTACGTTCCGTAAGTTCTTTAAGTTCTAAAAACGAAAAGACTGGTTTTTATTCCGATTTGTATTTTCTCGGTATAACTTTATATGAATTACTTGGCGGAGAATCGCCTATTCGTGTTCGTGGCGGTTTATATGAATTGTGGGATATGAAGCTTGAGCAGCTTTTACGTATCAGACATATTGAAATGTCTCCTGAACAAGTTGATAAAATTGTAGATTTTATTCGTAAAACAATATCTCGTGATGAAACAATAAGATTTAAAAGTTATGAAGAATATATAAATGCAGTTTCAGAGCTTAGTGGACAAGTTAAGAAAAACAATGTAGCTAGGAAAAAAGATAAACAAAAGCAGTTATGTATTGCTTCACAGGTTGTTGATGCTTTAAATGGCGTATCAAACGTTTTGCCTTCTTTTACCGTAACTTCTAAGCCTGCATCTAAAAGTGTGGCTGTTGCCAGTTTAAAAGATGGCTCAGAAAAATCTAAATCTGAAACCCAAATGGGTACGGTAGAATTTAAAACAGAAGGAACTCTAGCTTTAGCTGTTGATAATTCTGAAAAATTTGACTCTTTACCTGATACTAAAGTAGATTCTATAAAACCTCATAGACCAGAGTTAAGACTTGTCAAACCTTTAAAAAATTCAAATAAAACTATTAATAAAGTTAATAAAATATCTAAAAAAGAAGTAAAAGCTTTGGAATGGCAAGATGAAGGAATGAGTTTAAAAAATCCTGTTATTTATATGGGACTTTTACTTGCTATTATGGTTGCTTTAATTCTTTTCTGGTAAAAAATAAAGGAAATATCTTATGTCTGCTTTAATTGCGCCTTCTATTCTTTCTGCTGATTTTTCAAAAATGGCTGATGAATTACATGTTATAGAAAATTCAAGAGCTGATTGGGTTCATGTTGATGTTATGGATGGACATTTTGTTCCAAATTTAACTTTTGGTCCTCCAATAATAAAGAGTTTCAGAAAACATACTAAAATGGTTTTTGATGTTCATTTGATGATAGAAGAACCTGAACGTTGGCTTGAAGAATATAAAAAAGCAGGCGCCGACAGAATAACTTTCCATATAGAAGCTTGTAAACATGCTCATAGATATTTAACCGCAATACGTGAAATGGGTTTAGCTTCGGGTATAACGCTTAATCCACAAACTCCAATTTGTATGGTTGAACATCTTTTAGAAGAATGTGATCAAGTTTTATTTATGTCTGTAAATCCTGGTTTTGGTGGACAGAAATTTATTGAACCTGTTTTGGAAAAGATAAAAGCTCTTAAAGCTATTATAAAAAATAGAGGTTTAAAGACTTTGATACAAGTAGATGGCGGTGTTTCAGCTTCTAATGCCAAGAAGGTTATAGAGGCTGGAGCTGATTGTCTTGTAATGGGTTCAGCTTTCTTTAATGCAGAAGATAAAGCAGGATTAGTAAAGCTTGTACATGAAATATAAATAATTAATCTTTATTTTAAGAATAAAGTTGCTTTTAAAAATAAAATATTTACACTGTAACTTACAGTTAATAAAGATAAATTAGTTATAACTTATAGAATAATCAACAACTCATAATTGTTAGTTGTTCGTTATTAATTATTTTTTGATTTTTGCCGATATTTTTTCTATATGATATAGAAATGAGGCAAACATGATGCAACCACGCATTAAAACTATAAAAGAGTTAAACGGGTTATTAAACAAAGGCTCAGAAGCAAAAAATGATGCAGAGCTTTCGTGCCGTCTTGCAAAACTTTATTTTAATAACGGCGATAGAGCTAAAGCTGAAGAAATACTGAAAAGATTAATTAAAAATGACCCTAAAAATGTTCAACTTTTAGTTGAATGTGCTAATTGTTATGTCTCTGCAAATATCGTAGATGAAGCAGAATTTTTACTGGAAAAGGCTTTAGATTTAAAAACTGGGTATGTCCCTGCATACCTTGCTATGGCTGAAGTTTGTGAAATTAAGGGTGATGCGGCAAAGCAAATTTCCTTTTTAATGCTTGCTGCTAATGCAGAACCAGATAAATATGAAATCAGACTTATAATTGCTGAACAACTTAAACAGTATGGTGATTTGAATGGAGCTATATCGCAATATAAAGCTATTTTAGAAAATAAACCTGGTCTTGAAATCGCTATTTTTTCGCTAGGCTCTATTTATCTAAGACAAAATAATATAAGTGAAGCTACAGATTGTTTTAAAAAAATATTGAATAATAATCCAACAGCTTTTGATGCTCATTTTAATTTAGCAAATTGTTATTTTAGAAAACAAAAGTATGCTTTAGCGGTAAATCATTTTAACTTTGCAATGAGAAAGCAGGAATTAGTGCAAAGATCCTTATATTTAACAGCACAGTGCTGGTTTAAAACAGGCGATGTGGATAGAGCCGTTGTGGCTATGGAAAAGCTTTGTGAACTTGATGGATACAATGTTCCATATAAAAAGTGTCTTGCAGAATTTTATGAAACAATAAAAGAATATGATATGGCTATTGACACTTATGAACAATTATGCGCATTAGCCCCAGAGCGTGCTGAATTTTGCCTTAACTTAGCTCGTAATCAGATAAAGATAGGGGAACTTAAATCTGCTGAAAAAACTTTAAAGTCTATGTTTTTAAATCATCCTGGAAACTTGGAAGGTCATAAAATTCTTGGAGAACTTCTTGCATCTAAAAAGCAATATAAAGATGCGGTTGAAGAGTATATGAAAATTCTTATGTTTAACGATAAATATCCTGGTATTTATAAAAATATGGCTAAAGTTTATCGTGAGACGGAAAATTACGTAGAAGAACAAAAAGCGCTTCAACACGCTGTTGCAATAGGTGAAGAAGAACCAGAACTGCTTTTACGTTTAGGCGAATTAGAACGCAAAATGAATTTACCTTTAAGCGTTGAAAGATTTCGCAGAATTACAGAAATAGCTCCTGAATCTTCTTATGCAAAAGAAGCGGCATATTATTTAAAATATGCCGCATAAAAAAGCTAATTATTTGTTTCAGAATTTAATAGCATTTCACAAATATTGTTTACGTCTCTTGCGCCCATAATGAGAGCAATATCTCCTGCTTTTGCGTTTGCTAATATATCATTAACAATTAATTCCCTACTATGAGGGCATTTTACGTTTGAAAATTCCTTAATAACTTCATTGGCAATATTTTCAGAAGAAATGTTTTTGTCTACGGTTCCACCGCTATAAAATATTTCATCTAGATATAAAAATTCATTTTGTGGATTCATTTTACTGAATACATTTATTAATTCAGCTTTGGTGAAATTAGTTGGATTAAATCCGTGAGGTTGATAAACGGCAAAAATATTTTTAGCCTGTTTTCTGGCTGCATTAAGAGCTGCTTCAATCTCTGCCGGATTATGGGCAAAATCGTCAATTATGACAACTCCATTTCTTTCACCGCGTTTTTCAAACCTGCGTTTCATTCCTGGAAATTCGCTTAAAGCTTCGGATATTTGATTTAAGCATATTCCTGCACAATTACATGCTGCTATTGCTGCTAAAGCATTTAAAATATTATGTTCTCCAGGCATGTTTACAGTATACTCTATGCTGTTTACTTTAAAGGTTGAGCTTACTCCGTTTGTTACGATATTTTCTGCTCTATAATCAGCATCATTATGTATTCCGTAAGTCTTTATTTCTCTTTCGCATAAGTTTTTTAGTGAAAAAGCGTTAGGATCGTCAGCGCAAACTAAGCAAAAACCATCTTTATTAGTATTAGTAAAAAAATTACAAAATAAAGATTTTAATTCGTCCATAGGCTTATGGTCTCTGGAAATATTAGTAACAATAGAGATATATGGGGTATATTTTACAATAGAACCGTCTGATTCATCGGCTTCTATAACAAAATTTTCGCCTTTACCTATAAAAGCATTGGTTTCAAGTCCTGTTATAATTCCACCTACAGCACAAGAAGGTTCTTTGCCAATATATTTTAAAATCCAAGTAACTAAACCTGTTGTTGTTGTTTTGCCTGCAGTTCCGCCTATAGCGATGCCTTTTTTTATATTAAACATTTCTGCAAGTAAGTCTGAACGCATAATTTGTTTAATTCCAAGTTTGTTTGCTGTAACAACATCTGGAACTTTATCTTCTACCGCTGTAGATTTTATAACTCTAAATTCGGAGCTAGAAAGACCAGAATCTGCCATGAATTTTTCTATGCCGCTTCCGTCTTGATTGTATATTTTTACACCAAGATCTCTTAAGCGTTTGCAATAATCACCATCGATGTTTCTATCTGAACCTGCTACTTTTCCGCCTGATTCATATAATATTTTGGCTAGGCCACTCATGCCTAAACCGCCAATTCCTATAAAGTAAGCATTATTCATTGTTTTTTACTTCCTTTGCCCAAACAAATCCTGATGGCAAAACGTCTCCAGTTATTTCGGCAAGGTCCTTATCTTCTAATTTTGCTGCTTTTAATATCGGCTGAATAAATTGCTTTTTACGCTGTTTTTTCTTAAAAATTTCTATGATATTTTTTCTAATATTGTCATCTATTTGGACAAGTCTATCGCCTGTTTTTCTTCCTAACTCTCTTAAAGCTGTATCTAAAAAAGAACTTCCAGGAAAGGCTTTTTTAATTAAAGCTTCTGCCCAAGCGTCGGCTACGCTTTTAGAAACCATTGCAGAGTCTGGAGCGTAGGTTAAAATTCTTGTTCCAAGTCGACCAAGAGTAACTAGAGATGAAGCATCGACTCCATAACACATAGGGGTTTGGATAATTTTCCAGCCAAGTCTTTCTTTTTCTTCAGCAGATATTCTTTCTAGAGCTCCTAATAATCTCCATAGTTGGTTTCTTTCGTGCTGAACTATTTTGCGATTAGAAGTGAAGCAGGGATATGTATTTCCGTCTATTCCAGAGATGAAAGAAGTTATTGAAGTTTTTTTACCTTTATTGGCAGTACCTGTAAGAAGATGCTCAATACCTGTCATTAAAATGTTTTGTCGTTCAACAGAAAGACCAGGAGCTATTCTTTTGAGCATAACCCACCAATCAGTCCAAAACTCAAGATTATCATAATCATAAGAGTTTAATAGCATAGACCAAATTAAATCTATTCTTTCTGTATCTCCAGTTGCTCCAAAGCCAGGTCTTAAGCACCAGCCTCCAATACGGAAAAATAAATCAAGAGTATTCTGATTTATTTCAAATTCTTTTTTATGAGAAGCAAAAATATCAAATAATCTTCTTAGAAGTTCAACATCCCAATCGTTTCGTTCAGAGCCGATAATTTCTTCTAATTCTTTTAAAACTTTATTACATTCTGTTTTATTTTCTAGAACTGAAGAAATTAATTCATCTATGNNCTATTTGCCCTTTTTTTATTGTTTTTTCAGTCTCTTCTAAGCCAAATCTAAGTTCTTGTTTAAATCCACCGTTTATTTCTTCGCAAAACATTTGCATATAACCTGTTTCGCGTAATTTGACCTGAATTTTTACTTCTTTTTCACCTTTACCTGTTCTTGCTTTTAGCATTACAGGAGGTAGAGGTAAATATCTTTTTGAATTAAATTTAATAATTCTGCCAGCTTGTTCTGCTTTAGGTGGATTAGGCGTATAGAATAGATAAAAAGCGGAGTCTCTGCTTAAATCTATTCCAAAAACTTTATCAGAAAAATCATAATCAGTTTCTGTTTCAGCGCCTTTAGTGAGTAAGCAAACGAGTTGTTCTGGGACATGTTTTTCTTTTGTTGAGCTTTTTGAGTTGCCAATTCCAAGATAAATTGAAACAGCGCTGCCGCTTTGAATACGTCTTCCATAACCAACTGAACATAAGCCATAATAGGCTGCGCCGGCTGCAACAGCTAATATAGGGTGTGGATTTTCAAGTATTTTTATATCTGAGCCATGCCAAATAGATAAAACGTCGCTTATACGCTTTCTAAGACATTCTGCCTTAAGCGTGCCACCATTGAATAAAACAGCGTCTGGCATTACTTCATTGTTTTTAAGAAAAGCTGCTAAATGCTTAGTTACAGATGGGTCTTGAGTAAAGGGGAGGCCTGCTTCTGACAAACCTAATCCTGCTTCTGTATCCGGAAATTCGTTCGCTTCTACCAGCGGGAAAAAACCGTCGACAAGAAGTTTTTCAACTGTTAATGCGTCCAATTCGACCTTGCTTGAACCGCCAAATACTTTACTTCCTGCGCCTGTTATGGTAAAAGACGCTTTTTCTGCATTTTCTTTTGATAATATTTTTTCTTTAGCTGTTCTACTTTGTGCAAGTAGTGATAGCCATTGTTTGTTTGCTATCTTTACGCCTTTATGCTTAAAAGCTGCTTCTGCACTACGAGCAAGCGCTAAATCGAGGTTATCTCCTCCTATTAAAAGGTGAGGCCCTACAGCAAGGCGTTTAAACTCAGGATAATTTCCTTTTTCATTCCACTCAATTTTAATAAGGCTAAAATCTGTGGTTCCGCCGCCTACATCTACTACAAGGACAGTATCTACGCCTTGAAGTTCTGCAACCATTGTTTTGGGATTTCTTTGCAAGTAGTCATAAAATGCGGCTTGAGGTTCTTCAAGAAGAGCTACGTTTGTTATTCCTGCTTTTTCTATTGCTTCTAACGTAAGATTGCGGGCTACAGGGTCAAACGATGCTGGAACTGTAACAATTATTTTTTGTTTGTAAAAATCAAATTCGGTATTGTCTTTACCTATTGTATTGTTCCACGCATTTCCTAAGAATTTAAGAAGCTCTGTTGCTGCATCTACAGGAGACATCTTTCTTTCGGTTAAGTTACTTTGCCACGGTAGAATAGGAGAAGTTCGTTCTGCACGAGGATGACATAACCACGATTTGCTACTGTGAATATATCTATCTTGATTTTGAGCTCCTAATTCTTTAGCGTAAGTGCCTATGATATTTTCATTATCTTCAAGCCAAATAACGGAAGGCAGTGTTTCAACTTCTTCAACCATACCTTTATTAACTAATTGAGGAATTTGCAGAGTTTTAACTTTAAGCAGTGGATCTTCTAAATCAGCGTAGGAAAGTGCGCACTGAGTGGTTCCAAGATCTATGCCAATTATGAATCTATTATCCATTAAGCGGTCTCTCTTACGTTAAATTCTAGTTTCCATTTATGTTTGCCGTCTTTTGAAACACAATATACTTCTAATGTGCCTATTTCTGTAATAGAAATTTGTAGACCTACATCAACTATTTCGCCTGCGGAAATTCCTTCTTCTGCAGGAAGTTCTACGATCATAGTGCCTGCATCGTCGAAAGTTTCATCCATGTCGTCAAAAATTTGAGCAAAATTATCTTCTCGTCTACAATTTGATTTGAAAAATTTGAATTTTGCTTTTTTGCCTACTCTTAAACCGAATGATTTATTTGGAACATCAAGAGTAGTTCCTTCTTCTGTTCCTTGTTTAGCAACGCATAAAGCTTTCATAGGGGGTGGAAAACCTGGTATTGCAGGCAACGATGATTCTATGCCTAAATAATATGATCTAGAAACTCCGCCTCTAATACGTATTCCTTTTCCAGATTTTGCTTCTCCAAAATAAGTTGCGCCTCTAGAAACTGCTCTAGAAAGTTCAGAACCTTCTAAAACTCTAATTTGCTCTTTGCCTTCAGCTGTAAGCCAACTATCTATAACAGCTACCAACCTGTCTCTAAATATCTGAGAATTAAATACACCACCGTTAAATAATATGGCATTAGGCCAACCATAAGTTTTTTCACCCATGTTTTGTGAACGCAAAAACTTGGCTAAATGTCTTGTAATGGCTGCATCTGCTGCATACATAAGATTAAGTTCTCTTACGCCGCTTTCTGTGGATTCTATTGGATCATCTTCTATAGAACAGTCGGGGAAGAAACCATTGATAATAGCTGTTTCTATGTCTTCTCTTGTAATTTTGGTTTTTATTGTTCCGCCAATTACGCTGCTTGAACGTCCTGAAACGGTAACTGTTGCTTCATTTATATTTGGATTTGTAAGGAGTTCCTCTTTAGCTTTTCTGCATTGATGACTTAATTGAATAGTTTGCCATCTGCTGATTTTTTTCCCTGAACTCTGTAATCTTTGAGCGGCTATATAGGCTAACGTTAAATCCATATTATCACCGCCAAGTAAAATATGGTTTCCAACGGCAACACGATTTAAAGCTAAGTCTCCGTTAGATTCTGTTATTTCTATAAGGCTAAAGTCGGTAGTGCCGCCTCCAACGTCTGCGACAAGAACTATATCTCCTTTTTTTACCTGTTGTCTCCATGGGTTTTCTTCTTGAGAAATCCATGAATAAAATGCAGCTTGAGGTTCCTCTAAAAGTGTTATATTGGGCAAACCAGCATCTCTTGCTGCTTGAATAACTAAATCTCTCGCTGCTGCATCAAAGGAGGCAGGTATTGTGATTATTACATTTTGATTTTCAAGCTTATCTTTTGGAAAAACTTGTGCCCACGCAAGTTTTATATGTGTTAAATACATTGTTTCAGCTTTTAACGGGGATATTTTGCCTTCTTCGCCTTCATCGTTCCAAGGTAAAATTGGTTTTGTTCTATCTACTCGTGAGTTACAAAGCCATGATTTTGCAGATGAAATTACTCCGTCTGGGACTTCTGCGCCTCTTTCTCTTGCATAGATACCTAATATATAGTCTGAATTTTCTTTCCATGGCAATACTGGTTTTTCTTTAAGCCTTTTAAAGATAAAGGAAGGAAACATGTCGAATTTTTCTAATGCGCCCTTTGCTTGTTCCTGTATGATTTCAAGGAGATTTATGGGGCGTTTTTCTTCAGATTCTTCGTTCCATTTTATTGGAGCGTAGCTAACTACCATATTGGTAGTGCCAAGGTCTATTCCAACTATATATTTTGCAGTTGCCATAATGACTCCTTATTGAATTTCAATTTCGGCTGGCGCTATAACATCGCCTTTCCAACCATCGACTAGTTCTGGAAGTTTACATTCTTTTAGTCTCCAGCCTCTATGAATTAATTCGCCTTTATATGGTCCTTTTTCTGGTACGTTGCCTGAAATTTTAATGTTTTCTGGGTCTATATCGTCTAATACTATAGTGCTTCCTTCTTCTTCATTTATAACTGGTTCTATTATAAGTCGTTCTTTTAAAATACCGCTTAAATCTTCATGCAGTTTTCTAAATGCACCGCCTAGGGTTTCATCGTCATATTCGCTTATGTTTTCATTAAGCATATCTATAAGTCTTCCTTCTTTTTGAAGTAAATATAGAATTTGATATGCGGCAGGCGGAATAGCATTCTTTCCGCCTTTTAAGTTTGCATTAGCAGAGGCTAATTCTTCTTTTGTTTGTTTTAATTCATTTTTTATTTTTTCATAATCAGCTTCTTTTTCTATTAAAGCAGAATTTTCAGTTGTAAGTTTGATTATGCTTTCTTTTTGTTGTTTACATTCAGCTTCTAATCTTGAACCTTCTTCATTAAGGCTTTTCATTTCTTCTATAGCTTTGAAAGCAGCTTCTTCTAATTCATAGATTTTTGTTTTAGCCTGTTCATATTTTTCTGCGGGAATGGCGTTTTCTTTTTGTTTTTCTAACTCTTGAATTTTTTCCTCATATTGGGCGATTTTTAAAACTAATCCTTCTTTTTCTAATTTAAGATTATCAGAAGAACTTGTTAATTCTTTTACATTTTTATCTAATTCTACTAGTTTTTCACTGCTTTTATCTGTTAATACGTTAAAAGTAAAATAGATAGTAGAAAGAAGTATTAAAGCAAACATTATTTCTAAATCCCACAAAACAATAAAGTGGTATTTTGTATGTTCCCAAATAATACGCAGAAAACTGTTAGCTGGTTCTATTTTAGCATATAGAGCGTAAGCTGAATTACTCAAGAAACAAATAATTAATAAAAAATTGAAAGCGCCAATATATTTTTTCATTTTAAAGCCTCAAACTATTTAGTTTTATTCTATAGATTACACTGTATATTACTGATATTACAAGTTATTTTAATCAACTAAATTTTCTTTTAATTTTTTTATATTTTTAGTTGAAATTTTTCTAATTATGAAAGATAATATATTTACTGATTGTCCGTGGTGAACAACAAATTAAAATCATGAGGAGAAAATATGTCGTCGAAATTATTTGTTGGAAATCTTCCTTTTAAGGTAGATAAAGCTCAATTAGAGAGTGCGTTTTCTCAATACGGAAAAGTAATTAGCGCAAAAGTTATTATTGATCGTAAAACAAATCGTTCAAGAGGATACGGTTTTGTAGAATATGAAACACTAGAAGAAGCAGAAGCGGCTATTAAGGGAATGAATGAAACAGATATGGGCGGAAGAGCTCTAACTGTAAGTATCGCAAAATCACAAGCTTAATTATAATTTGAATAAAATACTTAAATAAGTTATAATTTATTAACGCTATAAAGAAAGAAAGTGAATACATTGTCTGAACAAGACCTTTTGTTAGACAAATTAAAGACTGTCGCTGAAAAGCACGTTGATAAATATGTAATAAGCGCTTTAGAAGCCACAGCGCAGAATGGAATTTATGGTATGGAGATGGTTGATCTTCTTCATTCCAAACTTCCTCGCACAACTTGTGGTAATTGCGGAAAGTGCTGTAATTCTGTTTCTATATATTCATTAGAATATCATCGCATTATGCGTGAGATAATGGCAAATTGGAAGCCTGAACGCATACGAAGATTAGTTAAGTCTATTATGGATATAAAGCCGCGTATGGCAGAAGCAGGAGATGAAAAAAGATTAAGATGTATTTTTAGGGATGATATAACAAAAGTATGTTTAATACATCCTGTTAGACCTTTCCCTTGTCGTTTTTTTGGACTTTTAAAGGAAGATGGCAAGAGAGAATGTCCAAATGTTGTTGATTTATCTGTTCCAGAGCAAGTTGTTAAAGAAGAATACATTACAAATATTCAAACAAAACTTCTAGAAAATTCTGAGTCATTTGAACCATATGCAGGAAAAGGAGATATTCACTTTTTCCCGTTTGAATTCTGGTTTTTTAGATATGTTTTTTCTCCAGAAAGAGCTTTGCAAATCTATAGAGAAATTTTGGTTCCTGCTTCAACGCCTTTAAAAAATATGTGGGAAAAACAGGAATCGCTTAAACCAATAACTCCTGCTGATTATGAAAATTAATTGTATTAAAGCTTTTTATATAGAGCTTTTAGCAAAATAGATTTCAATTTGTTTTTTCCATTAATATTTAAGCTTTTATTCATAATTTATTTTTTTGCCTACTTATGTTATTATTCATAGGAATTAATAAAATGAGGCACTTCTTATGAACGTTAATGGGAAAAAAATAAGCATTATTGGAGCTGCTAAAAGTGGCTTATCAGCGGCAAAAACTTTGCTTGATGCTGGGGCAAAAATATTTATTTCCGATATTCAAAGTGAAGAAAAATTAAAAGCTGCTTTAATTAACTCAAATCTAGAAAAAAAAGTTGAATTTGAGTTTGGCGGAAATACAGATAAAGCACTTTCGGCAGATTTTATTATTTTAAGTCCAGGCGTTAGAAGCGATATTCCCATATTAAAAAAAGCAAAAGAACTAAATATACCAGTGCTAGGAGAAATAGAAGCAGCCTATCGTATTTCAAAAGGGAAGAGAATAGCTATAACTGGAAGTAATGGCAAAACAACAACTACTACTTTACTTTCGCTTATATGTAAAAAGCATTTTAAAGAAGTTTTCCTCGGCGGAAATATTGGAATACCAGTTATGGATTTTGCGGCAAAAACTACTGAAAAATCAGTTCAAGTGCTTGAAATTTCAAGCTTTCAATTAGAAAGTATATCTGAATTTAAGCCTGATATTGCTGCTATAACCAATTTTTTTGAGAATCATTTAGATAGATATCCTAATTATCAGGCATATATAGATGCGAAAAAAAGAATTGCCATGAATATGACAAATAATGATTGGCTTGTATTAAACGCAGATCAAGCCCTTATGATTGACATGGCTAGTGAAGTTAAATGTAAAACAGCATGGTTTGGCCACGATATAAAAAATTTACGACCTGCTGTTACTATAAAAGATGATTATTACACTTATATAAACAATGATGGAAGTGAACAAAAACTGTTTTCGACTAATATAGCAAAAATACCTGGTAAGCATAATATGGAAAATATAATGTGCGCTACAATGGTCGCTTTATTAGCTGGGGTAAGTTCAAATGAGATAGTAGAAACAATTAGAGATTTTACTGGCGTTGAACATCGCCTAGAATTTGTTAAAACAATAGATGGCGTTGATTATATCAATGATTCAAAAGGAACAAATTGCGCAGCTTCAATTATTGCTATGAGAGCTTGCAAAAAGCCTCTAATATTAATTGCTGGCGGTAGAGATAAAGGCACAGATCTTACAGATTGGGTAAATGCAATAAGAAAATATTGTAAACGAGTAATCCTGTATGGAGAAGCTAAGGATAGATTTAGATCAGCATTAGAAGGTCTTGTTCCATTAAAAATAGCAACAGGCTTTGAAGATGCTTTACTTCTAGCTCGATCTTGCGCAGAAAAAGGCGATACTGTATTGCTTTCTCCAGCATGTAGCAGTTACGATCTTTTCCCAAATTTTGAAGTTAGGGGAGCACGCTTTAAAGAGCTTGTTCACAATTTAAAATAACAATGAACTTAAAAACTCATCAAGGCGATAGTGTTTTACTATTCGTGGTAATAGCTCTTATGGGAATAGGACTGATAATGGTCTATTCTGCTAGTTCTTTGAATTCTGTAGCAATGATGGCAGATGGGCTATACTATTTTAAACGTCAGCTTATGTGGGTTGGAATTGGTTTACTTGGAATGTTAGGCTTTTCAATCATACCATATAACAAATTGGAAAATGTGACTGTTCCTTTGCTTATAGTGGCTATTATTTTACTTGTAATAATTCTGGTGCCTGGAGTTGCTCGTGATATTGGTGGTGCAAAAAGATGGATTAGGTTTGGAGGATTTGGTTTCCAACCCTCGGAATTTGCAAAATTTTGCTTTGTGTTATATATGGCACATTCTATATCTATGAGGCAGGATAGAATTAAAAGTTTTGTTTACGGTATGTTGCCAGATATGTTTATAACAGGTCTTATCTTTATTTTGATTTATAAAGAGCCGAATCTTTCAACTGCTACTCTTATTGGTGGAACATATTTTATAATGTATTTTTTAGGAAATGGTTCTATTGCAAAGCTTTCTTGGCTTGGCGGCTCTGGACTCTTATTGGCTATAAGCTTAATATTTACTGCAGAATACAGATTTCGCCGCTTGATTGCTTTTTTAAATCCATGGGGAAATGCGCATGGAAGTGGCTATCACATTATACAATCTCTTGTAGCTATTGGTTCGGGTGGTATTTTTGGTTTTGGATTAGGACAAAGCAGACAAAAGTTTTTTATTCTTCCTGAACGTCATACGGACTTTATTTTTGCAATTATTTGCGAGGAACTTGGTTTATTGGGCGGTTTATTTGTTTTATTATTATTTTTGGTATTAATATGGCGAGGTTTGTATATTGCTGCTCATGCTCCGAATATGTTTGGATTTTTGCTAGGTTCGGGTCTTACTGCAATAATAGGGCTTCAAGTTATGGTAAATATAGGAGTTGTTTTAAGTCTTTTACCAACTACAGGCGTAACATTGCCTTTTATAAGCTATGGTGGCTCTAGTTTGGTCTTTCTTGCAATGGGGGTTGGAATTCTATTTAATATATCAAAATATACTTCAGATAAATATATATATGAAGAACCGAAATCATCAACTTTTTCGATTCAGTTTAATACATCTTTATCTGAAAAAGGAAGAAGCTAATAAATGAAAATAATTTTAAGCGGAGGCGGTACAGGAGGACATATTTATCCTGCTTTAGCTATAAAAGAAACAATAGAAGCTGAAAAAACAAATACAGAATTTGGTTATATCGGCGTTACGGGCGGTATGGAGGATAAGATAGTTTCTAAAGAACCAAATATTAAGTTTATGGGCGTTAGCGCTCAAGGTATGCCACGAAAATTGAGCTTACAATGGTTTTCTTTTCCTTTTGTTAATTTGAAAGGTGTTTTTTCTGCATTTAGATATTTAAAAAAATTTAAACCAGATCTTGTGGTTACTACTNNACTTGGAATTCCTGTTGTAATGCATGAACAAAATGCCGCAATGGGGGTTACAAATAAGTTTTTTATTAATTCTGCTAAAAAAGTTTTGTTGACCTATGATTCTGCGGCAAAGGCTGATGGAAAAAGAATAGTGGTAACTGGAAATCCAGTTAGAAAAACATTTTTTTATAAAAACGATGATGAAATAAACAATAGTTTTATAGATAGAAATTATGAATATACAATAGCTGTGGTAGGCGGTTCAAGAGGAGCATTGTCTTTAAATAAAGCTTGTATTGAGCTTTCTAAAAACTGGCTGCCAAAAAATAAAAATATTAGGCTTTTACATATTTCTGGCGAAAGAGATTATGAAATGGTAAAGGAGGCCACCAAAGAACATTCTGAAAATTATGTGTTATTAAAATATTGCCATAACATGAAGGATATTTTTGATGCCTCAGATTTACTTATTTCAAGAGCAGGTGCTACTATTTTAGCTGAAATTTCTGTTTGTCGTAAACCTGCTATACTTGTGCCATTCCCATATGCAACCGACAATCATCAAGAAAAGAATGCAAGAGTGCTTGAAGAATTAAATGCTGCAAAAGTCTTATTAGATAAAGATATGAATTATGAATCTTTGACCTCGTTATTGAAGGAGCTTTTAAATAAAGATATTTTAAGTAAAATGTCTGATTCAATGAAAGGCTCTCGTCCAGATAATGTAGAATTAAAAATATATAATGAGATAATGGCAACAATGAGCGAATTATAGACGCCTATTTTTCACAAAAAAATCGATAAATAATATATAATTTTTAACTAAATCTTGACTTTATAATTTTTGTATTACATACTATTTGTAATAAATTTGGAGGTTTGCCATTCAATGGAAAGTCTTATTGGTGTAGCTATCTTTTTTGGAGTTATCTTTGTTATAATTATTTTTTCAATGTTTTCCAATTTTATTGGATTGGTTATAAGTGCTTCGGCTTCAGGGCTTACTGGAGTAACTTTTCGTAAGTTAATTAGTATGAAAATGCGTAAGATTACGCCAGAAGATATAATACAGCCTGCTATTATTGCTAAACAAGCTGGCTTCCCTATATCCTTAGAAGCGCTTGAAGCGCATCATCTTGCTAATGGTAATGTATTCAGAGTTGTTTCTGCTCTTATTGCTGCTCAAAAAGCTGGTATTGATTTAAGCTTTAAGCAGGCAACAGCTATAGATTTAGCAGGTCGTGATGTTTTTGATGCTGTAAAAATGTGTGTTAAGCCGAAAGTTATCCAGACCCCATTGGTTGCTGCTATGGCAAAAAATGGTATTCAGGTAAAAGCAATAGCACGAGTTACTGTAAAAGTAGATATTAATCGTCTTATTGGTGGTGCTTCAGAAGATACCATATTAGCTCGCGTTGGTGAAGGTATTGTTACAACTATTGGTTCTGCTGAAACTCACGAAGAAATTCTTGAAAATCCAGATAAAATTTCTAAAACTATCATGGAAAAAGGTCTCGATGCTAATACTGCTTTTGAAATTCTCTCTATAGACATAGCTGACGTTGATATAGGCGAAAATATTGGCGCTAAACTTCAAATTGACCAATCAGAAGCTGACATGAAAATTGCTCAGGCTAAAGCTGCTGAAAGACGTGCTCTTGCAGAAGCAAGAGAACAAGAAATGAAAGCTTATGAACAAGAAATGAGAGCTAAACTTGTTGAAGCAGAAGCAGCCGTTCCTCAAGCTATTTCAGATGCTTTAAAGAGTGGTAATCTTGGTATCTTAGATTATTATACTTTAAAGAATATTAATTCTGATACAGATATGAGAAATTCTTTCTCACATATGGCTTCTCCAACAAAAGCAATAGAAGCTAGATAATAATCAGAAAACTGGAGAAATCAAATGGAATGTCTATTCTTTCTAGGTTTTATTATCTTTGCAATCGTTAAAAGTGCAATAGAAGCAAATAAATATGCAAAAAAAGACGGTAAACTTGATTTCTCCAGTTTTGAATCTCTTCCATCAGCTCCAGAGTCATTTTTAAAAAAGATATCTTCAGAAGGGGTATCTGGAAACAATTCAAGTGCTTATAGCGGTGGTTTTAATGAAGAAAGCGGCTTTAATGAGCCTTCAATTTCTTTTTTACCTCAAACGCAACAGCCTCAACGTTCATCAAGACGAGTAAATCTTAAAAGACAGGCTCCTAAAAATAGCAGACAGCAATTACCGCCTGCACCGCCCCCAGCTCCTAAGCCGGCTTCAGCTAATTTGACGCAACGTCAAATTCTTAAACAATTATTGGCTAACTCTGAAGCATCTCGTTCAAATATTAACTTTACCAAAAATGATATTCTTAAAGCTTTTATTATGCAAGAACTTCTTCAAAAGCATGATTTAAACAAAATATTTGAAAGGGTGCCTGATATAAACCGTGATAAATAATGCCGCGCCAGAAAAACCAGGGCGTATGGCTTGGTTCGTTTTCCGTTCTTTAGCACGCTATTTAGTTAGTTTATTTATACCTACCTTTCGATATTTTGGCGAAACAAATATAAAAAAAACTGGTCATATCTTTATTGAAAAAAATTACGGATTTCAAAGTTGGGCTTATCCTCTTACCATATTTAAGCGTCCTATGCGTTTTATCGTAGCAGATATGAATTGCGATATGCAATGGTATAATACTGTAGCCGATGGTGGATTGTTTCCTGTAAAATTAACTGGAATCTTAGAATCTGATTATGAACTAATAAAAACAAGTATAGATAATAATGAAAATATAATTTTAATTATTCCTCAAGATGAGGATAATATATTTAGTAATCAGTTGATACAAGCTTTAAAAAAAGACTACATAAATAAAATATCTTTTATGGCATTATCTTCTGGAGCAAATTACGTATTTGCCAATAACGCAGTTATTCCTAAAAATGTTAATGTAACAATGGTATGTGGAATGCCCTTTGTAATAAAAAAAGACACTTCAGATAATAATTTTGAGGAATTGCATATGTTGGAGGCTTCCTCAGAAAGTGCAACAGATGTAACTGAACCACATTTCCTAGCTTATTTTTTTAATAAATAAAATTTTAATCCCAAATAAATTCGTTTAATTTCTTAGCTTTTTCGCTTAAAATAATTAGCTCAACTCGTCTGTTAGCTTCTCTTGCTTCTTCTGTCGTATCATTAATTTTAGGTCTGTTATCTGCAAAACCTTGTGCAGAAAATCTTCCAGGCTCAAGATTACATTCTTCAATAAAATATCTTGCTACGGTACAAGCACGACATGCAGAAAGTTCCCAATTACTTGGATAAGTGCTTGTTTTTGTAGGAGTATCGTCTGTATGACCGTCTATTCTAATACAGTTATCAATATTAGAAATAACTGGAACTAGAGCTTTAAGAATTTCTTCTGAGCCTCTTTTCATGCTTGCGCTTCCACGTTCAAACATAACATTAGCTGGTATTTGTATCTTTACCATTTGATCGCTATTAACTACCTTTAAGCGGTCATATAAGCTTACTCTTGAAAGTTTGTCTTTAATTGTTTTAACAACATGGGGTATGTCGTTTTTTTTCTTAACCATTGGGCTTTCCAGAATACCTTTACCGCCATTGTTAAGCCATGTCTGCGAACCTTCCTGACTACTGATAGAAAAAACTGTTGAATATAAGTTGTCTTTCGTTTCTGATAGTTTTCTTTCTTTTGGGCTATCAAGGGATGAAAAAGCAAACAACATAACGAAGAAACAAAGCATATTTGTAACTAGATCAGAAAATGAAACATACCAAAGTGCTGCTGTCGGTTCTTCTGGTTTTTTGCGTTCTGCCATATTATTCTTTTAATTCCTTAGCTAAATGTATTTCGTTAAACTTAGCTCTATCGGATTCTGAAACGTAAGCGAGCAATCTTTCTTGAATAATTCTTGGGTGAGTTCCAGACGCAATCATAAGGCAACCTTTAGCTATAATTTCCATATATTGAGCTTCAATATTATTTCTTTGGTCGACTTTTTTACCTATAGGAATAAATATAGCATTTGCAGCAACAGCTCCATAAAACGTTGTGATAAGAGCAACTGCCATGTTTGGACCGATTGCAGCAGGGTCGTCTAAGTGTCCTAAAAGTAAAACAAGTCCCATAACGGTTCCAATCATACCAAAAGCTGGAAGCGAAGCACCAAAAAAGTCTATAACGCCTTTTATTTCAGTATGTCTATTAGCTGTAGCATCTACTTCAGAAGACATTATTTCTTGTATTATAGCTATATCTGTGCCGTCAACCACAAGTTGTAAACCACGTCGCATAAAGGGATTTTCTATTTCTCCCATTTTAGCGTCAAGAGCTAAAACGCCTTCTTTTCTTGCAACATCTGCAACAGATAATATTGTGCTTATAATTGAAAGTTTATCAAACTCATCTGGCGCCATAAAACTTTGTTTAATCATGAACAAAGCTTTCTTTACGCTATCGGCTTGATATGCTATAAACATCGAACACAAGCCGCCGNNAAAGCGCCAAGACTACCAGCTGTCATAATACTTGTCATAAGCATTATGGCAACAAAAAGAAATCCAAAGACCGTGGCCTTTTCCACTTAAGTTACCTCATTCGTTAAATTATTATGCAAAATTTAATTATTGCGGGCTCCGCCGTTTACCCAGTTTTGAATTAAACCTTGATCATTAGTAGATAAAGTTGCTCTATCCATGGGCATTCTTGGAGTTTCTGTGCCTTTAAGTCGTTTTACTAATGTGCTTGTTGAAGCATCATAAGGATGAATTACAGAACCGTTTCTACCGCCTCTCATAACTGTATCATAGCTATTTAATCTTAAACCGCCAGCCGCAGATGAATCATCATGGCAACCGGAAATAGCACAGTTAACGCTGAATATTGGAAGAATGTTTCGTGAGAAACTCCCACCTGTTGATACTAATACAAGATTAGTAGTTGCAGAAGTACCGCTATCTACGCTACATGTTACAGAATTACCATTATAATCGCTAGCATTAGCTGTAACAGTATATACTCCAGCGTTAATATCGTTTATAGAGAAAGCTCCATTTATGTCTGTTATCACTGAGCTTGTTGACGGCGAAGTGGTCACTGTTGCGCCAGAAATACCAATTCCTGTTTGTGAATCTAAAACGTAACCAACTATTGAGCCTCTAAGACTACTTTTTGTGCCACAACCTACAAGAGTTAGCAAAGCAACGCTAAGCATAAGCGCAAGCGTAACTTGAAATTTCTTAACCATGAATTGGCTCCTTAAAACGTAACATTATTTTCCGATAAATTTATCGGCAATTTGTTAATTATAAATTAGAGATAAGAAATATAAATCAGTAATGATATTGCAACATCCCTTGTATCTTGTAGTCATAACCAAAGAAACGAGTATTTGTTAATGCTATTGGCGCTGATAAAGATAAAGCCATACCTGGTTTTACATGGTAGCGTAGACCTAAAAGCAAATCGGTGCTTTTTCCATCATATTCGTGCTCAAAGAAGTTTACTTCTCCAATAAATGTAAATGATTCGTTAGCTCTATAATCGTAACCAACATTTACATATACGCCTTCATGGGCTGTTTTTCCATCGCCTGCCTGATAACCTGCATTAAGATGTATATTGCCGCCGTCTTTGCGTTTTGTTGAAAGACCGGCAAACATTTCCCAAGCATTGGTTGAATCTGTATTTCCAATAGCAATATCGCTTGTTGGGAATATACAACCTAAGCCGAGACAAGATGCCATGTCTTCATTTTCGCTTGTAAACTTAAATCTAAGCTCACAATCATCCATGCCAGAGTCGCTTCCATCACGGAAATTATATGAAACTGGAGCATAAATATCGTAAGATTGAAATGGAATTTTAAACGCTACTTCAAAGTTTTCGCCTGCGTAAGTAAGAACTATAGGAAATTCATATTGATCTCCATCTTCACCGGCTTGAAGTAAATTGCCATCTTTTTTGTTTATTTTATTCCAACTCATACCAGCAGCGATTGAAAACACATTTTTGCCTAATGGATAAGCCGAAAAAGTATTTATCAAACCAGTTAAACCGCTAGTAGTGACATATCTTTCATTATCTGTTTTATGCTTTCTGCTATCGCCTGGTAATGTAATTTGTGGAAGCGATGAACCAGAATATAAAACAGTATCATCATTTGAAGTTACTGGTGGTAGAGAAAGGTTTGTAGTAGTTTGAGTGGAAGCAGAATCAAAGTATGTAATATTGTTTGTAATTGGAGGAAGATCTTTTACTGGAGGTAAGTCTTCATATATAGCTCCGCCATATCCAACATTACCGCNNAAATCATAATTAGGCTTTTGAGAGTTTTCGTAGTTTTTATGGCGTATAAGCGTTCCTTCGCCTCTATCCATATCTGTTATAGGTATGTCTATTATTTGTCCGACTTTTATTTTTGCTGAATCGCTTATGTTATTGGCAGAAGCAATCAATTTCCATTTTGTTGTTGTTCCAAAAAATTTTTGGGAAATTGATCCGAGAGTGTCTCCACTCTTAACAGTATAAGTTTGATAGCCTGTTTTTTGTGTTGATTTCCAACTGCTATCGGCAGAAGGTTCAGCTTCATAAAAAAAGCTGTTATCATAGCTATTTGTATATGACTGGGCATATGAAGCCGTAGTCATAAGCAAAGTTAAACAGACTCCTAATATTAAAGAATTGCATCTTCTTTTCATGGAACATTTGTTCCTTTCAATATATTTTTCCGATTTCTTTATTCGGCAGAAGTCTGTTAATTTTTAACTTTTATTTTACAAGAGTAGCAATCATTACAGATTTAATTGTGTGCAATCTATTTTCAGCTTGTTCAAAAACTTTTGAATAGTTGCTTTCAAAAACTTCATCTGTTACTTCCATTTCTCCTATATTTTTTGACATTTCTGTTTCATTGTTATGGAAAGCGGGTAAACAGTGAAGAAAAATAACTTTATCGTTCTTTGTTGCTTTAATGAGTTGCATATTTATTTGATACGGTTTTAAAAGTTTTATACGTTCCTCTATTTGATTTTCTTCTCCCATACTTACCCATACATCTGTATATAAAATATCAGCTCCTAAAACACCTTTTTGAATGTTTGATGTTATAGTGATTTTTCCGCCAGTTTTGCTACATATTTTTTCAACTTCATCTACAAGATTTTTTTGAGGGAACAAACTTTCAGGAGCTACTATACGGCAGTCTAATCCCATTTTTGCGCAACCAATCATGAGAGAATTAGCCATATTGTTTCTGCCGTCTCCACAATAAACAAAAACTAATCCTTTAAGTCTTTTAAAGTGTTCTTCTATAGTCATTAAGTCAGCTAAAACTTGAGTTGGGTGAAATTTATCTGTTAAGCCATTCCATACTGGAACTCCAGCATATTTTGCTAATTCTTCAACGGTATCATGGCTATAGCCTCTAAATTCAATGCCATCAAACATTCTTCCTAGAACTCTTGCTGTATCTTTTACAGATTCTTTTTTACTTAACTGTATGTCATCTTTGCCTAAATATTCGGCGTGGGCGCCTTCATCAAAAGCTGCAACTGTAAAAGCGCATCTTGTTCTGGTAGATTTTTTTTCAAAAATTAAAGCTATATTTTTACCTTCTAGGCGTTTTTTGCGTATACCGTCTTTTTTTTGTTTTTTTAATTCTTTAGATAAGTCAAGAAGATAACGTATTTCTTCTGTTGTAAAATCTTTTAATGTTAATAAACTACGACCAAAGAGATTCATAAAGGACAGTTCTCCAATAGTTAAGTTATTTCTTTTTTATTGCTATAATATTTTTATTCTGAAATACTGGTATTTCGATAGAACAAATTGAAAAAATATTATTTTCATTTAAACATGTTGTATTTTCTTTAAATGTATTAGGTAATATATAAATATCTCCTGATTGAGAAATATGATTTTGACTAAGTGGAATAAGCAAGCTAGCTGAACCAAAAATAGCTTGTTTGTTTTCAAATCCCCATAATCCGCTATTTAACTCATTGTTATTTAGGGCTAATGCCATGTTAATATCAAAAATTATTTCATCGCATTTTTTATTTGTTTTATATAATATGTCGTTAATTCCGTTGCTACCTGTTCTGGTTTCTCTTACTAGTTCTTTGATAAACAATTTCTGTAAAGTTTCATTATCTCCGCCATATTTCTCTGTTAAATATGCCATAAAAACAAAGGCTGCACCATATTGTTTGTATAATTCTGATTCAGTAAACCATAATTTATCACTATTATTGGTAAGATCAACGGAAGGTTTTTTTAGATATTCTACTAAATGCGGCGATGGTGGTATTCTTTCGTTATTATTTCCAACTGTACCAGAATAAATGTATTCGGCAAACATAGAAAAAGCTTCATCTAACCATCTTTCTTGTTCAGTTTTTCCCATGGATAATCTTATAGAATAATTGACTAAGTGCTGAAATTCATGAGCTAAGGTTCTGTAAAAANNAAGACTGGTTTTGCATTTCCGCCGATTTCACTTAAATCACGATGGTCAAAATATCCTGCAACATAACCTTCGGAGTAATTTCCAAGTTTGGAAGTTAGGACAATATATATTTTATCATCTGGTAAGTATAATTTTTGGGGTATCACAGGTAGTCCAAACCAGGAACAAACATTAGGGTATATTTTGTTATCAAAATTTGATACAACGAGTGAGACATTTTCTCTTGCTTTTTCTATACAAGAATTATCTGCAAAAACTTTGCATTTTTGCCCTTCACATAAAAAAAGACATTCCTTATATTCGTAGTTCTTAGTTGAAAAATTAAAAATTTGAAATCCGACTATAGTTTCGTTTGCTTTTAATTCATTTAGATTTGCAGATGATCTTACGGATGAATATATATTTTTTTGTTCTTGGAAAATAGTTTTTGATATTTTTAGGGATCTAAGTCTAAATGTTCCATCAGCAGTTTGAGAGAACGATATTGTAGATATAGAAAAGAATATAAATATAAAAAATATAAAAGTAATTTTTTTCATTTTTATTTCACTTTTATTGCTATAACAGTTATATCATCAGTTGCAGCTGATTCATTGGTTTCAACTAGTTCTTTAATTTCATTTACTATACTTTTAGGACTAACTAATATTCTTTCTTTAAAAAATGAAATTAAATATTTATAACCGTCATTATAGTTACTAAATGCTTCAAAGAAATCAATTAGACCATCTGAATAGAACAGAATATAATCTCCTGAATCTATATTTATAAATTTAGTTTCATATTGGCTTTCTTTAAAAATACCAAGGAGAGTCCCTGTAGAAGGCAATTCGGTTATTTGTTTGGTTTTTGCTGAATAATGCAATGGAAAATCATGCCCAGCATTGGAATAGGCAAAAGTCATGGTGTCTAGATTAAATTCACCCCAAATAGCCGTAGAATTAAAATATGAACCTGCTCCTAAGAACTCTTTAAGAGAAACATTAACACCGCTCATTAGTTCAGAAGGAAATTTTGTTAATTTTGCTTTTTCTTTAAACAAACTGTAAACGACAGCCATTATTAGAGCAGCTGGAATACCTTTCCCACAAACATCGCCAATAAGCACTTCCAACTTTTTTTTATTTTCACTGCCTACAAAGCGAAGGAAATCACCACCAATAAAACTTGCAGGATGGAAATATGAAGCGATTTCCAGACCGTCGATATTTGGTATTTCTCTTGGCATAGCGCCATCTTGAACTAAGCGTGCTGTTTGAAGCTCCTTTTTAATTCTCGCTTCATAATCTGTCATAAAATATTATTACTCCCTTAGCTTGTTAGGCTATGAGGCAATATCGACAGATTTATTATATTTGGTAATAAAAAAAACTATTTATTATAGACTTTAAGTCTTGCAGAAGCGATAAGTATTTCTGCTCTATCTCTAATTTCTACTGGCCACATATTAACTTCACTAGTTGCAAAACAAGGAGATAATAGTTCTAATACTTGTGTATAGCGTCTTAGGCCATATGCTGATTCGGCTTTACCAAGTAAATATTCACCAACTTTGTTTTTAGAGGCATTTAATTGAGAATAAAATAAATATGATTTTAAATATTGTCCTTCTTTTAATGCTCGTTTAGCCATTCCCAACATTGTTTCTTCTCCTGTAAGCATTTTTGCAGGAATCTCAGGAGGTAAAACTGTAATTAGTTTTACGTTTCTGCCTTCATTTGGAATAGTCATTAAATGCGGTTCTAAATTGTCTGCTGAAAATGGATTTTTTTCGATTTTTGGCGATAATTCTGTCGGTTTTGGACTCCAGAAATTTCTTTTATAAAATTCTGCTGTTTGTAGTGGATCTACTTTTGCTTTTATTTCTGGGTCTAAGACAAATGGTTCGCTTCTGTATTCTAACTCTCGAAGCATTTTTATATATCTAACTACAATAGGATTTTTGGGTTGTTTTTGTTCTGCAATAACAAAATTATCTATAGATTCAACGTAACTTCCCATATGATAGTAACTCATACCGGCAATTATTCTTGCTTGGACGTCATTGGGAAAATAAGCTATATATTCATCAGCTTTTTTTGCGGCTTTTTCATAAAAGCCTTTTTCATATAAACGCTCAGCTTTTCGCAAGCTTGGAACAAGTTCCTTAGCTTGAGCTACTATGAAACTTGCGAAAAAATATATAATAAGAACTATTGAATAGCGTTTATAAAGCATAATTTAACTTAAATATCGTCTAAGTTTACTTTACTATCGTTATTTGTATTTTCTGTATTATTAATAGTTTCTTCCTTTTGCTCGTTATTATTTTGATTTAAATTTTCTTGATTAGAAGCTGCTTCTGCTGCTAATTTACGTTGTTCAATGTCATAAGAATCGCCATCCTGCCATTCTGTAGGTGGGTCATAGTCTTCTTGGTCGGCTATGGATCTATAAGCTTGATTAGCTGTTATAAGAAAAATAGCTAAAAGTAAAAATACTGCTCCCCATTTCCAATTTTCTTTTCCGTTATTCATATATTTAACTCCTAAAGAAAGTCATTATAATCATTTATCTCTTAATGGGAAACTAAGAATAAGCGTTCCCTTTATGTCATTATCGCTGTTATTAACAAATATAGTATCTAAAGATCTTATAAAATGGTATGGTAGGGGTTCTAGAGCTTCCATAAATTTCATAAAACCTTTATATGTGCCTTCAAATCGTAGCTTTATAGGCAGTATTTCAACGCCTTTCCATGTGCCATCATCTACTTCCATGCCTTTTAGGTTGCCGTTTTCATCTATGTTTTCGAAAGAGAACTCTTTTGTATTTGTTTTAGAAAAACCATTGTTATTGGCTAATTGTTCTAAATCGCTTTCATTTCCTTCTGATTGCATAGATAATTCGTCTTCAATATCAAAAAAATATGTTGTCCCAAGATTAAAGTCAATTATCTTAAAATAAACTTGTTTATCATTTGTATTTTCTACTTGAGATGCTAACAAAAGATTAATTATGTTTGACTCTTCATTGCCTTTAAGTAATAAGTTACGAACATACAAAGATTTAATTTTAGGATTAAGATTTAATTTATTGTTTAGTTCTTTTATTTCATTAAGTTCTTTTTGTAATTCTTTGTGTTTCTCGGTAAGTCTCGCTTCTTCGCCACTTCTGCTTTTAATATTTCGTAGGCGACTTTCTTTATGCGCAACCATGTTATTGTATAATATAAATCCAATTAACAAAGATAAAGCAATACTTACCAAAGATGTAACTGTTTTATTCNNATTTGACGGCTTACTATACTTTTTATTCGTGTTAAACAGATTTCTTGTGAGTTCTTGGTATTGTCGTATATATTTGTTATAACATTTCTTTCTGTAATAAGACTATTAACGTATTTTCCTAATGATTTCAAGTTATCGGCTATGCCTTTTATTATGATAGTCTTCCCTTCGAAACAAACCTTTAAGGTTTGTTCATCAAATTCATCCTGTGCCATTGAACTTAAGAACTTATTTGTGTTTTTATTTATTGTATTAGTTTCATTTTTAGTTTCTGATATATTTTCTTGTTTAATATCTTGAATTTCTACTTGTTCTTCTTCTATATTAGCTGTTTCTCTTTGNNAAACTATCTAATCCTATATCTAAAATATCGTTAGATATATCGTTGTTTATTATTTTGGTTGGTTTAATGGTTATTTTTTCTTTATTGTCATTTGAAGTTTCGTTTTCTTTTTTTTCATCTTCACTTGTTATATTATCTATTGGCAATAAATTTATTAATTTTGCTTCATCTTCATTTTTTATTAGAATTTCTTGTAAACGGATTCCATTGTTTTTCTTAGCTATTCGCTTTACATGGTAAATAGGTCTGTAGTGAAATTCGTTCTGTAATTGCTTTATAGAATCGCCTAATACTCTTTCATATTTAGGTTGTAATAATATTTTATTGTATATTTTGTTGTTTTGAATTTCTATATTGAGATTTTCTATTTCTTGATTTAATTTAGCTATATTATTTTCAGAATTATTTATTTCTTTCGTTAATTCGTTTGATTTTGGCATTATAAAAGCGAATACACCGATTATAATAGCTAAAGATACGATAACTGGAATTATTCCAAGTAATTTGTTATTTCTTTCTGCTCTTTCTTTTAGAAGGACTTGAGCTAGAAAATTCATTTTTATAGCTTCTTCTTCGGAAGCGGCTAATGAAATTCCTATAGCTGGATCAAATGCTAATAATTTCTTTTGTTTATCTTCTGCTGTTTCTTCAGAACCTGTAAAAGCATTTGCGATGTCAATGCCAGAAGATATGTCTAGTGGGCTAATTTTTGTTGGCGCAAAGTAGGCTTGTTGATAACTTAATAAACCTTCTATAGCTGCACCGCCACCCATAAAACATAATAAGTCTATTTGAGTAAGTTTTGTAACAGCTCTAAAATAGTCAAAACTGAATCTTATTTTCTGAGCAAAAACTTCTAACTCATTCGGATTAGGTATTTCTGATAATTCAGATGTTCCAGAAGGAATATAACGATAGAATTTAAGATTACCAGTAGAAAAAATTTGGAGATGAGTTCCAGAATAACCAACATTTACAAGTGAAACAGCAGGTAAACCTGCTATATCTGCCATTGGACGTAAGGCTATTCCTGAAAAAACTTCCGGATATATTCCACTCAGCTTTATATTAGCTTTTTTAAATAAATCAATATATTTGTTTAATATTGAAACAGGTATAGCTGCAAGCGCTATTGAATATGGNNGGTATATGGAGCATCTTTAAAAGAGGGGGAAATAAGCTTTTTAGCTTCCCAACTTATTGTTTGTTCTAATTGAGCGCTTTGTATTTGTTGGGGAAGGTCAATGATTTTTATTTGCATTTCTCTATTATAGAAACATGCAGAAATTTTAGCGTTTTTGCTTATTTTTAATTTCTGAACCACATTTTTTAGAGCGGTGACTATTATGTCTTTATCTTTTTCTTCTTCAATACCTATAATTGGAGTATTGAATTTTTCTTCGACTACTGTAACAAGTCTCTTGCTTTTTTCAGTTACTTCAAGACTTACTGCTTTAACAGAAACTGAACCAATATCAAATGTTACATATAGTCCCCCTTTATTTGTAGTTTTCATTTTTCCTCCATAAATAGACCGATGCCATTTCGTCCTATATTGTTTTCTATACCATTTCGAAGTAAAACTCTTTTAGTTAGTAAATTTCCAGCTTCATAAACAGAAACTTCAGATCTTAAATTCATTAATCCTTTATTATTATTGGCTGTAACTGTAGTAGAAACTATTCTGCTGCCAATAATTTTTTCATCGTATTTTATTGTAAAAGGCACAAAATTTTGTCTGATTTTAGCTAAGCCTTTTTCTAAACCACCATCTGCAGCTTGAAAGGCAATACAGTCTATTATTGCAGCTCTGCCTGTGTTCATAGAGAGTCTTGCTATGTTTTGGCTAGCTCCAATAAGCATAAAAAGCACGCTTGAAACTAAAAAAGTTAAAAATAAGCTGAATCCATGCTTGTTATTTTTCATGTGCGTCTCCTGAAAAAAAACTGCATATCTTCACATTCATCGTTTTCAGCTTTTTTATTTTTATTTTTATCNNATCGCTTTGTGATGTAAATTTTAATTTGTTAATAAATTCATTATTTTTTAAACCAGCTATTTTTTCTGCTTCCTTAATTGTTATTTTAGGATATCCTGTTTCTGATTTTGGCATAGAGCATATTTGTTCTCGTAACCAAATATGTAGGTTGCTTCTTATGCTACGTTTTATGTTGCTTTCATTTATATAATTGTAGTGCTCAAATCCTCTGTTAAGCATCTCAAATAAAGCTACAATAGTTAAACCACTTATTAAAATTACTACTAGAAATTCAATAAGCGAAAATCCTTTAAAAAAGCAATGTTTCACTTTGTAACTCCATTATTTGGTATATAAATGTAAGAACTTAACATGAATTTATTATTGTTTTTTGAAGTTTCAACAGTTATTTTCATGGTTTTATCCGATGAATATTCACCTAAGGTTGATGTTACTTGCCACCCTGCGGGAACTTTGAAACTACCATTTTTTTTTGTAGATTTAGGTTTTATTTTTCCATCAATTAGTTCTGATTTTATATATTCCATTTCTCTTTCGGAAATAATTGACGCTTCTGATTCAAAATCAGCTTGCATTTGTTGTTGTTTAGAAATATCAAAACCAGAATACATTACAGTTAAAATGCTGCCGACTATCATAATTGAAACAAGGGTTTCTACTAGTGTGAAAGCTTTGTGGCGAATTGTAGACAACATTTTTTATATATCTATAGTAATTGAGGCTAATTTACCGTTATTTAAGCATATGGAACAATTTAGTTTTGATGTTTTTATGCCATTTACAATAAATTCACCATTTTTTGAAAAGTAAATATTATTGGGTAATTGAAGTTCCTTAGCGTTTGTTATAGGTAAATATATATTCGGTTCTTCAACAACATTTAAAACTTGTTTATTGTAAACAATGTTTAAAGTTTTATGCCTTATTTTTGCATTATCTCTACATGAAGCAAAAAAAGCGTTTATTTCATCACTTAATGTATTTATCGTTGTATCGCTGGTTATATTGCTATATGTGGAAAAACCTGCATGACATAAAATACCTATAAGTAATACGACAAGCAATAGTTCAATCAAGGTAAAACCATATGTTTTTACTAAGAAACTATTTTTGTTTGCCAAAAACATTTTTAGCAAATTACCAATAATGGTGAGCAGAATCTTCCGTTCCATCAGCACCCATTTGCCCATTCATACCAATCCATCTGGTTCCTAGTCTTAATGCGCAAACGACGCCTCTGCCACCCATTTTACCATCGGCACCTATAATCCATAATCCAGTATTGTCTGTATTATAAAATCTGTAACTTGAGCCTGTCCATGTGTTGCCCCATCTATTGGCTGCTTCTGGACAAATAAATAATTTAGCGTTTTGAGCTACTTCATTTAACTTTAGCTGAGCATTTGAATATTTCCAATTCATGCTTCCAGATCTGTCTATCCATGACCAACGATTCTTGCCTCTATCTAAAGCAAAATTCTTTGCTTCCCAAAGCGAAATAATGCTTTCTATACTTTTCTGATTAGAAAGACATGATTTTGCTCGAGCTATAGAAGCTATAGATTGGTATCTAGGAACAGCTATAGAAGCTAAGATACCGATAACTAAAACAACAATAAGCAATTCTGCCAATGTAAAACCTTTTTTTCGCATATCGCCTCCACAAAGTATGCATTGTACAATGCAATGCTTTTAGTCTACCGTATTTGTTTATTCATGTCAAATATTGGTAAATATACTGCAAGAGCTAAGATTACGACAAAAATAGATATGAATACTACTAGACATGGTTCTAATAATGAAATAGCATGTTCTATCGCTGATTCTAACTCTCCTTCGTATATTTTCCCCATTTTTTCTAACATTTCACCAATTTTACCTGTTTGTTCGCCAACACTTACCATTAATATCATAGTATCAGAAAAGAGGGCGCGATGTTTTCCCATCGCTTGAGAGACTGCTTCACCTCTGCTAACAGCTTCTTCAACTTCTTGCATGGCGTTTTTATAACAGGTATTTGTCATTGTTCGTTTAACTGTTTGAATAGAAGTTAATATTGGAACACCGCTACTTAGTAATACTCCAAGCGTTCTGGAAAACAAAACAATATGTAACTGTCTTATAACATTTCCAATTCCAATTATTTTTAACCACAACTTATCAATAAACTCTCCACCGGCCTTAGTTCTTTTTATTTGCCAGTAAACNNTAATAAAAAAATGTGTAAATAATAACCTGTAAGAATATTTGAAGCTGTTAAAACTATTTGTGTTGGTAATGGAAGCGTTTGTCCGCTTTTTTGAAAACCACCTATCAAACTGGGAAAGACGAATACTAAAACAGCCCAAGCTATTGTAATTGTAAGTAAAAGCAAAACAGAAGGATAAATCATAGCTTTAATCATTTTCTTTTTAAGTCTATGACCTGAATCATTTATAAAAGCGTATCTTTCTAAAACCTGATCAAGAATTCCGCCTACTTCTCCAACTTCAATCATTGTAATAAATAAATTTGGAAAAACATTGTCATGTGCTTTTAATGCTTCTGAAAAAGATTTTCCAGAACGTATTTTATCGCCTATGTCTTCCAACATTAATGCTAGACCACGAACTTGTGTTTGACGAGCAAGAGCGTCAATGCTAAGGAGTAGGGGACAACCGGCATTTATAAGACTTGCTAATTGAATGTAAAAAAAATTTAAATCGTCAGCAGAAACCCTAATTCTTCTTTTTGAATTTACTATTGTTTGTATTGGGGCTTGTTTTATTTCTACTACAAAATATCCTCTATCAACAAGCCATGAGCCTACTTCTTCAATGGTTTCTGCGTCATGGAACCCATTTACTGGTTTTCCTGAAACATCGACTGCTTGATATGAAAATCTGGAGCTCACAATCTTAACCCCAAATCTTCGCCTTTAGTCCAAGCATTAACTTCATCTATTGTTGTAATGCCTTTAACAGCCTTGTTTAAACCATCCTGACGCATGGTTCTCATTCCAGATTTTATTGCTGCATATCTTATATCTCGTGCAGATGCAGATTTTAAAATAAGACCATGAATTTCATCGTTTATGGTCATTATTTCGTGAATAGCAGTTCTTCCTGAGTATCCGGTTTTTCTGCAAGTTAGGCAACCTTTAGACGTATAAAGTTTATCAGAGGCAAAGCCATTTGATTCTAACAACTCTTTTATATTATTATCTGGAGTGTATACGCTACGACATGAAGGACATATTTTTCTTACTAGTCTTTGTGCGCCTACACCTATAACAGCTGAAGCTACAAGATATGGCTCAACTCCCATTTCTATAAGTCTTGTAACTGCAGAAGCGGCATCGTTTGTATGCAATGTAGAAAATACTAAATGCCCTGTTAATGCCGACTCTATAGCTATTTGAGCAGTTTCAAAATCTCTTATTTCGCCAATAAGTATGACATTGGGGTCTTGTCTTAAAATGGAGCGCAATGTTCTTGCAAAGGTAAGACCTATTTCTGGTCTTACTTGAACCTGATTTATGCTTGGAATTAAATATTCTACAGGGTCTTCAACAGTAGTAATATTTATTTGCCCGTTTCTTATGAAATTTATGGCTGCGTATAGCGTTGATGTTTTACCCGAACCGGTTGGACCAGTCATTAAAACAATGCCATTGGGAGCAGAAGATAATTCTTTAAATAGTGAGAGTAGTGGTTTATCAAAGCCTACTTGGTCAAGAGTAAGCTGCATTCTGCTGTTATCAAGAATTCTTATAACAATTTTTTCTCCAAAAACAGTTGGAAGAGAAGATACACGAAGGTCAATATTTTTATTTTGAACTTTAACTTTTATTCTTCCATCTTGAGGTAATCGTTTTTCAGAGATATCCATTTGGGCCATTATTTTTAAACGAGAAAGCAATTCGTTTTGGATATTTTTTGGCGCTTTCATTAATTCATTAAGAATACCGTCTATTCTGTATCTTACTCTTATAAGTTCTTCGTCTGGCTCAATATGTATGTCGCTTGCTTTGTCGTTTATAGCCTGTTGAATAATTGTATTAACTAGATTAATAATTGGAACTTGCTGTTGGTCTTCACCGCCAATGTCAAAAACGGAAAACATGCTACCATCATTGGAGCTTACATCGTTTCCTCTTTCTGCGGCAAGATTATTAACAGCATTTTGTAGCATATCGCCACTTCCGTAATAGTGACGAATAGCAGCTTCAATTTGCGATTCAGCGCTTATAGCTACATCTATTTCGTATCCTGTTTGAAAATTTATTTCATCAATAATGAATACGTCTAAGGGGTCAACCATACTAATTTGCAAGCGGTTGCCATTTAGATTAACGGGTAAAAGATTATGGCTTCTTACAATGCCTTCTGGTATGGTCGTTAAAACTTCAGGTGGGATATTTATTTCATTCAGATTTAGGTAGGGAATATCCATTTGCCTAGCAAGGGTTGTAGCTATACTGTCTTCTGTAGCTAAGCCAGACTCGACAAGAACATTTCCTAGTCTTTTTCCCAGAATTTTTTGTCTGGAAAGGGCTTCCATTAGCTGTTCGCTGGTTATCAAGCCAGCTTCAACTAAAATATCACCAAGACGTTTTCTAGGTTGATTGCCCTGATTATGAGCCATTATTTAAATTACCTTTTCCAGAAACATTTTCTGGCAATTTCATAACTTGGATTTATTTCAAGGGCTTTTCTAAAGGCCATCATTGCTTCATTCTTAAGACCTTTAGCTTCTAGTGCTTGTCCAAGCTTATAATATCCATCTGCAAATGCAGGATATTTTTGTATATGTTGGCGTAATTGGCGTATTAGTTCGTCTACAAGTTCACCATTATCTAGAAGAACAGCTGTTTCATAGCTGTAATCTTCTGTGTCTCTTGCTTGATATTCGGCAAAGAATAAAGCTATAACTTTTTTATATTCATTCAGAGCTTCGTCTTTTCTGTTTAAAGCTTCAAGTATTTGAGCTTTCTCATTAATTGCTTCCCTATATTTAGGGTTAAGCTTTAAGGCTTCATTACATAATTCCAGAGCTTTTTCCAGTTGATTCATGCTCCGATAAGCTATAGCCATATGAAAATAGGCATCTGGCCATTTGTTTTTTGATATAACTTCATTAAAAGCGTCAACAGCTTCTTGATATCTTCCTACATTAAGTAAAGCTTTTCCAAGACTATTCCAAGTTCCGCTGTTTGGATTTTTTTCTATACATATTTTATAGTGCTCGATGGCTTCTTCGACTTTTCCAGCTCTAACAAGACTTGTTGCTAAACTGCTTCGAAGAACGCTATTGTTTGGATCATTATCTAATTTTTTTCGATTTTCAGCAATAGCTTCTTCTAGTAAACCTTCGCTATAATATGAATGGCTCATTTCTTTCATCCTTTGATTGCCTCACTGCTTTATTTCATCTTGTTCAAGAGCTTTTCTAATACGTTCTCTGAGAGTTTCTACGTCTGTTTTTTGTGGAGTTTTTACTTCTCCTATTCTTGTTCTTGGACTTCCTGGAACAGTTGGCATTTCAGGAGTAATTATGGTTTCAACCTCTGCTTCCTTCGCTTTTTCTTTTGCTTTTGCTTCTCTTTCTTCTGCTTCAACTGGATTTTCCCATTTTCTGTATTCTTCTTCTGGAGCAGCAGGAGAATAGAATTGAATAAACTGGACAACGTCTGATGAATCATTTAGATATTCATGGAAAGACCCTGCAGGAATGAAAACAGACGAATTTGGCGTCACATTTTTTATTATTCCGTCAACTTTAACTGTTAATACGCCATTTAAAACATAAATTATTTCGCTTGAATACACATGTCTATGGGAAGTAACATGAGCGCCAGGCAAATAAGTTAGATTTATAAGCGAAGCTATTGAAGGACCTATGCTATTTGGATCAACCAATATTTTAGCACCAATGCGTTTATCAGGTGATGTTCGATAATCAGCTTCATCGAAATTTACAAAATATTTTGCTTCCTCTGTTCTAGTTTTATTCTTTTCCGATGATTTTTTCTTTTTTGCAGCTGAAACCGGCATCGCCACAAAAGCAGTAAACAAAATAATAAAGCAAAGTTTTAATATATATGCATATCTGATGTTTTTCATAGTGTAAATGTATTATGTATTAATCTTAAAGTCAAGAAATTTAGTTATGTTATAGTACACAATCTGATTTTTTCTTAAATTGTTGATATATAAAAGATACGACTAACATTATAATCGAAACTCCAATTAATACTAAAATTCTTAGACCTGATGATAATAGCCAGATGTCTGATATAAATAATTTTAAAACGGAAAGTGTTATTAATCCAATTCCTGTTTGCAAAAGCCATGAATCTTTTTTGTTAACGCAAAACATGCAAATAGCACCGCATAATGCCCATGCTATTGTATNNAAATTAAAATTTAGACCGCAACCGTTTGAAAAATAACATGCTATTTCAATATTTACTAGGAAAAATAGTAATATTCCACCTAGACAATTTAAAATAATCGGAACTTTTGTAAAATCTGTTTTGCGCCAAAAATATGAACTAGCAAACATTGCTATTGCGATTAACGAATATGTGTATAAATACCAGTTTAATATTAAGTTTGTTTGTTCGTAGTGTTTAATGTGTGGAATCAGTAATCTTATGGTTGTTAAACCAAGCAAAATAGCTCCTATATTTTGTAAAATATTAACTTTTAGTTTGTGCCAAAGCCAAATTAATAGGAAGCCTTCGCAAGCAAATGCAATAATTCTCCATTCATTTGAAAACATAATGGAGTTTGTTAGAGTTATTAGGCAAATTGGAGCACATATAAAACCAGAAAGACGTAAGTTTTGAATACCTTCTTCTAGTTTATGCCATTTATTAATTTTTGTTACTAAATATGAATAAAATATTGTTAGTAAAATAGTGGTGAAGGTGATGGCAAACTTAGGATTTGGTGTTATATAGCGATAGATAAGTCTTATAAAAATTGTGGCTATTATATTTGATATTGCTATGTTAATCCAGACAGTTTTGCTGTCTTTAAGCTGTTTAAATATATATGGAATTATTGTGGTAATTATGCTCCAGAAAGCTATCCAAATAAAAAGCTCTTTTTGGAGTTTATTGAAAAGAATCGCGGTAATTGAGAATATAAACATTGGTATTGGTAATAACACTGTGTTTAACACAAATAATTTACCGCTTTTTAGATTTATTGCAAAATAGGTATAGTAAAGCATAAACGTAAAAATCAGAGACAGCATATAATTTATGTTTATTTCTGTCGTAAGGAAAATAAGCATTGAACATAATGAAGTGAAAATTATAGAGGCTAGCATTGTGTTCTTATTTTTTAATTTAAGACTTAATTGACTAAATAATAAAGTGAATAAAGATGTAATTGAAATTAAGTATAATTTACTTTTAAACGAAACTAGAAAGCCAAAGTATATAAGCGCTAACGCTATTGTGGCGATAAATAAAGTTTCATTGCTTTGTTTAAAAGATATAATAGCAAACAATATCGTAAAGAAAATAACAAAACCTGATAAATACGGTAAATAGGCTATATCTATTTGTATAAAATGTTGAAAACTAAAAAGCGTTATAAAACCCAAAACCGATAGAATCATCGTTCCTATTTGTAGGTATTGATTTTGTAGTTTTGATGAAATAATGCTGAAGAATATTGAAGTAATGGCTATGAAAATAAATAGTGGAATAAATGATTTTGTAATAGCAATAAAAATAAAAGCGGAAAAAGAGAAAACAAAGGCACANNAGTATCTTGTTGTGTTGTAAATGTTTTTATTCCTAGGATTAATAATCCAATTGACGTGAATATGAAAGAAGAAGATAATAGTATTTTTTGATTATTTCTTGATGCGATAATAAGATATAATAANNATATATTACCAATCCTAATAATAGCTAAGAAACATAGTAAAGTAAAAAATAGACCAGTAAATAACTGATTTGTCCAATTTCTTTTTACGGCTGCGGTAATTGCAGCTGTGTTTATAAGGCCTGTATACAATATAAGAAACCAAATATTCTGCGATTCATTGTTAAATAGAAAAGGTGTGAAAAAACCTATTACTTGAGCTAATATTCCTATATATTTAGCATTTTTCCATACCGCTGTTGCAAATGAGCTTAAAGAAACTATTATCAGTATAGTAAAAGATATGCTTGGCGGAGTAATTTTATAAAAATAATAAGCTGCAAACCATATAGAATAACAAGTACACAAACCACATGCGCATAAAGTATCGGAAGTGGTTTTTACTTTTTCTTTATTTAGTTTTATTCCTGTGAACCACATGCTTATTCCAGCAAGTGTTACTAATGCAACGCGTAAAGATGGCGATATAAGATCTTTTTCTAGTGTGTATTTGATTCCAAAAATAATTCCTAATAATAGTATAAATCCGCCAATCCATGAAAAAATTTGTATAAAGGAAATAGGTTCTTTAGTATTATTGCTATTTTCTGTAATAGATNNCGATTATAGATTCATTTACTATTAAAACAGAGGAATTTAATGGTGGGTCTTTTGCTTCTTCTGCTTTTGGAACTTGTTGGGTATGTAGCTCTTGCTTCTTTTCATTATATTCTTTTTGTAGTTGCTTAAAATCATTTAAGAGTTTATTAAATTTTGTTTGTAAGTCTAATAACCAAATAAATAGAACAATTATTGCTCCAAAAAACANNAGATTAGCTTAATACGATTATAAATATAACATCAAAAGTTCTATTAAACAACTTTATGAGAGTTTACCTTTGCTTTCTTTACTATTTGACAATAAGCATGAAATTGATTAGGATATAGATATATACATATAAGGTTATAAAAATGGAAATTTCGCCCAAAGCTCTAGCTATAGGTGCTATTGTTGTAGTATTAACTATGATGATGGCTATTATGAGCTGTGGAACTCGCAGTAAAAAAAAGCCAACTTTTAAAAAGTCTACTTCAAATTATTCTACTAGTAGTAAGTCAAGTTCTAAAAGTAATATAAAAAACGATAGTTCAGTTGAAGAGTCTGTTAATATTAATTACTCAAGAGAAATTAAAAAAGAATTAAGTAGTGAACAAAAAAGAAGCGCACAGCTTTATAAGCGTCTTGATAATTCTTATGAGATGTATAAACGTAAAAATTATGAAAGCGCTTTGAGCGAAGTCGAAAGCGTAATGAGAAACTTACATAAAGATCCCTACTTAGAAGCTCAAACTTGGGCGATGTCGGCAATGATTTACGATAAACAGCATAAAAACAGCAGAAGAAAAAGAGCTTATCGTAAAATGGTAGAATGTATAGAAAACTTGCAGAAAGATTCAAGATATACTAATATGTACAAAGAAGGAATGGAAAACTTTACTCTTTTTGAAAAAATAAAAGAACGTGGAGGTTCATTAGGCGAAGATGAATAAGCATTTTAAAAAGATTTCGTCAAAACATGGTTCTATTTTCCTGCTCGTTCTTGTTGCTATGACTGTTTTGTTTATATTTGGGTTTGCTTTAACATTCTTTTCTGGTTCAGAAGACTATGCTGCAGCTATGTCATATGAAAATGAAATAGCTTTCGCTCTTGCAGAAAGTGCTGTAAATGAATTTGCGGCAAGAGTTAAATATTATTTAAACGACTCATCGTCAGGAAACTATTTATATGCAAGGCTACGCGCTGCTGATACAGATATATCAAAAGATATTCCTATTGAAGAATCAGATATAATAAATCTTACTTCCTTCACCAGAAAACAGGCTGCTATTTTTGGTATACCTTTTCAAAATGATAAATCATCTGATTTTGACGTAAAAGCGACTTTATTGCTTCAACACATTGGTCCTGTGAAACCAACTTTCGATGAAAAAACTATTTATCATATTAAACAGGATGACCATGAAAAGCAAGGTGAATTTAAAATAGAAGCTAATGTCNNGGCTAATGTTTGTTTAAACTTTACTATAAGAGTTGTAAGAACATTTGTACCACCATTTAATTATTTTACTTTCTTTGTTAGAGATGCAAGCGCATTGGGTGGTTCAAACTTTAATGTAACAAGAACCACGGGTACTGTATATCCTTCAAATACAAATTTAGGCAGTGGAACTTTAAGATTAGATAATGGGTGGCATTTTACCCATAGTAATTTTAACGCTATAGATAATGCAGATACTTGGGAGAAAGAATTAGCTTTATTGGGCGAAAAAGCAGTATTCCCTCCTGGTAGAGTTTATTTAGGCAGAGATATGGAAGAATCGCAAATTGCTCAAATAGGTGCAGCAGGTTCTGGCGTAAATATAAGAGCTTCTAATGGCTATAAGTTTTTGGCTGATAATCAAAATTTGAAGCTTACTTCAAATAATAAAGTGAATGCACTAGATAACAGTTTTTTAAACTTTGATGTTGAATGGATGAAATTAAGTGATTACTCCGATATTATGGAGGCTCAAGGTCAAAGTAAAACGAATGCTAATGGTAGCTGGTGGAACTTAAAAGACAAATTTGAAAGCTGGAAATCTGGCGGTAGTAAAATGCAGATTCGTATTTTTAACTTAGGCGCCGGTGAAGAACTAACTTCACCTTTGTCAGAAGATGGTAAACCTGGTTTTATTAATTGTTTTTCTTCTTATAGCGCATCAAGACAACATAGAATAGATGATATGCGTACTCAATTTCAAGTTCAAGAAACTACAGGTCCAGAAGCTGATAGAATTAATAACACATGGCCATTAATGGATAGAAGTGGTTTTTATCCTATGGGCACAGCTAGGCCTAATGCTAATAGCACAGGGTTTACTCAGATTAAATCTGATTTATTGTCTCCTACTTTAGTTTATGGACCAGCTTGGAGATATTACTTCAGAGCAACTCAAGTTAAAACTAAGAGTGGTGCTGAGCTAGAACTTCCATACGTTCCAGAATACGTTCTTCAACAGTTGAACCCTGCTCTTGGAGAGAGCAAGGAATGGAATGCTTCACAAGCAAGGAGAATTTTTGAACTATCGAGAGTGCCGCCTGAACACATAAATAAAATAGTAGAAAACTGGGGTGAATTTCCAGAAGGTTTAAGACAATATGATTCTTACAAAGAATTTATGTCGAACGAAGCGGCAGAATTTATGAATAATGGCTTAGGGAATTTTCTTCTGAAAATTAAGCAAGCTCATGGAGATCGTAAAAAATATAAGTATGACGGAGATTTAAAGGATTTTATGGGGTTTGCGCTCGAAAATGATGCTGAGTCATATCCCTTTGCGGCAGATGCTAGAAATCTGTCGTCTGAACAGCTAAATGTTATAAGAAAATCTCCAATTCAAGAATATTATGAAGGTCCTTTGTGCTATGCTTTTCCAAATGACGTTAGTACTTTCCTTCTAGATTTTTATTTTGTTCCAAGAAGTACTGAAGATTTCTTCCGTGGAAGAAAAACAGTAGCTATGGGTGGAACTTCTTATGATAGATTTATTATAAAATATATTACTGATCCTAGCGCATATATGAGTGGAGAGGCAAATCAAATGCTAAAATTAAATGGTATTTTAGCATTAAATGATGAATCTAGATTGGATTTAAATAATCTTTATTATCAAGGGCATGGAGTTATATATTCAAGCCCAATGATGGGTGGTGGCGCTGTTGTCGTTAATGGCAATCTTATTGCTGATGGTACCAATATAGATGAATTTGAAACAACATATAATAGAGATCATATGCTTACTATAATTGCAAGAAAGGTAGCTATAGATACAAGCATGGCTACAACAAGTAAATGTTATGTGGAGGCAAATATAATATCTTTGGCTGAGCCTCTGGAAATAGGTGGTAATAAACCCTGTGTAATAAAAGGTTATGTGGCTACTCCCAGAGTTGATTTAACAAAAGATTTTCATAATTTAACTAGTCCAAGTCAGGAAAATGTCATAATTTATAATCCGTTAAACACTATATGGCGAGATACAAGAGGCAATCCTGGACTTTTAGAATCTATGTATGTTGCTAAAATAGTTACTGGCGGTGTAGGAAAGTTTGATTGGAAATATGAAAGACAATAATATGCTTATAGTTAAAAAAGCTTTTACTATGATGGAAATATTGGTTGTCATAGTTATGATTTCTGCTGGCGTATTGCCAATTTATTCATTGTTACATTCTAGCAATAGAAGAGTTGCTAATACAGATACTCGAGTTTTGGCAACGATAATAGGCACATCGGCTATTGAACTTGTTAAAACTATAGGCTATGATAAAATATCAGCAAATATAGAAAACATAGAATTAGATACTGATTTTCAAAATTTGAGAGATAATGCACAAAAAAATGGTTTTGAATTACTTCAACCAGAAATAACTGTTACAGATATAAAATGTAAAAACGAAGTTGTTGAGCAAATGATTATGGTTGTTATAAAGGTTCAACCTAAGAATCGTCCTGGACAAACCAAAGAACAAATAATACCTTTTATGACTTTATTAACAAATCCAAGATCAAGTTATTATTAATATGAAAAGAAGTTTAAATAAAAACAAAGCTTTTACTATGGCAGAAATTTTGGTTGCAATAGCCATTTTTTCTACTTTGTCTATTGCTATATATCAAATAATAAGAACCATGCAAAAGAATTATACTTTTACTCAAAATAAGCTGGATGTTTTGCAAGCAACAAGAATTATTATGTCTGGAGTAAGAAATGAGTTGCGAAATGCTGCGGATAAACCGCAGGTTTATAACGATAGACTATATATTCCTGTATCAGATAATCAGATAATTATATATTATTTTGATGAAGAGAAAAAAAGGTTATATCGCGGATATAAAGAAAATATGAAAGATCAGGATCCAGATGTTAGCGAAATGAGACCTTTTTTGTTTAATGATGGGCAAATTCTTAGGTTTGAATATGATTTAAGCTATAGAGATTCAAATTCGTTTGTTGAATCTGAAATGACATTAAACGCAAAAGTTTGGTGTAAAGTTTCTATGAAAGTTCTTTATTCAATAAAAAGCGAAAAACTTGATGATGAAGAAAAAGCTAAAATAATGGCAAGCTTAGATACTGAAAAACCAGATGAAAGAGTTAAGTCTTTTTCTATGACGATAACTCCAAGAAAAGTTAATTGGCAACTTCAATCTACGCAATAATTTATATCGTATAAAACAACAGCCATCTTGAATAATTAAAAATTCAAGATGGGTGTTGTTTATAATAATGAATAATAAATTAAATTAAATTAAATTCCTAAAGCATTGCGATAGAACGTATTTATATTATTGTTTTCGTATCTAATTTGTTGTTTAGGACTATTGCCAAGTTGTTTTTGTTCACTAACAATATTATCAAACATATTTATTAAGTTTTCAACTTCAGATGAATTTGTGTTTTTTATAGTAGCAAAGGTTCTTATTTCATTTTTTAAATTATCTATTTCATCAGAATTAAATCCAGAAGCAATATTTTTCATAAAACTTGTGTTTTCATCATTTGCTTCTTCGCCCATGACTTTATTTGTCATAATAGATGCTGCAAAAGAAACTTTTTCTTTTCTAGACATAGAATCAGAGATATTTAAATATTTATCTGTTAAACTATCTTTTCCAGAGTTTTGTTCAGCGGAAAGAATGTTTTGAAAACTTCCTGCTTCATAGTTTATTTGACTGTCTTTAAGTTTTTGTATTTTAGTGAAATAATTATTTGAATATTCGTTAATCCCATTAATGTTCATATGTCTGCCCCTTTATTTTTTAATTTCTTTAATATAAATCGGCATAAGGCTAATAAAAATTTATATATTTATATAAAAATAATTAAAATACAGAAAAAATAATGTACACAAAATAATTTGACACATTTATTATGTTATGGTATTCTATAGCACACAATTCCACAACAGCGGAGGACAGCGGTAATATGTCTGAAAAGCTTAGATTTGAACAAAAAGACGCAACCAAGGGTTACACAATTCTTTCCCTTATTGGCGATCTTGATATGTGGACTCTTCCGTCTGCTAGAGAACAAGTCAATAATCTAGTCGAAGAAGGCAAGACTAAGTTGGTATTAGATCTCGAAAAAACCGATTATATCGATTCTTCTGGACTTGGTTTTTTTGTCGCTACTTACAAGAAAATGCGCGACAATAAAGGTGATTTTCTTCTCATAAATCTTAATGACTATATTAGCGGTGTTTTTAAACTGATCGAACTGCAAAACATAATAAATGTATATGACAGTCTCGAAGAAGCATCCAAGAACTTTAAATAGGAGATCAGGAAATGAAAAGCAATATTCATCCTCAGAATCATCTCGTAACTGTTACCTGCGCATGTGGCAATACCTTTGAAACACTTTCAACATCACCAGAGCTGAAGGTTGAAGTATGTGCAGCTTGCCATCCATTCTTTACAGGCACTCAACGTTTTGTAGATACTACAGGTCGTGTAGAACGCTTCAAACAAAAACTTGATGCTCAAAAGAAACAAGCTGAAAAGATTGCCGCTAAAAAAGCTGCTAAAAAAGCAGTAAAGCCTCTCGAAGAAGCTAAGGCAGAATAATTNNAACAGCGGCGTGTTCTTTTTTAGTTAATAAAAAATGTCAATAATACTTTTAAGATATACACCAGAACCAGATAAAATAGTAGCTCTTGCTGCTAGAAGATGTTATTCTAGTAGAGCAGCTCGAGATATAGAAGATAAAATGTCTCAAGAAGAAGTTGAAAGAATGATTAACCTTCTACGACAGAGAGGGCATCTTTCACCTTTTGAACATGCAGCTTTTACTTTTAGCGCAGATGGAATATCAAGGGCTTTATCTCACCAGCTTGTTAGACATAGAATAGCTTCTTATTCGCAGGAAAGCCAAAGATATGTTAAATATTTAAAAATGGCTGAAATTCCTCATATTGTTCCTCCGAGCATAGAAAAAAACGAAGAAGCTTTAAAAATATATAAAGAGGCTGTTGATGCATCTTTATTAGCATATAAAAAGTTAGCTGAACTGGGTATTCCAGCAGAAGATGCACGTTATGCTTTTCCAAATGCTGTAGAAACGAAAATTGTTTTTACCATGAATGCAAGGAGTCTGTTTAATTTTTTTGAACAGCGTTGTTGTATGAAAGCTCAATGGGAAATTAGAAAACTTGCTTATGACATGTTAAAAGAAGTAAAAAAAGTTGCACCTTTAATTTTTAAAGATGCAGGTGCACCTTGTAGGGCTTTGCAGCATCCTTATTGTCGTGAAGATGATCAAAATTGTCCTATGAGAAAAGGTATGAAGGAATGTTAAATGAATTAAGGAGTAAATTGGAAATCATAGATGATAAAATTTCTGATTTGCTTGTAGAACGTTTGGAAGTTTCAAAGCTCATAGGTATTGAAAAGAAAAAATCTGGTTGGCAATATTCTACANNGCTTTAAAAGAAATATATAAAACTATAATAAATGAAGGAAAAAAAATACAAGATAGGATATTAAACAAATGAAAGTTGTTATTTCTGGGGGAACAGAACTCAGTTTTCAATTTGCAAAAAAATTAACAAAAGACAATGATCTTGTTGTTATAGCAGATAATGAGCGTATTGCAGATTTATTTAGTCAACTTGATCTTCAAGTAATTACTGGAAGCCCAACTAGTCTTACTGTTTTACAGGATGATCGTATAAAGGATGCAGAAGCTTTTATTGCTTGTAATCATTCTGATGAAGTAAATGTTATATCTTGCCTTGCTGTTAAACAAATAAGTAATGCTAGAACTTTTTGTTTTGTAAATAAAGAGCATTATTTTCAGACTTTTACTGGTGAATTAGGCGAACAGTTAGCTATAGATAAAATAATATGGCCTGAACTTTTTTTGGGAAGATATATTTCTGAAATTCTTGCGGTGCCAGGTGCTATAGACGTAAAATTTTTTGGTAATGAAGATTTAAAATTATTAGAGTTTCGAGCTACGAAAATTGAACATGGTCTAGGAAAAGAAATTAGAGAGTTAAATATACCAAAAGGTGTATTAGCTGTATCAATAATCAGAGACAAAGAGATTATTATTCCTAATGGCACTTCGCAAATACTATGGAATGATAAAATAATATTTATAGGTCATGCTGCGCCAATGAAACTAATAGAAGCGCGTTTTCGCCCAGATAATGATAAAAACATGAATGTTACGATTATTGGAGGTGGAAATGTTGGATTTAATCTTTGTAAGGCATTAGAACCATTTAGAAATGTTCATATAACACTAGTTGAAACTAATGAAACTAGAGCTAATTTTTTAGCTACTGAATTATCTGATAAGGTTTTAATTTTAAACGCAAATGGCTCTGACCCTGAAACTTTAAAGAATCTTAATTTAGAGGATTGTGATTGTCTTGTCGCTTTAACAGGCAGCGATGAAAAGAATTTATTTGTTTCAATGCAGGCAAAGGTAAATAATGCTACAAAAATTATTACAAGAGCTCATAAAATTGATAATATAGATTTTTTTGAAAAATTAGGAATAGATGTGGTTGTAAGCTCTCAATTAAATGTTGTGCAGAGTATTACGAAAGAGCTTTCCGATAAAGCGGCTGATATATATACATTTATTGAAAAAGGGAAGGCTGAAATAAGAGAAGTGCTTATTCCTGATAAATTTCCAGTAACAAGGATTATGGACTTAAAACTTCCAGAAGGTGTTATTATTTCAGCAATTAAGCGTGGGAATAGAACCATGGTTCCCAGTGGGCAAGATAAAATTAAAGAAAACGATCAGCTTAGAGTCTTTTGTGCTAGTGGAACAGCTGATTCGATAAATGAGTTTATAGTGGAAACAATGCGTAAAGCAGCTATAAAAAAGGAAAACGGATTAGCATAATGATTAGATTGCATGTTGTATTGGCAATTCTTGGATTTTTAAGCGTTGGTTTTGCTTATTTAATGGCTCCACCTCTAATAGCTGCCATTTTTATGCATGAAATGGATTCAGCTTTAGCATTTACTTTATGTATCGTTTTTTCAGCCTGTATTGGTTATATTACTAGAAGACTTGATCCTGAAAGCGATTTTGATGACTTAAATCGTATGGAAGGAATTGCTGTAGTGGTTTTAGCTTGGCTTGTAATTGGCCTAGAAGGCACAATTCCATATTTATATTTTGGAATGAGTATTCCTGATGCCATTTTTGAGTCATTTAGTGGCTTTACAACTACTGGAGCAACTATTATAAGCGACTTTTCTAAATACAATTCTTCTTTATATTGGTATAGAAGTTATACTCAGTGGTTAGGTGGAATGGGCATAATGGTGTTATTTGTTGCGATTATGCCACATTTAGCTATTTCAGGTCGTCAGCTTTTTTATGCAGAAACATCGTTTGAAAGCAGAGATAAATTAACGCCTCGTATTGCTGATACTGCGCGCAGTTTGTGGGTTTGGTATGTTTTTCTAACTATCTTAATGATTGCTTTGCTTATTTTTGTTGGAATGTCGGCAAACGATGCTGTTTGTAATTCGTTTTCTACGCTGGCGGCAGGGGGATTCTGTCCTAACCCTGTCTCTTATACACATCTGACNNATAGCAGGTTATAATAATACGAAAGCCGAATGGATAATAATTATATTTATGTTCTTAGCTGGAGCTAATTTTATGCTTCAAGTTAAATCCATAAAAAATCGTAATCTAGAGTTTTTTAAAAATACAGAACTTAAGGCGTATACTTTTGTTGTTGTTGTAATTTCTTTATTGCTTGCCTGGATTTTAACCGTTGAAAATTGCGGTGGAAAAACTATATTAGACAATATAAGATTAGCATTGTTTCATAATTTAAGTATAACGACAACAACAGGTTCAGCATCAGTAGATTATGGAACATGGCCTGATAGCGCTAAATCACTTCTTGTTATTTTTATGTTTATTGGTGGTTGTTCTGGTTCAGCGGGTGGTGGAATAAAAGTTATAAGAATAATAATACTATTTAAGTATCTTGCAAAAAATATATTAAAACAAATTTACCCTCAGGCTGTTTTAACCATTAAATTAAAAAAGAAAGTTGTATCTGATCAAGAAGTTCAGCCAATAGTTACTTTTGTGATTATTTATATTATTACAATGATTGTTTTTGGAATAACTTTAAGTATTATTGAAAATAATTTTTCAATGGGATATATGGCAACTATTACTTCTCTTGGAAATATAGGACCAGCTTTTTGGGGAGTAGGTCCTATGGGTTCATTTGCTGAATTAAAAACTATATCTAAAATTATATGTTCAATATTGATGTGGGCAGGACGTTTAGAAGTTATAGCTTTATTAATGTTGCTACATCCTGAAGTTTGGCGTAAAGCTCGTTGGTAGCAAATTCTTTTTTCTCAACAATGTGTTTTTAAATGCCGATAACTTTTCAGACAAAGCGAATAATAGTTTGTCAAATTTTATAGAAATCGGTATTTAATAAGCGTGCTTAAATTTTNNGCTATAGTGCTGTTTGCTTCAGGAACAGCACATGTTTTCGCTATGGATATTCCTGCTATTGATAGTCAAAAGCACCCTGTTGAAGTTTATTCTGATTATTTGGAATATAGAACAAAAGCAGAGCAAATAGTAACAAAAGGTAAGGCTTTTATAACTTACCAAGATATGAAGATAAGTGCTGATAATATTCAAGCAAATACTGCGACACAGGATATTTTTGCTCAAGGAAACGTGGATTTTTGGAAAGGTTATGATCAGACAAAAGGTGATTTTGTTGTTTATAACCTAGAAAAAGGCGAAGGCTGGCTAAGAGATGCAAAGATAATCAATAAACGACAGATTTTTACTGCAAAAGAAGCTTATTTAAGTCCCAGATTAAATAAAGCTAAAGATATTACCCAAACAACCTGCGATCATGAGCACCCACATTATAGATTAGAAGCTAAAAGTATGTTAAATCACCCTGACCATGATATGACTATGGAAGGTTTGAAGATGAAATGGAAAGGCAAAACTCTGTTTACAAGAGCTCATGATTTTAGTAAAGCAAAAGAAAAAAATAAGTATTTTACTACTCGTCAGGGAAGTTCTTCGGTCGATGGTTATTTCTTTAAATTTGCCTCAGATATAATGTTTACAGAGAAGGTTACTGGAACTTTGTATTTTGACTGGTTTGAAAAGAGAGGAAATGGAGCAGGATTTTCAGGAAATTATAAAAATGGTTCAAGAGGCAATGGAAGCGTTTATATTTATGATTTAAACGAAAGTAAAAAAGGTCATCAAAATACTCAAATGACTTGGTCGCATAATCAAGGCTTTGTTGGCGGGGAAAGCGTGGGAATTAGCATGAATTATACTGGTGACCAGTATAATGGT
>LXOW01266748.1_pt1 | contig 70737 bp, 59 predicted proteins | sample 1368591 | NCBI WGS metagenome assembly LXOW01 (sample SAMN04884650, study PRJNA319009) | bovine gut metagenome | isolation source: Cow rumen | host: Bos taurus | place: Italy: Legnaro (PD) | collected 2014-07-09
TTCAGCCGCAAGCAGATACAGGAAGGCTGGCGCCTCGGCTGCCAGGTGAAGGTCAAGGAAGACCTCAGCCTCAAACTCCCCGAGAGCATCCTCAGCATCAAGGAATACGAGTGCACCGTGGTCTCGAACCGCAACGTGGCCACCTTCATCAAGGAGTTCAAGGTGCAGCTGCCCGCCGGCGAACACATGGACTTCGTGCCCGGCAGCTACGCACAAATCAAGATTCCCACCTTCCGCATTCCGTATTCCAGCTTTGACAAGAGCCTCATCGGCGACGAGTACCTGCCGGCATGGGAGAAGTTCAAGATGTTCGACCTCGTCTGCGTCAACACCGAGCCCACCGTCCGCGCCTACTCCATGGCCAACTACCCCGCCGAGGGCGACGTCTTCATGCTGACCGTACGTATCGCCACGCCTCCCTTCACCGCCGACCGCTCCGGATTCCAGAACGTCAACCCCGGTATCGCCTCTTCTTATATCTTCTCGCTGAAGCCCGGCGACAAGGTCATCATGAGCGGCCCCTACGGCGAGTTCAGTGTCCGCGGCACCGAGGACGGCACCTGGAGCGACGACCCTCAAGGCAACGAGATGATATGGGTCGGCGGCGGCGCCGGTATGGCTCCTCTCCGCGCACAGATTATGCACCTCACCCGCACCCTCCATTGCACCCACCGCCCCATGCACTACTTCTACGGCGCCCGCGCCCTCAACGAGGTCTTCTACCTCAACGACTTCCACCAGTTGGAGAAGGATTTCCCCAATTTCCACTTCCACCTGGCCCTCGACCGTCCCGACCCCGTCGCCGATGCGGCAGGAGTGAAGTACACTGCGGGCTTCGTCCACAACGTGATGTACGAAACTTATTTGAAAGACCATCCCGCCCCCGAGGACATCGAGTACTACATGTGCGGTCCCGGCCCCATGAGCGCCGCCGTCGTCAACATGCTCGACTCCCTCGGCGTCCAACCCGAGAACATCGCCTATGACGACTTCGGCGGAGGTGCTCCAAAAAAATAACCCATTAACCCCATCAAAAACAAAAATCACAACGATATGAACCTACCAAAAATCCATTCCATTACCAAAAAGCTGTTTGTGGCCTTGGTCGGCGGCTTCCTGCTGCTGTTCCTCTTGTTCCACATGACGGCCAACCTCTTCATCCTGCGCCACGACGATGGCCAGTGGTACTCGGCATTCTGCCACTTCATGGGCACCAACTGGGTGGTGAAGATCTTCGAGATTGTGCTCCTCGGCGTCATCGCCCTGCACATCCTGCTCACCGTCTGGCTAGCCATCACCAACCGATTGGCACGTCCCACACGCTACCACCAGCGTTCGAAAAGCAAGACGCATCCCGGCTCAAAACTGATGATGTGGACCGGCATCCTTATCTTTGTCTGCATCGGTATCCACTTCTACGATTTCTATTTCGTCAAGATTGGTGTGGTGAAAGGTGAATATATGGTCAAAGTGGAGAACCTCTCCAAGCTCGACGAGAAGGCTATGACGGACGAGGATGTGAATGCCATCATCTACCGTGCCTACGAAGAAGGCAATATCACCAATGGTGGCAAATGGATACGCCATATCACCTACGACGAGCGTACCCTGCTGAAAGATCGTGCCCCTGAACTCGACCCCGAGCCCGACTTCTACTACATGGCACGCGAGAAGTTCAGCCACTGGCATATCGTCCTGGGCTACCTCTTCTTCTTCTATGTCATCTTCATGCACCTTCGCCATGCCTTCCCCTCAGCCTTCCAGACCCTCGGCCTGAACAACTACAAGTACAACCCCATCATCGAAGCCCTCGGCAAAATCTACACCTGGATTATCGTCCTCGGCTTCGCCGTGGTGCCGATACTGGTCTTCTTTGGGCTGTAAACGACTTACGCATTAACACATTAACGAATTAACGCAATGAATTTAGACTCCAAAATACCCGAAGGTCCGCTCAGTCAGAAATGGACCAATTACAAAGCCGCGCAGAAGCTGGTGAACCCGGCCAACAAGCGCAAGCTCGACATCATCGTCGTCGGTACCGGTCTGGCCGGTGCCTCGGCAGCCGCATCGTTCGGCGCGCTGGGATTCCATGTGGATATCTTCTGCATCCAGGATTCGCCGCGTCGCGCCCACTCCATTGCCGCCCAGGGCGGTATCAATGCCGCCAAGAACTACCAGAATGACGGCGACAGCGTGGAGCGCCTCTTCAAGGACACCATCAAGGGTGGCGACTACCGCGCCCGCGAGGCCAACGTCTACCGTCTGGCCGAGGTCAGCGGCGACATCATCGACCAGTGTGTGGCGCAGGGTGTGCCCTTCGCCCGCGACTATAGCGGCCTGCTCGACAACCGCTCCTTCGGCGGCGCACAGGTGAGCCGAACCTTCTACGCCCGCGGCCAGACCGGCCAGCAGCTGCTGCTGGGTGCCTACGGTGCCCTGAGCCGCGAGATTGCCCGCGGCACCGTCGTCCTCCACGAGCGTCACGAGATGATGGATCTTGTGGTGGTTCCCGACAAAGACGGAAAACCCCGCGCCCGCGGCATCATCGTCCGCAACCTCGTCACCGGCGAGCTGGAGCGCTACGCCGCCCATGCCGTCGTCGTAGCCACAGGCGGTTACGGCAACGTCTACTATTTGAGCACCAACGCCATGAACAGCAACGGCTCGGCCGCATGGGTCTGCCACCGTCGCGGTGCCGCCTTCGCCAACCCCTGCTACGTGCAGATCCACCCCACCTGCATCCCCGTCCACGGCGACTACCAGTCGAAGCTCACCCTCATGAGCGAGAGCCTGCGCAACGACGGCCGCATCTGGGTGCCCAAGAAGAAAGAGGACGCCGAGGCCATCCGCCGCGGCGAGAAGAGCGCCCTCGACATCGCCGAGGAGGACCGCGACTACTACCTCGAGCGCCGCTATCCCGCCTTCGGCAACCTGGTGCCGCGCGACGTGGCCAGCCGCGCCGCCAAGGAGCGCTGCGATGCCGGCTACGGCGTGGGACCCACGGGCCTGGCCGTCTACCTCGACTTCGCCGACGCCATCAAGCGTCTCGGCCGCGACGTCGTGGAGCAGAAATACGGCAACCTCTTCCAGATGTATCAGAAGATTGTCGACGTGGATCCCTACGAGTACCCGATGATGATCTACCCCGCTGTGCACTACACCATGGGCGGCCTCTGGGTCGACTATGAGCTGCAGACCACCATCCCCGGCCTCTTCGCTGCCGGCGAAGCCAACTTCAGCGACCACGGTGCCAACCGCCTCGGCGCCAGCGCCCTCATGCAGGGCCTTGCCGACGGCTACTTCGTGCTGCCCTACACCCTGCAGAACTACCTTGCCGACCAAATCTACGTAGGCAAAATCAAGGCCGAAGGCCCAGAATTCGACGAGGCAGAGAAAGCTGTGCGCGCCCGCATGGAGAGCCTTATGGGCATCCAAGGCCAACATTCTGTCGACCATTACCACAAGGCCCTTGGCCGCATCATGTGGGAATACTGCGGCATGGCCCGCAGCAAGGAGAGCCTCGCCACCGCCGCCGAGAAGATTGCCGAACTGGAGGCCGACTTCTACCAGCATGTCTTCATCCCCGGCAAGGCCGCCGAGATGAACCCCGAGCTGGAGAAAGCCTACCGCCTGGAGGACTACTTCGAGCTGGCGCGCCTCATCGTGGCCGACGCCACACAGCGTGAGGAGAGCTGCGGCGGACACTTCCGCATCGAGCACCAGACCGAGGACGGCGAGACCCTCCGCGACGACGACAACTTCATGTTCGTCGCCGCCTGGGAGTACCAGGGTCACGACAATCCCGAAGTGATGCACAAGGAAGAGCTCAACTACGAGCATATACAGATTGTGAAACGTAATTATAAGTAAGCCATGAAATTCACACTCCATATCTGGCGCCAGGAGAACGCCCGCGCCAAAGGGCACTTCGAGACCTACGACATCGACAACATCAGCGCCGACTGCTCGTTCCTCGAGATGCTCGACCAGCTCAACGAGAAGCTTATCAACGACCATATCGCCCACCCCGTCTGCTTCGACAACGACTGCCGCGAGGGCATCTGCGGCATGTGCGGCCTCTACATCAACGGCCGTCCCCACGGCAACGACGACGGTGTCACCACCTGCCAGCTCCACATGCGCCACTTCAACGACGGCGACGAGATCTGGGTGGAGCCGTGGCGTGCCAAGGCCTTCCCCATCATCAAGGACCTGGTGGTCGACCGCACCGCCTTCGACAAGATTATCCAGGCCGGCGGCTACATCAGCGCCACCACCGGCGGCGTGCCCGATGCCAACAACATCCTTGTGCCCAAGCATATCGCCGACCAAGCCATGGATGCCGCCGCCTGCATAGGCTGTGGCGCCTGTGTGGCAGCCTGCAAGAACGCTTCTGCCATGCTCTTCGTGGGTGCAAAGGTCAGTCATCTCAACCTGCTGCCGCAGGGTTATCCCGAGGCCATGGACCGTGCCCGCAACATGATTATCAAGATGGACGAGTTGGGCTTCGGAGGCTGCACCAACACCTACGCATGCGAGGCCGAATGCCCCAAACAAATCAAGCGCCAAAACATTGCCCGATTGAACAGAAATTGGATAGGCCAAATCTTTGGCCGTGACCGTAACGATTAAAAATATCTTTTATACTCAACGTTAGCCGCCTCATCAAGGCGGCTTTTCTTTTTTTTCAACAATCGTTAATAAATTTATTTGTTTTTTAATAAAAATTATCGTAATTTTGCAACATCGAATTGATGAACAATAAATATTGTAAACACATATAACACAATCACTATGGCACTACACATCGTAAATCATCCCATGGTGCAGCACAAGCTGACACTGATGCGTCAAAAAGACACTTCAACCCACAATTTCCGCAAACTGCTGCGTGAAATAGGCATGCTGATGGGTTATGAAGTAACACGTGACCTCCCTCTGCGTGACAAAGAGATCGAAACTCCCATGCAGAAAATGGTGGCCAAAGAGATTGGCACCCGCAAACTGGTGGTAGTGCCAATCCTCCGTGCCGGCCTCGGCATGGTGGAAGGATTGCTAGACCTGATGCCCTCAGCCCGTGTAGGCCATATCGGCATGTACCGAGACGAAACCACCCACGAGCCAGTATTCTACTACTACAAAATGCCTGAAGGGAAGGACCGCACCGTTATTCTCACCGACCCTATGCTGGCCACTGGTGGCAGTGCCTGTGACGCCGTGCGCCGACTGAAGAACGATGGCTACACCAAAATCCGCATGATGTGCCTTGTGGCGGCCCCCGAAGGTGTGAAACGTCTACAGACAGAGCATCCCGACGTGGAAATCTTCACCGCCGCCCTCGACAACGGCCTTAACGAGAACGCCTACATCCTTCCTGGCCTCGGCGATGCCGGCGACCGAATATTTGGTACAAAATAGTCAACCCCAAAAAACATAATACCATGACAAAAAACAATACCACAGAAGCCGTCTATGATGCCCGCACCCTTGGCAAGGGACGAATGTTGGTGCTCGGCTTCCAGCATCTGTTTGCCATGTTTGGCGCCACCATTCTGGTGCCTACCATCACAGGGCTTTCCGTGAGCGCCACCCTGCTCTTTGCCGGTCTGGGAACCCTCCTCTTCCACTGGTTCACCAAGATGAAGGTGCCCGCTTTCCTGGGCTCCAGCTTCGCCTTCTTGGGCGGCTACGCCACCGTAGTGGCTATGGGTGCCGAATTGGGTATGAGCCAAGCCGAGGCGCTACCCTTTGCCTGTGTAGGCGTGGTAGCCGCCGGATTGCTCTACTTCGTCCTTGCCGCCGCCGTCAAAGCCTTCGGTGTCAGACGCGTCATGAAGCTCTTCCCGCCAGTGGTCACGGGTCCCATCGTCATCTCCATTGGCCTTATCCTCGCCGGCACTGCCGTCAAAAGCATACTCTCCTGCTGGTGGGTAGCTCTCATTGCCATCCTCGTTGTGGTGGTCTGCAACATTTGGGGCAAGGGTATGATTAAAATCATCCCCATCCTCCTCGGCGTTCTGGTTTCCTACATCGTGGCCGCCTGTGCCGGTCAGGTCGACGGCACGGTCATCCGCGAAGCCGCTTGGGTAGGTCTCCCCTTCCAGTGGCAAGACACAGGGCTCTTCGCCTTCACCGCCGGTCGCTGGGACTTCCTTCTCACAGCCATCATTGCCATCATGCCCATTGCTATCGCCACCATGATTGAGCATATCGGTGACATCTGTGCCATCGGCTCCACTACCGACCGCAACTACCTTGAGGACCCAGGTCTCCACCGCACCCTCATGGGCGACGGCGCCGCCACCGTCCTTGCCTCACTCTTTGGCGCTCCGGCAAATACCACTTATGGCGAGAATACCGGTGTGCTCAACCTCACCCGCGTCTTCGACCCCCGTGTGGTACGCATCGCTGCCGTCGTCGCCGTATTGCTGAGCTTCTCGCCCAAGTTTGCCGCCCTCATCTATGCCATGCCCGCGGCAACCATCGGCGGCGTGTCTCTTATCCTCTACGGTATGATTTCTTCCGTCGGTATCCGTTCGCTGGTGGAGAACCATGTCGACCTCACCGATAGTCGTAACCTCATCATCACCGCCCTCACCATCACCCTCGCCGTGGGTATCAACTACGGCTGCGAAGGCGGTGCGCTGCAATTTGGCTCTATCGGCATCAGCGGCCTCGCTTGCGCCGCCATCATCGGCATCCTCGCCGCCGTGATTCTGCCCGATAGTGAGAAGAAAGAGTACACCAACTTGATGAGCTATGCCGAGATGACCAAGGTTGAGTACCAGACGCTCCTCATGCTCTATGTTGCCAATATCGACGGCAAGATTCAGGACGAGGAGGTGGCCGTGCTACTGCAGAAGAGCAATCCCGAAACTCTCGCCAAGATGCGCGAGATGTTTGCCCGAATGAGCGAACGCGAAGTGGTGGACTGCATCCGCGAGAACAAGGCCCGCTTCGCTTCCAAGCCCGCCGACCGCGAACAGATGCTCGAAGACATCCGTTCCATCGTCGGAGCCGACAAGAGCCTCGCCCCCACGTCCGACTACTTCTGCTCTGCCATCGAGAAACTGCTTGTATAACTTCTGGTTCGCCGACATGGGAAATGTTCTTGTCGGCGATGTACAGGCAGAAGGGTTTGAAAAACAATAATTTGCATTATAGTAATACAACGGAGGCTCACCATCGTTTCACCAACTTTGGTGAGCCTTTCGATTCCTGAAATGTTCGTAATTTTGCAACTGGAAAATCAAACAAAAAAGCAATAATTATGACACACGAACATCATCACGAACACGAGCACTGCCACGAGCATGCTCACAACCATCACGGTCACCATCACCACACGCACGCAATAGAGAAACTGTCTACAATCTATATTGTAGCTGTGGCGCTCAACATGGCCTTCGTCATCGTCGAGGCCGTGGCGGGATTCATCGGCAACAGCATCGGTCTGCTCTCCGATGCCGGTCACAACCTCAGCGACGTCTTCTCGCTGCTGCTGTCCATGATAGCACTGAAACTGGCCTCTAGCCGCGCCACCAAGCGCTTCACCTACGGCCACCGAAAGGCCTCGGTGCTCATCTCGCTGCTCAACGCCATCATCCTTCTAGTAGCCGTTGGCGCCATCATCGTGGAGAGCATCGACAAGTTCTTCAACCCCACCGAGGTCAACGGCACCCTCATCATCTGGACCGCCGCCGTGGGCATTGTCATCAACGGCGTCACCGCCTGGGTCCTCAGCCGTCAGAACCAGCACGATATCAACACCCGCGGCGCCTTTCTCCACATGCTGGCCGACACATTGGTATCCGTAGGCGTCGTCGTCTCAGGCATCGTCATCCACTACACCGGATGGACGCTCGTCGATCCCATCATCGGCCTCGTTATTGCCGTGGTCATCCTCCTCAGCACCTGGGATTTGCTTTCCGAGAGCCTCCGCATGAGCACCGATGCCGTACCCGAAGGGTTTGATGCCGACGACATCCAGAACCGTATCTCCGCCGTCAACGGTGTCCTCAATGTGCACCACATGCATGTCTGGGCCATATCAACTACCGAGACCGCCCTCACGTGCCATATCGTCATCCCCGAAGCCTCAATGCTCGAGGAGGTCACCGACCGCGTCAAAAAGCTCCTCGATGGCTTGGGCATACACCACAGCACCCTAGAATTGGAAACAAAAAGCAGCCACTGCCACGATAGAGAATGTTGCCACTAAAAAAGTATCAAGTTTTTTTTCAGATCTTTTTTTCGTATATTTGCAACTGTAAACCCTTAAAAAAAATTATATGAAAAAAGCATTATCAACTATTGCAGTGATAGTTATGCTATCCCCCGTGCTTTACGCCCAGAGCGAAAGCCAAATAACATTAAATACCCATGCCTGGTCCTCTAACTTTTTGACTAGTGAAATCCTTGATGATGCTCGTGATGCAATACTAAAATATCTTTGCAAAGGCCATACCACCGACTCGTTGACAGTAGCTCGCGTGTTACCTGATTGGACACTTGCTTAGCCCATCGGCATTGAAAAAGAGGGCTTTGACAACAATGATATCCATACCCCGTACAAAAAATTCATGGGCATACCTTTTTATGATGGTGACTACGCCTTCGGAATCGACTTTTCTTATTATTCACCATGGTACATAGGGTTCTATTCTGGTACCTACATCAAAAGTCAGGAAATAATATTCAAAGAAAACGACGAACACCTACGTTCATTTGCCCTACAGCCCCGAGGTGGTCTCAGCATTCATTACAAAGGCATCGCCCTTGAGGGAGGTGTTTTCTACGATATTATTGTTGGCGCTGGGGGTAATTTCAAGAACTCCAACATTGAAATGCTGAAAAATGGTCTTGGCCTCGAGTTTTCCCTTACCCTCATGGCCGACAAAAAAATATTATCCATCACCTACTCCATGCCCCTCCACAACTTCCTAAATGAAAATTACAAGGACGCCTCCGGAGCCAATCCTTTTGACGGCATGAAACGTCGTATTGGCTACATCATGCTCAATTACCGCTTCATTCTGTAAATGCACTTGGCTATTTTATACGAGGGTGTCTGTCATTTCTGTTAGACACCCTTGTTTTTTATTATTTTTCTCACCACCAACGAGGCCAAGGTGAGACCGAAGGTGGCCGTCACAGGCATCAACGTTCCTTTGGGCTCAGCATCTTCGTTACGCTCCGGAGACCAGACACACTTGAACTTACGCTCCGGAAAGCGCTGCTGCTTACGCATGCGCTTGCGAAGCGTGGCCGCCAGCGGGCAGCCATCCACCTTCCAGAACTCTGTCACCCTCACCTGCAAAGGATCCATCTTACGGGCGGCACCCATCGACGACAGCAACCGCGTCGCGGTTGCTGTCGTCAGTAGTATCAGCTCCAACTTGTCCTGAATGCTGTCGATGGCATCGATGACATAATCGCATTCCTCGAGTTTAAACACCGAAGCATTATCGGCACTAAAACGTTCCTGCCGGGCGATGATTTCAGCCTCCGGATTGATGTCTAACAGCCGCTCGCGAAGCACATCTACCTTTGGACGACCCACAGTGGAGTGCAGCGCCGGCAGCTGACGGTTAATATTGGTGACGTCGACACAGTCGGGGTCCACCAGTGTCAAGTGCCCTATCGCGCTGCGCACCAGTGCCTCGGCGCACCAGCTGCCCACCCCACCCACACCAAAAAGAATCACCTTGGTGCGGCGCAGCCGTTCAATTGCAGCCTCGCCGACAAGCATCTCCGTGCGACAAAACATGTCCATTTTCCCACTCATATTTCATATAACGTTCTCCTCATAAAATTATTGTCCGATGGCTGTCCTGTGGCTCTGTTGTTCGTTATTTGTCCAGTATTTCTCCAATGTTTGACTGGACAAATACTGGAGAAATACCGAATAAACACCGTACAACAAAGCAATTATACAGGCGGCGAACCCTTGACGGAGAGAAGTAGTATTATTATTTTTTTCGTGTAAAACAATTAATTCAAGAATTTTATGTAAATTTGCATTTTTGATTATATATATAAATCATCATTTCGGAATGAGAAAACTATTTGTATATATGGCATTTGCGCTTATCGGAGGCATTGGTGCCGCCACGGCGCAGACCAAGAATATCACGCTGGAGGACATTTGGACGAAGGGCTCCTTCCGTCCTCAGGGGGTCTACGGAATCCGCTCGATGCAGGACGGCGAGCACTACTGCACCATGAGCCGCACGGGCATCGCTAAATACAGCTACGCCACCGGCGAGAAGGTGGAGGATGTATGCCTTTTCGACAAAGATATGCCAAGGATGGAGAGCTATGAATTCAGCGCCGACGAGAGCAAGATACTCCTCAGCAGCGGCTTAGAGCCCCTCTACCGCCACAGCGGCGTGAGCGACTACTGGCTCTACGACATTCAGAACAAAACCTTCACGCAACTCACCAAGCAGGGCAAGCAGCGCCTCACTACCCTCAGCCCCGACGGCACCAAGACCGCCTACGTGCGCCACAACAACCTCTACTGGATGGACCTCGCCACCCTACGCCAACACCAGATTACCTCAGACGGCAAGGTGAACGAGATTATCTACGGCACCACCGACTGGGTCTACGAGGAAGAATTTGCCATCACCAAGGGCTTCCAGTGGAGCCCCGACTCGAAGCGGATAGCCTACTACCGTTTCGACGAGAGCAAGGTGAAGGAGTACAATATGCAGATGTGGGGTGCCCTCTACCCTGAGGACTACCGCTACAAGTACCCCAAAGCCGGCGAGGACAATTCGAAGGTGCAACTGCGTGTCTACGACCTCGAGAGCGGCAAAAACATGTTCCTTCCTGCCTTGACGGCCAACAGCACCTCGGAAGGAGGCTGGGAATATATCCCACGTTTCCAATGGACCAACAATCCCAACGTGCTGGCCTTCATGTGCATGAACCGCTTGCAGAACACGATGAACATCATCACCCTCAATGTGCTTGACGGAGAAAAGGCTTACATCCTCTACGAAGAGCAGAACGACACCTATGTCGAGGTGCCCGACACATGGAAATTCGTGAAGGTAAAGAACGAAAAGCAAGAGACAAAGGGCAAAAGGAAGAAAGCAGTCAGCAACCCGCCGCAGCCCGCCGAAAGCGAATTGTTGCTGATAACGAGCGAGAAGAATGGCTACCGCCACATCTACCTCTACGACATGCAGGGCGACGAGGTGCAGCAAGTGACCAGCGGCGACTGGGAGGTCTGCGAGGTGGTGGGTGTGGACACCAAAAACCAACGCCTCTACTACACTAGCCGCGAGCACCATCCTACCCAGAAAAGCCTTTTCGTCATCGGCTTCGACGGTAAAAACAAGCAGTGTCTCAACGACATGACCCACAACGTCATGAACACTGGAGACCGTTACGTTGTGGGCACCTACAACGCCACCTTCAGTAACGGCTGCAAATACTATATCCGCACCTTCAGCACCGCCAACGAGCCCCCCGTCTATACATTGCACGATGCCAACGGCAAGTTGATCAAAGTGCTGGAAGATAACGGCGAACTGCACAAGAAGATGATGGTGGAATATGGTCCATTCCGCAAACGATTCAAATCTTTCACCACCTCGGCTGGCGTAAAGCTTAACTACTACACCATCACTCCCAAAGATTTCGATCTTAACAAGAAATACCCCGTGCTTATCTACGTCTATGGCGGTCCCGGCAACCAGCAGGTGACCGATAGCTACGGCTATAGCGACTTCTTCTGGTACCACATGCTGGCCGAGAAAGGCTATGTGGTCTTCTGCTTCGACGGACGTGGTACCGGCGGACGCGGCGCTGCCTTCAAAAAACAGACCTACGGCGACCTGGGCCGAATGGAGTGCGAAGACGCCATCGAGGCGGCCCGCTGGCTGGGTCAGCAGACGTGGGTAGACAAGGACCGTATCGGCATCTGGGGATGGAGTTTTGGTGGCTACCTCTCCACCCTTGCTCTGCTCAAAGGCAACGATGTCTTCAAGATGGCTATCGCTGTGGCGCCCGTGATGAATTGGCGCTACTACGACAACATTTATACAGAGCGTTTCCTCGGTCTGCCAAAGGATAACGCCAAGGGCTACGACGACAACTCGCCGCTGAACTTCGCCGACCGACTGAAGGGCCACTACCTGCTTATCCACGGCACCGGCGACGACAACGTCCACTTCCAGAACAGCGCCGAGATGGTAGAGAAGTTGGAAGATGCCGGCAAGCAGTTCGAGTTCCGCATCTATCCCAACAAGAACCACTCCATCTACGACGCCACTGGCAACACCCGGCGCAACCTCTACCAACTGATGACCGATTTCATCGAGAGAGCACTGTAAGAGAATTAAGAATTAAGAATTTAAAATCACGAATAAAATGAAAAAAATAGGACTTATAGGACTTATAGGACTTATAGGACTTATAGGAGGAAACGTCAAGGCACAGTTTGGCGACTACGGCGTAAAGGCTGGTATCGGCCTTGCCACCATCGACGACGACCTCGGCACCAAATCGCCGATATTGGGAGCCTCTGTGGGAGCCTATATCAACTATACGTTCCTCCAGAGCAAGAGTGTGTTGGCTGAGACCTTTTTCCTACAGACCGGTCTTAACCTCAACCGCCGCGGCAGCAACTTCGAAGAAGTATTTGAGAACGGCACCGACATGAGCATCCGCACCGGCTATTCCCATGCCTACTACCTGCAGTTGCCCATTCTGGCCTGTGTCCACTATGAGCTACCCATCCGCCAGTCGGGTCACGTGGTAGGCCTGTTTGTCGGTCCTGCCGTCAGCTACGGCCTCTTCGGCCGCTACAGCGACCGTATGGTGCACCCGGGATCTCCTGACATTAATACCAACTACGACCTCGACTTCAACGGCACTTCCGAACAGCGTCAAGTGTTCAACCACATCGAAAGGCTTGACATCAGCGTTATGCTAGGCATCACCTATGAATACAAACGCTTTACAGCCTCATTCTATATCGACCGCGGTTTCAAGGCCGTATCTGAGGGGTTGGACATTCTGCGCATCATCGAAAACGGGCAGGCCAGCAGCGACGTCAGTGTCAAGATTCCCAACGGCAACAACAAAGCCTACATGTTCTCCATCAGCTATAGCCTGGGGAGTTTCTATAGAGAGAAAATACAATAGCAAACAGCAATGAAAGTACGCGTAAGATTCGCCCCTTCACCCACGGGGCCACTACACATTGGCGGCGTGCGCACCGCCCTATACAACTATCTCTTCGCCCGACAGAACGGCGGCCAAATGATACTTCGTATCGAGGATACCGACCAGACCCGTTTCGTAGCGGGTGCCGAACAATACATCATTGAGGCCCTCGACTGGCTTGGTATCAAGTTCGACGAAGGTGTCCACCTAGGAGGTCCCTTCGGCCCCTACCGTCAAAGCGACCGCAAACTGATGTACCGCCAGTATGCCGAACAGCTCATCCGCGACGGTTGGGCCTATTATGCTTTCGATAAACCCGAGGCCCTTGACGCCAAGCGCAAAGAATACGAGGCGCAGAAGAAGACCTTCCAGTACGACTGCAACACCCGTCTGCAGATGGAGAACAGCCTCAGCCTCGGCATGGAGGAGACGCAACGCCGCATCGTGGCCGGCGAGCCCTACGTGGTGCGCTTCCAATTTCCCGATAATATCGACATCACGGTACACGACATAATTCGCGGCGACGTGACCATGAATAGCCGTCTGCTCGACGACAAAGTGCTGTTCAAGAGCGACGGTATGCCCACCTACCACCTGGCCAACATCGTCGACGACCACACTATGGAGATTACCCATGTCATCCGTGGCGAGGAGTGGCTTCCATCGGCACCTCTGCATGTTATGCTATACAAAGCCTTCGGCTGGGAAGAGACCATGCCGCAGTTTGCCCATCTGCCTCTGCTGCTTAAACCCGAAGGCAATGGAAAGCTCAGCAAGCGTGACGGCGATCGACTCGGTTTCCCTGTATTCCCGCTCGAATGGCACGATCCCAAAAGCGGCGAAATCAGCAGTGGCTACCGTGAGCAAGGCTACCTGCCTCAGGCCGTGGTCAACATGCTGGCACTGATGGGCTGGAACCCAGGTACCGAACAGGAACTGATGAGCATGGACGAACTGATAAAGCTCTTCAACGTGGAGCATATCAGCAAGAACGGCGCCAAGTTCAACCTCGACAAGGCCAAGTGGTTCCAGCACGAATACTTCCAGATGCTCAGCGACGAACAGGTTGCTGAATACCTGCAAAAAGAACTGGATGCCCGTGGCATCAGTGTGCCGCACGATTTTGTCTTGCGAGTTGCATCTATGATGAAAGAACGCATTACTTTCCCAAAAGAACTATGGGATACCTGCTGCTACTTCTTCGTGGCCCCCACTGAATATGACCCCGCCGCCATTAAGAAACGATGGAAAGCTGGTATGACCACCCACATGGCCAAGGTGATAGAGATTCTTAACACCGTCCCTTTCGAGTATGATGCCATACACCAGGCACTGCTCGAAGACTATATCAAAGGCAACGAGCTGAACATGGGCTCGGTGATGAACTCGCTACGCCTCGCCGTGGTAGGCCGTACCGTCGGACCCGATATGTTGACCCTCATCATGATGCTTGGCAAGGAGGAAACCATCCGCCGTGTGCAACAAGCCATCGACACCATTGGGGAAGTGGATACCGAGAAGTAAAAAATGAGAATATTAAACAATTAATAACATGGAAAACAAGACAAACAAAATCCTGATTATCTGCAATGCCGTGCTGTTTCTTGGCCTTATCGGCATTTACATCATCCACTTTACCAGCACTCCTAAGAGCAAGGTGAACGCCGAGGCCACTGCACCCCTCCAGAAAGAAGGCGGACTAACTATCGCCTATGTGGACACAGACACTCTTTTGGCTCACTACGAGTATGCTAAAGACCTTGAAAAGAAGCTTGTGGACTTCCGCAACCAACAAGAAGCCTATGGAAAACAGCAGATGGAGAAGTTCCAACAAGACTATCAAGACTACCTGAAGAACGGAGCCTCGATGACCCTTACGCAGCAACAGGCCAAGGAAGCCGATTTGAAACAGCGTGCTGAAAAGATGGCCACCTTGGAGCAGGAACTGACCTCCAAAATCATGGAGAAACAACTTGAGGAAAATACCAAGCTGCTCAACGCAATCTTCGCCTTTGTGCGTGAATACAATGCGCAGAACCAACAGTTCGACATTATCCTGAGAAAGACCTTTGAGAACTCACCCAACCTTTACCTCAACCCGGGGATGGACATTACCCAGGAGATTCTTGAAGGCCTCAACGCTGAGTATAAGAACTTGAAAGAGAAGTAAACTCCTTGCGTCGAAGCAAGTAGTACTCCACCAAGAGCAGCCCTTGATAGACACCTGAAACGGTGTGCTGATTCAGGGTTGCTCTTTTTTTATCCAGTTGTGAACGAAGGGCATGGAACTCCTTATGAGCTCCCCATACAGCCTTAAACTCACCCATATGTCCACCGGCTAGGAACTTTAGCGCTGCCACCCAGTCGAGCAAAAGCCGTAGACGTATAACTTGCTTATAACGCTGTTCAGGCAGGTTTTTATATAACATGGAGAGATTGTTGCGGAAGTTGAGGCGTGTCTTGAAGGGAGAACTCTTGGGCAAAGTACCCCCACCAACATGGTAAACAACAGATTGCGGACAATATCGCACATCATAACCACTGTTCTTGGCTCTCCAACAGAAATCTATCTCCTCCATGTGGGCAAAAAAGTCGCCATCAAGGCCACCCAACTCACGCCATACCGATGCGCGGACGAACATTGCCGCCCCTGTGGCCCAGAAAATATCGCACTCGTCGTCATATTGCCCATGGTCGCGCTCCAACGTTGAAAAGAGGCGTCCACGGCAGAAGGGGTAACCATAAGCATCTATGAAGCCTCCTGCGCCTCCGGCATATTCAAAAGTGTCCTTTTGGTCATACATCAGCAGTTTGGGCTGCGCAATGGCCACACGACTGTCGCGCTCCATCATCTCCACTACGGGCTCAATCCAGTGTGATGTACACTCCACGTCACTATTGAGCAACACATAGTAATCTGCCTCTACCTGTGCCAGCGCCTTATTGTAGCCCTCGGCAAAGCCGTAGTTCTTGTCGAGCTGAATGATGGGAATACCGGGGTAACGCTTCGAAAGGAAATCCACCGAGCCGTCGGTCGACCCGTTGTCGGCCACAACAACCGACGCATTAATATCACCCTCAACAAGTGAATATTGCATCACCGACGGCATAAAACGCTCCAACATCGAGCGTCCATTCCAGTTCAATATAACAACAGCAACCCTTATCATCAACTATTATCTATAATCTATTCACACTTAACTCTTTTATGCTTCCATCGACGGTGGCTCCATAGCCAGTATTCGGGCTTCTCACGCAGGTCCTTCTCTAAAGTACGGGCATAGCGTTCAACAATAGAGTATTGCGGCACTTCCTGTGGACACTCGCAGAGGAGACTGAGTTTGACCTCGTAGCGGCCACGCTTGACCTTGTCTACACGGTAGTAAAACACGGGATAATTGTATTTACGGGCAAAATACTCAGCGCCATAGAGAAAGGCCGTATCTTGATTGAGGAATGTGGTCCAATAGCTACGCTCGGCAAAAACGGGCGACTGGTCACTGAGCATCATCAGTGCACAGGGTACACGGTGACGGTCATAAAAATCCACCACATCTCGCACATTGTCACGATACACCACCTCGGTACCGAAACGCGTGCGGCGGCGAAACACCCACGGTTCAAGCACCCTGTTGCTCAACGGCTTACCCACGCCAATACCGTGGTGGAAGAACTGCATGTTGAGCGAGGTGACCATGTACTCCCAATCATTGTAATGGGCCGACATAAGCACCACCGTGCGGCCTTGGTCGAAATAAGGCACCAGGACCTCTCTGTTCACCACCTTGTAACGGCGCATAATTGACCGCGGCGAGGCAAACAAATTGAAGATTCCTTCCACCAGCAAGTCGCAAAGATGGTGGTAGAAACGACGCTCTATGCGCAGCAACTCCCGCTCGCTTTTTTCAGGGAACGAGGCTGCCAGATTACGCTTCACAACCTTGCGACGGTAGCCCAACAGCCGGTAGGCAATGAGATAGATTATATTTGAAAGCAAAAACAATTCTTAACCCTTAATTCTTAATTCTTAACTCTTAATTCCTAATATCCTCTGTTGAACTGCTCGCCAACCTCACCCACAACGCCATCGTCCAACTGCTGGCGACAGAGGCGTCGCTCCCAGCCCGATTCCTGTACCTCGCCTCGGGCATTGCTGTTGAGTAACCGATAGAAACCCGAGCGGTGCTCGTCCCAGAATAGGAACACACGGTTGGGGTCATCGGTACCAAGCTTATTGTAGCGCCAAAGTTGGTAAGGCAGGTAATATATATGCCCCTGCGACTCGGCGACAAACTGCTCTGTCTGTCCATTGCCGCTCTGCTGCATCGTGATACCCGAACCTGTGTGGCTCTTGCCCAGACGGGAGACAGAAACAAAGTTCTTCTCATCACGCACAAAATCCGGCGGCCCATATTGAAGGTAGACACGTCCCCGGTCGGTATGGATGCCCTGAGTCTTGGGATAGCTGAAAGCCACCTGCACATAGTCGATACGTTCCTTATACTTAAGCCACTCACCTTCAGGGTTGAGCGGATAGCGTTCCTGCCAGAAACGATAGAGGAAAGCTTGCTTCTCCTCCACCCCTGGACGTCGGATGAGGTCGCGAACCACCATATTCTCACGCTCAGAAGCAATGGGATAGAGTGCATCAAGATATGTATTCAGCTGGGACTCATCGTTATAAGCCCCTGCAAAGGTATTGGAAAAGTCGCTCACTTCCTCCCCTTTCACACCCGGATTGGAACGGAAGAATGGCAGTTTCTTATAGAGCATCAGCTGGTTATCACTATTGCGCAACTCCACAACCAAGTTGTAGTTGCCCGAAGGCAGTTGGGTGATATCGATACTGCCGAACACGGGCACAACGGCAGTGCCTTTCTTGCGAGCCATGACGCGCTGGCTTTCAAAGCGCTGACCGGTTTCCTGCTGTTCAATATAGGCCACGGTCAAAAAAGACTTCTCCCCTACCTCGCGGTCTATATTGTACACCTCGTAGTAAAAGTGCATCTGTCCCACTTGTCCAGGGAAATAGTCACTCACATATGGTTCCATGTCATAGCCTCCACGCGAGAGGATGTTCTCTGTCACCGTGGGCTTCACCGACGACATCAGCTGTACACTCGACAGCACCGGATGCTCCTTGTCGTAGGCCACCACAAGCTTCTCTGTCAACGACGACGAGGGCACCTCGCTGCCTTTGTCCGACACCTGGATGTTAAGGTCATAGATGCCATTCTTCACCGAGAAGCGCTGTACATCGATGAAGCTGAAGTCCAGCTCGTCGAGCGATTCCACCGTCGGACTGTTGAGGTCGTATTTCTTGACATAGCATACCGAGTCGCCCTGCATCAATGTAATCAACACCTCGGCCGTGGCACGATAGCCGCCCTCTGTCGGCACAAACTGCATGGTCCATGCATCAAAAGAGAGGTAGGTCTCAACATAGGGCATATCGGTCTTGGCGGCATAGAAGGTGCTGTAACTGAACAGGGCCTGCATCTGCGCCTGGCAAGGTGAGAAATGAGAAATGAGAAATGAGAAACAGACAACTGTCAATAAAATCTTTTTCATATCAATTTCTTAATTCTTAATTTCTAATTCTTAATTCCCTATCAACTGATGGGCCAACGGCGGTCGAGGCCGAAGCTCACGGGGCTCACCTTGAGCTGCGGGGCAAACTGGAGACGCTTCCACTCGTTCTGCGCCACCTTGCGAATGACCATCTGCACCACGTCGCGCTCGTAGCCTTCCTCCACAATCTCGTCCTCGCACATCGACTCGTCGAGGTAGAGGTTGAGCACAGCGTCAAGGGTGTCGTAGTCGGGCAGCGAGTCGCTGTCTTTCTGTCCAGGGCGCAACTCAGCGCTGGGGGCCTTGTCGATGGTGTTCTGCGGGATGCGTATGCCGTCGCGGTTAATCCACTCGCTGAGCTGGTAGACCTCAGTCTTATACAGGTCGCCGATGACAGCCAGCGATCCGCAGCTGTCGCCATAAAGGGTACCGTAACCCATGGCGGCCTCAGAGCGGTTGGTGGTGTTCAGCGCCACGGCGCCAAACTTGTTGGCGTAGGACATCACCAGAGTGCCGCGCACACGGGCCTGCATATTCTCTTCCGTCACATCCTCGGCACGGTCGCCGAAGACGGGCTTCATCGCCTCGCGAAACTGGTCGAACATTGGACGTATGGGCACAATATGGTAGTCCATGCCCAGATTGTGCGCCAGCTCTTCGGCGTCGCGCACCGAATGGTCGGTCGAGTATTGGCTGGGCATCAGCAGTCCGTGGACATTCTCCGCCCCCAGGGCGTCGACAGCCAACGTGGCCACCAGTGCCGAATCGATGCCGCCGCTCAGGCCCAGCACCGCCCGGTGCAGCCCGTTCTTGCGGAAATAGTCCCCGATGCCGGTCACCAAAGCCTTGTAGACCAGCTCCACGGCCTCGGGCTTCTCGTCGTCTATCTCCTCAATCTGCTGCATATCCACCGTCTGGCAAGCCGACTCGAAATAGGGCAACTGCATCAGCACACCGCCGGCAGCGTTCATCGCCAGACTTCCGCCGGCGAAGAGGAAGCATCCCTCACCGCCCGTGCGGTTCACATACACCAGGGCGGCATTCAATCCCTCGACAATCTTCGTCATGCGATAGCGGGTGCGGTAAGGCTTCTGATAGTCAAACACATTGCATCCGCAGCATATCACAAGGTCGGGCTGTTCCACGTGGCCTTTCGACAACTCCTTGAGGTCCTCGTAGAAGCCTATGGCGATGCGCTGGTCGTGGAACTGGACCACCTGCACTCCCTCGCCGCGCACAAAGCAGCGCTGCTCGTCGGTGCCGAGATACTTTTTGGTCACTATGGCGCGTATGGCGCAGTTCTGCACAAAGACGATGGCATTGCAGAGTCCCTTGTCCTGAATCTGCAGCGGCAGACCCACCAGGAAAGCGCGGTGCTCGCTTTGGACCACCAGCTGCTGGAGCGCCGCCTGAGCGCGTTTCTGCAGGTCGGTATAGCCCGCCGAAGCATAGAGCGGCGCGCCGCAGAGTGTACATGCCGGAAAGACCGTCAGCAAAGCCTCACGCGACTGCGGCGAGTCCAACTCGCGGCTAATCCATTCCAGATTCTCTTCCGGACGGTTGGTCCTCACATCATGCTGAACAATATGAATATTCATCGTTTTTCTTTTTATATTATTTATGATAACGCCTCGCGCGCGAAATTATTGTTTCTCGAAATGTCTTTTTTCGTTATATCGATTTTCGTTATAACGAAAAAAACGGCACCGCTTGGAGTGCCGCTTGGGATAAGGGGTTCAAATTAAGGTTGTTCTATCGCATCACCACCACCTTGCGGGCGGGGAGGGTGCCGACCTTGACCATATAGATGCCCCCTGGGAGCGCGGACGGCTCGGTCGCAGGGCTGGTAGTATGATATACCTCACGCCCCACCATGTCGAACACCCTCACCATCATCCCTTCGGCTCCCCGCACCACAATGCGGCCGTCGGCAGAATAGATAGTTGGGTTGGCATTCACCACGGTCACCCTATACACCTCCTCGCACTCTTCCTCAAAATTGGAGAACCTTTCCCCCCAAAAGGTTTGATACGACAACAAACTACCACAGGGTATATATACAGGTATTCTTCTCGATACATAACTAAAGACGTATCGCGACAACACTGGGGCTGTTAGGGCGAGTGATATGATTTCCGTTAGGCCGCTGCAGCTATGGAAGGCCCAAGAGTCGATGCTGGTCACCGAGTTACCAATGGTGACGGAGGTCAATCCGCTGCAACCATAGAAGGCAGAGCTACCGATGCTGGTCACCGAGTTACCGATGGTGACGGAGGTCAGACCGCTGCAACCGCGAAAGGTATATTCACCGATGATGGTCACCGAGTCGGGGATGGTGAGGGTTCCTGTCAGACCACTGCAATTATAGAAGGCAGAGGATCCGATGCTGGTCACCGAGTTGGGGATGGTGAGGGTTCCTGTCAGACCGCTGCATTTATAGAAGGCAGAGGATCCGATGCTGGTCACCGAGTTGGGGATGGTGAGGGTTCCTGTCAGACCACTGCAATTATAGAAGGCCTTTGGACCGATGCGGGTGACGGTATTGGGGATTGTTACGTTGCCACCTGAGCCGAGATATGCAAGCAGATCGGTTTTTGTGCTATTTGAATACACAAGATCACCTTCTGTATACCCATTCATCGAGATAGCTCCCCATGGGCTACCACTGGCATTACCATAGTATTTAATATGCTTTACATTATTGAAAGCACCATAACCTATCGAGGTCACCGAGTTGGGTATGGTGAGGGTTCCTGTCAGGCAGTAGCAATCATAAAAGGCTCTGTCGCCGATGCTGGTCACCGAGTTGGGGATGGTGAGGGTTCCTGTCAGACCGCTGCATTTATAGAAGGCAGAGGATCCGATGCTGGTCACCGAGTTGGGGATGGTGAGGGTTCCTGTCAGGCCGCTGCAATTATAGAAGGCATAATCGGGTATTCGGGTTACGTAATTGCCAATATTCAGCGTCGCAAGATTTGTACAACCACCGAAAACCGGAGAATCGGAGGAACCCATAGTCGTACAATCGGTAGCGTTGAAATTGACAGTTGTCAGGTCGCTGCAACCATAGAAGGCATATTTACCGATGCTGGTCACAGAATTTCCGATGGTAACGGAGGCCAGGTCGCTGCAACCATGGAAGGCATATTGACCGATGCTGGTCACCGAGTTGGGGATGGTAACGGAGGTCAAACTGCTGCAATTATTGAAGGCATGTCTACCGATGCTAGTCACCGAGTTGGGGATGATTACGGAAGTCAGGCCGCTGCAACCATAGAAGGCATATTGATCGATGTTGGTCACCGAGTTGGGGATGGTAACGGAGGTCAAACCACTGCAACCCTTAAATGTACCATTAGAAGACATTGATATTAAGGCGGTTACAGTATAATCATTTCCATTATAAGATACAGTTGAAGGTATCTCCACGTTGCCTGTCACATAATTATCGAAGCTGCTGCCAGTACCAGGTCTAACCACTTCGGCATGCCCGTCCACAATGTTATAGTACAGCGTCTTACCTTGATAGGTATAGCTGAAATGAAAGGCTTTTGCCACACTGGGCATAACCAAAGTCATCAGCAATACGGCAAAAAAAAGTACTTTCTGTTTCATATTTTCTATTGTTATTAATGTTTATACTCAATCCGAAGCGCGGGTTACAGGTTCGCCCACGCTGTCGATATATACACTAACATATATACGCACCTATGGACGCTGGCAAATGCTTTATCGCACAGTTGACTGTGAAGTTGCGAAGTTCTACATGCTGCAGATAAAACGCTGTTACAACGTCTTTTTATTATGTCCTGCCGTTCCTCACTAAACGACGGTGCAAAAATACGAATAAAATTCCAACTGGCCAATTTTTTCCACAGGCATTTGGAAAAACACTATATTTTCAAAGTAAAAATTGACGTACAATAAGACCAAAGAGAATGATTGGTAGCATATTAGTGCAGTTGATGCACGCTATATGTCCGCTATATGTCCGCTATATGTCCGCTTTAAAAGCGGACATATAGCGGACATATAGCGGACAAATAGCGGACATATGATTAATCAATATAGGAGAATCAGTTTTTTTACAGCAAAATTTTCTCCTGCGCGTACAATAAATAAAATATATATACGTTATGACAGCAATTCCCGAAATGAGAAGGAATAAAGGGAGAAATAAAATAAATAAACACTATATGAAGAATCTTGTTATTGTAGAGTCGCCCGCCAAGGCGAAAACCATCGAGAAATTCCTCGGCAAAGACTACACGGTGAAGTCGAGCTACGGCCACATCCGCGACCTGGCCAAGAAGGACATGAGCATCGATGTGGACAATGATTACGAGCCGCAGTACCAGATTAGCGACGACAAGAAGTCTCTGGTCTCTGAATTGAAGAAAGCCGTGGGGAGCGCCGACAAGGTGTGGCTGGCATCCGATGAGGACCGCGAGGGAGAGGCCATTGCATGGCACCTCCAGGAGACCTTGAAGCTGAACCCCGAGACGACGCAGCGCATCGTGTTCAACGAGATTACCAAGACGGCTATCCTCCACGCCATCGAGAATCCGCGGCAGATCGACATGAACCTCGTCGACGCCCAGCAGGCCCGCCGCGTGCTCGACCGTCTGGTGGGCTATGAGATAAGCCCCATCCTGTGGAGCAAGATCAAACCCGCCCTGAGCGCCGGCCGTGTGCAGAGCGTCGCCGTGCGCCTCATTGTGGAGCGCGAGAACGAAATCAAGGCCTTCGAAAGCAAAGCCTACTTCCGCGTGCTGGCACAGTTCCGCCCCGTGGACGGCAACAAGACCCTCAACGCCGAGCTCTCGCGCCATTTCGACACCGAGGCCGAAGCCGAAGCCTTCCTGAAGAGCCTGGTTAACACCAGCTTCAAGGTGAGCCGCATCGAGACCAAGCCCGCCCACCGCACACCGGCACCGCCCTTCACCACCTCGACCCTCCAGCAGGAGGCCAGCCGCAAGCTGGGATTCAGCGTGGCCCGCACCATGCAGGTGGCCCAGCAGCTCTACGAGAGCGGATATATCACCTATATGCGTACCGACAGTGTGAACCTCAGCGACCTGGCATTGAGCATGGCCAAGAAGGAAATCACCGCCCAATACGGTACCGAATATGTCAAGACACGTCGCTACCAGACCAAGACCAAAGGTGCCCAGGAGGCCCACGAGGCCATACGCCCCACCGACCTCACGGTGCAGAGCATCAACGCCGAGAGCGCCCAGCGCCGACTCTACGAGCTCATCTGGAAGCGCACCGTCGCCAGCCAGATGGCCGACGCCGACATCGAGAAGACCGAAATGGAGATTTCCATCAGCGGCGAGACGCTGACCTTCCAGTGCTCGGGCGAGCAGGTGAAGTTCGACGGCTTCCTGAAGGTGTACCTCGAGAGCACCGACGACGAGGAACCCACCGGCGGCGAAAAGCTGCTTCCGCGTCTGCCCGAAGGCACCCTGCTGACCATGGAAAGCTGCGAGGCCACAGAGCACTTTACCCAGCATCCCCCACGCTACACCGAGGCCAGCCTGGTGAAGAAGCTCGAGGACCTCGGCATCGGCCGTCCTTCGACCTACGCCCCCACCATCAGCACCATCCTCAAACGCGAATATATCATCAAGGAAGACCGCGAAGGCGAGAGCCATAACTATGTGGAACTCTCGCTCAAAGGTGGCCAGCTGAAACGCTCCGAGCGCACAGAAAAGGGCTACGCCGAGAAGGGCAAGCTCTTCCCCACCGACATCGGATGCGTGGTCAACGACTTCCTGATGGCCCACTTCTCCAATATCATGGACTACAACTTCACCGCCACGGTGGAGAAAGACTTCGACGAGATTGCCGCCGGCAAGAAAGAGTGGCGCAAGGTCATCGACCGCTTCTATGTGCCGTTCCACAAGAACATACGGCAGACGCAGCAGAACTCGCAGCGCACCACCGGCAGCCGTCTGCTGGGCGTCGACCCCAAGAGCGGCAAGAACGTCTATGCCAAGATTGGCCGCTACGGCACCCTGGTGCAAATCGGCGAGACCAATACCGACGAGAAGCCCATGTTCGCCAGCATGAAGAAGGGGCAGAGCATCGAGAGCATCACCCTCGAGGAGGCCCTGAGCCTCTTCTCCCTGCCGCGCACCCTTGGACAGTTCGAGGAGAAGGACGTCATCGTCAGCATCGGCAAATTCGGCCCCTACGTGCGCCACAACGGCAAATTCTACTCCCTGGGCAAGAGCGACGACCCCTACTCGGTGACTCTCGAGCGCTGCATCGACATCATCAAGGTGAAGCGCGAGGCCGAAGAGAAGAAAGAGGAGCTGAAGAAAATCTACCCGCACGAAATCGGCGTGCATGAAGGCGAACCCGTGATGTCCAACATTGGCCGCTTCGGGCCCTATCTGACCTACAAAGGGGAGAACTTCCGCCTCACCAAAGGCATCGACCCGCTGCAGCTCACCCTCGCCCAAGCCCTGGAAGTCATCAACAACTCAGGCAAGAAAAAAGCCAAGAAGAAATAATGCGTCATTGCGCTATTGCGTTAATGCGTGAATGGTTTGCTTATGGTTTTAAGTGTTGTCATAGTCAACTACAACGTCAAGTACTTCCTCAAGCAGTGTCTGGCATCGGTGTTCGGCTCGCAACGCAAGCTGGCCGACGGGAGTGACCTGGAACTCGACGTATGGGTGGTGGACAACGACTCGGTCGACGGCAGCGTGGAGATGGTGCAGAAGGACTTCCCTCAGGTCCACATCATCGAGAACCATGAGAACGTGGGGTTTGCCCGCGCGAACAATCAGGCATTGGCCCGCTGCGCGGGCCAATGCCTCTTGCTATTGAATCCCGACACCATTGTCGAGCCCGACACTTTTGTGCGTTGCATCAACTTCATGACAGCGCACCCCGACTGCGGAGGCCTCTGTGTAAAGATGGTCGATGGCGACGGCAACTACCTGAAAGAGAGCAAACGCGGTTTTCCCTCGCCGCAAGCATCCTTCTACAAGATTTCAGGCCTGATAAAACTCTTCCCCCATTCAAAACGCATTGCCGCCTACTATATGGGGCACCTCTCCGAGGACGAGGTGGGCGAGATAGAAATAATGCCCGGAGCCTTCCTGATGTTCCGGCGCGAGGTCTACGAGAAGATTGGCGGCCTCGACGAGAGGTACTTCATGTACGGCGAGGATATCGATTTCTCCTGGCGTATCCATCTGGCAGGATGGAAGAACTACTACCTCCCCGAGACCCACATCATCCACTACAAGGGCGAAAGTACCAAGAAGGGGTCGATGAATTATGTCTACACCTTCTACAACGCCATGGCCATCTTTGTGAGAAGATACTTTACCGGCCGTAATGCACACCTGTTCAATGCCCTCCTACAGACGGCCATCTGGCTCAGAGCCACAGCCTCATGGCTACAGCGCATCGCGGCACACTTGGCGGTGCCGCTGCTCGACTTTTCCGCGGCCTTCGGAGGCTTCGTGCTACTCAAACAACTGTGGTCCTCCTTCCGCGCCACGGGCGTGGACTACTACCCCATGCAATACACCTTCATCATTATTCCCTTTTATATCCTCATCCTCATGTGTTGCAGTTGGTTGCAAGGGGGATACGACAAGCCGGTGCGCCTCATGCGCATCATACGCGGCATGGGTATAGGCATCGTACTGCTATTGGCCTTCTATTCGCTACTGGGCGAAGAGCTGCGCTACTCACGCATGCTGCTTCTTGTCGGGTCGCTATGGACTCTTGCTTCCACGCTCCTTATCCGCTGCCTGTTGAGTGCCTTGGAGATAAAAGGATACGCGTTACGCGCACACAAGGGTGGCAAGGTGCTCATTGTGGGCAGCCCCGACGAGACCCGTCGCGTGAGCGAACTGTACAAATCGCTTTCCTCCCTCCACTCTCCATTTTCCACTCTCCACTCTCCCCTCGCCTCACCAAGCCACCTACAGGACCTCATTCGCATCCAGCACATCGAGGAGGTAATCTTCTGCGGTGCCGACATTCAGCTTCAACAGATTATCGACCTCATGGCCACCCTCAAGACCACCGGCGTGGAATACAAGATAGCTCCCGCCGAGGGCGACTACATCATCGGCAGCAACAGCCTCCTCTCGCCCGATGGGCTGTACCTCGACGACCTCAACACCGTCAGCACCGCTACCTGCCGCCGCAACAAGCACCTCTTCGACATTGCAACCTCACTTCTGCTCCTCGTGCTCTCCCCCATCCTGTTCTGGTTCCAGAAGCGCAAGCGCTTCTATTTCAGCCATTGTCTGTCGGTTCTCGTAAGCCGTCAGAGTTGGGTGGGCTATACCGGACGCCAGGGAATCTTTTCCCCTGCCGACCTCTTCGACGCCCCTTCCCCCACTGCCCGGCAGCGCCTGGTGCTGAGATACATGCGCCGCTACCGTATCACCACTGACGCCGCCATCTTGCTGAGAAACTGGAGGAATATCTAAGATTTAGTAGTTAAGAAGACAGTAGTAAAGATAAATGAGAAAGGCACTGGTAATAGTCACAATACTGCTCGTTGCAAGTGCTGTGCATGCACAAAGAATCCACGGCTTTGTTTCGGCAGGTGCCACCCTGTCGCAAATCGAAGGCGACGAACTCAAGGGGTTCCGTATGCTCGGCTTCACCGGCGGTGTAGGTGCCATCACCTCTCTCGACCGTTACGGCGACTGGCGTATCAGCGTCGAGGCACTCTACTCGCAGCGCGGCGCCTTCAACAACACCTCCGACCCCTTCCGTATCGCCCTGCCACTCTCTTATGTCGACATTCCTCTGTTACTCCACTACCGTGACCCCTGGGGCGGATTGCTCATAGGTCTCGGCCTCTGTTACAGCCGCCTGGTCGAACAGCCCCATTCTACCCTCCGATACGACAAGAACTACTTCTTCCCCGACACCACCGACATGGAATTCCTGAACAACGACCTCATGATGGTGGCCGACATCCGCTTCCCCATCTGGCGCGGCCTCTGGTTCGACATCCGGTGGCAGTACTCCATCATCGCCATCAAACGCGACTGGGAGTTTACCGAATACCGTGGCTATGACAACGAGGGCAATCCCAAGGCAGTAAAATGGAAAAACGACTGCTACAACAACTCACTAGCATTCAGACTTATATGGCAGTTCTAGCACTCTTCCCTGGTTCGTTTGACCCCTTTACCACGGGACATGAGGCCATCTTGCGGCGTGTACTGCCGCTTTTCGACCGCATTGTGGTGGCCGTAGGTGTCAACAGTGACAAACATTATATGTTCTCTGTCGAGGAACGTATGACCCGTATCCGTGCCGCCCTGGCCGATTGCCCCACCGTGGAGGTCACCTCCTACAGCGGCATGACCGTCGACCTCTGCCACCGTCTTGGTGCCAAAGCCATTATCCGCGGTATCCGCACGGCAGAGGACTTCGAGTACGAGCAGACCATCGCCGCCGTCAACCGTCTCCAGGACCCCTCCATAGAGACCCTCCTCCTCCTTGCCGACCCAGAGCACAAGGACATCTCCTCCACCCTGGAACGTGAAAAGATGATGCATTCATGACCCTCTCCGACGACATAGCCTACCTGAAGGGTGTGGGACCCTCGAGAGCCAAGGTTCTGGCTGCAGAAATCGGTGTCCGCACCGTTGGCGACCTGCTCGACTACCTGCCCTTCCGCCATGTCGACCGCTCGGTGATGACCACTGTGGCGACCCTCTCCGAGGAGGAGAACATTGTGGTACTCCGAGGGGTGGTCAACAACATGCAGACCCTTGCCACCGGCCCGCGGCGCGAGCGGCTCACCGTCGACTTCTTCGACGGCACCGGCACCCTGCAACTTGTATGGTTCGCCGGCACCAAATGGGTACGCGACAGGCTCAAGCCCAACATAGAGTACCTCGTCATCGGCCACCCCACCCTCTACAACGGACAGTGGCAGATGTCGCACCCCGAAATTGAGGTGGAAAGCGGACAACCCACCACCAAATACCTGCCCGTCTACTCCACCACCGAGAAGATGAAGCAGCAGGGTCTCGGCACACGTGGTTTGGCACGCCTCACCGAAACGCTTGTCTCCCAACCGCTCCATATTCCCGAGACACTCCCGGACGACCTTCTCGACTACTTCCGCCTTATGAGCCGCCAAGAGGCTCTCACAGCCATCCACTACCCCGACAACCCTGTCCAACTCGACCGAGCACGCACCCGTCTCAAGTTCGAGGAACTCTTCTTCCTCCAACTCGACTACCAATATGCACACTACCAGCGCATCACGCGCTCCGAGGGGCGCATCTTCAACCGTGTAGGCGACCTCTTCAACCGCTTTTATCACGAGAAAATTCCCTTCAACCTCACCGGCGCACAGAAACGTGTCATACGCGAGATACGCGACGACATGCGCTCGGGACGGCAGATGAACCGCTTGGTGCAAGGCGACGTGGGAAGCGGCAAGACACTCGTAGCCTTGATGTGCATGCTGCTGGCCGTCGACAACGGTTGTCAGGCATGCCTCATGGCTCCCACCGAAATCCTTGCCACCCAGCACTTCCAGACCCTATCCACCCTCCTCGAAGGGTTACCGATAAGGGTAGAGCTACTCACCGGCTCGCTACGTGCGACAGCCAAGAAAAACATCAAACAGCAACTGGCCACCGGCGAGATACAATTGCTTGTAGGCACCCACGCCCTAATAGAGGACGACGTAAAATTCAGCAACTTAGGGCTCGTTGTCATCGACGAGCAGCACCGTTTCGGCGTGGAGCAACGTGCCAAACTCTGGCGCAAAGCCACACCGGCGCCACACATTCTGGTGATGACCGCCACCCCCATTCCACGCACCCTCGCCATGACCCTCTACGGCGACCTCGACTGCTCTATCATCGACGAGCTGCCCCCAGGCCGCACCCCGGTGCGCACCTATCACCGCACCGAGCCCCGTAGGCCTTTGGTATTCAGCTTTCTCAAGCAGCAGATAGATGCGGGACGACAGGTCTATTTCGTCTATCCACTCATCCACGACAACCCCAAGCTAGACCTCCGCGACCTTGAGGACGGCCTCGAGATGGTGCAGAGTTATTTCCCGCGCCCGCAATACCAGACCTCGATGGTCCATGGCGGCCTCACCGCCGACGAGAAGGCCTTCGAGATGGACCGCTTCAAGCGTGGCATCACACATATCATGGTGGCTACCACGGTGATAGAGGTGGGCGTTGATGTGCCCAACGCCACCGTCATGGTCATCGAGAACGCCGAACGTTTCGGTCTCTCACAGCTCCACCAACTGCGCGGTCGTGTAGGCCGTGGGGCACAGCAGTCTTACTGCATACTCATGACCAAGGACCACCTTGGTTCCTCCTCCAAGGAGCGCATCCAAACCATGTGCCGCACCACCGACGGCTTTGAGATTGCCGAGGCCGACCTGCGGCTGCGCGGTCCAGGAGACATACAGGGCTTACAGCAGAGCGGTGTGCTCGACCTCCGTATCGCCTCCATCGTTGACGACGAACCCCTGGTGCGCGTCACCCGCGACACCGTGCGCGATCTGCTGGACAAAGACCCCACCCTTTCACACTATCCTTTGCTGCGACAGCATATTGAGCACTCGAAAAACAAGATGCTATGGGGGAAGATATCTTGAATTAAAAACTAAGAATCAAGAATTGAGAATTGAGAATTGAAAAAGAAATAACCCTGATGGCGGAGGAGGATGCGGCATTATCCTCGGGAAGTCTGCGATTATATGCCATGCCGTATGGGTGTGTAGACTTGTACAATTATGATCCCTTGAATCGGCGTGCCGCCGTAGGCATCATGGTATCAACCGAATACCGTCGACAGGGCTATGCCCTCGCCATGTTGCATGAACTCTCCCTGCTTTCAGTTCGCACCTTTCACCTTCATTGCCTCTATGCCGACATTGCCGCCAGTAACACCGCGTCGATTGCCCTGTTCCACAAGGCGGGATACGAAGAGTGCGGCCATTTCCGCGAATGGCTCGCTGTGGACGGGAGATACCTCGACTCGATAAGAATGCAAAAAATTCTATGAAGAAAAAGAAGAAAATACTCCTAATAATACTAGTTCTTCAAGTTATACTAACCATACTAGTTTTTCTAGGATTACTAGCCTCCCGGACCGCCAACACCGAAGCCCAACGCTTCTATCTGCCTGAAGGCACCACACAGGAAGCCCTTGTCGACACCCTCCAAACACGTGGCATCCTCTCTTCTGGACTGGAAGCCAAGATATTCAACCTTCAATTTTCAATCCTCAAATCAAGAATCCACCCAGGCTCCTATGTTGTCGCCCCCCACATGGGCCAACTCGCCCTGATACGCAAAATGCGCAACGGCCAGCAGGACCCCATTCGTCTCACCATAGGCAAATTCCGCACCCCCGACCAACTCAACGCCTACCTCGACAGCAAGCTGATGCACAACAACTTCAACGTTCCGATTGACAGTTTCTACCTCATCCGGCCTAACACCTATGAGTTCTACTGGACCGTCACGCCCGAGCAGTTCCTCCAGCGTATGAGAAAAGAGTTCAAAACAGCCCTACCCGACAGCACAGTTTCAATTTTCAATTTTCAATTTTCAATTCAAGAAATCATCATCATAGCCTCGATAGTGGAGGAGGAGACCAACAACAATGCCGAAAAACCGTTGATAGCCAGCGTATACCTCAACCGAATAATAAAGGGAATGCCTCTACAGGCCGACCCGACGGTGAAATATGCCGTAGGCGACTTCTCCCTGAGACGCATACTAAACAAGCACCTTGCGGTCGACAGTCCTTTCAACACCTACCGCCATGCAGGGCTACCGCCCGCGCCCATCTGTCTCCCATCGGATGCCAGCGTCAACGCCGTGCTGAGGGCTCCAAAAACCAACTATCTCTATTTCTGCGCCTCGGACCGCATGGACGGCACACACCGTTTTGCCTCCACCCTTACCGAGCACAACCGCAATGCCGTTGCTTTTCATATTGCCCTGAACAAAAGGGGTATCCAAAGATAACAACAACTCTGTTGTCCAGTATTTCTCCAGTATTTGTCCAGTATTTCTCCAGTGTTTGACTGGAGAAATACTGGACAACGGAGCCATAAGATACTTAGCAGGTACATGGGGATAAAGTTAAAGAAAACAACTTTTTTGGGAGTGATAAGCAGCAAAAACCATTTTTTTTTGTCTATATAGTAGAAAAAGTGTATTTTTGCAATTTATAAAATATAATGGAAACTATGACTAACGGAAAGAAAATCAAAGGTTTCTTCTTGACAGCAGCACTTGCATTGATGTGCAGTACCGCCCATGCCCAATCGGATCCGAGTCCCGTGATTGACTGCGGTGAATACCAATGGCCCGAGGTAACCAACCCCTGCCCCGAGGTGCAAATTAAACAGAAACATGACCATACGCCTCAGGCGCGCTATCGTCACGAGGGCTGGGACACGGCAGTGACCTGCACCACTCCGCAGATTGTGCTCTCCTGCATGCCCTATATTCCGGTGAAACGATTCAACGGAACCTACTATGTCGACCAGATTCCCTACAATCCGGCAGACACCACCTTCTGCCTCGTTTACGGTGCTGCATTGGACAACATGGGTGACCCGAAAAGAAAAAGAATGCCCATTTCGACTGACGATGATTTCGCCCCCGCATCCACAAACATCCCTTATCCATTTTATTTCTTTGGCATAAGGAAAAACTACTTCCGACTTGGGGCCAATGGACTTGTAACCTTCACCACAGACTTTGGATCAGGTACATCAAACCCGTGGAGTTATTCGGCGCCCATTCCATGGACCCCGACAACTTCTGGAAAACCTGGTGATGATAATACTTTTAACCGTATGCATGATGCTATATATGGCATCTATGAAGACACCTATCCAAGTCCCTCTGTACACGGAAACGATGGTGACCCAAACTGGGGTATTTACTACGGCGTGCTTGACGAGTATCCCTGTCGAAAAATCATTTGCTCATGGAATGATGTGCCGCAATTCAGTTGCACTAGTTTACGCTGTACTTACCAAATTGTCTGCTACGAGGGATCGAACATTATCGAAGTACATGTAAAACAACGCCAAGTGTGTACTAGCTGGAATGGTGGTCGAGGACTCATTGGCATTCAAAACGCCACAGGACAAGCTCAAGTGAGGCCTGAGGGCAACCCCAATATTTCACCCCAAGCCAACGGCAAACCCGCCGCCTTCTATCCTATTGGATACAATTTGACCACATCAGACCTTGACACCATAGCCTTCCGTTTCACCCCCGCAGGAGACAATCTCGGCAAGAGCTACCACTGGTACCGCATCTTCGATGACGGACGTGACTCAATCGACCTCAAGAACGCTTATACCGACCCCACTGCCATGGACGATACCAACGGCTACTTCATTCCCATGGACGATGCCAGCTCCTGTCCCACGCTGACCAAAGCATACGTCAGCCCCACAGTTACATCGCGCTATGTGTTCAACCTGCGATTCCAAAACGCCAACAATGACTGGTACGATCTCTACGACACCATTACCGTTGGCAAAGATACCGTCAAGACCCTCGTCCTCGCCAAGGCTGGCGCCAATATCGACGACCCCAACGGCCAAACGCTCAACGTGTGCAAAAACAATTTAGCCAATATGGTGCTCCACATGAATTCCATCCAGGACACTGCACGCACCGAATGGCACCTGTTCCGCGTTTCGGGCAACGACACCACCGAACTTGCCAATCCCCTCCAAATGCTCAACTTCGGCAACATCAACGACGACGGCATCCACAAGACCATGCCCTTTACCTTAAACACCACCAATATTCCCAACGCACCCATCAACAAGATTGACGGCATTCAGGTGCAGTGCATCGCCGACTTCACCAACGGTTGCCATAATCACAACGAATCGATGACGGTAAATGTCTACCCCAACTTCGACACCACTACCGTTGCCGGCATCTGCCGCGGTGAGAAATACCACTGGAGTGCCAATAACCAAGACTACACCGAGACCACCAATCCCGCCACCACCGTGGAGCATCTCCATTCGGCTCCCGGCTGCGACAGCACCGTACACCTCGACCTGACAGTCTACGACGTCTCCCACACCGTAGACCATATTATGGACTGCAAACCCATCAAGTGGCTCAACGGCAAGACCTACAGCGAGAGCAACACCGCCACCGCCTTGCAGGATACCATCATCCTCCCGAACCAATATGGGTGTGACTCGGTTGTGCAGCTCGACTTCACCATCCACCCCCTGACAGCCAAGATAGAGTCGAATATTGAATACTTTACCCTTGATAACCTCGACGCCATGCTGACCGACATCTCCATTGGAGGCAACGGTCGCGTGTGGAAGTTCCCCTCCAGCGCCGACCAGACAGGTCCCGTAGCTTACTACTCCATTCCCGCCGAGCTCGATGGAGCCAACATCCTCCTCATTGAGAGCAGCGAATATGGCTGCGTGGACACTGCCACCATCTACCTGCCACTCAACAAGGAGCACTTCTGGGTTCCCAATGCCTTCACCCCCGACAATCCCTCGGGCAACAACCTCTTCAGTTCCATCAGTTCAAAGACCCTACGCCAAGAGATGATTATCTACAACCGCCGTGGCGAAATGGTGTTCCGCTGCGAGGGTGTGGACTGCGCTTGGGACGGCCGCGACCTCAATGGTAAACCTTGCATTCAAGGCGCCTACGTCTATGTAATACGCTATACCAACGAGTTCGAGCCCAATCAAACCAAGGTTCTTACAGGCTCGGTAACCTTGCTAAGGTAGAGGTTAAAGGATATGAGAATTGCCATTGTAGGAGCGACAGGGTTGGTGGGACGCGAGATGCTCACCGTGCTGGCAGAGAGGGGCTTTGCCTCGGAAGAGATTATTGTCGCCGCTTCGCCCAAGTCGGTGGGTAAAGAGATTGACTTTGCAGGACGCAAGCTGACCGTTGTCAGCGTAGACGAGGCCATCGCCGCACATCCCAAGTATGCCATCTTCTCAGCAGGTGCCGATGCCTCACGGCAGTATGCGCCACGCTTTGTCGAGGCGGGCACGACAGTGATTGACAACAGCTCGGCCTGGCGAAAAATGCCCGAAATACCGCTGGTGGTGCCCGAAATCAACATTGAAACGGCCTTTCAAGCAATCAAGCAATCAAACAATCAGGCAATCATCATTGCCAACCCCAACTGCTCTACCATCCAGATGGTTCTGGCTCTCAGTGCACTGGAGCGTGACTACGGCATCCGCCGCATCGTCGTCTCCACCTACCAAAGTATCACCGGCACCGGCATTAAAGCCGTAAGACAACTGGAGGCAGAGGAAAAAGGCGAGACGTGCGAACGAGCCTACCCCTATCAAATCCACCGAAATCTCTTCCCCCACGGGGGCAACTTCCTGCTAGACGGATACACCACCGAGGAACAGAAACTTGTCGACGAGACACGCAAGATCTTTGCCGACCCCGACATCATGGTTTCCGCCACAGTAGTACGCGTGCCTGTCGTGGGTGGACACAGCGAGTCGGTCAATGTGGAACTAAAAAAAGAATATGACCTTGACGAGGTACGCCGTCTCATCCCCCAAACCCCGGGCGTAGTGCTTCAAGACGACCCGTCGAGCAACCTTTATCCCATGCCCGTCACCGCCCACCACAAGGATGAGGTGTTTGTGGGGCGTCTGCGTCGCGACCCCTCGCAACCCCGCACACTCAACCTCTGGGTCGTCGCCGATAATATCCGCAAAGGCGCCGCCACTAACGCCGTGCAGATAATGCAGAAACTGATTAAAAGATAATAAGACTGGAGATAAAGGAATTAAGACCCATGAGAAGTCTGTATTTAGTTATACTGGGAGCATTCTTTTTGTGCGCCTGTAGTAACAATATAATCGTTGACGAAAGTCGCACCTTTGCCAATGGAGTGTGGAACCGATTCACCCCCGAAGAGTTCACCATCGACGTGACAAATGCCGACGACTATTATAACATCAACCTTGAGGTAGTGATTGACAGTGCCTTGATGCGCGACCATCAGATGCCTTTCACTGTCAACCTATACAGCCCTGAAGGCGAGCGCCGCATGTTCTATGCCTATATCCCCCTTGTCGAAAAAGGTCGATGGAAAGGTCAACCCCAGCCTGGTAGACAACGTGACGGCCTACGAGTGATAAGCCAGTGCATCCGTCCCTTCTTCACTTTCAACAGCAAAGGCACCTACCGCATGGAGGTGGGCCAAGCCACCAGCCAATATGACCTTGAGGGTGTGGAGAGTCTCCGCCTTACGGTTGAGAAAACCACCATTGATTACAAAGAGCTTTCGGAGTGATTGATGCCTCCATCAACCCCAATATCGAGCGCATTGCACTGCGGCTGAAGACTATCCCTGAAAGTCCGGGGGTTTACCAGCACCTTGATGCCAAAGGAGATGTCATCTATGTGGGCAAAGCCCGCAACCTTAAGAACAGAGTTTCCTCCTATTTTTCGCATTACAACGACAAGAGTGCCAAAATCAAGATGTTGGTACGGTCGGTGTATGATATACGCGTCACCGTGGTTGCCACCGAGGTTGATGCCCTGCTGCTGGAGAACTCGCTCATAAAGCGCTACCAACCACGCTACAACTCAATGCTTAAGGACGACAAGAGCTACCCCTACCTCTGTATCACCAACGAAGAATATCCCCGTCTGCTTTACACCCGTCGCCGCAACATCCACGGACAATACTATGGTCCCTATCCCAATGGACGTATTTTGAGGGAATTGCAGGATATCATACGCCAACTGTTCCAATACCGCACCTGTGACAATATGGGGAAAAGACCCTGCATGAAGCATCAGATAGGTCTTTGTGGGGCACCCTGTGCAGGAAAGCAAACGAAGGAGGACTATCTTGCTGTCATAGAAAACATTCGCCGAATACTGAAAGGAGAATTCGGCGACATCCTCGACGAATTGAAGCGACAGATGTATACCGCCGCCGAGGAGTTGCGTTTCGAAGAGGCAGAGTTGCTTAAACGCAAACTACACCTGCTAGAAGAATACCAAAGCCGCAGTACGGTGGTAGATACCAATGTAAAAGACGTTGATGTGGTCAGCATCCTTAGCGACGAGCGCTTTGCCTGGGTCAGTTTCATGCGTGTCAAACATGGAGCCATCATCTACAGCATTTGTAGTGAAATAAAGAAACAGCTTGACGAGAGCGATGCCGAGATACTCGCCACCGTCGTTCCTGCACTGCACGAACAATCGCAAAGCACTGCCATAGAAGTCATCCTTCCCTTCGCCGTACCTGACCTGCCGGAAGAATACCTCAAACAAACCGTGGAAGCCAAGGGCGACCGACGCAAGTTGCTTGAACTCGCCATTCGCAACGTGGAAAGCTACCAGAAACAGTGCCGACACCAACGAGCGCTGACCCAAGGCGATGCCGCCCCGCAAGCCATAAAACTACTGGAACGGTTGCAGCGAGCCCTTGGACTCTCCAAGATGCCTATCAACATCGACTGCTTCGACAACAGTCATATACAAGGAGCCTATCCAGTGGCAGGAATGATACGCTTCACATCGGGGAAACCTAATAAGAACGAATATCGCAAGTTCAATATTCGAAAAGCCGAATCGGGCGATGACTACGGTGCAATGGCTGAGGTCATTGAGCGACAGTATAGCAAAAACGAACCACCAGATTTATTGATTGTCGACGGTGGCGAGGGGCAGATGCGCGTGGCCTGGGAGGTCATTCACAACAATCTTGGACTTGACGTTCCCATTGCCGGCCTTGCCAAAAACAATAAACATCACACCAATGAGCTCCTTTGCTTTGAAAACATACGTCCTTTCAATCCCAGCCACTCCCAATCATTCCCAATCTCTTCCCAAATAAAAGTAGTCGGCCTCAAGCCCACCGACCCGCTATTTCACCTGATGGAACAGATACAGAACGAGGTGCACCGTTTCGCCATTACTTTCCACAAAGACAAGCGTAGCAAGGGTACCTTTAGAACCTCACTGACCGACATCCCCGGCATCGGAGAAAAGACCGCCCAAGAGCTGTTGCTACGATTTGGGTCTATAAAACAGATTCAGAAACAAACACTTGCCGACCTTACAGAAGCCATAGGACAATCTAAGGCACAAATTATTTTCAACCACTTTGCCGATGTGTCAAAATAAATGCCTATCTTTGCAACTTGTAATAACACCCTCCATTGCGATGAACAAAAAGATAATCTTGATATTGATACTTTCCTTCCTCGGCGGAAACCTCTATGCCCAAGCGCAGGACAAACGCGAGAGAAAGAAGAACCTCGTTGTCAAAGAGTGGAATACCCGGGTGGGATCCACCACCCCATACCTGGACAATGTAGTGACATACGACGAGTTGGGACGCAAAGTGGAAGAAATCGAATATGCCTCTTACGGCCAAAAGAAACGCACCACCTACACTTATGAGGGCTCTAGCACAAAATGCAAGGAACAGGTAGAATACGACGACAAAAACAAACCTGTGCGCATCAAGCAGTTTGAATACAATGCCGATGGCACTAAAGCCAAACAGAAAAACTATAAACCCAACGGAAAACTGGAAAGCACCAAAGTGTTTGAATACTCTTACAAATGAGCATTCTTGAACAGATGCAACCCATAGGCCTGGACGACATGAATGCCGTTAGGCTTATGAACCGTATGGATCAGAAATACATGGTTTCGGCTAACCAGTTGGAGCCACTATTGGAGCGTATTGCCGACCACTATTTTGTACAAACAATCCCTTCCCCCTCTTACCTTTCATCTTTCACTTCCCACCATTCACCTTATATTTCTCCCTACCACACACTCTACTTTGACACCGACGGACTGGCCATGTACACCATGCACCACAACCAGAAACTCAACCGGCAGAAACTCCGTGTGAGAACATACCGTTCTACAAGCACCACCTTTTTCGAAATCAAAAACAAAGACAATAAAAAGAAAACCCATAAGGTACGTATTCCTATCGACGTGAATATGTTCGACCATTGCTTGTCGACATTAGAAGTAGTTGATTTTGTGGATAAAAACACACCCTATCCCGTAGCCACACTGCATGAGTGTCTCGAGAATAGATTCGAGCGTATCACCTTAGTAAACAAAGGTATGAGTGAGCGTGTCACAATCGATTGCGACATCCAATTCCATAACCGGGCCACGGGGAGCAATGCCGACATCTCTAAGATTTTGGTTATCGAGGTGAAGCATGAGGTAGGTGCCCCGACATCGGCTATGGAGACCGCCCTGCACGAGATGCACATACAGCCGAGACGCATGAGCAAATACTGCATCGGCACCACCCTAACCGACCCTGCTGCCAAACACAACCGTTTCAAAGAAAAAATATTATTCATCAACAAAATACAAGCATCATGAGTCTTTTGTTCATACAAGGAGACGAATTCAACGAGAGTATCGCCGCCCGATTCGGCAATGCCGAGGAGCAGACCATGGATTTCCTCGGTCTTCCACTTTTCGACGGCCCTGGTCTCTGGAAGCTCCTCATCCTCTTTGGAATCAACCTGCTGGTGTGTTGGATTATCACCCACTTCTTCTACTACCGCAAGAGCCGCCGTCGCGACTATTACTTTACCTACATGCTCTTTTCCACCGCCATCTTCTTCATCCTCTACCAGTTGCAGAACATGAAGATTGAGGTCGGCATTGCCTTGGGTCTCTTCGGTATCTTTAGCATGATTCGCTATCGCACCGAACAACTGCCCATCCGCGAAATGACCTACCTTTTTGTCCTCATCGGCATTAGCATCATCAACGGTGCCGGCATGGCCTCCAGCTATGCCTCATTTATCGCCGTCAACCTGCTCTTCATCGCCCTTGTCTGGGTGCTCGAAGCCATAGGTATGTCGAGTCGCAAAGCACAAAAGATCATCACCTACGAAAAGATAGAACTCATACGTCCCGACCGGCATGAAGAACTCCTCGCCGATCTCAAAGAACGTACAGGACTGGATATCATCAAAGTGCAGGTTGGAAGTATCAACTTCCTCAAAGACACCGCCTTCCTTAAGGTCACCTACCTTCCTGAGGATGACGAACCCAACGATATCGAAATGATAACCAAATTCAAGAACAAATAATAGCTCCCCTCATGCAACAAAAAACTCTTTTCTTGTTAGCAGTTGTCTGCTGTATGCTTTCGGTCTCCTGTACATCCAAGACCAAAGAGTATCGTTCCGATGACGGTGCTGTGGTTGCCACCTGCCAGTATTCAGGCCATGACAGTCTGCACGCGGTATGGCAATTCAAGGATGCCAATGGCAACCCATTAGTAGCTAACTATGACTCACTCCGAATTATCGAGCGCGGTCCCGAAGGACATCCCCAGACGGTCTGCTTCCATATTGGCAATGAGCAACGCTGGATGCAGTTCTACACCACCATGCAACTCCGAAGCGAAGGAAAAGTAGTCAATGGGCAGCGCGAAGGTGCTTGGACCTTCTACTACCCCGACGGCATCAAACAATGCGAAGCCACTTTCGTTGCCGGACTCGAAGAGGGTCCATACCATGTCTATCGTGAGAATGGTGTGCCTTACTACATTGGTCAGTACCACAACGGCGAGCGAACCGGCACATGGGAGATATACAATCCCGACGGCAGTCTCGCTGGAAAACAGGAATACTAAAGCTGTCATGATAGACATCTTTCCTGAAATAGGACATGTTATCGGAGCCGAGGCAGATCGTCTGGGCATTGACGCCTACATCGTCGGCGGCGTGGTGCGCGACTACTTCCTCCAGCGACCTTGCACCGACATCGACGTGGTGTGTATCGGCCATGACGATGGCGGTGAAGTGCATATAGGGATTGAACTTGCAAAAGCCGTCTCCGCGGCTGTCGGCGGCTCGAAAGTATCTGTATTCAAGAATTTTGGCACTGCTTCCTTTCGCTATCATGACCTCGAAATAGAGTTTGTCGGGGCTCGTCGCGAGAGCTACTCCCACGACTCCCGCAAGCCCATCGTGGAGAACGGTAGCCTTGAAGACGACCAGCGGCGGCGCGATTTCACTGTCAACGCCCTTGCTGTCTGCCTAAACGAAGACCGTTATGGCGAACTCATAGACCCCTTTGGAGGCATTCGCGACCTGAACGAAGGCATCCTCCGTACGCCGTTGGATCCAGATGTCACTTTCAGCGACGACCCGCTCCGCATGATGCGCGCCGTGCGCTTCGCCTCCCAGCTGGGCTTCCGCATCGCCGACGACACCTTCGAGGCCATCACTCGCAATGCCAAGCGCATCGAGATAGTCTCGGCCGAGCGCATCACAACCGAGCTTAACAAGATTATGCTCTCACCCATTCCCAGCGTGGGTCTTAAACTCCTTCTAAAGAGCGGCCTCATGCAGCTCATCCTGCCAGAAATCAGCGCCCTCGCAGGAGTGGAAACGGTGGACGGCCGCGGTCACAAAGACATCTTCTACCACACCATGCAAGTACTCGACAATGTAGTGGAAAGCGGAAACTCTCCACTTTACCTCCGCTGGGCAGCTTTGCTCCATGATGTGGGCAAACCCGGCGTGAAGCACTACGATCCCAAACAGGGGTGGACCTTCCACGGCCACGAAGCCCGAGGTGCACACATGGTAAAGCGTATCTTCAAGCGTCTGCGCCTTCCTTTGGGCGAAGAAGAACGCTACGTGGAGAAACTCGTCATGCTCCACATGCGTCCCATCATTCTGGCCGAGGACGTGGTCACCGACAGTGCCGTTCGCCGCTTGCTTTTCGAGGCCGGCGACGATATAGATGACCTCATGCTGCTCTGCAACGCCGACATCACCACCCGCAACGAGGAAAAACAGCGACGTCACCGCGCCAACTTCGAGCTGGTGAAGCGCAAGCTGGTCGAACTCGAGGAACGTGACCGTATCCGCAACTTCCAGCCTCCAGTCAGCGGCGAGGACATCATGGAGACCTTCGGCATCGGCCCCTGCCGCGAAATAGGCACCATCAAAGACGCCATCAAAGATGCCATCCTCGACGGCCAGATCCCCAACGACCGCGCCGCCGCCTGGCAGATGATGCTCGACATCGCCGCCACCCTCGACCTCCATCCAAAAGAATAGAAAAAAAATCTTTTGGCCATATCAATATTATTTTGTACTTTTGCAGCCTCAACTAAAGCAATCAAGCATTCAAACAACCAAGCAATAAAAAGGATATGTACGAACATCTTAAGATAGAAGAAAAAGGCAACATTGCTATTATGACCATCAGCGCCCCCAAGAGCCTCAATGCCCTCAACAGCACCATCTTGGGCGAAATAGACGAATACCTCGACGAGGTAGAGAACGGCGGCTTCCGCTGCCTCATCATCACTGGCGACGGCGAGAAAAGCTTTGTGGCGGGCGCCGACATCAGCGAGATGGCCCCCTTGGGTGCCCAGCAGGGCGAGACCTTCGGCCGCCGGGGTGCCGAGGTGTTCCGCCGCATCGAGACCCTCCCCTGCCCCGTCATAGCGGCCGTCAACGGCTTCGCCCTCGGCGGCGGCTGCGAACTGGCCATGGCTTGCGACATCCGACTCTGCTCAGACAACGCACGTTTCGGCCAACCCGAGGTGGGCCTCGGCATCATCCCCGGCTTCAGCGGCACCGTGCGCCTCGCACGCCTCGTGGGCATGGGCATGGCCAAGCAGCTCATCTACACCGGCAAGAACATCAAGGCCGACGAAGCCCTGCGCATCGGCCTAGTCAATGAAGTGCTGCCCCAGGCCGAGCTGATGAACCGCGCCATGGAGCTGGCCGGCCAGATAGCCGCCAACGCCCCCCTGGCCGTCAGCGCCGCCAAGCTCTGCATCAACACCGAGTACGACATGCCCGCCGAGGACGCCATCGCCTTCGAGAACCGCGCCTTCGGCCTCTGCTTCAACACCGAAGACCAGAAGAACGGCATGCAAGCCTTCCTCGAAAAGGGCAAATGCGAATTTATCGGCAAATAAGGATAAAAAAAACGTTTAACAAAAACAATAAAATCATGAAAATCTGTGTTATTGGAACCGGCACCATGGCCAAAGGCATCGTCAAAGCCTTCGCCGCCAAGATGCCCGTCGTCATGAAAAGCCGCACCCAGGCCAGCCTCGACAAAGCTATGGCCTCCATCGCCAAAGGCTACGGCAAACTCGTCGAGAAAGGCAAGATGACCCAGGAGGCCGTCGACGCCCTGCTCAAAAACATCACCACCACCACCGACTACGCCACCTTCGCCGATGCCGACCTCGTGATTGAGGCCGCTGTGGAAGAGATGCAGCTCAAGAAGGATGTCTTCACCGAACTCGACGGCATCTGCAAGCCCGAGACTATCTTCGCCACCAACAGTTCCAGCCTCTCCATCACCGAGATTGCCGCCTGCACCAAGCGTCCGGCCCAGTTCATCGGTATGCACTTCTTCAACCCCGCCGACCGCATGGCCCTCGTCGAGGTCATCCGCGGCCAGCTCACCAGCGACGAGGTGACCAAGACCGTCGTCGACCTCGCCACCTCCATCGGCAAACAGCCCGTCGAGGTCAAGGAAGCCCCCGGCTTCGTGGTCAACCGTATCCTCATCCCCATGATCAACGAGGCTGTCGGCATCCTCGCCGACGGCATCGCCTCCGCCGAGGACATCGACAAGTGCATGCAACTCGGCGCCAACCATCCCATGGGTCCTCTCGCCCTGGCCGACCTCATCGGTAATGACGTCAATCTGGCCATCATGGAGGTGCTCTACAAAGAGTTTGGCGATCCGAAGTATCGTCCCCACCCCCTGCTCCGCAAGATGGTCCGCGCCGGCCTCCTCGGCCGCAAGACCGGCGAAGGCTTCTACAAATATTAATTGCCTGCGCAAACACACAACAGAAAAGCATCGGGACCTGCCCAGTGTAGGTCCCGATGCTTCTTTTTGCTTACTCGCGAGCCCAGCAGCCGAGGTCGGAGAGGTAGCGACGGTAGGCGCGGTGGTTTCGGCTGCTTTCCAGCAGGGGCCAGAGCCGAGGGTTCTGCTTACAATAGCCCTCGCAGCGGCGCATCAGGCGCAGGTACTCGCGCACATTGGGGTGCCAGAAGACCACCTCCTCCGGATTGAGCCACTGCATATCCTCGAACTCGAACCCGATGCTCTCGTCGGGCAGTACCCTCGAAGCGGCACCCATCATCTGCTCCAGCGCGGCCACCTGCATGCCCCGCTCCCAATAGCGGTCGGCTTCATACTCCCGACAGCGGCACTCGTCGCGCACCACGCCACAGACACCGTACAGGTATTCGTCTCCTTCGCGGAGGCTGCGGTGATAGTCCACCAGCGTCTTGCCATAGTCATCCACCTCGCGCCACACACTGGGAACCAAATTGATGCGTTCTCCGTTGCTCCATGCCATCATACGCTTGTTGATACGGATTCTTTTGTCTTCCTTCATCATAGTTTTTTTTTATTAAACGGTCAAACAACTCGCTGCCGAAAAGGGCGCAGCATCCCCCTGCATCGGGCGTTTTCACGTCCGGAACAGCAGTGTCTGTCGACAATAAAAACTATGATTTAAAGGCGATTAACGCATATCAGGCATTCCCTTTAGGTACGGCAAAGATACATATTATTTCACGATGGACGCTTTTTTTATTTTTGTTTACGGTAGGTCACTATAGCCACGATGCTAAAGAAGGTGGCCACAACGCCAAGTGCCAGGAAGTCAGGAGCTAACTCGGCAAGGGTGGTACCTTTGAGGTATACAGCACGCATGATACCCACAAACCAGCGAGGCGGGAAAGCCACAGTCAACCATTGTGCCCATTGCGGCATCGAGTCCAGCGGCGTCAACAATCCGCTCATCAGCATGAACAGCATCACAAAGAAGAACATTACAAAGATGCACTGTTGCATCGTGTCAGAGATATTCGCCACAGCGATGGCAAATCCCGACATTGCCAGCGCAAAAACCAGAGCCGCCAAATAGATGCTCGCCAGACTGCCCTCTGGCCATAGGCCATAGACCAATCCCGCTGTGAGAATGGCCTCGGTCAGAGCCACCATCCCGATAATCCAATAAGGAATCAGTTTGCTCAGCGTGAACTCCATTCGCGAAACGGGTGTCACATTAATCTGCTCTATCGTACCCTTCTCCTTTTCCAAAACAAGGTTCAATGCGGGGATAAAACAGCATATCAGCATGATAATGATGATGATGAACGCCGGAATCATATAGAAACGATAGTCCAACGTCTCATTGTAGAAGTACCTGACGCTTGGTGACAACACCGCAGACCCATCTGTTAGAAGTGGCGTGAGGGAGGCAATGACATACTGCGACCCAAGGCCGCTCTTAGTGGCATTAACCGCATTGGCGTCAATCTTGATATCCGGTATGCGTCCGAGCGTCTGCGTCTGCTCGCAACCCTCTGGAATCGTAACGATAACATCCACCTTTCCTGCTTCCAACAAGTCGTAGGCTTGCCTATAGTCAGTCACCACAAGTCGGACCCGCAACTGCTTTGAGGCCTCCAGATGAGAGACCATCCTTCCGCTCAGCCCCGACCTGTCCATGTCCACCACCGCCACATTCACACCCTTCACATCCATGTTGGCCACCAGCGGCACAATCAGCATCACGATGATGGGCAACAGAAAGACCAGACGCGACACAAACCTGTTTCGACGGAACTGGATAAATTCCTTCTTGATCAAAAAACCCAATGCAGACATATCATTATTCTTTATTCCAATCGGTCGTTAAATTTCTTCACCGCTGCTGTCATTAGCACCACGGTCTCCGCCAACAGCACGCCCACCTCCAGCAGCACTCCCTTCAGGTCCACTCCTTCAATCATCAGTTTGCGCATAGCGTCGATGTACCATCTCGGAGGCACCACATAGCTTATCCATCGCAATGCCCACGGAATATTCTCCGTCGGAAACAACAACCCCGAAAAGAAGATCACTGGCATAATCATCACCATAGCGCTGATGAGCAATGCCGCCACCTGGCTCTCCACCACGTTCGACACCATCATTCCCAACGCCAATGCCAGCACCAGATATAGCACCGACACCAACACCACATTGCCCACACCTCCGGCCAACGGAACATCGAGCACGAAGTAGGCAAGCACCAAAATAATCACCAGATCAATGAAACTCAACAGCAGGTAGGGTATCATCTTCGATACGATGATATAGATAGGCTTCACCGGCGACACCAACAACACCTCCATCGTTCCCGTCTCCTTTTCCTTGACAATGCTGATGGAAGTCATCATGGCACAAATGAGAAGGAATATCATTCCCATGATGCCGGGAACGAAGTTGAACGAACTCTTCATCTGCGGATTGAATAGCATGTGGGTCTGTATGCCCGATTGCTTGACTGCCACGTCACCCGTACTCAGCACACTCTGCAGATAGGCCTGAGAGGTGCGCGCAGTGTTCACATCGGCGCCGTCGAGCAACAACTGGTACTTGCCCGAGACATCATAATCGTCGGCGAACACGACCACTGCGGCAGCCTTACCCGTACGCAGCGATTGGTCAATGTCGCCGGCATCGACAAAGCCTTTGAATTCGAAATAGCGGCTGGCCGTCATGCGGTTGACAGCCTCGGCAACAGCATAACAGCGATGCGGCGCACAGACCATCACCTTGATGTTGTTCACGTCAGTGGAGACGGTGAAACCAAACAACATGATGAGCATGAGCGGGATGACCAACACCACGAGAAGTGTGCGTCGGTCGCGCAGGATGTGCAACATCTCCTTCCTGATAAATGACGACATTTTTATCTGCATAGTTTCACAAATACTTCGTTCATGTTCTTGGCATCCATCTGCAGCATGAGGGCTTGGGGCGTGTCGAGGGCTTTGATGCGCCCGTCGACCATGATGCTGATACGCGAGCAGTATTCGGCCTCGTCCATATAATGGGTAGTGACGAAAATCGTGGTGCCCCGTGCAGCAGCTGCACGAATGAGGTCCCAAAACTGGCGCCGTGTGATGGGGTCCACTCCTCCCGTCGGCTCATCGAGGAACACTATTTCGGGCCGATGCATAGTGGCCACCATGAAAGCCAACTTCTGTCGCCATCCGAGGGGCAGCGAGCCGACCAGGTCGTCGGCATGGTCGCTAAAACTGATTTCATGCAACAACTGGCACGAGCGATCGGCAATGTCTCCCCGTTTCATTCCATAGATACCTCCGAAAAGTTCCATGTTCTCGTTCACGGTCAGATCCTCGTATAGCGAAAACCTCTGACTCATATAGCCTATATGGCTTTTTATCTGTTCGCCTTCGGTCATCACGTCGTATCCTGCCACCTTGCCGCTGCCAGCCGTCGGGAACGAAAGGCCACAGAGCATCCGCATGGCTGTGGTTTTGCCAGCACCATTGGCACCGAGGAAACCGAAAATCTCGCCTCTCTCCACACTGAAACTGATTCCATCCACAGCGGTGAAATTCCCGAATTTCTTCGTCAATCCTCTGACTTCGATGATATTATCCATTTCCTAACTTTTCAATAAAGTATTCCTCCAGTTTGTCCGGCGGCGGACAGACCTCCAGCACTCGGCCTTCGCTCATCAGAGCCACCCGGTTGCAACGCAGCCCCTCGTCCATATAGGCAGTGCTCGCCAGGATGCTTATTTCCTGTTCTTTGAGGTCGGCAAGCATCTCCCACAGCTCGGCTCGGCTCACCACATCGACGCCCGTCGTCGGCTCGTCGAGGAAGAGTACATGCGACTTGTGAATCAATGCACAACAAAGTGCCAACTTCTGTTTCATGCCGCCCGACAGGGCTCCGGCGCGACGCTTGCGGAATGGCTCTATCTGTCTGTAGATGGGAGCCACCAGGTCGAAGTTCTGCTCCAGAGTCACACCGAAGATGTTGGCGAAGAAATTGATATTCTCCTCCACACTCAGGTCGGGATAGAGCGAGAAGCGACCAGGCATATAGCCTATGCGCGTGCGCAGCAGTCGGTAGTCGCCCACCACATCGAGACTGTCGACCGACGCGCTCCCATTGTCAGGCAACAGCAACGTGGTCAGGATGCGGAAGAGAGTCGTCTTCCCTGCCCCGTCGGGACCAATAAGGCCAAAAATCTCGCCCTTTTGAACATTGAAGGAAACATCACACAGCGCCTCCACGGAGCCGTACCGCTTGCTGATATGATTAACCGTAATTGCGTCAGCCATACACAGGTTACAATGACACATAAACAAACTACAACTTCACTTCGCCGTAGACGCCCACCTTCAGGCGTCCGTCGTTCACCACTGCAATTTTGGCAGCATACACCAGGTTGGCACGACTGCTGCGGGTCTGAATATTCTTGGGGGTAAACTCGCTCTCGGAGGCAATCCACGTCACGGTACCCTCATAGTCATAACGTTCGTCACCCCCGAAGTCGGCCGTCACCGTCACCTTTTGTCCCAGATTCACCTTCGACAATTGGTCGCTGGTGAAATAAGCACGGAGATAGATGTGGTCGAGGTCGGCCACCTTCAACAAGGGCCGTCCGGCAACAGCCATCTCGCCGGGATGCAACCAGGTAGCCAGCACCATACCGTCCATAGGAGCCTTGAGTGTGCTGCGTTCCAACTGCAGTGCCACCTGCTTGATTTGCCATTCCATAGCAGCAGCATTTTGTTCGATAGCCTCGCTACTGCTACCCAACTGCGACAGGGTGGCATCGAGTTGGTTGCGTAGCACACCCAATTGGGTCTGCGCGTCGTCGAGTTGTTTCCGCGTGGCTGCATTGTCTTTCACCAGATTTTCCACACGCGCCACCTCGCGCTCCTGCTTGACAATCTGGCTGCGAAGCGAGGCCACCTGCTTCCCGATGTCGGGACGGCTCTTGAGCAATGCCGATTGCTGGGTGCGCAACTGTTGTAACTGCAGGTGCAGTGCAGCAGTGTCCACCACCGCCAGCACCTCCCCCACGTGCACCTGCATACCCTCCTCGGAGACGAGGGTGAGCAGGCGCCCCGTTGTCTCAGCAGACAGTGTCACCTCGGTAGCCTCAAATGTGCCCGTCGCATCGAAGTCTTGCTTGCCTCCACAGGCAACGAGCAAAAACACAGCCGAAAGAAAGATTCCCTTTTTCATATTTGTCATTTTTTCCTTTTTTAACACTTTATTCATATTGTTTCTTCAATAATTCAATACGGTGTAGCAGCCTGGCCGACTGAGCCGCGCTCTCCTCGGTGATGGCGCGGAGCAGTTCCGTGGTGCCGATGACACCATTGCGATGCTTGCTTTCGGCGGCCTCGCGAACCGAGCGACGCAGGNNGAACGTCGCAAACCCTCGTTGAAGGCCACCACGTCGCGCTGCACTTGCAACTGTCGCTGAGTGTTGCACAGCCTGTCAAGGTCGTTGTGCTGTGTATAGAATGCACTGATATTCCATGCCAACCGGATGCCCACCACAGCGTTGAGACTCCAATCGCCATTCAGCATGTTCTCGAACATGTTCAATCCCGGATAGCCATACCATCCTTGAGCGAAGAGCGACAACTGCGGCATCGACGCAGAACGCAGAAGGTCTTCCTGCGCCTGGCCCTGTCCGATTCTGGCATCAAGCAAACGCATCTCCGGACGCTCGGCAACCAGCAATTCTCCACCCAATTCCTCCGGCATTGCCAGAGTAGCCTCTGCCATGGGCCTGCCTGTCAGCAACGACAGCATCTCGCGATAGGCGGCACACGAGTAGCGAACCTGCTCCAGTTGCTGTCCAGCCGTGAGCAGTTCCACCTCAACGGCGTCCACGTCGCTCTGCATCAGCAGGTCGTTCTCGGCCATCACACGGCAGCGCCGCAAGTTTTCCTCCAGCAGAGCCGTGCGGTTCTCGGTCTGCAATCGCTGTTCCTCCAAAAGCAGGATACCGAAGAAAAGATTGTCTACACGCCCTTCCAGTGTATGGAAATCAACGTCGGCGGCCAACCGGTCCGCCTCTGCCTGAGCTTTGGCAATACGTTTCTCCGCCTTGCTGCGGCCTCCATCCCAAAGGTTCTGCTGCACATCGAGAGCCAACTTGTACTGGTCCTGTCTTATGCCCTCCAGGTCGGTGCCAAGGGCGGCAAGCATGGTGTTCATCGCATCGGGGAACCGTGCTGCATCGGTCTGCCAGGTGGCCTGTGCCGACAGGCGCACCTGCGGCAGCCATGCACGCGAAGCATTCACCACATTGTATTCCTCACTCTGTGCCACCAACCCATACTGCTCCACAAGCGGGTAATGGCTCCGTGCCCAGCTGCGGCAACTGTCGAGCGTCACGCCTTGAGCCCCCACTACCGCCGGCACCATCGCCAACCACCAAAAAAGTATAACTCGTTTCATATTCTTTATTTTATATCCGGATTAATCCTGTTCAAAATCAGCTGCACATTCTCCTGGCAACGAGCACGGTAGTAGGCTTGGAGGTCCATGCCCGGTTTGACCGAGGATAATATCGGCGCAACGATAAACGAAAAAAAGTTCAGCGAGACAATGTCCATCAGCAGCGTGGCGGCATCCATCGTCCGCACCTCCCCTTCTTTCGCCGCAGCGTCCAGTTCGCGCTGAAACCGAGCCACTACATCCTTCAGTATCGGAAGTGCCTCCCGTTTCATCATCTCTGCATATTCCGGACGCACTATCATTTCGTTGATGATGAACCGCGGCAAGTCCGGTTTTTCACTAAGGAACTCGAAATGGCGCACAACCAACTCCACAACCTTCTCCACCACAGGCATATCCTCAATCATAAAGACCGTTGACACCGATTCCTTCAACTGCTGCAGCTTCTCGCCCATCATATGCTCGAAAAGCTGTTCCTTCGTTTTATAATAATAGTGCAACATGGAATGGCTCACACCCGCCTTCTGCGCAATCTCAACAGTCCTGGCTCCGGCAAAACCTTTCATCAAGAACTCTTCTTCTGCCACTTCCAAAATCTTCTTCTGTTTTTTATTATCTTTCATACCAACAACTTATATTAGTTTTTAGACAATTTTGTCGAATAATTTCTGCTGCAAAAATACATACTTTTTTTAATTCGACAAAATTGTTTAACATTTTTGTTCAACAAAAATGTCTATCAAGAACATCAAGAGAAAGAACAAAAACACTAAAAACCAAAGTATTAACTAACCCCACCGAAGTATTACCACTTTATCAAATCCGTATCAACACCGTACCAACACCGTACCAACTCCTACCATGGTAGGAGTTGATAGGTCCATGATAACACTTTGGTAGGGGTTAAATGTATCGGCGGCACCAGGTCATCTGCTTGCGGGCGTAGTGCCAGGTGTTGAGCTTGATTTCCGCCACGGCGTCGGCGAGGGCGCGGGTGCCGTCGAGGACGGGGAAGAGTTCGCGGTAGCCGACGGTATTGAGGGTGTTGAGGTGGCGGTAAGGCACCACCGAGCGCACCTCGTCGAGGAGCCCCTGGGCCATCATCTGGTCGACACGGCGGTCTATTCTAATCCGGAGGTCGGAGGTCGGAAGTTGGAGTACCCGAACCTCGATGTCAAAAGAACGAGGCTCGGGATTGTGGTCGGCGATCACCTGACTATAGGGGCGGCCTGTCATGTAGCACACCTCGAGGGCGCGCTGGAGGCGTACGGGGTTGTGGATGTCGACACGGCGGTAGTAGTCGGGGTCGAGCAGCTGCAGCTGGGCACGTTTCTCCTCGAGGGGCATCTGCTGGAGGCGGGCCCGGAGCTCGGGCGTAGGGTCGGGCATGGAGGCGACCCCCTGACGCAGGGCGTCGACATAGAGGCCGCTACCGCCAACGGCGACAACGGTATCGTGACGCCGGAAGAGGATGTCGAGCAGCGCCATGGCGTCGCGTTCGTAGTCGGAGATGTTGTAGGGCTCGGTAACCGAGCGGCAGTCGATGAAGTGGTGGGGCGCGGCGGCCAGCTCGTCGGCAGTGGGCCGTGCCACACCAATGCGCAGCTCGCGGTAGAACTGGCGCGAGTCGCACGAGAGTATCTCGGTTTTAAGCTCCTGTGCCAACCGGATTGCCTCGGCAGTCTTGCCAGAGGCTGTGGGGCCGGTGATGATGAGGAGTTTTTTCACTTTAAACTTTATTGTTCAGGACCAGGTCGAACTGTTCCCAGAATTCGGGGAAGGACTTGTCGACCACCTGTTCGTTTTCGATCCGGAGGTCGGGGAAGAGCAGCCGCAAGGGCGCGAAGGCCATGGCGATGCGATGGTCGCCCCAGGTGTGCACCGGCTCGACGGGACGGAGGGTGGAAGGGAGGATGACCATTTCGTCGGCGGTGCAGTTCACTTTGCCGCCCATGCGCCGGAGCTCGGCGGTGATGGCCTGCATGCGGTCGCTCTCTTTGAGGGCAATGTTGCTGACCCCCTTGAGGGTGGTCTTGACCCCGATGACGGCGGCGGCCACGGCGAAGGTGGGCACCAGGTCGGGACAGTCGAGGCAGTTGAATTGCACGCTCTTGGGCATGCCCCCACCGCCTTGGACGGTGATGGAACGCCCGGCAGAGCGGTAAGGGGAGCGTACCTCGGTAGACCGCACCCCCAGGAGGCGGAAGAAGGCATCGGTGGCGCTGTCGCCCTGGCAGGAGTCGAGTTGCAGCCCCAGGAGACGGATGCGCAATTCGGGGCGCAGGAGGGCCATGGTGTAGAAGTAGGAGGCCGAAGACCAGTCGCGCTCAATGGAAATAGTAGCCGGTTGGGGGCGGCTTTGGCAATGCTGCACATAGTAGGTGCGGCCGTTGGAGGAACGGCGCACCTCGATGCCGGCCTGGCGCAGGGCGTCGCAGGTCATCTCGATGTAGGGGCGCGAAGTGGGACGCTGGGTCATGGTGAGGGAGATGCCCTCGGGCATTTGGGGTGCAATGAGCAGTAGCGAGCTTACGAACTGACTGCTGAGGAGAGGGTCGACAGAGACGGTGCGTCGCGTGGGGGTGCCTCCCTGGATCTGGACAGGCAGGAAACCCTCTTTCTCTGTACATTCCACCCTGAGTCCCATTTGGCGCAAGGCCTCGATAAGCGGTGCCATGGGACGCTGGCAGAGTCGGTCGTCTCCGGTGAGGATATGGTGTCCGGGGGTGATGGCAAGCAAAGGCATGAGAAAACGGGCCACAGAGCCGGCATTGTTGCAATAGTAGACCTTGGAGGAGCCCTCCTCTATCTGCGCCAGGAGCCTACGCAGCAGTCGCGTGTCGCCCGAGGTGGAAAGCTTGTTTATACGGAAATGCCCGCCTGTGAGATGGTTGATCATCAACCAGCGGTTGCTCATGCTTTTGGAAGCGGGCAGGGAGATTCGTATGTCGTTTGTCTTCATTGACTATTCACTAATATTATACTCTTTCAGTTTACGATAGAGGGTACGCTCGGAGATATGCAGGTCGGCGGCGGCCTGTTTGCGGTTGCCCTGGCTGTGCTCCAAGGCGCGAAGGATGGCCCGGCGCTCACGGTCCTCAAGGCTGATAGCCTCGTCCTCGATGATTTCCGGGGTGACAAATTCCTCTTCCTGTCCCAGTGGCTGGGATACCGGATGGCTGAGCATCTGGGAGGATGAATGGTAAAGAGGCTGGGTGGCAAGTTGCTGAACCATCTGGCGCAGTTCATTTATCTCGCCACGCATCTCGTTGATCATCTGTCCCATGGTGAGGGCCTTGAGGAGCAACTCGCGGTCGGTGATTTGACTGGCATTTGCCGGGGTACCGGTCTCGGGAATAATGGCGGGCATGCGCTCGGCAGGGATAAAGGAAAGATAGTTCTGTAGAATGTCCGGAGTGATACTGCGCTCGGTCTCCACCACGGAAATCTGTTCTGTGATGTTCTTCAGTTCACGCACATTGCCGTACCAGGGGTAGTTCATGAGCATGCTGCGGGCGTTCTCGGTGAGGACAATGGGAGGCATGTGGTATTTCTCGGCCACATCGGAGGAGAACTTGCGGAACAGCAGCGGGATGTCCTCCTTGCGCTCGCGCAGTGGCGGCAGGTAGATGGATATCTGGTTGAGACGATAGTAGAGGTCCTCGCGGAAACGGCCCGTACGGACGGCCTCGACGATGTCAACATTGGTGGCGGCCACCACACGGACATTGATTTTCTGCGCCGTGGAGCTTCCCACGGGAATGATTTCGCCGTTCTCAAGGACCCGGAGCAATTTCACCTGCATAGCCAAGGGAAGTTCACCAATCTCGTCGAGGAAGATAGTGCCACCGTCGGCCTCCTCGAAATATCCCTTGCGTGTGCGGTCGGCTCCGGTAAAGGCCCCTTTGACGTGGCCAAAGAGTTCACTCTCAATGGTGCCCTCGGGAATGGCGCCACAGTTGACGGAGATGAGACCGCGACCCTGACGCACATGCTTGCGGTTGCTGTTCTCGTGGATAATGCGCGAAAACACATCCTTGCCCACACCACTCTCGCCGGTGATGAGGATGGAGAGGTCGGTAGGCGCCACCTGGATGGCCTTGTTGAGGGCCAGGAGGAGTTTGGGGTCGTTGCCAATTATATCGTAGCGTTGTTTAAGAGTCTGTATATCCATGCTTTTTTCTAGTATTACTAGTATTTCCGGTATTTCTAATTGATTACTCTGTGGAGGGCGAGGCCAAGTTGACGGCGGAGGTCTACAAGGTGTTTCTTCTCCTGTAGGGCGACGTACATCTCTTCATCGCCCTTGGCGGTACGAAGACGCTGCGCATTGGCTGCGATACGGTCGTCGAGACACTTGACCTTGAAACTGAGTATAGACTCGGTGAGGTCAGCCTGCAGATTATCCTCGATAGAAGGGACAAACACCTGCTTGGCACGCCAACTGTCGCTGATACGGTAGGTGTCGAGCATTAGGGAAATGGCGAAGGAGCGCAGTTGCTCGTCGTCGGCAGTGATGAACCAGGAGGCGTCAAAGGGCTCGCCACGGTCGATGGCATCGACATAGTGCTGGAAAATGCGCTGACAGAGGGGAGCAGTGAATGAGAGGTCGTCGGCTACAAGGTCATTGACGATTAGTTCGGCCAGTGGATAGATTTCGGTGTGCAGCGTGCCGTCCTCGTCCTTGACATCAATGCCGATGGGACGGTCGCCATAGTTGAGCAGCAGGTAGATAAGGTGCTTCTCGCGAGGGTCGACATCTGTGAGCACAGCCCCACCCATACCATCATCCATACCAGTACCACCAGCCATACCAGTACTACTGGCACCCTCCCGGTCATCTGCTTTGTCCTGCGTCTGGGTTGCCTTCTTCTGTTCATAATTCTTCAGGCGGTTCTCATTCATCGCCTTGGCCAACTCGGAAGCCAGCGCCTCCTCGGGAACATCGAGCAGGTGGGCACACTGGGCGATATACTCGGTACGCTCGATAAGGTCGGGCACCAAGGCGATGGTGTCCACCGTCTCTTTGACCAGTTCGGCCTTGCGGATAGGGTCGCTCTTGACCCCATCGAGGAGCACACGGGTTTTAAATATCAAGAAGTTGTCCTCATGACCCGCAAGGTATTCCTGCAAGGCCGTGGAACCATACTTCTGGGCATAGCTGTCGGGGTCCTCGCCGTCGGGGAAAAGCACACAGCGCACGTGCATGCCCTCGGCAAAAAGCAGGTTGACAGCACGCAGGGCGGCCTTGATGCCGGCAGAGTCGCCGTCGTAGAGCACGGTGACATTGGCCGTATAGCGCTTGATGAGACGTATCTGCTCGGTGGTGAGCGAGGTGCCACAGGAAGCCACCGAGTTCTCAACCCCCGACTGGTGCATCGAGATGACATCTACATTACCCTCTACAAGGAAACACTTGTTGGCCTTGGAGATGGCGGTACGGGCCTGATAGAGGCCATAGAGTGTACGGCTCTTGTTGTAGATGTCGCTATCGGGCGAATTGACATATTTGGCAGCCTGTTTCTCACTGCTGAGCACACGGCCTGAAAAACCAAGCACGCGCCCCGAAATACTATAGATGGGGAACATGACACGACCACGGAAGCGGTCGTAGGCACGGCGGCGGTTTTCCCTGTCTCCTGTCTCCCTGTCTCCTGTCTCCTTAAAGATTGTCAGTCCTGTCTTCTCAAGGACCGCGTCGCTGTAGCCATTGCGTCGGGCGTGGTCGGTGAAGTTGCTCCACTCGTCAAGGCAATAGCCCAAGCCAAAACGCTTGATAATCTCGTCGCTGAGGCCGCGGCCATGGAAGTAGCTCAGTCCTATGGCACGGCCCATCTCGTCGTTGTAGAGCAGGTCGGCGAAATACTTCTGGGCAAACTCGGAGACATGGAAGAGGGCGTCGCGCTCGTTCTGCCGCTCCTTCTGCTCCTCGGTCTGCTCCTCCTCGTGGATTTCGATGTTGTACTTCCGTGCCAGCCAGCGCAGCGCCTCGGGGTAGGTGAAGTGCTCGTGCTTCTTGAGGAAGCCCACCACGTCGCCCGCCTCGCCACAGCCAAAGCACTTGAAGATGCCTTTCGACGGCGAAACATAGAACGAGGGGGTCTTCTCGTTGTGGAAAGGACAGCAGCCAATATGGTTGGCGCCACGCTTCTTGAGCGAGACAAAATCACCAATCACCTCCTCTATACGGGCGGCATCCATGATGCGTTGTATGGTCTCTTGGTCTATCATCGAAAAAACGAATTGCAAAAATACATTTTTTTTCTGAAACAAACGGTCTCACCCGAAAAAAAATCTTTTTGGTCAACCGTTGCCCTCCAACTGTCGACTAGCTTCGTTGTCCAGTATTTCTCCAGTATTTGACTGGACAAATACTGGAGAAATGCTGGACAAATACCGAATAAATGACTAACAACGAAGCTGTTACACACCTGTCGGGTACCAGTGGAACAGCCGGGCTTGGAGGAGTACGGACAAAATAAAAGCCCTCCTTGAAGAGGAAGGGCTTTTATCGCTGATTCAGCGTAGGTTAGTGCAGCACTTCGATAGCGCCGTTGTGTTCGATATTGCCATTGTAGCCCTTGGCGGAGAAGCGGTAGAAATAGGTGCCGTCGGGCATGTCGGCAGGATCCCAGAAGTCGCTGTCTGAGGAGATGTTCTCCTTGTGGTAGACACGGGTCCCCCACTTGTTATAGATGTCGAGAGTATTGATGGGATAGCCCAGACCTTCGATAAGATTCTGTATAACGAAGCGGTCGTTGAGGCCATCACCGTTGGGGGTCACCACATTGGGGAACTGCAAGAAGTCGTTGATAACAAGGATACTGTTGGCAGCGGTGTCGGCACAGTGGACAATATTGCCCGAAGGGGCAAGATTGTCGTTGCGTGCTATGAGACGGATATTGTAGTTGCCCGACACATCACCTCCGTTGTATACCGAGAAATCATAGGTGGCGTCGTGGGTCAACAGGGTCTCAAACGAGTGGGGATTGTCGCGGTCATACTGCATCTCCCAGAAGTAACGCATACTGGGCTCGTCGGGAGTGGAATGGTTGAAAAGAGCAACCACGGGGTTGAGTACCGACGGATAGACCGGCTCCCAAGAAAATGCCGCATGGGGGGTGGGGTAAACCGAGATGGCGCCCGGGGAGATAATGGAATCGGTACAGCCATCAGCAGAGGTGGCATAGTATTTAAGGGTAAAGTTACCTGTGGCGAAGGTGTGGGTCGGGCTCTCGAGCTCAGAGGTGATACCGTCACCGAAATCCCAAAAATGGGTTACAGCGTCAGCAGTGTGATTATTGAAGGTGATGGTCATCGGGTCGCAGCCCTCGAAAGAGAAGGGCGCGGGCTCGAAGTTGGGCAGCGGTTGTTTACGGAGCGCCACATGGATGGTGTCACGGCCGATGCAAGTCTTGTTGCTACGTTGCTTGTTATAGACTTCCACTACATAATTGATATCCGAATTGGGTTCAAAAACGGTCTCAATGGTGGGGGTTTCTTGACCATAAGGCTCCCATATATAAGAATAATGGACATCGTCGGTGTGTCTGTCGATAGCACTGAGGGTAGTCTGGTTCACACCGCAGAGGGTGGTGTCGTTGCCAAGGTTGGGTTGGGGTGTCCAATAGGTGGTGATACGGGTACTGGTATCCCAAATGCAGCCAAACTCATCATAAATCATGACATCGATGGGGAAGGTGCCGGCCGTGTCGGGCGACAGAATGTAGGAAACTGTCGGCGACTGCTTGTGCACCTCCAAACCACGGTAATGGCCAAGGTCATAGTCGTGATATTGCGGGTCGGGGTTGGGACGCCATACAAGCGAGTCAAGACCAACGGTGTACCTACAGTCTTCATCCTGCGAAACACCGCAGATATCGAGCGACCAGTTGAACACCCAGCCATTATCACCGCCCCATTCATCACAAACTTTAATTTCCCACACACCATTGAGCGGACATCCAACGAGTTCTGAGAAATCTGAGTAGGGAAGGTAGTAATCTGTTTTTTCTTCATGATTACTCGGCATTTTGGTTTGTCCACTATAACTTGACTGAGAATATTGAGGAGTAAAATATGAAGGAAACGAGAATGGCTCACTGGCACTAACCATGAAAGTATTGTAAGAAGTAATATAAAAACTCCCATTGGGGCGGCCTACTATCGAACCCGCTAAATCTCCTGTAACCAATGTATAATCCGAATTACGGCTAAAACAATAGTCATAGCCAATGCCATAGGGGTAAAGCAAGGAATCGCATCCTCTCTCACTTGAACTTCCATAGGGGCATCCCATATCCATACTAGAACCATGGTCATTGGCAGCTGTTTCAGAACCGGAATGAGAAGAACCAGAGCCTCCTGTAGAATAACTGCCAAAGAATAGTTTCGCCTCGTTACCAGTCGGGCAAACAATACTAACTGCAATATCACCCATATAAGTGTGTTCCATGTTAATACAAATGGAACAAACATCGGCGGCCGATTGAACTGAACGTCCTGGGAACTCTGTAAAAAGCACTGGTGCAGAGTAGCAAACGACATCACAATTAGGGCCATCGGGAATAAACGTTCTAACCTCGTTTATCTTCGAAACCGTAAGATTAGATTCCACCTCTCGAAGTGTCAAGGTGGCGTTTTCGCCATCGTAACCCATATTAACCTTCAAGGAATCAACATTGCAAATATCCGCCAAAGTAAAGATGGTCTTGATGGGGTTGATTGACGTACGGATTCTTGCATAAGAATATATTGATGACTCACAACCGAAAGCATCGGTTAATGTGAGCACCAAATCATAGCAGCCGGTCTTTTGGTAATCACTGTACGTGATGGAGGTCATATTATACCCCTTAATGGTATCACCTTCATTGTCCAAATCCCACACGAAATAGGAGGTCTCATCAGAAGGATAATAATAGCCATGATTATACGAATATTCGCCATGACCTTTGAACATTACACCATCACCAATGCAGAGGTGGGCACCAATGAAATAGCTGGTGTCGATAGAAGAGTATCCAGTCGTGTCACCATTCTCATTGTAAATCCACAAAGTATCGTAGACCGGCACCTCGCGCAGATAGGCCGAATCGTAAACTTCGCCATGACGAATACGGTAGAATTTATCCTCAATAACGGGAACAACAGTCTCACAAGGGGTACCGCACGCAGCCTTTAAAACAAAACCATCACCTCCCGGTCCATCAACCGAACGGAAACGAACCGTAAGAATGCCTGTGGCATTGGTGGGAGAGACAAAAACACTTTTGCCTACTTGATAGCCGGTGCAATTATTTATTTTGGCACGGATGACACTATTGGTGTCTGGACCATCATAGATGTATAAAGTGTCACAACATGCTATGTCTAGTTCCTCTATGATAAAAGAGAAGCGCAAATCCCCTTCACACGCACTTGAAATAGAGAGGAAATAGTCACCGGGTACATATCGACCAGTACCACCATTGTCGCACACACCCACAGTTGCCACCGAATGGTCAAAATTAAACGTTTGGCCATGGTTGCCAGCATCCACATTATAAATCTCGACTGCTTGTCCCCACAAGGTATTCCCTATGGAAAATAAAACAATTCCGAAAAATAAACAAATCTTTTTCATAACCTAACGGGTTTGAACTTTTCCAACTTTATTCATATCAATGTCCATCATCTCATAATATGACCGCAAAACTAAATAGGGATGAGTAGAACCTGGTGTAGAGAAACAAATAGTTTTGTTAGGATCTGATAGCTGAAACAGGTTAAAATTGTAGCCGAAATAGCTCAACGTATTGAGGTCTACCTCAAAATTCTCCGGCAGAAAATTGGAATTGAAATTATCTTTGACAGCATTGATACTATACATCTCGGCATCGGTTGGCACAGTATCCGACACATAGAAAGCATTTCTAGCAATCATACAATAAATCTGGAACTTGTCAGCTGGACACTTAGCCATATCTTCACTATTATTTCCAAAGTATGGTAAGACCAAAACACTGCAGTCTTGCGCATTAGCACACCATGATGCCATCAGAAGCATTATCACAATTCCTATTTTTTTCATATCAATAACTTTATCTTTTCCTGTTCTACTATTAAGACTGCAAGGTGCCATTACCGGCTCACTTTTTTAACATTTCATTATGCCTTTTTAACATTTCTCTTCCGCAGATGGTTGATCCACGCCATCAGGAAACCAAGAGCCAGAAAGCCTCCCGGAGGCAGTATCATCATCAACATACCATCAGCACCACCAATGAGACTATGGCCAAAGACACAACCCGTGCCAAGCAGTTCGCGTACCATGCCCAGCAGCGTCAATGCCCAGGTGAAGCCAAGACCCATGAAGAGGCCATCGAGGAACGAGAACCAGACATCGTTTTTCGAGGCAAAGGCTTCGGCACGTCCCAGCACAATGCAGTTCACAACAATAAGGGGAATGAAGAGACCCAGACTATCGTAAAGGGCAGGAAGATAGGCTTGCATCACCATCTGTACCATGGTAACAAAGGTGGCAATGACTACGATGAAAGCAGGAATGCGCACCTTGTCAGGGATAACGCTTTTAAGGAGTGAGATGACAATATTGGACATCATCAGCACGAAAGCGGTGGCCAAACCCATGCTCAAGCCATTGACAGCCGAGGTAGTGGTAGCTAGCGTGGGGCACATGCCGAGGATGAGTACCCAAGTGGGGTTCTCTTTGATAAGTCCATTTTTGATGATATCTTTCGCATTCATAGTTATATCTCTTTTAGGTTACTGGATTTTCTGGAACACTTCGTAGGCATCGTTCACTGCAAGGAGGAAGGCGCGCGAAGTAATGGTAGAACCACTGATAGCATCAATCTCTCCACCGTCTTTCTTGACAGTCAACTTGGTAATTGAGGGATTTTTTTCGACCACACATCCCTTGCCATCCTTCTGGAACCACTGTTCGGCCTTGGCACCAAGGCCCGGAGTCTCATGGGTCTCAAGGATGCGGTAACCAAAGACATTACCGTCCTTGTCGAAGCCCACCATCACTTGCAGGTGGCCACCAAAACCTTTGTCGTTGCCGACCTCAATAGCGGCACCCACCCTATTGCCCTCTGCATCAAGAGCAACATTGCACTTGGTACCGTCAATATCGCGGGTCTCCAGTTTATCGTATGCGGGAAGAACGGCGCTAATGGCCTCCTCTACCTTAGCCTGTTGGGCTTGTGCAATAGGCTCCTCGGTGACACTGTTGAGGGCTGCCAACGCAGCGGCGGCGACAAGCGCAATGGCCGTCAGCGAGAGCAGCATATTAATTAATGTGGATTGTGCTTTCTTTGCCATAATCTTTTCAATTTTCAATTCTCAATTTTCAATTTGCAAAGCGTTGTGGTTTGCACCAGCGGTTGATGAGCGGTGTGACGCTGTTCATCAGCAGGATGGCGAAACTGACACCCTCGGGATAGGCACCCCAGTTGCGGATGATAATGGTCAGCAGACCGCACCCGAATCCAAAGATGAGCTGTCCGCTCTTAGCCATCGGCGAGGTCACCATATCGGTAGCCATAAAGCAGGCGCCCAGCATGATACCGCCTGTAAAGACAGTCATCAGGGGATCCATGTAGGTCTCGGGATTCACCAACCATAAAATACCGCTGAAAACAAATGCGGTACCTATAAAGGTGACGGGAATATGCCAAGTAATAATTTTCTTCCAGCAGAGGTAAGCGGCACCAAGCAGGATGGCAATGGCCGATATTTCACCCATCGAACCACCGATATGGCCGAGGAAAGCATCCCATAGCGTTACGTCAGCCGGCAAGGCACCTTCCTTGAAAGCTCCCAGCGGCGTGGCACCGGTGGCGAGGTCGAAGTCCATCGGGAAGATACCGTCAACAGCAGGCCACGTGGTCATCTGTACCGGGAAGGAGATAAGCAGGAACACACGACCCACCAATGCAGGATTGAAGGGGTTCTTGCCAAGACCGCCGAAGCTCATCTTGCCCACGCCAATAGCCACCAAAGCACCAATAATAACAATCCACATCATGCTTACCGTGGCTGGCACATTGAACGCCAACAGTAGACCGGTAACGATGGCAGAACCATCGCAGATGGTTGAGGGCACCTTCAGTATAAACTTCTCAATCAGCCACTGAAACAGCACACACACCGCAACCGAGATGAGGCTGACAAGCAGTGCATTGATGCCAAAATAAGCAATGGCAACCAGCAAGGCCGGGATAAGGGCCATGTTGACTCGCCACATGATTCTCTTTGTCGACTCGTCGCTATGCACGTGGGGCGAGCCCGATATATTTAATAGATTCATTTTAATAATATATTAAAGTCATTAAAGTCTTTAAAGTCCTTAAGATCCTTAGAGTCTCTAGGAGCCTTATTGATCCTGTGTCTATTTCTTAGCAGCCATCATGGCACGGACCTTGTTCTTGCCGAGGCGTATTTCGTCGGTGAGCGGTTTGTTGGCGGGACAGCTGAAGAAGCAACAGCCACACTCGATGCAGTCAAGAATATTGTGTTCCTTGGCCTCTTCAATACGGTTGTTCTTCACCAGCAATGAGAATAGGTAAGGTTCCAATCCCATGGGACAGGCACTGGCACACTTGCCACAACGGATACAGGCCGTCTCGGGGTTGCGACGTGCCTCACCTTCATCCATTACCAAGACACTCGAGTTACCCTTCACCGTCGGGGCGTCAAGATTCACCACAGCCTTACCCATCATAGTACCACCGCTAATTACCTTACCTGTGGTGGCGGGAAGCTCGCCAATGGAATGCTTGATGATGTCGTTATAGGTGGTGCCGATGCGGACCACATAGTTGTGCTGCGATGGCAACTTCTTGCCTGTCACGGTGAGGATATTCTCAATGAGGGGCTTATTCTTCTGGATGGCCTCGTAGACCGAGAAGGCGGTACCGAGGTTGCTCACCACACAGCCTACATCGATAGGCAGTTTCCCACTAGGCACCTTACGACCCGTGACAGCATTGATGAGCTGCTTCTCAGCGCCCTGCGGGTATTTCACCTTCAAAGGTTCAATAATGATACCCTTGAACTGCTTTGCCATTTCCTGCATCTTGGAAATTGCCTGGGGTTTGTTACTCTCTATGCCGATATAGGCGTTGGGGACACCTAAGGCTTTCCTCAGAATACTCACGCCGATGCACACCTCCTCAGCGTGCTCCATCATCACGCGGTAGTCGCTCGTGAGGTACGGCTCGCACTCGGCAGCATTGATAATGAGGTATTCCGCCTTCTTTCCTTCAGGGATGCTATACTTAATATGTGCAGGGAAGGTGGCACCGCCCAGACCGACAATACCCATCTCCTTAAGTTTGGCTACAATCTCTTTGGGCTCTAACGTGCATTCACGCTTGATATCGGAAGTACGGTCGATGGTCTCCATCCACTCGTCACCTTCAACATTAATATAGACAGCCGGCTTGGCAAGACCGAAAGCATCCTTGCAGGTATCAACTTTGAGCACTGTACCGCTGACGGGGGAATGCACGTTTGCACACATGAATGCCTGAGCCTCGCCGATAAGCTGACCCACCTTCACCTTGTCGCCTTTCTGTACCACGGGGGTGGCTGGAGCTCCCAGATGCTGGTTCATCAGCACCACCATCTGCGACGGTACCGGCATCACTTCGATGGCGGCATCGTTGGATATCTTGTTTTCTTCGGGGTGGACACCACCCATTTTGAAAGTCTTCATCTCTTACAGAATTAAGAATTAAGAGTTAAGAATTAAGAATTAGCTTCCGCTATAGGAGTTTGAGGTGCGGGAGCTGCAGGAGCCTCTGTCTGTTTGGGGGTCTCTGGCTTAGGCTCGGGCTTCTTGGCCGGAGCCGGGAAATTCACGTCGGTAATGGCGTGAGTCGGACACTCAGTGACACACTTGCGGCAAGCAATGCACTTGGTATAGTCGATATACGAAAGGTTGTCGGCCACAGTGATAGCCTCCATGGGGCACACCTTGGCACACTTGCCGCAGCCGATACAGGCGTTGGTGCACGTCTTCATGGCCACAGCGCCTTTCTCCTTGTTCACACAACTCACATATACACGGCGGTCTTTCTTACCCTTGTTGCGCAGTTCGATGATACGACGCGGACAAGCCTTGGCACATGCGCCACAGGCGGTGCACTTCGACTCATCGACCACCGGAACATTGCGTTCGGGATCCATATGAATAGCATCAAACTGGCAAGCTGCCATACAGTCGCCGCAACCCAGACAGCCAAAGGGACAACCGCTTTCACCGGTATACACCGTGTTCTGAAAAGCACACGAGCGCAGACCGTCATAGTTCGAGCGACGTTTATCGCCGCAATTGGCAGGGTTACAACGAACCACCGCCACTTGCGGCTCGCCCTGTTCTACAACGCAGCCTAAAAGTTCGGCAATCTTCGCCGCCACAGCGTCGCCGCCCGGGGCGCAACGCAAACCCTCCAGGTTGCCTTGAGCCACACAGGCTTCAGCAAAAGCACGGCAGCCAGCCTTGCCGCAACCGCCACAGTTGGCGCCAGGCAACACCTCGGCCACCTCGTCAATCATCGGGTCTTCGACCACCTTGAACTTTTGGGCCACAAAATAGAGCACCACGGCAAAGAAGGCACCGATAACGCCTAATACCAATACCGCAATCAAGATTTGTTGAGTCATATTGTTATTTNNCCCTCGCATACGCGCATTCCTGCCATAAAATAGCGAATGCAAAAATACATATTTTAAATAAACTAGCCAAATTTTTTTTCAACAAGGGCTTGGAAAAACAAAAATAAAGCCTACAAGAAAAAAAAATTTGGCCAATTAAAAAAACTTTTGTAATTTTGTAGCGTCAAAAATTAACCAAAACTGATATGAGTAAAGTTGTTGTCGGCTTTGATTTTTCATCGGGTTCAGCCTATGCAGTGGACCTTGCAATAGACATTGCCAACCGTTGGCAAAACGATATCCGACTGGTCTATGTGAAAGAAAAAAAGGAAGACGAGGCCCCCATCCGGGCAGAAATTGAACGACGGAACGCGGGTGTGGCGCACCTGTTGAAAGGCATCAAACTAGAATATGTGCTCCGTTCTGGCAATCCCTCCGAACAACTGGCCAAACAGGCCGAAGAAGACAATGCCAGCCTCCTCATTGTAGGCACCCATGGCATGAGCGGAATTAAAAAGGGAATTCTAGGACGCAACACCTTCCGTACTGTCGAACTTTCTCCTGTACCTGTGCTTATGGTCCGTGAGGACTTCAACTTCAACAAAGCGCTAGAAACTATCATCGTCCCCATCGATAGTAGCGACGATACCCGTCAGAAAGCAGGTCAGGCGGCCACTTTCGCCAAAACATTTGGCTCCACCATCCACCTGTTGGGCCTCTACACCACCACCAGCCCCAGCATCCGCAAAGTGGTGAACACCTATATCGGCATGGTGCAACGACATTTCGATAAGGTGGGTGTCAATTATGTCACTAAATTCCTCGAGGTCAAGGGCAATGTCACCACTGACACCATCGAGTATGCCGAATCGGTAAATGCCGACATGATTGCCATTATGACCGAGCAGGAAAGTTCCCTGTCGAGTCTTATCATGGGTAATTTCGCTCAACAGATGCTCACACAGTCGAAGATCCCTGTTCTCACCGTGCGTCCCAAGAAGGTGCTTGCTGACACCGCACAATACTAAACCCCAAAAGAGCATGAGATCATTTCGAGGTATTGTGGTGATAGTGATATGTTTCACCTTTCACCTTTCACCTTTCACCTCGCAAGCACAGAGAGGTCAAGTTACCGTAACGGGAGACGTGGCTGTCAACGAGATGGTTGAGAAGCATATAGAGCTTAACCGCCGAGTGGGGACTATGCCGGGATTCCGTGTGCAGATAGCCTCTTTCGCGGGCACAAATTCCAAGACCAGTGCTTTCTCTCTGCGCGATCGTTTCATGACAGACTATCCTCTCGTCCAAGCATATATCGTCTACGACGAACCCAACTTTAAGGTTAAGGTCGGCGATTTCCGCACACGCCTCGAGGCTTACGCTTTCCTACAGGAAATCAAAGAAGTTTACAAAGGCTACATTATCAAGGATAACATCTACGCCGAACCACCGCAACAAATTGAATTCGCCCCCGATGACGAGGAGTCAGGATACGAATAGGTCGGCAGCAATGCCGTCAGCATGAAGAAGTCCCTCCTCTGTAGGCTCATACCTCATACCTCCGACCTCCGACCTGACAACAATCCAACCGCAATCGACATAAGGCTGTATCATCCGACACAGCCTTTCTTTATACTGCTCAGGAACTTGCGTCAGCGACAGGCCACGAACAGTACGCAAAGAGGTCATAAGAAGTTCGTTAAAAGCATCGGCAGTGGAAAGGGTCTCTTTCTGACAAAGTGCCTCGAGGTCCTTAATGCCCTTAGGGTCGTTAAGGACTTTACAATAGTCTTCAATATTGCTGTTATTCCACTTCCGGTGGATGCCGTCAAAACTGTGAGCGCCAGGACCAAGACCGAGGTAGGGCGTGCGGTCCCAATAGCGACTATTGTGCTTCGAGTCAAAGCCTAAACGGGAATAATTGCTTATCTCGTACTGCTTGAACCCATCTGCTTCAAGTTGCTGTTTAACAGCAAAGTACTGACTCACCACTTCCTCCTCCTCAGGTAACTCCACCCTACCCTGCGCTACCTGTACAGCCAGAGCCGTACCGGGCTCCACAGTGAGGGCGTAGGCGGAAATATGAGTAACTCTACCAGTTAAACTAGTTAGACCAGTTAAACTAGTCATACCAGGAAGACCATAGATAATATCAACGCTAAGGTTATGAAAACCAGCGTATCGGGAATTCTCGACGGCCTCAATGGCTTGAGCGGCTGTGTGCCGCCGATTGAGCAGACGCAACACCTCGTCGTCGAAACTTTGAATACCGATACTCAGACGGTTAATCATTCCCAACTGTCTAATTTCATATAGATAGTCTACCGTCAAATCCTCAGGGTTACACTCCATGGTCACCTCCTCGAGCTGCGACAGATCAAAGTATTCACGTAACGCTTTAATTATTCGCTCTAATTCGTTGCTTGACAGAACACTTGGTGTACCACCACCAAAATATATTGTCTTGATAGGATGCGTTTGTTCACCGCGCCGTTGACACATCTCTTCAACGAGCGCATCAACATAATTTTCCACTCTCCACTTCCCACTTTCCACTTTGGAGTAGAAGGCGCAATAGGTGCACTTACGGTGACAAAAGGGTACGTGAATATATATCAAGAATTCTAAACTTATAATTCTTAATTCTTAATTCTTAATTTCCAACAGGCTGTCTGCTGCGGCGTAGGGGCTAATCTTGTTATCCAGGATTTCCTTGCTCAACTGCTCGATGCGTTCCTCGATGCCGGGGGCGCTGTAGAAACGCTCGCGGAGGCCATTCTCTATGGCCTCGGTCATGATGCGGAGGTTCTGCTGCTGGCGTTTCTGATAGAAATAGCCGTTGCCCTTGGTGAAGGTGACGTAATCCATCACCGAGTTCCAAAGTTCCTCGACACCCTCCTTGGTATAGGCCGAACAGAGGGTAACCTTGACCGTCCATCCGCTTTCGGGCATGGGGAAGAGGTGCAGGGCGTTGCGGAACTGACCTGCTGAGAGTTCGGAGCGCTGCTTGTCGAGTTCGCACTTGTTGATGGCAATCATGTCGGCCATCTCCATGATGCCACGCTTGATACCCTGAAGCTCGTCGCCGGTATTGGCCAACTGTAGCAGCAGGAAGAAGTCGACCATCGAATGCGCCGCCACCTCGCTCTGTCCAACACCCACAGTTTCAACAATCACCACGTCAAATCCTGCCGCCTCACAGAGGGTGATAATCTCGCGCGTCTTGCGCGCCACGCCACCCAGCGAACCTGCCGAGGGGGAAGGACGGATGAAGGCATTGGGGTCGACCGAGAGCTCTTCCATGCGGGTCTTGTCGCCAAGGATGGAACCTTTCGATCGCTCGCTACTGGGGTCGATAGCAAGGACGGCCACCTTGTGGTTATGGGCGGTAAGCATCTTTCCGAGAGCTTCGATGAGGGTGCTCTTACCGGCACCGGGGACACCGGTGATACCCAAGCGCACGCTTTTGCCACTATAGGGCAGACAACGCTCAATGACCTCCTGAGCCTTCTTCTGATGCTCGAAACGCGAACTCTCCACCAAGGTGATGGCACGGCTGAGGAGGGTGCGGTCGCCATGCCGGATACCACTCACCAGCTCTTCAACGGTAGGCTCTTGACGCTTGCGGGCGCGCATGCGCTCTACATAGTTATTGCTCACCTGCTCAGGCTGCTGTACGCCAGGGGCGACGCTCAAAGCTGTGTCGTATTCAAAGTTACTGTAAAGATGCTTGTCGTCCATAATAAAAAATTAACGACAATCGCTCCGAATTATTGCGAAAGGAAAATAAAAAAGGACGAAACACATGACTTCGTCCTTTTCTGTAGCGGGAATCAGACTTGAACTGATGACCTCCGGGTTATGAATCCAGCGCTCTAACCAGCTGAGCTATCCCGCCAAAAACGGGTGCAAAAGTACTAACATTTTCCGATATGACAAAATAATTTTTAGTTTAAAGTTTAAGTTTTAAAGTTTAATGTTATATATCAGTAAATTACATAACCATTAATTCTTAGTTCTTAATTCTTAATTCTTAATTATTCCAGAGATATTTCCGCCTATCGAATCGCATTTTGCCCCTGTGACGGAGGACAAAGTATTGACCTTTTCCGTAAGTCGCAGATAACCAAGGAGTGCGAAGATTAGAGCTTCCTTGTAGTTGACAATCAGCGGGTCGGGAACGGTAATCTTCACCTCGGGACAATATTTGCCCATTATCTCGAGAAGATAGCTGTTCCAGGCACCGCCGCCGGTCACCAAAAGTGTCTTAATCTGTTGACGCTCAACTACACGGGCAATCTGTATCGCGATATGCGAGGTGACGGTAGCCAACGCGTCACGAGTATGCGACAAAGAAGGAACCACTCCGAGATAATCCTTCACCAATGGCCAGAACTGTTCGACAAACCATTCTTTTCCAAGTGATTTTGGCCCTTTTTGGGTATAGTATTCCAGTGCATCGAGGTCGTGCAGCAGACAGGTGTGCACCTCACCGCTGCGGGCGTTGGAGCCCCCTTTATCGAAAGGATAGCCAAGGATAGCAGCCAAGCGGTTGAGCGCCATATTGCAAGGGCAGATATCAAACGCTACGCGTTCAGACCTCCTACCTCCTACCTCGTACCTAAAAGAGATGTTCGCAATTCCGCCGAGATTCAAACAGGCATCATACTCGCCAAACAGCAATTCATCGCCGATAGGCACCAGCGGCGCTCCCTGTCCGCCGAGGGCCACGTCGAGGGTGCGGAAATTGGACACCACCGGCAGGCCCGTTTCAGCGGCAATGGCGTCGCCGTCACCGATTTGTGTTGTCAGACCTAAATGCGGCTGGTGAAATATAGTATGGCCATGCGAGGCGATAGCCTCAGGACGCTCCTTGCCCTCGAGGAAGCGGTTGACGGTGCGACCGAAGAGGTGTCCCAGCTCCACATTGGCAAGGGCATACTCGTAGGCCGAGGCCTTCTCAAGCGTCGACAGCCGTTGCTTCCACTCGGCCAGGTAAGGCACCGTCTCTGCCGACAACACCTTGTATCCCTGCTCGTTGATATCACAAAGTGCCAAATCAATTCCATCGAGCGACGTACCCGACATCAAACCCAGAATCTTCATCTTTCCTGTATTAAAAATCGCTGCAAAAATACTAAAAATAATCAAAACACCAAAGCGGGATAAAATAACCACCCCCCCTACCCTCGCCCCATCATCTCCTACTATGGTAGGAGTTAGGTAGGAGTTAGGTAGGAGTTGGGTAGGAGTTGGTAAGGAGATAATGTTCAGTATCAACTACTGTATCAACTACTTATAAATATTAAAAAACTGGCAAAAACAGCATTGAGTTCGATTCCTACAAACAAAATCATAACAACTTGATAACAAGTTCAATATACAAATTTACAGACATTTTTACAAGAAAAACAATACTAATTCAAAAAAAGTGTGTAACTTTGCACCCTCAGAAATTTATATAAATACAAAATAACATGAAGAAAATCATCAACACCCCCAACGCCCCTGCGGCCATCGGACCTTACAGCCAGGCTGTCCAGGCCGGCAACACGCTCTACATCTCGGGCCAGATTCCCATCAACCCCGCCACCAAGACCGTGCCCGAAGGCATCACCGCCCAGACCGAACAGGTGATGCAGAACATCAAGGCCATCCTCGACGAGGCCGGCTACACCTTCCAGGATGTNNTGCCTGCTGGCCGACATGGAGTATTTCAAACCCATGAACGAGGTCTACGCCAAGTACTACAACACCGACTGCCCCGCCCGCGCCGCCTTCGCCGTGAAGGGCCTCCCCATGGGCGTCCTGGTCGAGATTGAAACGATTGCTGTCAAGTAATTAGTCAGAATAATCCGAATACTCAGATTAATCAGAATACTCAGAAATATATGGATTTTAGCTTCACCAAACAAGAAGAACTCTTCCTGCAGATGATTCGCGAGTTTGCAGAGAAGGAGGTCAA